>QMCD01000854.1_pt1 | contig 29069 bp, 22 predicted proteins | sample 1821841 | NCBI WGS metagenome assembly QMCD01 (sample SAMN01991225, study PRJNA193472) | Termite gut metagenome, whole genome shotgun sequencing project. | isolation source: worker | host: Macrotermes natalensis | reverse complement strand
ACCCGTGGAAAAACCACGGAGACGGTCATGATCGCCAACAGCGACCAGCGTATCAGGGAATTCTTGTCGATTCGCAGCATTTTGCCTATTTTCCACTCGGAGACAGTATGAGACTTCCAATTCTATTGTTCGGCAAAATCCGGCGATAAATCAAGTGGAAATTGATAATGAGGCAAATTGGTCGCGGCGGTATCTCGCTCATTGCAAAAATGACCGGCATGGATAAACGCACGGTGAGCAAAGGGGTACGAGAACTCCAAAACGGCGAAAATCCCGGCGAAGGTCGTCAGCGAAAACCCGGTGGAGGACGTAAAAAGTTGACGGAAAACCCGGCGAACCAAGACCGTCCATAAAATCAAAGGGCTGTATTTCGGAAATACGTCAACAAGCACAACATGCTCCGGGACGCTCCGACGGAAATTATTCGTACACATAAATTCCGAAAATGGGTCGCCGAGGTCCAACTTCCCGTCGTCGGCGGGTTGCGGCGTGGTGTTGGCATTGCGGAGTATTCATTTGACGGAATCTTTTGGGCGAAGCTGACCCGCTACGGAATTCCCGGCGCAAAAAATTTCGGCCCGAAACTCGAACAAGAGGAAACGATCAACAGCATTGCGTAGCCGCACCCAAACCTTGTGTAGAGAATACCCAACACGATAAACGCTCCTCCAATGTAGCCCCAAGGACTTTCGCCGTTTTTTTTTTGCCGGAACATTCACATCGAAATTTCGTTCGCTATTTTGGAACCGCATGCGGATCGTTCGTCAGGAAAAATTTATCGACAAGGCCGTCCCGTTCTCGCGGCAAAAGCGATAAACGCCAGACGCCTTGGTCGAGTTGCATCGGTACGGGTTCTTTGCGATTGTCGAACGTCAAACGAACCCATCGCCATTGCGGACCGATGCCCAAATGCCAGTCGCCCCGGGCGCCCGGCATCAACAGATCGGAACTACCGGACTGCTTCGACCAGGCGGCGAAAACCGAATCGTGATCCATGTCCGTCGCGAAAACCCGCGCCCAAAGATAATAATGGTCGCTTTTTTTCACGTCAAGTTGCCAAGATATTTCGCTGTTGACGCGCACCATCCGCCCCCCGGAAGCGTTTCGATCTTTTTCGTACACCGCATCGGAAAGGCTGAAACCGGTTTCCGCTTCCCATGTCGTTCCTTTCGGCCTCACGTTGATCGGCTTGTGTTGTTTCAATCGGGTGACGGCAGGCAATGATTCCAATAGCGGTCGCCCCAAATCCTTGCCGTCGAGCGTTAAAACGCCGTTCGGTCCGGACGGATTCGTCGCGACTCGAAACCGATGATTGACAAGCCCGACACCACTGACACCGAGCGGACCATCCGTTCCGGCGACTTGGATTTCGATTCGATCTTCCGACGATGGGGCGTCGAGACGATTTATCTTTGCGTTTTCAAAGTCGCGACACCAACGCTTGAATTTCGCGTCTGTATCGAGGTTCGAGCCGATCCGCAGCCAAAACGCCGCCGCGGGCATGATTTTGAGAGTTTCTCCTGAAACCGGAACACCTTTCGGCCAATGGTCGATTGTCAAACGGTAAACGCCGTGTCGGTTTCCATCATCGACCAGCGAGGTTGCGGTTTGAAAACCGTCCTTACCGCGAGCCAAAAGAACACGAAGGCCGATCACCCTGTTTCCATAGCGAAAAAATACCGGGCCGTCGTCCATCTTCAAGGTTTTCCCCTGCAAATCAAGCGATTTTCCGTTTTGAACGATCGAATCCGGTTTTCGAAACACGAAATGCGATTGAACATTGGTCAACACGGGATCCTTGAGCGATTGCTCCTGGTATACGACGACGCCCAGCGCGTCGACCGTCCGTTGCGCCCCCATCCAGAAAGCGTCCATGTGTAAGGCTTTGCTGTGTCCGTCGCCCGTCGCGAACTTTTTCGTACCATAAGGGTCTTCTCGGCCGTCGGCCACGAAATAGCATCGGGGCGACATCGCCGGCATTTCCTTCGGCATGGTGTCGAAATCGGCCAAATCCACGGTCAAATCGATATTCTGCCGACCGCGATTGGCCTGTCCCGATGTTCCGAGCGCGATGTCCTCCAGCATGTAGGTGCCTGCCCATTGCCCCGTTCCGCGTCCCCAACGCCGCATCACGAAACGCGGATATTTTTGATTGAGCGCCAGGATGTTTTCATCCGGTCGATAGGGAACGGGCCTGGAATTCAGGTAGTTCCAATTCGTCGTTTTCGTTTTCGGAGCCAATCCGACAAATTCGTTCAGCCGGGCCGTATCGCCCTGTCCCAGCCAATAGCTCGTCGTCCGGCTCTGCGCTCCGGCCTGCCGCAAAGACGGACTGTACCAATGCAAAGCGAGATCCGTCCAGAAATAATCGAGTAGCGACTTGAACGCTTGTTTGGTCGCTTTTTTGGCAACATGTCGATAACCGAGTCCGAGCGTGTCCATGTCGATCGGATAATAACCGGGGCTGTTGTACTCGGCGATGCCATGGTCCCAAAGGACCGCGATCAAATCGTCCAAACGTTTTTCGCCTTCGGCAACGGCATCGGGCCGGTCGAATTCCTGGCCGAGCAGGATTAAATGTACGGAATTATAGATCGTGATGTTCGTGTAATCCGGCGAAACACGATGGCTGAGGCAACCGTCGACGGCCCGGCGCATGATTCGCTCCAAAATTTCCCGGGCTTCGCGGGGAAGCCGATCCCGTGCCTCGAACCAAATCGGCAGCGCCTGGGCCATGACGAAATCGACGGCATTGGGATCGGTCACTTTTTCGCTGCGCCAATACCAGCGAAAATTGCCGAATGTTTTGCTGCCGGTTTCCTTGTCCTGCAATTCTTCCAAGGCTGTCCACATCGGCAGGATATGTTCCAACGACGGTTTTCGATTTTCCGGCAGATCGAGATCGGCCATGACCAGCACCTTGGCATAACCGATCAGCGGCATGATTTCCAACTCCGGCCAACGATTCGACTTGCCGACTCGTTTGGCGTAGTTTTCGGCAACGGGAACGGCTCGGGAATAATACTCTTCGAGTCGCTCTTTGTCCATGGAGAGAACATTGGTCGGCCATAGAACGATGAGCGCGATAACGGCAATAAATCGATTTTTCATGCGACGATTCCTTACTGAAGGGGAAATGTCTTGCCTTACCAAAGATTGTACGGCTCGCATGAAAATGATTCAAGTGTTGTCTCGGAGCGACACGAACGAAACAAGTATTTTCCAATGTATACTGGAAACGCGGTGACATTGGTCGTTTGGCGAAGACTGCCTGCCGCACTCGCTCGCCCCTAACTTCTGTTTGTATAATGACATAAACGGATCGTTCGAGCGGCAGGCGATTGTACGCGGGAAAAAACATGCCGTAGTTTCAGGCCGTTTACGGTATACTCGTTACGTTCGCGAATCAACCGTGCATTCTCCGATTCGCCGGAAGACGGGCGGTGGTATCGCCGCCGGTCGCTCATTCCCGGATCACGGCCAGGATTGCGCTCAACCGCGCTTCATCGACGTCGCGGAGAAGAATCCGCTTACGGCGGGAAGTCTCGCCGGCGATCAACTCCAATTGCGATTTGCGAAGGCCCAGATATTCGGCAAGATATTCAATAACGACCTTGTTCGCCTTTCCCCGCTCGGGAATTTGTGTTACACTCACCTTTATCGAACCGTCCCGGTCCCGGCGCACCTCGTTCCGCCGCGAACCGGGTTGGGCCGTAACGGTAAGTACGAGTCCTTCAGGCCGCGTTTCCAACGGCAACGTCATGATCGTCCTCCAATCGATAATCCTGTGCGACTGCGTCTACGTCGATGCGGATACGGGTAAAATGGTGATCGCGGGCACATTCCACGAAATCACGGTCGGAGAAACGCCGACAGGTTACCCCGAACGGGCGGCCGTCCTCTACCTCGCCTTCAGGGATGTTCGCAAGGACTGTTCCTTCGAAATCGAGTTCGTCGACGTCGCAAACAACAAGACGTTGCTCCATTTCGAAACCTTTAAGCTTCACGCCGCCTCTCCGTTCGAAACGGTTGAACTGGCGGTCCCGCTCCCGGAATTGCCGCTTCCACAACCGGGTCCCTATTCCTTCGACGTCTTTTGCGAACAGGCTTTCCTCGGAACGCTGAGAATCAAGGTTGTCGAGGAAAAGGAGGCGGAATAACCGTCGATCCGGCGACCAACATCGGCTGTCGGCATCGATATCGGCATACACCGTTCGGGACGACGTTTTTTTATTCCCTGTCCTCGATCGGGACATAGTGCGTGAGATTGTTTCCGGTATACAACTGCCGCGGCCTGATGATCCGCTGGCCCGCATCGTCATGCTGCTCTTTCCATTGGGAAATCCAGCCCGGAAGTCGGCCGAGCGCGAAAACAACGGTGAACATGTTCGTGGGAATGCCCATCGCCCGCAACAGGATGCCACTGTAAAAATCGACGTTCGGGTAAAGTTTCCGGTCGATGAAATACGGGTCGGCCAGCGCGATTTCCTCCAGTTTCCTCGCGATATCGAGCAAGGGATCGGGCGTTTTCAGGGCGGCGAACACCCGGTCGCAGGCCGCCCTGAGGATTTTGGCGCGGGGATCGTAATTTTTGTAAACCCGGTGACCGAAACCGTAGAGGCGGAACGGGTTCGCCTTGTCCTTGGCCGCTTCGAGGCAGTCCTCCGGCGTCATGCCGCCCACGTGGATGCCTTCAAGCATTCGCATCACTTCGACGTTCGCCCCGCCGTGCAACGGTCCCCATAACGCACTGACCCCGGCGGCGCAGGAAGCGAACAGGTTCGCCCGCGCGCTGCCGACGACACGGACGGTCGCGGTACTGCAATTCTGTTCGTGGTCCGCATGGAGGATCAGCACGAGATTCAGCGCGTCTTCAACCGCTTCGCTCACTGTGTACTGGAGGTGCGGAATCGAGAACATCATGTGCAGGAAGTTCGCGCAATACCGCATGTTCGGGTCGGGATAGGTGAACGGCAGCCCCTGGGAGCGACGGTAGGAATAGGCGGCGATCGTCCGCGCTTTGCTGACCAGCCGCGCGACGGCCTCGACGAACAACTCGTCATCGCCGAGTGGAAGGAATTTCTCGTGATAGCAGGCCAATTGGCTCAACATGGCCGAGAGAATTGCCATCGGCGGCGACTTCGGCGGCAGGTCATTGAATTGGCGTCGAATCCCTTCATGCAACAATTCATTATCGGTCAAACGCGTGCGAAAATCGGCCAACTCGTTCGTAGTAGGCAGTTTGCCGAAAATCAAAAGATAGGCGACTTCGACGAAATTCGGTTTCGGCCGGTCGAATTGCTCAATCGGAATCCCGTGATAGCGCAAAATCCCCTCATCACCGTCGATATATGTGATCGTACTTTTGCAGAACGCCGTATTGGCAAGCGACGAATCGAATGTCGTGAGTCCGTGCTCTTCGTAAAGCCTGCTGATGTCGACCGCCTTGCCTCCCTCGGTGCCGTTCAGCACGGGCAATTCGATGGTCTTATCGCCGATAATGAGCTTTGCATACTCCTGATTCATGAGCGTCCCCTTCCATTGTAACTGATCGATAACGACACAACCCGCCAAGGCCCCATTATATGCTTTCGCTTTGAGGATGCAAGCCGTAATTTTCGACCGGCCGAAAAGGGAGAATGGGCGATTTGGCGGCGATTAGGGAAATGCGGCGAATGAAAACGGCATAAAATGACGCCTCTCCACGGAAAACGAACTTGACTCCTTGCGGCTCACTTCATATACTGCGCCGTTTCCGGTCGGTGTGTCATGCCGCAAAACGCCCGCTGAAAAGACCGTCTGAAAAAAAACAGACTGTCCCGGTGTCGCTGGAGATGGGAGATATACTGGAAACGCGGTGACATTGGTTGCCTGGTGACATTGGTTGCCTGGTGAAGACTGCCTGCCGCGATCACTCGCCGCAACGTCATTGTAAATATCGAGTTGCACGTTTCGTTCGAGTGGCTGGCGATTGTTCGCGGGAACCGTTTCAGGCCGTTTGCGGCATATCGAGCGACGGAATCATCCTGCCGCGATCCGGTTTGTTTTGAAACGGACAAGGAAGTCGATCATGAAAACGCGACGCATGTTTTTGAAATACACGGCCGCAGCCTTCACCGCGATTCTCGGCGGAGGCGTGTGCGCCGATGCGAGTCTCCCGGCCCAGGAACGAAAGGATTCTTCCGAAGAGAATTTGACGCCCGAGATCGTTTGCAGGACGCTTTACGTCCGCACCACCGAAGAAGAGGCTTTTGTCGGGAAATGCTTCGGTCTCCGGGATGAAGGCGTGCTCCCCAACCGGATACTTTACACCGCTTATCGGTATGCCGTTAAAAAAACGAAATCGAAACGGTTTTCCTACTTCAAGTACACGATCGTGAAGCTTTGCCGGGAAAACAATGTCGTGCTGGATGACCGTGCCGGATGACCGACCCTTCATGACGTATACCGACAACCGTTGGAATTTCCCGATGCCGACGTTCCGGGATGCCCCCTTCCGGCAAAAATACTGTCCGGAGGTAAATTGGAAACGCGATGAAAACGAACATTTGGTCAAGTCCGCCTGCCGCACTCGCTCGCCTTTAACTTCTGTTTGTGTGATGACATAACCGGATCGTTCGAGCGGTGGGCGATTGTTCGCGGGAGGATTGTCAGGCCGGCTTCGGTATAAAAGGGTACCCGTTCCATGCCGCAGATACGCTTTTTTCCGATGGACCGTTCCACCGAGGTTCCTGTGGGAACAACGCTTTCGGAGGCGGCCGGCGCGGCAGGAATTTCGCTTCGCTACGATTGCGGCGGGAGCGGGACATGCGGCAAATGCCGGATCGAAATCCCCGGTGACCGGGTTGGACCGGATGCGCAACAGGTTTTTCGTGCCGTCCGCGCATGTCAAACGATCGTGGAAGGCGACCTGGTTTGCCGGATTCCGGCCGATTCCCTGCCGGCTGTTCGCATCCAAAGTGTTACGGACAATCGTCTCCGGGCAGGCGAGCCGTTTGCCCCGGTTGCCGCAACGGGAGACTATGGTCTCGCGTTGGATATCGGAACAACCACGCTTGCCCTGCAATTATTCACCCCGGAATTATTCACCCCGGGCTCCATCGACCCGGAATCGGGCATCCCGGGAGTCGTCGTCCGTGAAAATCCGCAAAAACGCCTGTTCGGCGACGACATCATCGCACGCATTCAAAAGGTCTGTGACGATCCGGCCAACCTTCTCGCCCAGCAACAGGTTCTCCTCGAAACGCTTCGGGAAATGATCGCGGAACTGGCGCATGTTCACCGTATCGACCGCCGTCGAATCATGCGCCTTTGTGTCGCGGGCAATTCGGTGATGGAACTTCTGTTGCTCGGCCTCGACGTCGTTTCGCTCGGCAGCGCGCCCTTCGAGCCGGTTCGACGGCGTTTCGAACCGATTCCGTCACGTGCGCTCGGGCTTGATCTCCATCCGGAGGCCGTGCTCGAAGCATTCCCGTTGATCGGCGGGTTCGTCGGCGGCGATTTGACCGCCGGTTCCGTCGCCTGCGGGTTGACGTCGGCAGCCCCACCCGCCCTGTTGCTCGATATCGGAACCAATGGGGAAATGGTGCTTTGCGCCGATGAGCGGCAAACTCTTTTCGCGACGGCCACGGCGGCAGGTCCGGCAATGGAGGGGGGATGTATTCTCCACGGGATGATCGCCGTTCCGGGAGCGATCGAAAAAGTCGCGATTGATCCGCATTCGGGCGACTGCGTCGTCAAAACGATCGAAAACCGTCCGGCAATCGGCATTTGCGGAAGCGGGCTCGTCGATGCGGTCGCCGTTCTGCTGGACGCCGGTGTCCTCCAGCGTAACGGCAAGCTGATTGCCCCCCCCGCCGGACCTTTCGCGGATCGTTTCGTCCGGCCGACGGCAAACGATGCTTCCCTACCGCCCGGTGCGGCCGTCGTCCTGGTTCCTACGGAACAATCCGGCCGTGACGGTCCGGTCGTGTTGACGCAGCGGGATATTCGACAGGTCCAATTGGCGGTCGGGGCGATCCGTGTCGGAATCCGGTTGATCCTCGCCCATGCCGATCTCGTTCCCGGCGATTTGAAAACACTTTTTCTGGCCGGTGGTTTCGGGAATTACATCGATCGACGCAGTGCCCGGCGAATCGGATTGCTACCCCCGGAATTGCCCGATGATCGCATCGTTTCCTGCGGGAACACCTCCCTGGCCGGCGCAGCACGGGAAATTTGCCGGCAAGACGCCTTGGGAAAAGCGGAAGAAATCGCCGCACGCACGACTTTGCTTGATTTGTCCAAAATCCCCGGTTTCGCAACGCTTTTCGCCGAATCATTGCTGTTTCCGCAGTGACCTTCATTGGGAACAAGCGAGCAACGGCATCGTACCGGCTTCGTTTAGTGATCCTCCGATAAAAAATGAAACGAGAGCGCACCGGACTTTCGGCAGTCATTCCGCACACAGTCAGTCATTCCGCACAAAATCCGGGAAAGCCCGGACCTTCAGGCAGTGAGACGCCTTTTCTTATACCGAAGCCGGTTGCGTCGTTGGTAAACACAGCCCGTCCTATCCGCCTGTTTACTCTCCGAGCAGTGTTGTTTCCTGTGGGCAGGCTTCCCGGAAATCGGCTTCGGGAAATTTCAATGGCTTTCAGTATATTACTGGAAACACGATGAAAACGGGCCTTTGGCCAAGGCCGCCTGCCGCACTTGCTCGACGGAATAAACGTGCGGCTCCTGGAGAGGGCTGTCATAGGACTTGCGAAAGTCGGACCCGCATGGGATAATAGGTTCTTCATACCGACGCCGGCCCTGTCGCGGATATACCGTAAACGGCCTGATTTTTCCCGCGCACAATCGCCTGCCGCTCGAACGATCCGTTTATGTCATTGCATAAACAGAAGTTAGATTCGAGTGAGTGCGGCAGGCGGCCTTGGCCAAAGGCCCGTTTTCATCGCGTTTCCAGTATAAATACCGCCCGTCCAATCGTCTGTTGACCCTTCAGGCGTACCGTTTTCGATGGGCAGGCTCGTGCATTCATTTCGGACCGTCTCCGCGACCGTCACCTCGGTTTCACGCATTATTTTTCACGCAGGATTTTTCACACATTGTTTTTCATTCGGCCATGTTTTCACAATACGATACGATTTTCGGTGCCTCGACGCTTGTCGAACTCCTTCGATACCGGGCTTTTTCGCAACCGGAAGAGAACGCGTTCCTTTATCTCGTCAACGGGATCGACGACGAATTGCCGATCACGAACGCCGAACTCGACCGTCGCGCCCGGCGGATCGGGGCATGGCTCCAGAAACGTAACATGCACGGACGGCGCGTTTTACTTCTTTACCCGCCGGGACTGGATTTCATCGCGGCCTATTTCGGCTGCCTGTACGGCGGCGCGATCGCCGTCCCGGTTTATCCTCCGCGCCGGAACCGTTCGATGCTGCGCATCCAAGCCGTCTCCCAAAGCGCCGGGGCCAATGTCGCCCTGACGACCATCGACGTCCTGAAGCGGGTCACGGAATTGATCGACGAGGCGCCGCAACTGAAGAGTATCCCGTGGCTTGCGACGGACGACATGGAAACCGGTCCGGAAGAAGATTGGTTCATGCCGGACATCAATTCCGATACCATCGCGTTCCTGCAATACACTTCCGGCTCAACGGGTACGCCCAAGGGGGTCGTTCTCTCCCATTCGAACCTGATCCATAATTCCCGGCTGATTAACGTCGGCTTTGAACATGCCCGGAGCGGTACGGGCGTTTTCTGGCTCCCTTCGTATCACGACATGGGCCTCATCGGCGGTATCATCCAGCCGCTTTTCGTCGGTCGCCCGAACGTGCTCATGTCCCCGCTGACCTTCCTGCAAAAGCCGTTCCGTTGGCTTGCCGCGATCACGAAATACAAGGGTTCGACCAGCGGCGGCCCGAATTTCGCCTATGACCTGTGTGTGCGGCAAATCAAGGAGGAACAGCTTGAAGAACTCGATTTGAGCAGTTGGATCGTCGCCTTCAACGGGGCGGAACCGGTGCTGCCGGAAACGCTCGACGCGTTCTGCAAAAAATTCGAGCCGTGCGGATTCCGCCCGGAAATGTTTTATCCCTGTTTCGGTCTTGCCGAAGGAACGCTGATCGTGACCGGCGGCATGGCCCGGGAGCTGCCGATCATGCGCACCATCGACGCCGACTCGCTTTCCCAGGGAAACGCGGTCGATGTTTCCGCAGGAACGCCCCGCAGCCGGACCGTCGTTTCGAGCGGCCGGAACCTGATCGACCAGAAGGTCCTGATCGTCGATCCCGATACCCGGATCGTATGCCCGGATCGTTCGGTCGGCGAAATCTGGGTCAAGGGGCCCAGTGTCGCCCAAGGATATTGGGACAACCCCGAAGCGACCGAATACACGTTTCGCGCGACGCTGGCGGATACCGGCGAAGGTCCGTTCATGCGAACCGGCGACCTCGGTTTCCTGCTCGACGGCGAACTGTTCGTCACCGGCCGGATCAAGGATCTGATGATTATTCGCGGAGTCAACATTTACCCGCAAGACGTCGAATTGACCGTCCAAAGGGTCGATCCGAACCTCCGGCCGCTCGGCGGCGCCGCTTTCCTCGTCCGGGACGGCAAGGCTGAACGCCTCGTGATTATCCAGGAAGTCGAACGCCGCTTCAAAGGCGAGATGTCCGAACCGATTTTTTCCGAAATTAAACGGGCCGTCGCCCTGGAGCACGAAATCCCCGTCGACGCGATCGTCCTGGTCAAAGCCGGGAGCATTCCGAAAACGTCGAGCGGCAAAATTCAGCGTCATGCCTGCCGGGCCGGGTTTCTCGACGGTTCGCTCACCGAATTGGCCCGCTGGAAAACGCCGGGAACATTCGGCCATATCGGCGCCGGTACCGACGACGGCATTGCCGAACGTACCGACGTCGATACCGACGTCAATATCGGCGGCGGGGAAGTACGGCCGACGGTGGTGCGTTCGTCGACGCCGCCCGTCTCCGTTCATGCCCCGTCCGTTCAAACCGGCGCGGGCACACAACCGACGCCGAAAACCGAGACGCCTGCGCCGCCTGCCGGAACGAAAAGCGACGGCAAGGTCGGAGACGGTAGGGGCAAAAAAGACTTGACGGCTGTTTCGTTTGAGGAAGTCGCCGCCGCCGTGATGGAAGAAGTGCGCAACGTCGGCAAGGATAGGGCGACCAATATCTCCCTCGATACCGATATTACGGAACTGGGACTCGACTCGTTGGAACGGATGGAGATTCTCGCCTCGCTGGAAGACCGGTTCGGCGGCCAGTTTCCCGAATCAATCCTGCCGGAACTGTACACGGCCAAACAGGTCGTCGAGGCCGTCCGGGAACATCTCGGAGGCGGCGCGAAGCCGATGCAGGAACGGCGCACACGGGAGTTGAAGGATATCCCGGATGAATGCTTCAAGGTCGAAAAATTCCCGGAATACGTCCGACTGCGGGGCGGGCTCGACCTGATTCAATCGATGGGACTCAATCATTTCTTCGAGGTCCACGAAGGAATCACGAACGACCGGACCGTGATCGGCGGTCGGGAACTGGTCAATTTTTCCAGCTATAACTACATCAATACGTCCGGCGACCCCGAGGTCATCAAGGCGGCGCAGGATGCCTGCGCGAAATACGGAACCAGCGTTTCCGCGAGCCGGCCCGTCTCGGGCGAAAAGCCGATTCACGGCGATCTGGAGCGGGCGATCAGCGGCTTTCTCGGGACCGAGGCGACGATTGTCATGGTCGGCGGTCATTCGACGAATGAAAGCGTGATCGGGCATTTGCTCGGACAGGAGGATATGATTCTGTTCGACGCCCTGGCCCATAACAGTATCGTTGAAGGAGCCCTGCTGTCCGGGGCGCGGCGCCGGCCTTTCCCGCACAACGACTGGGAGGCGGCCGACTGGATTCTGCAAAAACATCGCGGCGAATACCGCCGTGTCATGATGGTCGTCGAAGGGGTTTACAGCATGGACGGCGATTACCCGGACCTGCCGAAACTGGTCGAGATCAAAAAGCGGCACAAAGCGCTGCTGATGGTCGACGAAGCCCATTCGCTCGGCGTACTCGGAAAAACCGGCCGGGGAATCGGTGAACTCTACGACGTCGACCGCGCGGACGTCGATCTGTGGATGTGTACGCTCAGTAAAACATTCGCGAGTTGCGGCGGCTTCATTTCCGGCCGGAAAGAACTGGTCGAACACCTCAAATACACCGCCCCGGGCTTCCTGTTCAGCGTCGGTATCTCGCCGCAAAACGCCGGCGCCGCCCTTGCCGCGCTGCGAATCCTTGCACGGGAACCCGAGCGGGTCGAAAAATTGCGGAAAAATTGTTCCCTGTTCCTCGAACTGGCTAAAAGCAAGGGGCTTAACACCGGCATGGGCATGGGTACCGCGGTCGTGCCGATCATCATCGGCAACTCGATGGCCAGCCTGAAACTTTCCCGAGCCTTGTTCGCCCGGGGAATCAATGTCCAGCCGATCCTGCACCCCGCCGTTGAGGAAAAAGCGGCACGACTGAGGTTTTTCATCACCTCGGCCCACAGCGAACAGCAAATCCGTTTCACCGTCGATTGTCTCGCGGAAGAAATCGCCGAATTGGATCGGGCGTGATCTTCCGCTCAACCGGATGCCGCTCGACCGGATGCGCTGCCTGACAAACCCGGGCTTGATGCACGACTTCGACACACGCCTTGATGCACGGCCCGAACGGCCCGGCTTGTATCGGATCGGGGATCGGGTATACTGGATTTTCCGGTGTCGCATATCCCGTTTCGAGAAATGTTCACCGGCCTTTCGGTCAACAGAATCATGGCACCGGCTTCGGTATAAGATGCCCCCGAACTCCAGTCGTAAAAACCGGATGACCGCCCCGAAATTCCGCCGGTTCAAGTTGGACGGGCGAAAAATCGTCATGCTCACCGCCTACGATTGGATTTCGGCGCGTCTGCTTGAGGAAGCCGGCATTGATGCGGTCCTTGTCGGCGACAGCCTTGCCAATGTCGTCCAAGGAAAAGGGACGACGCTGCCCGTGACGCTTGAGGAAATGATCTATCATGCGGAAATGGTCGTTCGTGCCGTCTCCCGGGCCATGGTCGTCGTCGATTTGCCGTTTCCTTATTGTCAATCGGGGAAAAAACGGGCTGTCTCGGCCGCTGCCCGGATTTTGAAGGAAACGCAGGCCGACGCCGTCAAACTTGAGGGGGGTCGCAATCGGGCGGCAACCATCCGGGCCGTCGTCGAGGCCGGGATTCCCGTCCTCGGTCATTGCGGCCTCATGCCTCAAAACGTCCGGGAGTACGGCGGATTTTCCGTCCAACGGGACCGGGAACAACTCCTGGGCGATGCGACGGCGATCGAAGCGGCGGGCGCGTTCGGCGTCGTTTTGGAGTGCATTCCGGCGGAACTGGCCCGTGAGACGAGTAAAAAATTGGCGATCCCGACGATTGGAATCGGCGCCGGCGCCGACTGTGACGGCCAGATTCTCGTCATGCACGATATGCTCGGTTTCCGCGATGAAGACGATATTCCCAAACACAACAAACGATATGCCGACCTCGGCGCGACCGTCAAAGACGCCGTCGCGCGATATGCCGAGGAAGTGCGAAGCGGTTCTTTCCCGACCGTGGAGCAGTCGTTTTGACGGCAAAAAACCGGAATGAAAACCGGAACGTTTTCTTTTTCATGGCGATACGTTTTTCACCCATTTCACCACAAGACACCACGTTGTCCAAGACAGCCGTACTACCCGATTCGTTGGAGCGCGCGATTCTTGCCGGAAAAATCGCTGCGGACAATCGCGCCACCGATATCGTCATCCTCGATTTGCGTGAAATCACGTCCCATTTCGATTTTTTCGTGATCGCGACCGGTTCGAGCCGGCGCCAATTGCACGCGATCAGCGAAGAAATCGACAACGTGTTTGAAAAGCAACTCGGAGATACCCGCAGGAGCATCGCCGGATATCAGGAAAGCCGTTGGATCGTGCTCGATTACGGGGACGTCCTCGTTCACCTTTTCGAACCGGAAAAGCGGCGTTTCTATGCCCTCGAAGAACTGTGGGGGAAAGGCAAGCGTATCGAATCGCCCCACGTTTGATTTTTGGACGGAATGCCAGGCGCGTTGAGCCTTGCGGCGTAGTCGCCGGTTTTTCAGGACCGCGAAAACTTTGACGACGAAAACTTTGACGACGAAAACCTTGACAACGAAAGCCGAATTTCTCAATCGCATTCGCGCTGCGCTCGCCGGTTCGGATGCGGGCGCGTTGAAGGACGAGGGCTCGTTGTCGTCCTTGCCGCCGGTCCCGGATGTTTGGCCGCTTCGAGGTCTTTCCCGTGAAGAGCTCCGGTCGCGGTTCGCCGAATCGCTCACGGCCGTCGCGGGCGAATGTGTCGCCTGTTCGGATTTGCGGGATGCCGCTGATAAAACGACCGCGTTGTTGCGGGAAGCCGGCGCCGTACGGGTCGCCTTGCCGGACCACCCGTTTACCCGACGGGTCGTTCCGCTTTTACAAGGAATCACGCTGATCGGACCGCCAGACGAACCGGGAGTCGGCGACCAAGGGACCGTCAACCTTGGGGAATTGGCACGATGCGATGCCGCGATTCTTTCGCCGGAGTATCTCTTGGCCGATTCCGGGAGCGCCCTCCTCGCGGCCCCGACCGTATTCGACCGCCTTGCGATATACATGCCGCCGATTTGCCTGCTTCTTGCTCCCGGGTCGCTTCTCCGGGAACATTTGCCGCATGTCTGGCAGGAATTTCGAACACAATGGGACCGGTCACCGGCCGGCGAATTCGTCGTCGTCACCGGCCCCAGCCGTACCGCCGATATCGAAAAAAAACTTGTTCTCGGCGTCCACGGTCCTAAAAAACTGGTTGTTTTTTTAATCGACACCGTATTATGAACGATCTTGAAATCGCACGTAGTGTCACGCCTGTGCCGATCGGGGAAATCGCGGCCAAACTGGGATTGGCACCGGATCATTTGGACCTGTTCGGCCGCACGAAGGCCAAAGTTCATGGGGACGCTTTCGAAAGCCGCGGTGACAACGCGGACGGCAAGCTGATTCTCGTCACATCGATCAATCCCACTCCGGCGGGCGAAGGAAAAACGACGACCGCCATCGGGTTGGCCGACGCGCTCAACCGGATCGGTCGGCAAGCGGGTCTGTGCCTGCGAGAACCGTCGCTCGGTCCCTGCTTCGGCATGAAAGGAGGCGCCACCGGAGGCGGTTATTCTCAGGTCGTTCCGATGGAGGATATCAACCTCCATTTTACGGGCGATTTTCACGCGATGACCTCGGCGCACAACCTGCTCGCCGCCCTGCTCGACAATCACCTGCATCACGGCAATGCGCTCGACATCGACGTGCGGCGCATCCGGTGGCGGCGCGTGCTCGACGTGAACGACCGGGCGTTGCGTCACATTGTCGTCGGGCTCGGCGGACCGGCCAATTCCCTGCCGCACGAAAACGGTTTCGACATCACCGTCGCTTCGGAAATCATGGCGATCTTCTGCCTGAGTCTGTCCCTGGAGGAACTCAAGGAACGCCTCGGCAGGATCGTCGTCGCGGAAAACAGGCAAGGCGAAGCGGTTACCGCCGCCGACCTGAAGGCCCGGGGGGCGATGGCCGTCCTGCTCAAGGAGGCGATGAAGCCGAACCTCGTCCAATCGCTTGAAGGGACGCCCGCTTTCGTTCATGGCGGACCGTTCGCCAATATCGCCCACGGATGCAATTCGCTCCTCGCGACCCGGCTGTCGATGAAACTTTCGGATTATACGGTCACGGAAGCGGGATTCGGAGCCGATCTCGGCGCGGAAAAGTTTCTCAACATCAAATGCCGGAAAGGAAATCTACGACCCGATCTCGCCGTGGTTGTCGCAACCGTCAGGGCGCTGAAATATCACGGCGGCCTCGACCGGTCGCAATGGAACACGCCGGATGGCGCGGCGCTGGCACGGGGAATGGGGAATCTCGAAAAACACGTCGAAAACCTCCGCGCATTCGGGCTCCCGGTCGTGATCGCGATCAATATTTTCCCCGACGATTCGGAAGAAGAACTCCGCTTCCTGGAATCGCATCCCCCGGGGGACGAGACGCCCGTCGTTCGCTGCGATCATTGGGCCCGCGGCGGCGCCGGCGCCAAAGAGTTGGCCTGCACGGTCGCCCGGCTTCTGGAAGAACAAACCACCAAACCGGAACTCCGGTTTTCTTATCCCGATGAAATGCCTCTTTGGGAAAAGATCGACACGGTTTGTCGAACCGTTTACGGAGCCGACGGGGCGGTCGGCGATAAGAAAGTGATGCGGCAATGCCTTGAAATCCAGGACCGATACGGCCGTCTTCCGGTTTGCATGGCGAAAACCCAGTATTCTCTTTCGACGGACCCGTTGCTTCGAGGCAGGCCGAGCGGGTTTACCATCCCGATTACCGGGTTGCGAGTCGCGGCGGGAGCGGGTTTCATCGTCGTGTTGACCGGCGATATCATGACGATGCCCGGCTTGCCGAAAATGCCCGCGGCGGAAAAAATCGATCTCGATTCCCGGGGCAATATCGTCGGATTGTTTTAGGGCGTGTTGACACAAACCGATTTCGAGGCGGACGAGGCTCGCCGAGCATCGCTGATGTCGCAAAAAACGCGGGTGAGGTTCGCTTTCTCCCGGGACGTTCTTCCAAGCGAGGCCAGCCTGGAAACGTTTCAGCATCGGTTGGCGGCGACATCATGGACGCGAAGAACATGGACTCCGGCAGCCGAGAGGATACGGGAAACCTCGACGGTCGCCCGGTCCCGGTCAAACTGCGGATAAAGATCGCCGAGAAAACGTTTACGTGAATGACCGACCAGTACGGTGCATCCGTGTCGAAAAAAACGGTCGATATTCTCGATCAGCAGCCGATTGTGCTCGGTCGTCTTCCCGAAGCCGATACCCGGATCAATCGCGATGCGCATCCGGTCGATCCCGGCCGCGACCAGGAAGTTCAACCGTTCTTCAAGATAGGCATCGATTTCCGCGACGACGTCCTCGTAATGTGGGGCGTCCTGCATCGTGCGCGGCACGCCTTTCATGTGCATGACGCAAACGCCGACGTTCCTCTCAAGCAACAACGGGAGCATTGCCGGATCACCGGAAACGGCAGTAATATCGTTGACGATATTCGCTCCCGCACCGATGGCGGCCCGGGCCACCCCGGCATCGGCCGTATCGACGGAAATCAGGAGCGGATTGGACGAAAACGTGCCCGCCCTGTGTTTTTCCCCGGCGACGACGGCTTCGATGACCGGAACGACGCGGCGGATTTGTTCCGTCGTATCAACGGCGTCGCTTCCGGGTCGGGTGCTTTCTCCGCCGATATCCAGGATGGCCGCCCCGGCCATGCGCAATTCGAGTGCGTGACGAACAGCGGCATCGGGCGCGAAATACCGACCGCCGTCCGAAAAACTGTCCGGCGTCGCATTGACGATGCCCATGACGGCGGGCCCCCGTTCAAAGGTTAATCGATGGTCGCCAATCTGCCAAAAAACATGCTTTTTTGAAAACACCGTGCTTGAAGAATAATTTGAAGTTGAAAATCGAACGTAAGGAAAACCGTAATGACCGTGTTGCTCCGGACATGCCGTAAACGGCCTGCCAATCCGCCCGCGCACCATCGCCCGCCGTTCGAACGATCCGTTTATGCCATTATACAGAAAGAAGTCAGGGGCGTGCGAGTGCGGCAGGCGGACTTGACCAACATGTTCGTTTTCATCGCGTTTTCAGCATATCACTTGTCGTACACGGTCTCGCCGGAGAGGATCGCTTCGCGTACCCGGCGTTCGCGGGATTTCAGGCGGTCGTATTTTTCCAGTTGTCGCACGTCGCATGGGGCCGGGAAAACCGTGTCGGGGTCCTCGCCTCGCGGCGTTTTTTCCAGCGTCGCCTTCCCCTCCGCAATGATCCCGAGCGCTTCGCGATATTCGGGCGAATCCTTGGCCACATCGGTTTTCCACTTGGCCAGGCAAGGGCTGATCGCGGGCCGTGTGAACGAAATGTTCCAGTCGAGTTCGTTCACCTTGAGGCCGGTCAGCTCGGCGAGCCGATCCAGCTTCGCGTTCGGGAGCGGACAGCGCCCGTATCGATTTTCCGGAAACGCCGTCTCGTAAGTCCCGTAATACGGTGCGTTGATATCGATCCACGTAATCACGCGCCCCACGGCTTCCGGATGCGTCGATCGGTCGATGTAGAGGCCGAGTTCCTTGCGTTTTTGGTCGATTTCCCGCTCCGCGTGACCGTTCAGCAGGATATCGACCAGCCGGCTTTTCGTCGAACCCCAGGCATACGGTTCCAGCTTGTTTGCCGGTCCCGCCCCGACCGCGCTAATCAGGCTGCGCCGGTGCAACTCGACATACGAGGTATTGAAAAGAACGTTCAAATCACCGGCCAGGTTCGGCATGTTCGCCTTTCCGGCGCTACCGTCGTCGATTTTGCCGTAATCGTGGCACGCGACACAGTATTTGTCGAACACCGGTTCCTGGACTTCCTTTACGTAGCTGAACAGTCGCGGCTTGCCGCCGTACCAACCTTCGAGCCGACGCGGGGCCCGCGAAATCGCCTTGGGCGTGTACGGGAGCGGCGGAAAAGTCGCCAACCGGTCCTCGTGGCAACCGTAACAGCCGTTGGTTTCGCCGGGCCGGACGATCATGCCGCTGCGCATCGTCTGGATCATCCGCTCCTGTTCGTCGAGCAGTTGAAGGTAAACGAACGTATCGGCGGGCACCGCGACGCTCACGCTCCCGTCCTCTTCGATCGGGACGGTTCCGAGGACCCGTTTATTGTTGAAATCCTTCCAAGCCATCCCGGGCGCCTGGGTGCCGGTTCCGTTGTCCCAACTCCCGGGCGTCCAAGTCCGCTTCTCGGGCGATTCGACGACCCGGAGATATTTGGCGGAACCTTTCGCGACCTTGTCCATGCCGAAGCCTTCGTACACGTTCGAGACGTAGAACACGCCGTCCAGGCTCGCGTAATCGGTTTCCTGGGCGATGATCGGCGGCGGCACGGTTTGAGCGAGCGGCGTCGGATCATAGCAACCGGGCACATCCGGATCATTGAACACGAGGGCCATTGTTCCGTCGCGACCGAGCAGGTAGATGCCCATGCGTTCGTCGGCCCCGGTCGTGCCGGACGCGAGGAACCATTCGGCGGAAAGTGGAAACGGATCTTCCATTTTCGGCCGGACCCGCTGGAACGTGTCGTATCCGCCCACATCGACCAGCTCGATCGCCGAGGCCGGCCAGGTTTGAAGAACCGCTTGTTTGCCGTCAATTCCGAGCCGTCGATCGACCAACGCGATCGCGCCCCAGGGCCGATCGTGACAGGAGGAAAATGTTGAAATGAAAATCGAATCGCTTCCCGGCACGATCCGCGCGTCGATCACCCCGCCCGGGGAAGCGGTGTTGTTGCCCCAGAAAATCGCGTGGTTGAATCCTTCCGGCGTCGTGATCCAAACGCCTTGCGCATCGCCGAAATTCCGATCGACGTATTCCCAGCGGTCATAAAGGATCCGGCCGTCCGGGGTAAGCGTGGCGTGCCCTTCGAAGAGCGTACTCTTGCCGATTTGCCGGATGTTCGCCCCGTCGGCTTCCATTTTGTAGAGATTGCACATGATATGTCGGTTGCACATGCAGAACTTCGGCTCGCGCGTCGCGGAGAAGACAATTTGTCCGTTCGGCAAATACAGCGGATCGATATCGCTCACGCCCGGCAGGAAAGTAATCTGCGTGAGCGGCGTCCCGACCAAATCCGTGTCGGATTTCAAAACGAGCGGTTCCCGGTGCTTGTCCCGTTCCCCGCTCCCTGTTGTCCGCTCCTCCAATGCGTACTCGTAGATGTGATAATCGTCCTTGATGTCGCGGCGAATCGAGAGCAGCAGTTTTTTCGCGTCGAACGAAAGACAGGGATCGCGTACGATTCCGTTCGGGACTTCGAGCAGGATGCGGACCGAGCCGTCCGCCGGATTCCAGACGCGGAGCGAGGAGCCGCCCTCGAATTTTTCCGTATTGATCTCGCCGGTCTGGAACAGGGTCTCGGTGTTGTGGTGGTCCGGCTGGTATTGCGTGCGCGTCGTATACAGGATCGGCTGAGCGACAAGCAGCGGGTTCCGTTTCGCCGCGTCGAACCGGGCTTGTTCGGCGTCCCGTTCCGCCTGGACGACCGACGTGATGTATGTGTCCCGGACGGCCGTTTTTCCGGAATCGATTTCACCTTCCGTACGGAAATCGTCCATGCGGATATGCCCCCACGCGCCGGTCTCGTCGTCGACGACTTGCAGGACGAACGGTTGGCCTTGCAAATCGCCGGTTTGCCAGACGGTTTCCCTGAGTTCCTGCGAATTATCCCCTCGTGCTTCCCGGACCGACGGCCCGACTTTCCCGTCCCCGGCAACCGGACAAAGTCGGACGCAGGTACCTTGTCGAGCACCGCCGCCGACCGCCAACGTCGCTTCGTCGCCGTCGAGGACAAACACCGGCGATTCGAGCACGCAAACCACGTCGTCCGTCGGGCGATCGCTCACCGCCGATTCCAGCGTCGTCAAATAGAATGAGCCCTGCTTCGCGTATTTCTTGCCGGTGTGGAATTCCGTGTCGCGCGACCCGATCGGCCTGGTATTGTCGCCCTCGACGATTTTCCAGCCTTCTTTGCCGAGATTGCCGGACTCGAAATCGAACACGAGTTGCTCCGCGCGGAGGTCGGCGTATAATGAAAAAAAAGATGAAAACAGCAACGAAAAGAAAACGACATCGTATCGCATCGATTGGTCTCCGGTTATTGCTCGCCGCGAAAAAATGGAGATTTGGTGCCAAGCCCGACACACGCGGCCAAAGGGGCTTCGTCGCAGTGCTCAGAAACACCGTACTCCGGAAACACCGTGCTCCGGAAACACCGTACTCTGGAAACACCGTACTCTGGAAACACCGTGCTCCGGAAGCCTCTTGGCTCGTGTTGCGCAATACTCCGGGGTCATCCATTCACGTCCCGGGAATGGTCGTCTCCCCGTCCCGCGAGAAATTGCGAATCCTCTTGAAACCGCATGAGCAGCCGGTCGTACAGCACCGCTTCGGGCTCACGGACGTCGCGGACGTCCTCGACGGCGAGAACGGAATCGAGTCGGGAAAAATCGGTCCACACTCCGCAGCCGACGGTCGCGAGCGCCGCGGCTCCGAGAGCGGCGGCATCCTGTCCGATATTCGTCCTTGCGACCGCGATCCGCAGTACATCGGCATAAATTTGCCGCCAAGCGGGACTGATCGCGCCGCCTCCGACCACATTCATGTGTGCATCGACCGAGCCAAGTCCGCGAAAGGCGTCGAGCACGAGTCGCAGGTTCAAGGCGATCCCTTCCATTGTTGCGCGAATCAAATCGGACCGGGTATGGCTCAGGTCGAGCCCGAGAAAGGCGCCGCGAATCGCCGGACTCGCATCGAGCGCAGAGCCGCCGCCGAAACTCGGGTTCAAGAGCACGCCGTTCGCGCCGGGCTTCGAATCACGTTCGGCTTCCTCGATCATCAGTTCGTATGCGTCGCGGTTTTCCGATTCCGCGCGGGCGAGTAAATCGCGGCACAGATGGTCGCGCAGCCAGCGAAAGGTCGTCCCGGCGGAGAAAATCGCGAGCGCCGAAGTGAACTGGCCCGGTACGACGTGCGTGAATACGTACGGTTTTTTCGCGAGGTCGAGCAGGGGCTTGGAATCGACGACCGCGATCCACGAAGAGGAACCGAGCGAAGCGTACAGCCGGCCGGGCAAGAAGCAGCCCGCCCCGAGAGCCATGCAGGAATTGTCGACGCCGCCGCACACGACCACGGTTTTCCGCGTGAGGCCGAGTTCCGCAGCCGCTTCGCGCGTGAGCGGACCGAGAACCGTCGTCGAGGCTGCGATCTCCGGGAAAATCGAGCGTGGCAATCCGGACAGGGCGATCATCTCCTCGTCGTATTGCCAACCGGCCAGATCGTAGGCCCCGCTGCCGGAAGCATAACTGAAATCGGTTGCGCGAACGCCCGTGAGCCGGAAATTGACGTAATCCTTCGTGCCGAGAACCGTGTCGATTTTCGAGAACACCGCCGGTTCGTTGTTCTTGTACCATAAAATCTTGAACAGCGTGTAATGGGCCGCCGGAAAACCGTTCCCGGTGCGGCGATACCATTCGTCCGGGTCGGAACGTTCGAAAAACACGGACGCTTCCTTCGAAGCGCGGCTGTCGGACCAGATCGGCGTCGTTTCACGCAACGGATTTCCCGCCTTGTCGAGTGGGACGCAACCGAGGCTGTGGCCGGAAATCGCAATCGCAACGATTGTTTCCGGAGTGATCCCACATTCCTTAGCCGCTTCGATCAGGTGTCGCGTACTTTGGACGACCGCGTTCCACCAATCGACGGGCCGCTGCTCGTGCAAACCCGGTCCCGGGTAAAGCGTTTCGTAATGCTCGAAGCGTGAAACGATCCGCACGCCGTCCCCGTCGAAGAGCGACGCCTTGATTCCACCCGTCCCGAAATCGTACGCGATAATCACGGTGTCCTCACTACGGTGTTTGGTCGAACGGTGCAATCGCCGCGATCGATGTTTGCATTTCGAGCTCCTTGAAAATCGAAACGACCGTCTTGTGGCCGATTCCAAAGCGTTCCGCTCCGAGCCGGTGCATTTCGAGGAGCGTCGCGAGGTCGCGAACGCCGCCGGCCGCTTTCACTTTCGCGGAATCCCCGACCGTTTTTTTCATGACCCGAATCTGTTCGAACGTCGTTCCGGACGGAGTCCAACCGGTTCCGGACTTGACCCAGGCTGCGCCGGCTCGAACCGCCAGCTCCGAAGCCTGCGCGACTTGGTCGAGCGTGAGATAAGCGGATTCGATAATCACCTTGAGCGGGACGGGGCCGCAGACCTCCCTCACGGTGCGGATATCCGCTTCGACGTCGACGTATCGGGCGGAGAGCATCTTGCCGATGTTCATGACCATGTCGATCTCGGCACAACCGAGGCCGACCAGTTCCGTAACTTGGGAGACCTTCATGGAAGTCGTTTCACCGCCGCCGGGAAAGCCGACGACGCCGCCGAGCTTGACCGGGGAGCCACGCAACAGTTCCGCGAGTTCCGAAGTGAAACCGGGCAACGAAAAGGCCGCGATACACCGGAACTCCCGCGCGATCCGGGCGGTCGCGCAAAGATCGTCCCGGTCGGAATCAGTGCGAACCGCCGAGACGTCGATCATCGAAGCGAGTTTATCTATTGAAACCACGTCGGTCATGGAGTATTGACGATTGATATACCGGAGTCGTTTGAAAATCCCCGAGGCGGAACATGGCAGGTCCGGCAACGCATGACGCGCGCCGTTGGAAACATGCGAAATGCCCTTCCTGCATGTCGAGCTCAATCGATGCCGAACGCCGCTTTGAAGACACCGGCGATTTCGGGGTGGAGCGATTCGTTGATGCCGTTTTCGTCGCAGGGCAAGTCCATCGCGGCGAGATCGTGCTTGAGTTGGACGATTTCCTCTTGCGGGGACACGCGCGGCGGCACTTCCCGGGCGAGCGGGGTGAGCCAGGCGTTGAGCGTGTGTCCGCCGTCGACGAGCAGGTCAAGACCGGTGACATAATCCGACGCCTCGGACGCCAGGAATACGACGGGGCCGTACAAATCCTCGGGCCGCTGCACGTGGCCGAGCGGGGTCAGTTCGCGGATGCGCCGGCGCACTTCGAGCGGCGTCGAAGCGTGCATCGGCGAAAGGATGTAACTCGGGCTGATGCAATTGACGTTGATATTGTAGGTTCCCCACTCGGCGGCGAGCATCCGCGTCATTTCGACGACACCGCCCTTGGATGCGTTGTAAGAAGCGTTGCAGTTGCAAATCCGGGCCGACATCGAGGCGGTGTTGACGATTTTACCCTGTGTCGGTTTTTGTTTCAAGAACTGCTTCGCCTCGGCCTGGGCGCAGAGGTACATGCCGGTCAGGTTGACGGCAATCACCTTGTTCCAGTCCTCAAGGGAGAAGTCGACGTCGCCTCCGAGGATACCGATGCCCGCGTTGTTGACGCCGATATCGAGCCGACCGAACTGTTCGACGACGGTGTCGACCATCGTTTCGACCTGATCCTTCCGGGTCACGTCGCAGCGAATGAAAAGGGAATCACGCCCATGTGATTTGATTTCCGCGGCGGTTTTCGGACCGGCATTGTCGTCGAGATCGACGATCGCGACATCCGCGCCGGCCCGGGCGAGGGCGACGGCGTAACCGCGACCGATTCCCACTGCCGCGCCGGTCACCAAGGCTTTTTTGCCTGTCAGATCGAAAAGTTTTTGCATGGTTTGGTACACAAAATGAATTGGCTTGAATACGATCGGCTATACTGGAAACGCGATGAAAACGAACATTTGGTCAAGTCTGCTTGCCGCACTCACTCGTCATAACGTAATGGAAAATAACAAGTTACACGTTGCATTCGAGCGGCAGGCGGTTGTTCGCGGGAGCATTTTCAGGCCGTTCGAAGTATATTTTTCCCGAAGCGGCCTATTTCCGCCCCGGCTGGTACCTGTCCACGGAAATATCGAAAACATTCGTACCGGTTTTGACTTCCTTGGACAGTTCGGACGACTGCGCCCGGAAATATCTTTTGTCGATCAACGGGATATATTGGGGCATCATTTGTACAACGTGTACGGTTCCGTCCGGATTGGTGACGGATCGGCTCGGTTGTTCCAACGCTTTGGCGACGCCGCTGAAGTACACCTGGTATACGCCCGGCTTGAGGCCGTTGGAAGTTTTTTCCGTTCCGACGACATAACCGCCGTCGGGTTGGATAACGCCCCGGGAAATCGTTGTGCCGTCGGTAAAGCAAATCGTACCGGTCGCCACGGGGGAACCATCGTCGGAAAAGGTTACCTTTCCGGTCAACGAAGCCTGGTGACCGCAACCGGCGATCCCAAGAACAACGCTCAGCAGGAATGGTGCTGTCAGGAGTTGAAATCTCATCGGATTGATATCAAGAAAAAGTTGTATACTGTAAACGGCCTGAAACTACGGCATGTTTTTTCCCGCGCACAATCGCCTGCCGCCCGAACGAAACGCTTATGTTACTGTACGCACAGAGGTTGGAAGCAAGTGAGTGCGGCAGGCAGACTTGACCAAATGCTCGTTTTTACCGCGTTTCCGGTATATTCCGGGAAACGAGACGGGGACTCAACGATCACGGCAGGTTGACGGTTTCGCCGTCGATGGCATCGCTCTGTTTCCGCAACAGTTCCGGGTCGGCCGTGTTGGCGACACTCCGCACGCTCCCGTCGCCGACGAGGAAATTACAGATGCCGGGATGAATCGAACCGAAATAGGAAGCACCGCTATCGTAGAGGACACCGGCGTCACGGGGTCCGCGGGCGATGTGCCGGAGCCCGGCACCGCTGTCGTCGAACGTGCGGGTGACTTGAATCACGTTTTCACCGCCAACCGACGACATCAAGTAGGTATTGTCGCCGATAGTGCCATTTTCGCCCTTGCCGGGAGGATAGTCAACAACGGCACCAAGTGCCGTTGTAAATTGCGGAAAGTTTTTTTCTCCGAAACAGAATTGGTTGCTCGTCCCATCCTGCCACCACGCCATCGTGTCGCGCGGGGTCCATGAAAAACTTCCCGATGTGTACAGAGGCGCCAAAGAGGCCCACCCGGAAAGAGAAGCAATGCGAAAAGGACTGTTCAGATTCGAACCGCTCGTATCGCAATCCGCAAGGGAGACACCGGCATATTGATACCATTGAGTCGTTCCGTTTCCCTGGCAACTGACAAAGGCGTAGTCGGTTTGGGGACCGGCGTAGAGGCTGTCTACATTGTATTGCGCCTCCCCGCTTGGCCGCGAAGACGGACATTTCATGTAAGGAATGGAGGCGATGGCCTTTTTTTCGTCTTCGGAAAAACAAGTATACGCCGTGGACCAAGTCGCGTAGAGGAGTTTGTACTCCGTGGCCTCGCCGACTTGATTGGCCTTCGTCGCGAGCACGTCATACGCCGACTGTTGCTCCATAAACGGGTAAAGGAGCGGGAAAATCGTCATCCGATAGGGCGCGATGATCGAGGGCGGCAATCCCAGTTTTGTGCCGTGAAAGTTTTGGATTCCGAGCCCGAATTGCTTCAGGTTGTTTGTACATTGCATCCTCCGGGCCGCTTCCCGCGCCGCCTGGACGGCCGGGAGCAGCAGGGCGACCAAGGTCCCGATAATGGCGATGACCACCAAAAGTTCAACAAGAGTAAATGCTGAACCTCGTCGATATTCTTTCTCGCTGTTCATGGGAAATTTCCTGTTTTTCAGTGTCTTATATGATTGATGAACATCCGCGCGACAAGGAGCCCTTGTGTCGTCGTCCATGATATACATTATGTACCGTCCCGGCCTCCTTATCAATAGGAAAACTGTCGGTATTGCGACAGAGAACAGTTGCTTTTACGACATCCGGGTGGTACACTGAAGGCTGTTGAAATTTCCCGAAGCCGACTTTCAAGGAGCCTGCCCACCGGAAACGACATTGCCGAAGGTAAACAGGCGCTTCAACCGGGAAACTCAACCGGTTTCGGTATACACTGTGATATACTGTAAACGGCCTGAAACTGTTCCCGCGCACAAGCGCCTGCCGCCCGAACGATCCGTTTATGTCATTATACAAACAGAAGTTAGAGGAGAGTGAGTGCGGCAGGCGGACTTGACCAAATGTTCGTTCTCATCGCGTTTCCAGTATAAAATCCTGTTCGAGCGCGAAATCCGCAATTTGAGCGGTCCGGTTCCAACTCACGTCTCCGATTTGTTCGTTCATCATGTCCTACAACATCGCGGTTATCATCGAAACGATGAACACGTATGGTCGCGGTATCATCCGGGGAATCGGTCGGAGTTTACGGAACCGGCCGGCATGCACGCTTTTTTACGAAGAACGAACGCTCGACTCGCCGCCGCCGACTTGGCTGAAAACCATGAAGGGTGACGGGATCATCGTCCGTGACCGGACCGGGAAAAGCTGCCGAATCGCCCTCGCGACCGGCGCGCACGTGGTCGACCTGAGCGAAAACAGACACCCCGGCGTGCCGACGGTCATCTCGAATCATGTCGCTTGCTCGCAATTGGCCGCACAACACTTGATTGAGAAAGGATTTGCGCACTTCGGATACGTCGGTATCCAAGGGCGGCCCTTTTCGGACCGGCGGCGTGACGCCTTTCTTGAGGCGGTAGGAAATGCACACCTGTTCGAGTTGCCGAACGACGACCAGGCATTTTCTTCGTGGGGTAGTGATTATTCGAAACTGACCGACTGGCTCAAGAAGTTGCCCAAACCGATCGGCATTCTGGCCTGCTACGATATGCCGGGAGTTGGTGTCCTGCAAGCGTGCCGACTGGCCGGAATCAACGTCCCGGATACGGTCGCGGTGATCGGCATCAACAATGACGAATTGCAATGCTCCCTCTCGACCCCTCCGTTGAGCAGTGTGGCGCAGAACCAGGAACGACTCGGTTTCGAAGCGTGCGAACTGCTGTTCCGCCTCATCGAAGGTGGAGCCGCACCAAGGAGAATACTTGAAATCGATCCGATCGGCGTGGTCGCACGACGTTCGACCGATATCGTCGTCATGCCGGACAGATTGATCGCCCGGGCGATCGGCATGATTCGGGAACGGGCCTGCGAAGGAATCGGGATCGCGGAAATTGCGGAGAGTCTCGGGATGTCGCGGCGGACCTTCGAACGACGGTTTTACAAAGCGGTCAAACTGACCCCGCACGAGGAAATCACGGCAACCAGGTTGAAACGGGCCTGCGAACTGCTCGTCGAGACCTCGCTGCCGCTACGGACCGTCGCCAAGCGGATCGGTTTGGCCAGTCTGGCTCATTTTACCGAGGTTTTCGTCAAAAAATACGGGGTCAAACCCTCCGAATACCGACGCGGACCGACAAGCGACTGAACGGATGCGCACGCCCAACGTCGCCGCGCCGCCCAAAATCGTCGTCACCCCGCACCCGGCCGGCGCCGCGGCAGGGAGTGAAAACGGATTGTTGGGAATGTTAGCCGACCTGACGGGATTTGGCACAGGGTTGATTTATGGCGGTTGCGAAAAAAGCCATGATAACGACGATAGTTGAATTCCTTTTTCTTGTGCCGGTTGCGTGTATCGGATTCTTTTTGCTTGTTTATTCGGCCGGCAAAAAAATAAAGGGATTTTCCGCTTTCGTGAAAAAAATTTGGATGGCTGTGCATCGTAGTGGCCATCCTTGTTGCTTCATGGCTTTCATTGCCATTGCTGTCGTCGCGCTCGCTAGAAAATTGTGCTCGCCTGTTTTTTCAGGTACTGCTTTTGGAACTTTTTGGTTCGATGCTTTTTTCCTTTATACTGAAGGCGGTTGAAATTTCCCGAAGGCGACTTTCAAGGAGACCGCCCACCGAAACAACACTGCCGAAGGTAAACAGGCGGTTGAGCGGAAAACTCAAGCCGGCCTCGACGCATTATATGGGAAGGGATGGAAGCGTTTCCATCTCATGTTCCCGGAGCAGCCTCGTTCCTTCGAGGATGATGACAACCGCATCGCCGATCCTGCCCAGTCCCTGAATGTATCGGGCGCTGGTCGCCCCTGCCGCGCTGGGCGGCGGCGAAATCGGCGATTCGGCGATGTTCCTTGAGAATGAAAAAAGGGAGGAAACACGGGGCGAATGCCACTCGTCTTCCTCCGGTTTTCAATACTTCCCGAAATTCTTGTCGCTGAGGTCGATCGAAATATCCCGATCGGACGGTCCGGCACCCCAGCCGTCCTTGGCGGCATCGACCGATTCAACGGGCGCGTGATCCGGATTCCGCGTAACATTCGGCTTCGGGGCCGCCGCGGCAACGGCCGGTTTGACGGGCGCAACGGGTTTCCTCACGACCGGTGCAGCCGGTTTCGGCACCGGTTTGGCGTCATTTGCGGTTTTGGCGGTTTGCACGGTCGCCATGCGGGACGCTGCCACGTTGTCACGCAGTTTGAACTTCGCGACGAGGTTTTGCAGGTTCGTCGCCATGCCGCTCATCTCGTTCGCCGCA
>QMCD01000728.1_pt1 | contig 29077 bp, 33 predicted proteins | sample 1821841 | NCBI WGS metagenome assembly QMCD01 (sample SAMN01991225, study PRJNA193472) | Termite gut metagenome, whole genome shotgun sequencing project. | isolation source: worker | host: Macrotermes natalensis | reverse complement strand
TTATTTTCAATACGGTGAGATATTAGAGAAATGCCAACAACTGATTCTAAATCAACATACTCAAATGAATCAGGAAGCACTGAATGTGGATTAATATCCGCAACCTCTCCTAACTTACGCTGCGTCCAAGCGTGGGCGAAAATTATAAATATTAGTATGGCGAATGGTTAATCTCAACACAGGAAAAATCATAATAAAACATGTGCTTTGAGCATATTTTCACAATTAAATGAAAGATGGTGTAATAGATGGAGCGAATTTATGCTTTTACTGATGAATACGGAAATTTTGGATGGGAACTTGATAAGCAAGATGTTTCAACGTAAATTCCGGACAAGGTCTTTTAATTGCCGCGATGTGTGTATCATAACAGAACCTCCAAATATTGACGAACAAATTTTTCAACCGAAAACGCCTGTGCATACCGTAAAAGCTGCGGAATGTTTTTATTTTTTAGCCTGACATAAGTTTTAACAGCAGCCTGTAAATCTTGAATTTCAATATTGCCGCGGCTTCTGAACAGGTCACAGACAGTCCGTTCGGCGTTATAAGTCCTGACAGTGTGACCGGAGGAGGATAGCGTTTCAATAATACCCTCGCCGAATAGTTCTTCTTTGATTTTATAAATTTTCAAACCCTGCTTTGCAAGCCTCGACGAACCTGTTCCGCTTTTCATAGTCAAAGAAAATGTTACAGGCTCACGTTCGGCAAGCCCCAAAAGATAGAGCGCAGTTTCATGTGAGAATACCGCTTGTGGGTAACGAGTTTGAATTACAAACAACCCATCCGCCCACGCGTCTTGCGACATATAAAGTCCGTGGGCGACACGCTCCAAGTCGTTACGGCGAACAAAATCACTAAGTGATGTTCGTGAAATTCCAACGGCAGACACATCCGCAGTTCTCAAAAATCCGTTGTTTTTTTGAAGCATAGCGTTTAAATTTTCTGCGTTAGTCATATTACCGCCTTACTTTCGTACTCTTATTATACATCATTAGGGTACCAATGTAAATAGGTTTTTAAATTTATTTTATTTTCTTTTTGAGGTTGATAAAAGCCGTAAAAGGTCAGGGAAATTTTTGCTTTTTCATAATATATTATATCAAAGCCTCACACATCAGGAAATTTGTCTTGATGTGTGAGGCTTTTTTATTAGAACAACGCAAATATCGGCTTTTTCGTCGTTGTTAAGGTGTATCAACAGGAACGCCTGTATCGAATTCCATGACAGAGCTATATACAATAATGCGGTATTTAGAGCCTCAAGTTATGGAACAGGCGGGAATACGGACATTTGACCAGTGGGCTTCCGTCTTTGCAGAAATCGTGAATAATATGGAGCTTAAACCCGAATGCGACGGCAAGTATCAGATGAAAACCCGTATACAAAAATATGACTGCTTCAGTCAGCTTATGAATATGTACTGTCAATGCGCCGATATTAAAACAGCCGAAATGATGTCACTACCCCGCCCCGATTATACTGTAGAAAATGTTATATGTCCGGCACTTCCCGCTATAAGGAGAGAAATGCTTAAAATATCCAAGCGGGCAAACGCTATCCGGTACGGTAAACCTGCAAGGGAGGGAGGCGGCAGGGTTGACCCGCATGAGGATAACTTCCTGAAGCTGACTATCGACGGCAAAAAGGTTGGTCTTGATATGCGGTTAATTAATCCTTTAGCCGCTGATGACCCGAAATCAAAGATTAATATCTGTGTTGATAAGGTTCTGGAGACATACTGGGAATCAACTCCGGTAAAAGGAACCCAGGTTATATTCTGCGACATTTCAACGCCTAAGAAGGAAAGCTCCGACAGTTACGCTGTATATATAAAAGACAGGGACAGTGACGGGAACGTAATGCCGGACGGTGAATATAACCTTGTTTACACAACTCAGCTTCCGGGCAAAACAGATTTTGAAATGCTGAATAAGAAGTTTACAAACAAAAGAAGTCTTCCGAAGGATTTTGATTATGATAAGCTCACAGATGAGGATGTTATTGTCATTCGCCGTACAGATGAAAAAGCACTTGAGTTCGCGGAGGTTAAAGCCTGTATTTCGGGCAATCCTCTTGTAAAAAAAGAGCTTGATTTAACAAGGGAAGTCGATACATTAAGAGTGCTGAAAACAGCGTTTGACAAGCAGAAATTCGCATTGCAGGATAAAGCTCTGAAATCTCTTCCAAGAGAAATAGAACAGTTAAAATCGTCTATCGTTAAATCAAGGACTGACGCTGATACCGCGGCGGCTCAGGTTAAAAAGCCCGTCCCCGTTAAGCGGCTCGAATTTGATGCTCCAACAGAAAAATCCCCACTGGGGATTGAAATGAACGGCTCTGAACATCCTGAACAAAAGGATAAGGAAATCAAGGAAGAATTTCCCTTTGTGATTAACGGAACAGAACACATATCAAAAACTGATACATCGGCGGCTTTGCGGGAAGTTTTTGCAAAATAGTTCCCCAAAAGTTCCCCAAATTATTTTTGAAATCAGCCGAAAACTAACGGAGGGTTAAATTCAAACAGCTTTAGTTCCGCATCGGTCAAATCATCGTGCGTGATGCCTTTATCCCGACAATAACGACTCATCCCGCGGTAATCATAATCCTGTGTAAAAGGATACATTGACCTTAAATAGCCTCCGGCTTTTTGAGCTTCAGCGTCTATTTCGTCCCAACCCCTTTTATCGGCTTCGCTTAACATTTAAATCACCCTCCAATTCATATTTTTCAATAATTCTTTGCGCGTTTTCTTCCGAAAGTTCCATACGGTATTCATGGAATCTCGTCAAAACGCGATTTGCCCCCAATGTTTTGTCGCAAGCGAGAATACCGTTTTGTAAATATTTCCGTCAACATCTTCTAAACACGGCGTTAGCTTGTCGATTAGTATATCTATCTTCATTTGTTCGGCATCCTTTTTCCTTTATGTTTTTATTATAACCAATTCACATCGAAAAGTCAAGCATTAGATAATAAGTCATAAATCACATCAAATGTATTGCATTTGTGCATTGAATGTGATATAATGAATATAATAAAACAGGAGGCGATTGTTATGGCTAAAACTACAAACATCAACATACGCACTGAACCCGAAGTTAAGCAAAAAATCGAAAGCTTATACTCTCAATTCGGAATTACAGTATCCGACGCAGTCAATATATTTTTCCGTCAGTCTATTATGCAGGGCGGGCTTCCGTTCCAAATGCAGATACCGGAGTATAACGCCGAAACGCTTGCGGCTATTGATGATGTGAACAACGACCGGGATATGAGTCCCGTTTTCGATAATACGGATGACTTAATGAGGTCACTGCGTGCTTAACGTCAGGTATTCCGCAAAATTCAAAAAGGATTATAAAGTCATTCTTAAGCGTGGATATGACGAAAGAATTTTTGAAGAAGCGCTTGGGTTTCTTCGTGAGGAGAAACCCTTGCCGGAGAAATACCGCGACCATGCTTTAATAGGAAATTACGGCGGACATAGGTCTTGTCATTTAACCCCTGACTGGCTGTTGATTTATAAAATAGAGAAGGATATGTTGACTTTAACGCTTACACGGACAGGGACTCACAGCGATTTATACAAAAAGTAACTGTACTGTCTGACCGTGGAATACATAATAAGGAGCTGTTATTATGGGCAATCCGCACACCAACGCACAAAACAAGTATATAAAAAATAAGTATGACAACATCCGGCTCGTTGTCCCGAAAGGCAGAAAAGAGGTAATCGACGCTTACGCCGCTTCGCAGGGTATCAGCCGGAATAAGCTCATAAACGATTTACTTGACGAACGCATCGGCATCTGGATGCCGCCAGCCGATAAGGAGGATTGATTAAACGTCAGTCCTCTTTTTTATGCAATTATCAGTCATTAATAATTAAACCTTATTTAAAACATATGTGTTCCTGCAAATTAACGGGAAGCTCTCTGATTCTTTTGCAGGATTTTACCTTTTTTATTGGCATAAGAAATTATCCTCAGAAAATAAAAATGCTGATAAAGTAATCAATTCTGATGCGGTTATTTTTTTCATTTTTGCGTCCTCCCAAATGTTTAACAATGATAATTTATATTGTTATTATATTGTGACTATACGACAATGATAAAGTGTAAAATAAAGATATTTTGTAAATATTTTAATATTTTAATATATTACTCTTTTATTATTTAATCCATCCTAAAACAAATCTTATAAATGTAATTATTCTGTCACCGGATTCTGCGATGATAAATTTAAACCATCTGAAAATTCCTGTGAAAACTCTTCTTGCGTTTTTAAAAAATTAGCATATTGGACTAGCTGTTCACGCTTTTTTTGGTGATTAGTAGAAAATCCGGAATACCGGTTGAGCGTCTGCTTACCGGAGTAGAAAGAATATATAAATCTTTTTAAATAGACAGGATGGTGATGTAAAATGCAAAAACAGTATTGTTTCGGGTATGACATTAACAGAGGAAAATGCAGGATTTTATATGTTACAGAATGCACCTGCGAGCAATGCAGTTTTTATAAGACTGAAAGGGAGCTTATGATTGAAGGGTGAAATTCATGCTCTGCAATGGTCTGATATAAAAGATGGATACTTATCTGTTACAAAGAGTATAACACAGAAACTGTCAGGTGAAGACAGAATTACACCACCTAAAAACCGTTCATCTGTACGTACTTTACAACTTCCCATACCATTGATTGAAATTTTAGAACAACATTATTTACGTTGTAAATCATATGAGGGATTTACGGATGAAGCTTACGTGTGTGGAATAACCAAGTCCCTCCGTGATACAACTATAGAAAACAAAAATTTTAAATATTCAAAAGCAGCAGGTATAAAAAAATTCGTATTCATGATTTTAGACATTCACATGCGAGTTTACTTGCTAATGAAGGAATAAACATTCAAGAAATTGCCCGCCGATTAGGACACAGTAAAATAGAAATAACATGGCAGACATATTCGCATATGTATCCCCGGGAAGAAGAACGCGCAGTAAATATTTTAAATAAAATCGTGTAACAAACGTGTAAGAAATTTTAAACCCGCCTGAAAAGGCGGGTTTAAAGCATTATGGTGGAGGAGGATGGATTCGAACCATCGAAGCTGATAGCAACAGATTTACAGTCTGCCCCCTTTGGCCGCTCGGGAACTCCTCCGCATAAAAATATTTATTACCTTAAAATGGAGCTGGTGGACGGATTTGAACCCCCGACCTGCTGATTACAAATCAGCTGCTCTACCAACTGAGCTACACCAGCCTGAACTTTATTATTAGCATAAACTGAATTAATATTACATACTGTCGTTAAAACTTAATCAGTCCGTATTGAAATTTCATTTTGAATTTGGTCGGGGCGACAGGACTTGAACCTGCGGCATCTTGGTCCCAAACCAAGCGCTCTACCAAACTGAGCCACGCCCCGTTCGCTTAAGCTGCCAAAATGAAAAAATCCGCCGTTTTCAAACAGCTTTATCATTATACTATATATAATTTACTTTGTCAAGAACTTTTTTTAATTAATTTATTAATTGTTGATATTGATTAAAACAATATTAAATGTTTGTAATAATTTTCTGAATTTTCATCCGGTTTTATTTCTTAGCAAAATCTTGGTTGCTTTTATTATAAAAATCTGTTATAATAAATTCTGTAATTATAAATTCGGGGAGGAATAACGCACTTAAAATGCATATTAATCTTTTCAGCGATATGATTAATAAGGAACTGGGCTTTTTACTGCCCCGCACGCTTGTTTTTGACTGTGTTTTATTTATTGTTTCGCTTCCCTTTTACGGACCGGATATTGCGGTGATTCTGGGGCTTGCCGCCGGTTCCTTCATTATGCTCCTTAATTTTGTCATTTTAGGGGCTGCTTCCCAGAGGGCTGTCGAAAGGCCGGTAGGTTCGGCGAAAAGGTATATGTTCGGTTCGTATTTACTGCGGTTCGGTATTGTTTCACTGTTGTTTATCGCAGGAATAAAGCTTCCTTTCATTAACCTGCTTGCCGCGTCCATACCTCAGCTTTATCCCAAATTTTTCTATACGTTAAACGCGGCATTAATCAAAAAGAAGGGAGGCTAGCTTATAAAGTGGATAATTTCACTATAAACGGACCCCGGGTGGTTTTTAAATTCACGGTCGGAGACTATACCGTAAGAATTACCGAAACCCTTTTCAACAGCTGGATTGTCCTGATTATCGTCTCGCTTCTTGTAATATGGCTCGGAAGCAGACTGAAAAAAGTGCCTGTGACTAAAAAACAAGCCGTCGCAGAAATGGCTGTTAATTTCATGAATAAGCTTGTTGACGATAACCTTGGTATCGGTTTGCGCCTTTATTATGCCCCTTATCTTGCCGCAGTATTTATTCTGATACTGGCCGGCTCCCTTCTCAGCCTGTTCGGTTTCAGGGCTGTCCCGTCTGATGTTAGCTTTACCGGCACACTGGCGATTATGACGTTTTTCATGATTTTATACAACAAAATCAAGTATAACGGATTCGGCGGCTATCTTAAAGGTCTTGCTTCACCGGCTGTTCTGACGCCGTTTAATATCCTGAGCGAATTCGCAACACCTGTTTCAATGGCGATGCGTCTTTTCGGGAATTTATCGGGCGGTGCGATTATAACGTCTTTGATTTATGCAGCCCTTGCCGGAGCCAGTGCCGCTGTATACGGACTTATCGGCATTGTGGCTGATAATTATTATTTCAGCTTTCTGCAGGTGGGAATACCCGCGGTTCTTTCAATATATTTTGACCTTTTCTCAGGCGTTATACAGTCATATGTGTTTATTATACTTACACTTGCATACATAAAAAACGGCAAGGAATAAAAACGGCTTATTTTCAGGCAAAAGGACATGCCATACTCAGTATGGTCTTAAAATATAAAAATTTTTGGAGGTAATTTATAATGGATTACAGTAACGAAGCTTTGTTAAACGCCCAGGCAATAGTATTGGCAGGACAGGCAATCGGCGCGGGTCTTGCGCTTATAGCGGGCATAGGACCCGGTATCGGCGAAGGTTACGCTGTCGGAAAAGCCATTGAAACAATCGGCAGGCAGCCGGAAATTAAAAGCACGGCTACCTCCACTATGTTTATCGGATGCGCTATTGCCGAAACTACCGGTATTTACGGCTTTATAGTAGGGCTTATACTTCTGTTCGCAAATCCGTTCCTGAAATATCTGGGTCAGTAATTAATCCCGTCGGTAATATTTAAGGAACAGGAGGCGGTAAACTGATGGAAATCGAATATATGGATTTTCTGTCATTTGAACCCAGCACGATTGTCGGCACTTTGCTAAACGCCCTGATTTTATTCTGGGTTATCAAGCATTTTCTTTTCGATAAGGTCAATGCCGTTTTAAAGCAGCGTAATGATGAGGTTGCTAAAACCTACGAGGATGCCGATACCGCTCTTAACAACGCAAAAAGCATGGAAACGCAGTATATGGAAAAGCTTTCGTCAGCTAAAGAGGAATCGGCTGAAATTGTTAAGAACGCAACCAAAAAGGCTCAGGTGCGCTATGATGAAATAGTTTCGGACGCAAAAGACGACGCCCGGGGAATTATTGACAAAGCCGGCTCTGATATTGAACGCGAGAAGAAACGCGCCGTAAATCAGATTAAGGACGAAATATCCGGTATCGCTATTTCAATCGCGCAGAAGGTCGTTAAAAAAGAACTGGATTCAAGGGCTCATGAACAGCTGATTGAGGATTTTATCGGGGAAATTGGTGATGCGACATGACCGGTACGGTAGAAAAGGTTTATTCACAGGCTTTGTTTGAACTGGCGTCGGAAAATGACAGCGCCGCCCTTGTCAATGAAGAGCTTTCCGCTCTGGCGGAAATTTTCAGAAACGCTCCGGAGTTTTCAAAGTTCCTCTTGGCTCCGACAGTGAGCAGCACCGAAAAAGCGCGGTTCACCGAAACTGTTTTAAAAGACAGAATCTCGGCTCTTACATATAATTTTTTGTGCCTTCTAACGGATAAAAGGCGGGTTCGGTATCTTCCGGCAATAGCAAAGAGTTTTGAAGAGCTTTTTTATGAAGCTAATAATATCGTTAACGTTAAGGTTACGACAAGCATACCCCTGAGCGAAACGCTCCGGACAAAGCTTAAAAATAAGCTGGAGTCCGTTTACGGGAAAACTGTTATTCTTGAGGAAAACACAGACCCCGGTATTCTGGGCGGAGTTATAATTAATTACGGAAATACCATGCTGGACGGTTCGGTTAAGGCAAAGCTGGATTTAATGCAAAAACAAATAAAAGGCTTTACGGCATAACATACCAAAACTCTGAGAGGAAGGTAATTTTTAAATGGATTTACGCCCGGATGAAATTACAGGCATAATAAAACAGCAGATACAGAATTACAGCAGTAAAATAGAAATGACCGACACCGGCACGGTTGTTACCGTCGGCGACGGTATTGCCAGAATACACGGGCTTGAAAAGTGTATGTCGGGGGAGCTTCTCGAGTTTGAGGGCGGCGTCAACGCCATGGCTTTAAACCTTGAACAGGATTTTGTAGGCGCCGTTATGCTCGGTTCCGACGCGGATATTAAAGAGGGCGGCTCCGTAAAGAGAACGGGGAGGATTGTTTCCGTTCCCGTAGGGGATGACTTGCTCGGGCGCGTTGTAAACTCGCTCGGTCAGCCCATAGACGGCAAGGGGGCTGTCCTTACCGAAGAAACGATGCCTATTGAAAAAATCGCTCCCGGAATCATTACAAGGAAATCCGTAAACAGACCGCTGCAGACCGGAATAAAGGCGATTGACTCCATGATTCCAATCGGAAGGGGTCAGCGCGAGCTTATTATCGGCGACCGCCAGACGGGAAAAACCGCCCTTGCCCTTGATACGATTATAAACCAGAAGGGGCAGGACGTAATATGTATTTATGTCGCAATAGGACAAAAACGCTCCACTGTGGCGAATGTCGTTGATATACTTGAGAAAAACGGGGCTATGGCTTATACGATTATAGTATCCTCGACCGCCTCCGAGCTTGCACCGCTCCAGTACATAGCGCCTTATTCGGGCTGCGCGATGGGCGAATACTTCCTTTCCAAGGGAAGGGATGTGCTGTGCATTTATGACGACCTTTCAAAGCATGCCGTTGCTTACAGGGCTTTGTCCCTGCTTTTAAAACGTCCGCCGGGGCGCGAAGCGTATCCGGGCGATGTATTCTATCTGCATTCCCGCTTGCTGGAACGCGCCTGCAACCTCAGTGAGGAATACGGCGGCGGTTCACTGACCGCCCTGCCGGTTATCGAAACTCAGGCGGGGGACGTTTCGGCTTATATCCCCACCAATGTAATTTCAATTACGGACGGTCAGATTTTCCTTGAAACCGATTTGTTCAACTCAGGCGTCCGCCCTGCTGTAAACCCCGGAATTTCCGTGTCGAGGGTAGGGGGTGCGGCTCAGATTAAGGCTATGAAAAAGGTTTCCTCCTCCTTGAAGCTTACATACTCCCAGTACCGGGAATTACAGTCGTTCTCGCAGTTCGGTTCCGACCTGGACAGGGATACAAAGGAAAGGCTTGCCCTCGGGGAGCGCGTTGTTGAGGTTCTCAAGCAGGACAGGAATTCCCCGGTTGCGGTTGAAAATCAGGTTCTGATTATATACGCCGTTGTCAACGGCTACTTAAAGGATGTCCCTCTGAACCATATCTCCGCTTTTGAACGGGAGCTGTTTGAATTCGTTTCAAACTCATATCCGAATATAACCCGGTCAATAAAAACTGAAAAGGACCTTACCGCAGAAAACGAATCCGCGCTCAAGGAAGTCCTTGAAGGCTTCGTCAAGAAATTCATGGCGGATAAGTATTACGGATAACTTAGTATCTTAGCGGTCAGTGGACAGTGGACAGTGGTCAGATTTCTGAACCCCAGCACCTTGTAACATCAAAATGTTTATAAATAATAAGTTAAAAATCATACCGCCAAAGGCGGTATACCATCATTGTTAATTACTGCAACCACTAACTACTAGCTACTATTTCCTAACAACTAACGGGGTGATGAATTAATTTGGCTACAGGTAATATGAAGGACATAAAACGCCGTATAAAAAGCGTTGAGTCAACAAAGCAAATTACAAACGCAATGCAGCTGGTGGCTTCGTCAAAGCTGAGGAAAGCCAAGGAAAAGGCTGACAACGCACGTCCCTTCTTTAACGCCCTGTATGACACCATGTGTGAAATACAGGCGGAAAACAAGGATTTCTTTTCGATGTATACGGCGAAAAACAAATCGGTTAAGACAACCCTGCTTATTGTGATTGCGGGAGACAGGGGTCTTGCCGGAGGCTTTAACGGAAATATCCTCAGGCTTGCCGAATCGAGGATTGCCGAAATCGGCGGGGGAAAAGCGGTTAAAATCCTTGCCGTCGGCAAAAAATCCGCCGAGTATTTCACTAAACGCGGATATGACATCCATGATTCCTATACCGGCATCGGCGAGAGGATGAAAATCAATACCGCGTCGGCAATTTCCGAAAGGGTCGTTTATCCTTATATAAACGGGGAATTTGACAGGGTTGAGCTTTTTTATACCGAATATGTCTCGCCGCTTACGCAAACCCCCGTAAGACGGGATATACTGCCGCTTGAAATATCCCCTCCCGCAGACGGGCAGAAGGCGTTAAGGGAGATTCCCGTTTACGAACCGTCGGCAGCGGATGTGTTTAATTCGATTGTACCCAAATATATAACGGGCATTGTCTTCGGTTCGGTTGTCGACAGCTTTGCTTCGGAACAGGCGGCAAGGCGCATGGCTATGGAAAACGCCACCGATAATGCCGACGAGATGATTTCCGGTCTGTCGCTTGTCTATAACAGGGCAAGGCAGGCTGCCATAACGCAGGAAATTACCGAAATAATCAGCGGTACGGTTGCCGGCTGACAACGGTTAAATAATATAACGAGGTGAATGCAAATGCCTGAAAAAAATATAGGCAAGGTGGTTCAGATTATCGGCGCTGTCGTCGATATAAGGTTTGAAAAGGAAAATCTGCCCAAGCTTCTGAACGCCGTTGAAATTGATAACAACGGCGCCGTGCTTGTCTGCGAGGTTGCGCAGCATATCGGTGACGACGTTGTGCGCTGTATCGCAATGTCCTCGACGGACGGGCTTGTGCGCGGCGTAGATGCCACAGATACGGGCAGTTCAATTACAGTGCCGGTAGGAAGGGAAACTCTGGGAAGGATTTTCAACCTTCTCGGCGAGCCTGTCGACAATAAACCTGCCCCTGTAACAAAGGAACGCTGGGCTATTCACCGCGAGGCTCCGTCATATGAGGAACAAACCGCCTCAAACGAAGTCCTCGAAACGGGAATAAAGGTTATCGACCTGATTTGCCCTTACCTTAAAGGCGGAAAAATCGGTCTTTTCGGAGGCGCGGGGGTAGGAAAAACCGTGCTGATTGAGGAGCTTATAAATAACGTCGCCACCCAGCACGGCGGAATCTCCGTTTTTACCGGAGTAGGCGAACGCACCAGGGAGGGCAACGACCTTTATAACGAAATGACCGAATCGGGCGTTATCGACAAGACCGTACTCGTTTACGGTCAGATGAACGAACCGCCCGGAGCTCGTATGAGGGTAGGTCTTTCGGGGCTTACCATGGCTGAATATTTCCGCGATGTCGAGGGGCAGGACGTTCTTCTCTTCGTCGATAACATTTTCCGTTTCACACAGGCGGGTTCCGAGGTTTCGGCGCTTTTGGGGCGTATGCCCTCTGCCGTTGGCTATCAGCCTACGCTTGCCACTGAAATGGGCGTGCTTCAGGAACGCATAACCTCCACAAACAAGGGTTCGATTACCTCAGTGCAGGCTGTTTACGTTCCTGCCGACGACCTTACCGACCCGGCTCCGGCGACTACCTTCGCGCACCTTGACGCCACTACCGTACTTTCCAGGAACATAGCTTCGCTGGGTATTTTCCCCGCCGTTGACCCGCTTAATTCGACTTCGAGAATCCTGACCCCTGAAATCGTCGGGAACGAGCATTATGAAGTCGCTAGGGGAGTTCAGAACATTCTGCAGAGATATACAGAATTACAGGATATTATCGCTATTATGGGTATGGATGAGCTTTCCGACGAGGATAAGCTTACCGTTGCCAGGGCGAGGAAAATTCAGCGTTTCCTTTCACAGCCGTTTGCGGTTGCCGAGCAGTTTACCGGTTATGACGGAAAATATGTGCCTTTGAAGGAAACAATCCGCGGATTTAAGGAAATTATAGAGGGTGTGCATGATAATCTGCCCGAATCGGCTTTCCTTTTTGTCGGCTCCATTGACGAAGCCGCCGCAAAGGTTAATAAATCAGGCGAATCCGCTTAAAATTCATAGGGAGGCTCGTTTTATATGGCAACTCCGTTTACGCTCAGCGTTATAACTCCCGAAAAAGTGTTTTTTGAGGGTGAAATAACGCAGATGATTGTCCGCACCACGGAGGGGGACATCGGTATAATGGCGGGGCACACAAGCCTTGTCGCCGATTTGCCGTCGGGACCCCTTAAGGTAAAAAACGAGGACGGTTCATGGAGAACCGCCGCCGTCTCGTCCGGTCTTTTAAAGGTCGGGGGGAATAAGGTTTCAATCCTTGCCGGAGCGGTGGAATGGGCTGACGAAATAGACATCGACTGGGCAAAGCGCTCCGAGGACGAAGCCAGGAACCGCCTGAATACGTATCAGAGCGGCAGGGAGCACGATTTGGCTGAAATAAAGCTGAAACGCGCGCTTAACAGGATTAATGTCAGGGGTAAGGAGTAAGAATTTGGAGAGCATGCGGTTATTAGAGAATAGCAGCTGGGAAGTTAGTGACAATTAACAATTAAAAATTAACAATTAACAATGGCGGTAACGCCTGCGGCGTTGGTTTTTAAAGCTTCGCATCTGTATAGTAAAAAGCTTCCGCAACAAGCCTGACCCCTAAACTGAATCCTTCGGCGAACCTTTGTGATTTTTCGCATGAAGCTATTTCATTATTCAGCTCTGAAACCCTTTCAAAAGCCTTTTCTAATTCATTATTTTTGTTTTCATCAAAGAACTTATATAATTTTTCTTCGTTTTCTTTTAATTCCTTATTAAGCCTGATATATTCGGGAGTTTCTTTATAATCCCTGTCACAGGGGGTTATTCCAAAATAAAATTCTTCAAGTATGCTGTCCATTTTAATAACCTCAATTCTATTTTTGATTTGACTTTTGCTTATAAATTTAGTATTATGTAACTTAAAGTATATTTTTTAGGTATAATAACATTATAATTCATCGCACTTAGTTTGTCAAGCAAATAATTCACCATTCTGAATATTTGTATATTATGCTCAACTTGAAAGGAGCAAATTTGGTTGTTTTATCATCAATTAAAACAAGCCTGCATTAATAATAAAACTACAGTTACTGCTGTGTTGAAGCAATTAAAGCTTGGTACAGCAAACGGAACCTACTGGAAAAACGGTTCTATTCCTGCATCTGATACTGTAGTTAAGTTGGCTGAATATTTAAATGTATCAACCGATTACTTATTAATAGGAAAAGAGCAAAATGTAAAAGATGAATTATCCGAAAACGACAGGGAAATGCTTTCAATACTGCATAAATTCAATGAACGCGAGCAGATAAAGTTTATCGGCAGAGCCGAACAGATGGCGAATGAATACCTGAAGGAAATAACCGGGCGGCGCTTAAAAAAAGAAGATGAAATATAAATTCATACTAATAAATAAGGTGATAAACACCCGCTTGAATGGATACGGCGGGTTCATGCCTATAAAACAATTTTTAAGAAGAATTGTTTTATAGGCATGAATTAACAATTAATTATGTATTATTATAATCCGTGAACGCCGGCAAGCTTTGCATTAACCGTATGCTTCCCCTACATATAAGCTGACCCTGTTCTGAATAAGCTTCGTTACTTCATCCAGTGTTTTCTGTCCCGTAAAATAACTTCCGGCTTCTTCGTATATTATATTTGCGACGGTATAATCGTAACTCCTTAGATCATTTATGGAATATATCAGGTCCAGTATTTTACGGCTTTCCTTATCGGTGTTAATATTATCACCGCCGTCACCGACAGAAAAATCAGATTGCTCCATTGATTTCTGAGCAAGCTTATTAAGCGAGGAGGTTCTTACTGGAAAATCCGTAATACCCGACATAAGGTCGCCGGTTATTGAATAATGCGTATCCTGGTAATCGGTAAGCAGGTATTTTACGAATTCCCATGCCTCTTCTTTTTCTTTTGCGTCCTTTGTTATTGCGATGCGGTAATTATACGCATAACTTGATCTGTTAGTGCCGTCTGCCGAAGGAACCGGGAAAAATGCCGCCTCTTCGCCGAAATTTCTTTCATATAATTTATAATGATTGAAACTGTTCATCGCCGCAAACATAAACAAAGGGTTTCCGTTAATAAAATCTGCTTCCCCCAATACCGGTTCCGCCGGATAACTGCCTGCCATTTTAACGAGACCGTTAAATCCGGAATTATCAAATGAACATGTTCCGTTGTTTAAATCAATAAAATCATGAAAATTAATAAACAGTATATTCTGTAAAAAACCTTTTTGTGAAAAGGACATATAATTATCATTAACCGGCGGCGTACTTATCTGTTTTTGCGAAACGAATGAATTGAATTCATCCCAAGTCCAGCCGTCTCTGATATCATCGCTTAAATCCTTTGCTTTGCCCATCAGGGTAAAAATAAAATATGAATCAATCATTGTATACAAGTGACCGTCTGTTTCAAGCCGGCTTAAGATATTAGGGTTATAATCATTCCTGTCAAAACCGGGGTCGTTATCCATGTATTCATATAAATCTGCGAAAAGCCCCCTATCGCTGTATCTTTGCATCGGCATGCTGTGCGTTATAAACACAATATCCGGAATCCTGCCGGAAATAATATCTAAATTGAAATCAGTGGCTGCGTTAATATAACTCTCCTGGTCACCATAATCCCTGTATGTTTTAATTTCTATCCTGTAATCATGATTCTGCGAATTATACTCTCTTATTACACTGCTGAATGAATCTGATATTTCCAAAGCCGACAAAGTTACCGTCTTTTTTTCTTCTAAATAATCCAGTTCCGATGACTTATCGAATTTTACTAGATTAAGATTGTCAAAATTGTTGTTTTCATATGAAAGCCCGTAATAATTATTATCCGAGCCAATAATGTATTTGTACATATTCATAAAGGAAAAATCATTGCTGTAATCACTGAAGCCTATTAAAACTTCGTATGCTTTCATTTTCAGGTCATAGCCGTATACATATTTCTCTGAACATAAAAGCAGTTCGTATTCAGTACCGCCGCTCCTTATAAAAAAGTCCTCACTGCCATTAAATCTTATATCCCATTCATCGCCGAATTCATATGTATCCATTTTTATTTCTGTCAGTATAAATCCGCCGGGGTCAGTATCCTTCTTATTCTGCTTTAATATAATTCGTCCGTCAGTTATTTTCACAAGCCCCGTAATTTCCATTCCCTGTATGCCTGATATTTCTTTTTGCTTCATTCCGTTATTATTAAGAATCTTAACGGTATTGTTTATTTGTATATAGATATCCCCGTTGTCTGATACAGCCATTGACGGTTTTTTATATTCCGCATCAGAATAAAGGGTGTCTGTCTGAAAACTTTTTATCAAGTCACCGGCACTGTTATAACAGTGTATGAAGCTGGAACTGTTAATATCGTATAACCCGGTATTTTCATCCTGTAAATAGCTGTTCTGTAAAAGCCAAAGTCTTCCTTCGCTGTCGGCTGCAGCGGCTTCTATCCGGGAATCATCATCTATAGCAGGATTAATAATATTTATATTATTATTATCCTTGTTAAAAACAAATACTTTCTGTTTATTATCTGATCTGTCGGCACCTATAATAATCAATTCATCTTTGTTTATAAGGAATTCAGTCACAAAGCTTATATCAGTTTTGCCCGAAGTTTCATCAAAGGCTTCGCGGTTTCCGCCGGTCTCCCGCTTGCAGCAGCTCAGTATCGCCATCATTAAAACTATATATATGAATTTTTTCATAATCTACCTCAAAATCCGGAAATTTAAAATACGGTAAGCCCGCATATAATATAAAATAATATGCGGGCTGCCTTCCCTGTAATTAACTGCTTTTCATACTTGATGGCTGCGTTAAAATGCTAGTTAGTCAAAGCTGTTGAACCCGAGTATGAACCGTAATTTGCCCTGTGCTGTGATGTTGAGTAACTCAAAAAATATATGCCGCTGTTAACACCGGCTGACGCGGCATTAGAACCGCCGTTTCCGCTGGTAACTGTTCGGCTGTACCCGTCAGAATCTCTGTAATGTCCTTGGATACTAACTACAACACTGGCATTCTGAACATTGATACTGGTGGATGCATTCGCAGTTGAACCGTTTGTAAACAGGTATGCACTTGCTGTGTATGGACCCACACTGAAAGTCTCTTGTGAAGGCACCGGGTATCTGGCAGCTACGCTGATAACAAATGTAGTAACAACAACTATGAACGCAGTTATTACCGATACGGTTTTCTTAAATCTTTTCATTTTAGCTTTTCCTTTCATTTTAATATCATGTTTACGATTACAATTATGATAAATTGTGCGTTAAACATTATCCTAATAAACAAAACCTTTTGTCCATTAGTTTATAAAAAAGGCTGCCCTTTTCTACAAAATCCTTGCTTAAAAATGTTAATATTTTAAATGCCAGGCATATATACTGATTATATAAAATATAACATATTATGTATGTCATATTATGTAATACTATAGTAAAGAATATTTGTAAAATTTATTATCATTATTGATATAAACTTGTGTTAAAATTAATTATCCAATATATTCTGACCATTACATAAATAAAGGAGCGTTTTAATGGCTAAATCTTTCGCAAGGGATATGACAACCGGCGGCGAAGCGGGTCATATCCTTAAATTCGCCTTCCCCATGCTTATGGGGAATCTTCTGCAGCAGGCATATAATGCAGCCGACACCGTTATAGTAGGCAGGTTTATAGGCGCCGACGCGCTTGCCGCGGTCGGAGCCACCGGCTCGATGACATTTTTGTTCTATACGCTCTGCCTCGGAATTGCCGCCGGGACGGGTATTATAATCTCACAGCATTTCGGAGCAGGCAACCGCGACAAGGTTAAGTCGGCGGTTTTCAATTCGGCTGTCGTTACGGCTGTTTTCGGTATTATAGTAAGTCTGATTTCCATATTCGCCACAAGACCGATTCTTGATAAGCTTATGGGAGTCCCCGATACGCTTCTTGACACTTCCGCGGGGTATATGAGCATTACATGCGGAGGAACAATCGTAGTCGCCGCATACAACTGGATAAGCTCGGTAATGCGTTCCCTGGGCGATTCCAAAACCCCTTTGTTCTTTTTGGGATTCGCATGCCTGCTTAATATTTTTCTTGACATATTTTTTATTACCGTCCTTAAAACAGGCGTAACCGGAGCCGCCTATGCGACGGTCATTTCGCAGGGATTATCGGCGGTTGCGAGCATTACATACGGCTTTTTTAAAAACAGTGAGTTAAGGCTTAAAAGACAGCATATGCGCATTGATATGGAAATGATTCTCAAATGCCTGAAAACAGGCATTCCCATATCCTTGCAGAACGGTATGATTGCCATATCCATGGCTTCGCTTCAGAGAGTCACAAACACCTTCGGGGAGACTGTAATGGCTTCATATACTGTTACGATGAGAATTGAACAGCTTGTACACCAGCCCTTTGCTTCACTGAGCGTTTCAATTGCGACCTTCACAGGTCAGAACACGGGTGCGGGGAACAGGGAACGTGTTGTGAACGGCTATAAAATCGGAATGAAAATCGCATTCTGCGTAGCGGCGTTTCTTATGGTACTGTTTTATATTACCGGGAAATACATTGCCGGAGCTTTTGTCGGAAACGAACCGGAGGTAATAGCAATGGCTTCCCGGGCTTTGAAGCTTAACGCCTGCTTTTATGCGTTTTTAGCCGTAATCAATGTAACGAGGGGATTCCTTAACGGCTCGGGAGACACTAGCTATGCCATGATAAACGGGCTTACCGAGGTAATATGCAGGGTAATATTTTCGATTGTTCTGACCGGAATCCCGTTCATCGGTCACTGGGGTATATGGGGTACTACCTGCATAACCTGGCTTATAACGGCTTTGGTGAGTTTTATCAGGTATAAAAGGGGACACTGGAAAAATAAAAGCCTTATATAATGTCTGCTGAATAATTGAAAAATGCTGTCGCTGTGCGACGGAAAAGCATTTTTCGATTATTCTTGTGCAAGGGTTTTGAGTAAAAACACTCAAAACCCTTGCACCTATAAAACAGTTTTCTTGGAAAACTGTTTTATAGGCAGACATTATCAAGGAGCATTGCGGAATGTTACCGCTTGTCACATATTATAACCCGCTAAATTACCGTTAAAGCCTTTTGCGCAGTATTGATTTTTTCCGTAATATATAGTATAATGTATTAATCGGTAAAACACCGCAGTTACGATAAATACTCCCAAATTCAACCGAAAGGGTAGGCTGAAATGTCCGATATAAGTATATCTGAAAAATTACTAGCTGAGTTAGAACACTTCTCCCGGGATATAAAATCAGACGGTTCCGGTTTTATGCCTGTTTTAAAGGACTTGTCGGATGATGAAAAAGAGCTTTTACGCCTTATCGGGAAGATCCTCGGGAATTACCGCAAAGCGACGGAATACGATATAATGAAATACAAGCTTGCCAGCGACGCGCTCGGTATCGCCCACTGGGATATGGAAGTCGTTCACGGCGCCCCTATAACCCGGGACAGCCGATTCGAATGGTCGCAGGAGTTCCGGGGTTTACTCGGTTTTAATGATAAAAAAGATTTCCCGGATTTACTGTCAAGCTGGTCTGACCAGCTGCACCCGGATGACTTTGACAGGGTTATAGGAGCTTTTTTAGCCCATTTGAATGATTATACCGGGAAAACCCCCTTTGACCTTGAATACAGGATAAAAACAAAAAATGGCGGTTACATAGCGCTTCACGCATTCGGCGCAACTTTAAGGAATAATAAAGGTATTCCGCTCAGGGTTGCGGGCGCCGCCGAGGATGTTACGGAAAAGTCACGGCAGAAAGAATTACTGGAAAGGTCTGCCGCTAATTTTGAAGCCATTTTTAACAGCCTCGAATCAATCATACTGGTTACCGTACCTGAAACGGGCGAAATCCTGTTTTTAAACGACCAGATCAAGATGTTCTTTGAAAGAACCAAGGACAGTGTAGGAAAACGATGCTACGAGAGCTTTTTCGGAAGAACCGAACGCTGTGAGCAATGCCCGTATCCTCAGCTTGAAAAGGAACCTGACCGGATTATACACTGGGAGTCCAACGGTTTGCATAAAAACCGCATATTCCGTATGACGGCGGTTCTTATTGACTGGCCCGACGGCAGAAAAGCCCATCTTGAATTCGGCGTAGACATAACAGATACAAGGAAAGCGCAGAAAGCTCTTATGCACCGCGAAAAAATGCTCGGAATACTTAACCGCGCCGCAACGCTTCTGCTTTCGCGGAATGAGGATACATTCGTGGAGACAATGACCGAGGGTGTCGGACTTATTGCCGGTATTGCCGGAATTGACAGAATGTCGGTATCAAGGAACATTATAAAGCCGGACGGCTTATATGCGTCGCAGATATACCGATGGAATAAAGAAACAGGTTCTTCCGTCGATGTACGTGAGGAGCTGATTGAAAATTCATACAACAAACATATCCCCCGGTGGAGGGAAATGCTGAAAACGGGCGAGTGCATTAACGGACCGGTATCGTCAATGCCGGAGGGAGAAGCTTTGAAACAGTTCGGATGCGTTACCGTTTTGGCTATCCCCGTCTTTTATGAGGGAAATTTCTGGGGCTTTGTTCTTTTTGAGAACCTTAAGGAAGAGATGACTTTTACCGAGGATGAGGTTGATATACTGCGTTCGGCAAGCTTTATGCTGACAAATGTTATTATCCGAAACGATGAATCCAGAAAAATGCGCGAGAATGATGAGTATACAAAGCTCATGTTCAACGCAACGCCCCTGAGCTGTATACTATGGGACAGATATTATAGAATTATTAACTGCAACGACGCTGTTACCAGGCTTTTTAAGCTGCAGGACAAAAGTGAGCTGGGCGAAAGGTTCCTTGACTGCTGTGCCGAATATCAGCCGGACGGCATGCGTTCTTATGATAAAATGACTGAGGTTCTGGGCTTGGCTTTTAAAAAAGGAAGCCATGCGTTTGAATGCACGCATTGTTCCCTGGACGGCACGCTTATTCCCTCGGAGGTTGTACTGGTTCGTATAAAACATAAGGGCAGCTATGTCGTTGCGGGATATATCCGCGACCTGCGCGAACAAAAACGCATGCTTCGTGAAATAGAACGGCAGAACTCGCTTTTGCAGACTGTCAATGATGTTCTGTCAGTATTGCTCCGTTCAAATATAGAGACTTTTGAAAGCGACCTGATTTTTGCCATGAGTTCAATGGCGGAGCTTATGGATGTAGACCGTGTGACCGTTTGGAAAAATATATTAAAAAACGGTGAGCTGTTCAGCGTTAAGATTCATGAATGGTGGTCGCAGAGAGAGGAAATACCGGTCAGCGGTACTGTTATTTCGGAAATATCATATGCGTCAGACCTGCCTGAATGGGGAGAAACCCTTTCAAAGGGAAACTGCGTAAACGGACTTGTCAGCGGTTTGTCAGAAAATGAAAGAAAATTTATATCGCCGCAGGGAATCATGTCCATTTTAGCGGTTCCGATGTTCCTTAAGGGACAGTTCTGGGGTTTTCTCGGCTTTGACGACTGCCACCGGAAAAGGGTTTTTTCAGACAATGAAATAAATTTCCTCCGTTCCGTCAGTGAATTAATAACCGACGCTCTTCTGAGAAACGAAATGGAAACTGATTTGCATACATCGGCGGTTAAGCTGCAGAATGCTTTCCATGACGCACAGACGGCAAACCGCGCTAAAAGTGATTTCCTTTCCCGCATGAGCCACGAAATGCGCACCCCTATGAACGCTATTATCGGCATGACGACTATAGGGCAGTCTTCGCAGTCTCCGGATAAAAAGGATTATGCTTTCGATAAAATAAATAACGCTTCAAAGCATCTCCTCGGGGTCATAAACGATGTGCTTGACATGTCGAAAATTGAAGCCAATAAACTGGAGCTTTCACCCGCTGAATTCTCTTTTGACAAGATGCTTCAGGATGTGGTGGACGTTATTGATTTCCGTGTTAATGAAAAAAGGCAGAATTTGCATATTAATATAGCGGAAGATTTCCCCGACTCGCTTATCGGCGACGACCAGAGGCTTGCTCAGGTTATTACAAATCTTCTGTCAAATTCGGTGAAATTTACTCCTGAGGAAGGTACTATAAACCTGGAAGCCAAGCTGTTATCCGAGGAAAATGATATGTGCCGTATGCAAATAAGCGTTGCGGACACAGGAATCGGTCTGACTAAAGAACATATGTCGCGGCTGTTCCAGTCCTTTGAGCAGGCTGAAATAGGCACTTCCCGCAAATACGGCGGAACAGGCCTCGGGCTTGCTATATCCAAACGCATTGTCGAGCTTATGGACGGTGAGATGCGGGTGGAATCGCAGGAGGGTCACGGTGCGGAATTTACGTTCACAGCCGTTATAAAACGCGGCACAGGGGTTAAAACCGGAGCTGAGGAGGTTTTGTCAAGCGAAAAGTCCTCTGATGATTTTTCCGGGAGTATAGTATTGCTTGCGGAAGATGTCGAGATTAACAGCGAGATTATTACAGTTATGCTGGAACCTTATAATATAAAGGTTGAATGCGCCGAGAACGGGGAACAGGCGGTTATGATGTTCAAAAAGGCTCCCGGTAAGTACAGCCTGATTTTTATGGATATTCAGATGCCCGTAATGGACGGCTATGAAGCCACAAGGCTTATAAGGGCGCAGGATTTCCCCCGGGCAAAGGAAATACCCATTGTCGCCATGACGGCGAATGTTTTCCGCGAGGATATAGAACGCTGCCTTGAAGCGGGTATGAATTCACATATCGGCAAGCCTGTAATGATTAACGAACTGCTTGCCGTTTTAAAGAAGTATCTTTAATTCCCAAGAGGGTATAAATAAATTTTATTTAAGAAAGGATTTGCATACAATGAAAATTAAAATAATTATTGCTTTGTCTTTTATCTCTTTTATTATGCCGGTTATATTCACAGGGTGTGCGGTGAATGCGGAGGATGTTTATTCTTATGAAATCACAGATAACAATATAATGATCACAGGCTATAAAGGAAAAGGCGGGGATGTTATTATACCTGATAAAATTTCGGGCTTACCTGTTACGGATATCTCTGGGTCTGCGTTCGAATATTACGAAGAACTTACAAGTATAAAAATCCCTGACAGCGTTACTAAAATCGGACAAGGACAATACGCCACGTTCAAAGACTGCACAGGACTGACAAGTATAGAAATCCCCGATAACGTTACGCACCTTGGGGGGTTTAGAAACTGCACAGGACTGACAAATATAGAAATCCCTGACAGCGTTACGCACCTTTCAGGGTTCGACGGCTGCACAGGACTTACAAGTGTAGAAATACCTGACAGTGTTATTTACCTTTCAGGGTTCGAAGGCTGCACAGGACTTACAAGTATAGAAATACCTGACAGTGTTACGAGTATCGAAAAGGATGCGTTCAGTGGCTGCACAGGACTTACAAGTATAGAAATACCCGACAGTGTTACGGATATCGGAAATAGCGCTTTCAGCGACTGCACAGGACTTACAAGTATAGAAATACCCGACAGTGTCACGGATATCGGAAGTGGTGCATTCAGTTATTGCACAGGGCTGATAAGTGTTACTCTCCCCGACAATATGACCAATCTGTCTAAAGCAACTGCATTTGACGGCTGTACTGCACTGACAAGCATTAATTTCAGGGGAAAATCATTCAGCACATTTGACGCACTGGAAGATTACTTAATTGACGAAGAGGGTTGGAGCTGGAGTCAATACTAATCTCCAAAAACATTGATAAAAATCTTCCCGCACATCCCTTTAATTTTGGGTTTTGCGGGAAGTTTATTTTTAGATAGGAAGATTTATATTGACTTGTTTTCTTAAATGGGTTATAATATTAGTATCGGATATAATTTTTATAGGAGCGGTATTATGCAGAGGTACACAATTGAAATTAAGGAAAATTCGGACAATAATATGATAAATGGTTTTATTGCCATGTTAAAAAACACACCCTTTATTAATTTTATTGAAGAAAACGAACCGAATCAACAACTTGCCAAAGAGGTTAAATTCGGAGGCTTAGAGGGTAAAGTCTGGATGTCAGACGACTTCAACGCACCAATGGTTGAGGATTATATAAAATAGCTTCCCGCACTGCCCTTTAATTTGGGGTTGTGCGGGAGGTTTTACTTTTAATCCCTCGTCATCAACGCAACACACTCCGCATGTCCTGTCCTCGGGAACAAATCAAAGGCTTTCAGCTTTTTTAAGGCATATCCGTTTCCGCAAAGATATTCAGCGTCCCTCGCTGCAGTTGCGGGGTTGCATGAAATCATTACAATCCGCGAGGGAGACATCTTAACGATACTTTCAAGCGTTTTTATGTCACAGCCCTTCCGCGGCGGGTCGGTGACAATGACATCGGGGGATATTTTTTTGTCTGCAAGGTCTTCGGCGATTTCCCCGGCGTCGCCGCAGATAAATTCTATATTCGTAATATTGTTATCAAGGGCGTTCCCTTTTGCGTTTTCAACGGCTTCGGGGATAACCTCACCGCCGGTAACAAAGCCTGCACTTGCGGCAAAATATAGCCCGACAGCTCCGGCTCCGCAGTAAAGGTCAAGGACATTTTCACTTCCTGTCAGAGCGGCGCATTCCTTCGCGTACGCATACAGTTTTTCAGCCTGGGGGGTGTTTACCTGATAAAAGGACATTGGCGACAGCTTGATTTTAATACCGCACAGCGTATCGGAAATTGTGCCTGAGCCTTTCAGCGTAATATTTTTACTCCCCATAATAACGTTGGTATTGTCAGGGTTTATGTTCATTACAACGCTTTTAACGCCGGGATATTTGTTAATGAGTTCACCGGCAAGTCCTTCAAGAAAAACCTGTGCTTTCTTTGATTTTACGACCAGGCATACCATAATTTCGCCGGAATAATGCCCCCGGCGCAGATAAATATGACGGAGCTGTCCGCTGCCGTCCTGTTCATTGTAAGCAGGGATGTTGTTCCGGTTCATATAATCAATGCAATAGCAGGCAATCTCCGAAAAAATCTCAGGCTGGAGACGGCACTTTGCTGCGGGTATAATCCGGTGGCTTCTCTTTGAATAAAATCCGAATACGGCTTTGCCGTTTATTCCGGCAACGGGATACTGAGCCTTGTTTCGGTAAAAGTCGGTATTCTCACTGCCTTTGATACCCATGAAATAATCCCCGGTAAAACCGCCGATTCTTTTAAAAGCATCTGTTACCACCTTTTGTTTTGCTGAAAGCTCCGCTTCGTATAAAATATGCCGGAAGGTGCAGCCTCCGCATTTTTCAGATACTTCGCATCCGCTTTTTATACGGTCGCCGGACGGCTTTGTGATTTTTTCAATAATACCGTAGCAATAGGATTTCAATACCTTAACAATCCGGCATAAGATAATATCGCCCACAGCGGTATCGGGAACAAAAACAATCATCCCGTCCTCCGCTTTTCCCACACCGTTCCCTTCGGAAGTCATTCCGGTAATTTCCAGGTTTACCAGCGAATTCTTCCCAATCCTTAACCCCTCGTTCCTCATTCCTCGCTCCTCAATCCTATCAAGCTCACTGCATGGGCGGCAATTCCTTCGCCTCTGCCGGTGAATCCGAGCTTTTCCTCGGTTGTGGCTTTAATGCTGACCTGTGAAATGCCGGCGTTCAGGGCCTGCGCAATATTTTTGCGCATTTCCGGTATGAAAGGGGCAAGCCTCGGTTGTTCGCATATAACCGTACAGTCGAGGTTTGACAATGAATATCCGTTTTTTTCAACCATCGATATAATAGTTTTTAACAGCGTAATACTGTCCGCGTTTTTATATTTTTTATCAGTGTCCGGGAAATGGATTCCGATATCTCCGAGAGCCAGAGCGCCCAGAAGAGAATCCATGATGGCATGGCAAAGAACATCGGCGTTGGAATGACCGAGCAGCCCCTTTTCATATGGTATTAAAATTCCTCCGAGCATTAATTTTCTGCCCTCGGAAAACCTGTGGACATCATAGCCGTGACCGATTCTGAACATTTAACCCGCCTCCGTTTTAAAGTTAATGCCGGTAGTAGTATCAATTAACAATGGTGGAATACCGCCTGCGGCGGTATAATTTTATTATTTTATAACTTTTAGCTGTTATGAGGGAGTACCAATTAACAATGGTGGTATACCGCCTGTGGCGGTATAATTTTAATTTATTATTCGCAATTATTAGATGTTATGAGGTAGTAGTAGGAATATTTAGAACCTGTTTCCATATGTGTAAACGTATGTCAGAACATGTCTTAACAAGCAAAATCATACTCGTAAATCCATAAATTTTTCCTATGGGAACAATTTTTTATTTTTTCTCCGTTGTTTTCGCAGTAATATAATTATAATTATTTACAAGAAGCGTTTCTGCAACCGCCATATCCTCGGGCGTGGTGATTTTTATATTGCGGTAATCCGATTCGGTAACATTGATTTTTGCACCCACAGCCTCGGCAAGCTGGCAGTCGTCTGTAAAATCAAGCTCATGGCTTAACGCGAAATTTATTCCCTTAACATAAACATCCTTGCGGAAAATCTGCGGGGTCTGGATTATATAAAGCTTCCTGCGGTCGGGGGTGTCGGTAATAATTCCATCTTCAGCGATTTTTACCGTATCCTTGACTTTAACGCCGAGCGCGGCTCCCCCGAAAACAGAAGAGTCCTTTATACACTGTCTGATATGCACAGGATTAACAAGCGGTCTTGCCCCGTCATGAACCGCGATATACCCCGTTCCGGATGAAACTTCGGAGTATGCTTTAAAAACCGACTGCTGACGTGTTCCGCCGCCTTTAACGACGCATTTGAACTTTGTAATGCCGTATTTTAACGCCGCTTTATTTATCCCATCAAAATCACATTCCCTGGCGGAAACAATGATTTCCGTCACTTCGGGAATTTCCTCAAACGCCATCATAGAACGGATTATTACCGGTATTCCGTCAAGCTCCGCAAGCTGCTTGTTAATACCGTTCATTCTCAGAGCATCACCGGCGGCGGCGATAATAACCGATACTGTTTTTCCGGGCATTATATCATGTATAATAAAGCTATCACTTTTTCAAGCACAGCCCTATTAATTTCTCCTTCATTAATTTTTTAATATAACTAGGGCGTGTTCGATAATTAGCAATGTGTATAGAAATAAGTGATTTTTGTGCCGAATAAGGCAAAAAATCGCAGGAAACCTCGGCGGCAGGAAACCTCGGCGGTTTTCAAGATTTTTTAACGCAATGCGGTGCAAAAATCACTATTTATGTGCATATTGATGATTTTCGAACACGCCCTAATAAAAATCATACCGCCGCAGGCGGTATACCACCATTGTTAATTGTTGATTTTTAATTGTTAATTGGTACTACTATTATATTACCTCATAAAAATTGCCCAGAAACCTGAAATATGAAAGCTCGCCGCTTAAATCGTTAAGCAGCGCCTGTACCTTCGGGTCTGAGTACCTTCCGTCAAAATCGAGGTAGAATATTACTTCAAAATCGCTTCCGGCAACGCTTTTGTTTTCAATTTTACTGAGGTTGAGACCGCTGACGGCGAATTTTGTGAGAAGCCTGTAGAGGGAACCTTTTTTATGCGGAATCGACAGGCATACTGAAATTGTGTCCGATTGTCCGGAAGACGTAAAATCTTTGGAAAAACAGATAAACCTTGTATAATTAGGGTATGCGTCGGCAATTTTATTGTCAAGGATTTCAAGACCGTATAACGAAGCACATTCCTCGGAGCATATGCAGGCGGCTGTTTTATCTCCGCCGTTTGCCACATATTCGGCAGACATAGCTGTGTTTGCATACTGCCGGCATTCATATCCGTTTTGTTTCAGGAAGACGCCGCACTGCGACAATGCCTCCTCCTTTGAATAAACGCAGGAAATATCAGATTTTACGCTTCCCTTTTTTGCGGCAAGGCAATGGGTTATTTCAACCCGCACCAATGCGTTTATATAGACATCATGCTTTTCCATGAGAGCGTATGTTTCGGAAACAGAACCGATTGTGCTGTTCTGAATAGGCAGAATCCCATATTCGGCTTTTCCGCTCTCCACCGCTTCAAATACATCCTCAAATCCCGGTTCAAACATTACCGTTCCGGAAGCGAAAAGCTTTTTGCATGCGGCTTCGGAATATGAACCGGCTGTCCCCTGGCAGGAAATTTTTATATTTTTCTTTTCGTCGGGATAAAACCCGCCGGTAACGGGAACCGGTACTGATTTAACCATCTCAAGGCTTTGGAGGCTTTTGCTTATATCCATAATATTCTGGAAAAGCACGGCGGCTCCGTCTTTTAAACTTTCGGGGGAGTTTGCTCTGATTTTATCCAGAATTTGATTTTCGCGCCCGCTTTGCATGATGGAAATGCCGTTTTCTTTTTTATAATCGGCTACCTGACGGCAAATTTCCATTCTGTCCGCAAAAAGCTTTAGAATCTGTTCGTCCGCGGCGTCAATTTTATCCCTAAGTTCATTTAAATCCATATTAACCTGCCTTTTTGCAAAAAAATATTCCAATAAAACGGTCGGGCTTTATGCCCGACCTTATTATTCCGGAATCTAAACGGTTTTCTCAAATCATACCGGGCTGTCTTATTTCGTATTGGATAATTTCCAGCGGAAGGTTGAAATCCTCTGGGCTTTCGTATTATCATACGAAATGTTGCTCATTACAGTGCTTACATCATTGTAACGGTAATCAATTTTTGCCGCTTTATTGCCGAAAGCTACGGCTGCCTTAATCGTATCGGCGCCGTAATTTCTCTGGATTACCGCTCCAAGCTTATGGTTAGCCCTTAAAAACTCAACGATATCCTTTGCAAAAATCGGTTTGGTGTCACAGACGTTATAAACCCCCTGATATGTAATACCCTGCTGAACGTTAAGGATACCGGCAATAAAGTCAACCAGGTTATATACGCAGCAGAAAGAGAAACCGTAATCGCCGTATCCGTAAATATAACTGCAGTTGTCCTTGGGGTCGAAAATCCGGGCGTGAAGATTATCCACGAACGTTTTTGTATAAAAAGGGCAGACACGCGCTATTACACCCGTTACATTTGTTTTTGCTATTGTTTTGGCAAAAACCTTTTCACTGTCCGATTTTATTTTTCCGTATTCCGATGTCGGTTTCTCATCGGCAGTTTCCCTGATAGGTTCGCGTGATTTTGAACTTGCATACACCTGATGCGTGCTGATTAGTATAACGTCCTTTATATTGGCGTTTACAGCTGATTTATACAGGTATTTATCCGTCATGGAGGAGATTTTCTCCTGCATGGGAGTGATGATATTCGGAAAATCATTGTCAACAGTACAGGCAAGATGAACCAAGGCGTCAATTTTACTGCCTTCTATAGTACCGACGATTTTATCCTTATCTTCGATATTCGCCTGTATAAAGCTATAGTTAGGCTTGCCGACGAACCTGTTGGGTTTGCTGTCCGTGCCTATAACATTATATCCTTTAGTCAGCAAAGATTCTGTAAGCTCAGCGCCGGCTAATCCTGAAGCGCCTGTTATCATAACTGTTTTCACAAGAGCATCTCTCCATTCTCCTAAATATTACAAAACAAAGTAATATACATATATATTATAACATAAATAAATATAATTGCAATAGAATTTAAATAAAATCTGTATATTCCTAAAAAATCAATATAATAAATA
>QMCD01001857.1_pt1 | contig 29081 bp, 26 predicted proteins | sample 1821841 | NCBI WGS metagenome assembly QMCD01 (sample SAMN01991225, study PRJNA193472) | Termite gut metagenome, whole genome shotgun sequencing project. | isolation source: worker | host: Macrotermes natalensis | reverse complement strand
TATAATTATTCTATATAATATTAAATACAAAGGCTGTTTAATAATTCTGCGGTTTCACGGCATTTTAACAAAGCCTCCGAATCATTTTCGGCAGGCATATTGTTTGTATTAAGCGAGTATATTTTTTCAACGTTTTTTAGCCGCACATTTAAATACCTCATAATCGTTAAGGCAGTTTTTGTAGGAATTTCTTCAGTACCTTTCTGCGCACCGACGATTATCACCGCTCCGTTTTTTTGTTTTATGTATGAAGGTTCTTTTCGGAAATATCCTGCCGCCCAAATTGTCTGTAATCTGCTTACCAAATTGAGAAAGGGTCCGCTTAGAGATGAAAACCAGATAGGGGACGCAATGATTATATTATCGCATTCTTGTATAAACGGGTAGATTTCCTGCATCTCATCATTAATACTGCAGCCTGCCGATTCCCAGCAGTACCTGCAGTCATTGCAGGGTTGTATATTATTACGACAAGAAATGATTCTGACATCCCCTTTAAAATGTAAAACCATTTCATTAATCAGAGCGGCAGTATCCCCGTTCTTTTTCGGGGAACCGTTAAAAATTAATGTTTTCATTAAACGCTCCTTTTTTGCATTTGTACCTGAATTACAAATCAATATGTATAATTAAGGATAAAATCAACGGCATTAAGCAAGTTTTCAGCAATAAAGTCAGGTTCAGTGTTTTCCCATGTATGCCTGTATTCGTTCAGACTTCCTCTTCCAACTCCCGTTAAAACCAGTATAGCTTTTGCACCGACGTTTTTTGCCAGTACCATATCGGTCATTCCCATATCGCCGATTATATAAGACTTTTTTAAATTTATATCAAAATCTTTCAATGCCTGGTCAATCATACCGGTTTTTGGTTTTTTACAGGTACAATTATCCTGAACAGTGTGAGGACAGCAATAAACGGCGTCAAAATGAGCGCCGTAAAGCGCCAGATTATTCTTTAACTGACAAAGCTTCTCATTGAACTCATCCCATGTCAGTTCACCTTTGGATATATGGGACTGGTTTGTAATGCCAATAACTAAAATTTCGTGAACATTTAAATTTCTGATTGCTTTTGAGGTAAAAGGGAAGAATTCAAGTGACCTTATATCGTCTGTTCCGCCGCCGCCGAGGGTTCCCTGAAAATCAATAAAAGCCGCTTTGTATGACATTTTTTTACCTCCTGTTATGGTTCGTTGTAATTTATAAGCAAAATCTTTCCTTTATCATTTTGGCGCAAATTTCAGGCGAAAGCTTCGAATTATCGATTTTTATGTAGTTTTTAAAAGTAATCTCTCCGTCATTGCTTACATAGCGTCCCTCTTTGTCCATTTGCAGTAAGTTCCATTCAGAAGCATCAAGGTTTCGCTTTGACGGTTTATTACTCAGCCGGTTTTCCGTTATATTCCTTTTAAGCCGTATTTCCTGAGGAGCAAAAAGCTCCGCATAATAAATACCGGCGTTTTTTTGTTCAAACAGCCCACAGATTTTTCTGACATATTCCCAGTTGTCTTCACTGTCAAACGCCCACATAAAAGTGAAAATCATGCCGTAGTTGTCCGATTCGGCAAATTCTTCAAAAAACACGTTACGAAGCCGGTCTATAACCTTGAAGTCATATCGGCCGAAAACCTCTAGCACCGGCTCAATTGTCATATGGTTGTGGAAAAGCCGCATTTCCGTAATTTTCGCAAGTTCCTGCCCGACGGTCATCTTGCCGACGGCGGCATCGCCGAATAATAGTAAAAGTTTTATAATTCATCACCCTTTCCGACCGAACGGATTACCTTTGCGCCGTTTTGCCTTGCCGTTTTTTCCGTATATTCCATCAGTATAACCGTAATTCCTTTATTCCTGAATTCTTCTTAAATATACTTCTTATTAATGAGCATTATTTCATTTAATATCCGTGATATTCATAAACTGACATCTTTCATGTGATATTATTTCGAATCTTATACTCAGTAAAATCAGTAATGCCATCTTTATCCCCGTCCTTACTGTTCGGGTCAGATATAATCGGTAAAACAGCCTTTCCACAGACATTTGATTTCAAAGAATCCGTTCCGATGCCGTCTGCCCAATACCGCTCCAGTGCTCTGTCAAGATAAGTAATATTTTCATTTTTTGCTATGAGGTATTTAAGATTCTCTAAGGTCGGCAAAGTTACAATGCCTTTAAAATCAATATTTATAAGTTTAATACCTTTAATACTATATAAAATTTCCTCAAAGTCAAAAAGCTTATCTTGGTCAGAATCACTGTATGAACCTCTCCATTTCCTGTAAAAAGCATCACGTTCTGTTTCGTTTCTCGCAGATTGCACCATCTTTGCCATTTTAGGGTAATCTCCCGTTATTTTCTTTTTTAAATTAACCGGTTTCAAGTTTACAGAGGAAATAACTTCGCCTGTGTTAAGTACGTTAAGCCAGATTTCCATATCAATCAGGCAGTAGGTGCCGAGTTCGTCAACGTTGGTATAAACCCTGTTATTAACTTTATCATAAAACGTTTCAACCGGTAAAAGTGCATTATAACCCTCAAAAAATTTGAATATAGTCAACCGACCTATTCCCTCAAACGCTGAGGAATCCGAAACATATGAGCCTGAATTATTATCTACAATTGAATCATTAATATTAAAGCTGATTTCTGCTGCTTCAACTTTAAGCTCATCAGAATAAACCAATTCGGGGATAACCCCGATAATAGCAGGATTTTCAATAACATTGCTGTATGCGCTTTCCTGTGCGTGAAGGTTATTTTCAACAACTCCGGCGGCAATAATGTCAACGGAAATCGTAAAAGGATTATCGGGGTGTTCATTAATATAATTCAAACCGTTACTGTCCACTCCCAATGTCTGTTCAGTTGTATATTCACTATCGGGATAACCGTATGTTTCAGGATTGTTCGGGTCAAGCCCTAAAGTAATTTCATCACCATCGGAAATCTTGTCATCATCGGTATCCCATTTTGAAGGGTTTGTATTGTATTTGAATATTTCATCGTAATCGTTAATAGCATCACTATCTGTATCATTAATTTCAGGATCTATTCCCCTAGTGAATTCATCAAGGGTTTTCAGTCCGTCACCGTCAAAATCTTCTTTGCCGTCAGAAATTCCGTTACCATTTGAATCATTAATTATGGGATCCGTCCCAAGCATAAACAATTCGTATCTGTCAGGAAGCATATCACCGTCAGTGTCAGAATTATTCGGGTCGGTTTTATATATGTAAATTTCGTATACATCCGTAATATCGTCACCGTCAGTATCCGTCGGGTCATTCATGTCTATTTCTTCCTCTGTGTTAGCTACAGGGTAAACTTCGCTTTCAATTGTTTTTGGTTTAGCATTCTTTTCAAATGCTATTGGATTTATTATTTTTGTTTCAATTGTCGCTTTCTTTTTAATCGTTTTTTGCTTTGTTGTTATTGTATGCTCTAATGCTGATGTTGTATGAAATGTTTTTGGCTTTGCAGTCAATGTCATTATTAATGTTGTTGTCACTTCTGGAGCGGTTGCAGCCATGGATGCCAATGTTTCATCGGCAACAGTTGTTTCTTGGTTTATAGGTACGTAAAAACAAGTTGTTTCAGCCTTGCAGCCTGTAAATATGATTATCCCTGCCAGAATTTGACTTGCTAGTTTTTTCATAATATTTCCTCCGTTTTCTATGATTCACAAGATTGATTTTCTTAGTTTTCATTACTTAACATTTAATTAACGCAAGATGTCCCCTGGAGTTTAGTTTGGGTTCAAATAAATATTTACGCATTTACGTATTGACAAACTAATTAATTTATATTATAATATGCGATATCGTAATTGCGTAATTTATATGTTTATGTATGGAGGATAATTTTCATGGAAAGAAATATTGAACAGGAACTGGACGATTTAAAAAGACAAATAGAGGAAATAAAGAAGCTCCTTGACGAAAAACAGGAAAGTCACCATAAAAAGCAAAAAGGCAAACCGGAATATATCGGCAAGGTCCGGAAAATGCATGGTATGCACCCCGACCCCGCTATTGAGGAGATTCGCGACCGGCTGGAAAACATTACAGGCGAAGGGGAAGAAACAGGAAGGGTCACCTATCTCGGAGTTTTTACCAGCGGAGGAAGGCAGTCTTCATGGATTCAAAACGAAATAAATACGGATATACTTTTGGAGCTGATTGAAAACCGTATGGCGGAGAAGGTTTTAAGCTGCATTGGCAGCAACGACAGGCTTAACTTGTTACTGACCCTGCTTAAAGAACCTATGACAGTCGCTATGCTGGTTGAGAAATGCGGATATAATTCCACGGGGCAGGTTTACCACCACCTGAAACCGCTTATTGCGGCGGATTTGGTTACCGAGGATAAAAACGCTTCCAAAGGAACATATATTGTTCAGCCGTACAGGGTGCAGGGTATTATTATGCTGCTGGCGGGAATACACGATATGGTCGATATAAAATATTCGGAGGGTGAATGGGATGCAAACACCGAAATCCATAGCGGGGCGGTTATGGTGGACGAACGGTATATGGTTACTTCCGAGGAAAAAAGGAAAATAACCGAAAAATACTTTATTTCAATAACCCCTCCGGTTTTAAGAAGCTTCCCGCCGAAAGAGAAAAAGAAGCTTGTAATTTTACGTATTATTTCCGAACAGTTTGAAAAGGGAAAAAGCTATTCCGAAAAAGAAGTTAACCGCATACTGCAGTCTGTTTATGAAGACTATGTCCTTATTAGACGGTATCTGATTGAATACGGTTTTATGGAACGCACTCCCGATTGCAGCGAATACCGCTTAAAATAAAACTATAACAATTATACCACTCTCACTAATAAAAATCAACTTTGTTATATCTCATTTGGTAATTTATATAAATTATCAAGGGATAACATGGGGATTCTCTTGACTTTTATTTAACAAACTGATATAATTTATGTATGTCTATAAGTTAAATTCAAGGAGGTTTTTTTATGCCAAGAGTCTATAACTTCAGCGCCGGTCCCGCTGTTCTTCCGGAGGATGTTCTTAAAACAGCTGCAAATGAAATGCTTGATTATAACGGTTCGGGCGAATCCGTTATGGAAATGTCCCACCGTTCAAAGGAATATGAGGATATTCATAACGGATGCATATCCCTTCTGAGGGAAATAATGTCAATACCCGATAATTACAGGATTCTGATATTACAGGGAGGAGCTCATGCGCAGTTTGATATGATTCCCCTGAATCTCATGAAAAACGGCAGGGCTGACTTTGTTGTCACCGGTCAGTGGGCGGGAAAGGCATACACCGAGGCAAAACGCTACGGAGAAGCAAATCTGATTGCTTCCTCCAAGGATAAAACCTTTTCATATATCCCTGAGCTGGACAGTTCAAAGTTTAACAAGGACGCCGATTATTTCCATATTTGCTATAACAATACGATTTACGGAACTCGTTACTCTAAAATCCCCGAAACAGGCAGTGTTCCGCTTGTAGCCGATATGTCCTCATGCATTTTATCCGAGCCCGTCGACGTTTCAAAGTACGGTATGATATATGCCTGCGCACAGAAAAACGTAGGACCCGCCGGGGTTACCTTTGTAATTATCCGTGAGGATTTGATAAGGGAATTCGGTACTGATTCAAATGTGCCGACAATGTATCAGTATAAGGTACATGCCGATAACAATTCTCTTTACAATACCCCTCCGACCTACGGAATTTATATCTGCAAGCTCGTTCTTGACTGGGTAAAGTCAAAGGGCGGACTGACGGCAATAAAAGAACATAACGAAAAGAAAGCGGCAATCCTTTATGATTTCCTTGACGGTTCAAAGCTCTTTAAAGCTCCCGCCGAAAAGGAATCCCGCTCTATGATGAATGTTACCTTCGTTACGGGCAGCGACGAGCTTGACGGAAAGTTTATAAAAGAGGCGAAGGCAAAGGGCTTTATAAATCTGAAAGGACACCGCTCGGTCGGAGGAATGAGAGCTTCAATATACAACGCCATGCCTTTGGAGGGTGTTGAAAAGCTCGTTGCTTTTATGAAGGAATTTGAGGAAAACAATTAATTTTGGGGAGATAGAATATTTATGTATAATATACTGACCTTAAACGAAATATCTTCTTACGGTACCGATAAATTTGACAAAACAAAATACAGTATTTCAAAAGACTGTGAAAACCCCGACGCCGTAATGGTCCGTTCAGCCGCAATGCATGATACGGAATTCGGCAGTAACCTCCTTGCAATCGCGAGAGCCGGCGCCGGCGTTAATAATATCCCGGTTGAAAAATGCGCTGATATAGGTATATGCGTATTCAATACTCCGGGTGCAAACGCAAACGCCGTTAAGGAGCTTGTGATTGCGGGTCTTCTTATTTCATCCCGAAAAGTCGCCGACGCCATAGACTGGGCAAAAACCTTAAAAGGCAATGGCGCGGATGTAGGCAAAATGGTTGAAAAGGGCAAGAGCGCGTTCGGCGGACCTGAAATTATGGGCAAAACCCTTGGTGTGGACGGTCTTGGAGCAATCGGGGTGCTTGTCGCCAATGCGGCTCTGTCTCTAGGCATGAACGTTGTCGGTTATGACCCGTATCTTTCAGTTAAAGCCGCTTTGGGGCTTAACCCCCGCTGTAAAACCGTCAATGATATAAAGGAACTTTATGCCGTTTCCGATTATATTACTATCCATGTACCCTTCAATCCCGAAACAAAGGGCTTTATAAACGACGAAACAATCGCACTTATGAAGGACGGCGTAAGAATCCTTAATTTCTCCCGCGCCGAGCTTGTTGATTCTGATTCTGTAATAAAAGCCCTTGAAAGCGGTAAAGCTGCAGCTTATGTAGTTGATTTCCCTACCGATGAAATTATTGGGGTTAAGAATGTAATTGCAATTCCCCACCTTGGCGCATCAACCCCCGAATCGGAGGATAACTGCGCTGTTATGGCAGCTCAGGAGCTTATTGACTATATTGAAAACGGCAATATCATTAACTCGGTTAACCTTCCCGACGCGGAAATGAACGCTACGGGAACAAAGGTATGCGTTATTCACAAAAATGTCCCCGATGTAATTTCACAGCTTACTACCGTATTCGGGAAGGCAAAAATAAATATTGAGAATATGCTCAATAAATCCAAAAAAGATTATTCATATACTCTGATTGACGCCGCCGGCAGCGTGACTGATGATATTATAAATAATATCGCTGCTGTTGACGGAGTTATAAGAGTACGTGCAATAAAATAAATCATTTATAAATAAGAAAGGCAGGGTTAATTATGAGCAATGAAATCCGCGTATTCAACCCCGAGGATGTTCAGAACAACAAAGGTATAGCCGCACTGTCGATTGTTCCTCTTTTATTCCTGATTTACGTTCTTGGTTCCAACAAATCGGAGTATTTGAAATACTGCTCAAATCAGGGCATTGTCTTTACAATTCTGTACATTGCTTGTAATGTCATTGTCAGAATGCTTGGTTTTATTCCGTTAATCGGATGGCTTATAAGCTTCGTTTTTGCTATAGTTAACATTGCCGTCTTTATTTTACTTATTTATCAGATTTACTGCGCTTATAACGGCAGGATTAAACCTCTCCCCGTTATCGGAGATATTGAATTTATTAAGTAATCATTGTTAATAATAAGGTGACGCCCGCATTGTATTATACAGTGCGGGTGTTTTTATTTGTTATATTTCCAGTTCTATATCATCGAAAAAATCCGAATTAAAAAATTCACGAAGTGAAATTCCAAATCCGTCACATATTTTTTTTATTGATATAATACCCGGATTTTTACTTTTTTTATTTATTATACTGTATATAGTAGTGGGTGGAATTCCGGCAAAATTTGCTAGAGTATTAATATTATAGTTGTACTTTTCACATAATTCTATTACTCTTTTTTTAATGGCTTCTTTTGCATTTATATTTTCCCGCAATGAAATAATTAACATTGTGCTTGAATACAGTTTAGAAAACTATAGCAGCCAAAATAATTAAACATCTGCATACACTAATTCCGCTGCTTCGCTTTTAATGACTTCGCAGGTTGATATAATATAATCACCGGCTTTATACTGTTTAAAATAAAAACCGACTAAGCTGCATTTTATATCTTCCGGGCAGGATACGTCAAAGCTTATTGTTCTCATTGGATAGGAGATACCGGAGCCGGTGTTTTTCCCGTATGCTTCCTTTAAGGTCCAAATCCTGAAAAAGCAAACATCAGGCTCGGCGGAATTAACAACCTGCAGCGCCTCTTCTTCGGAAAAACAGCGTTTCATGACTTTTTGAGGGTGTTTATGTATCAGTTCACAGTCGGCACCGATCCGGTTTTCTGAAACGGCGCAGACTGCTATTCCCGTTGAATGGGAAAGGCTGAAGCATATGTTCGTGTTATCAGAAAAATAAGGCTTTCCGTGTTTTTCCCTGCTTATATTCATATCCGCGGTATCAAGCCCATATTCGTTCATAACCGCATATTTAAGAAGCTCATGTGCTTTTCTGTGCTCGGTTTTTCTGTCATTATTCTTATTAAACAAAGTATAATAAATCAAGAATCAAAGCTCCTGTTAAAAATGGCAGTCCTTAAGAAGAACCGCCATTATAATTATTTTTATATGATAACATCACTGATTAAAATATTGCGTCGACGAAAATAACAGCTTTTTCCGCATTTCCCCATAAACCGATTTTACCTGATGAAATCGCGTCGATAAGCTTGATTTTATTAGTTAAAACAGCAGTAATATCATCTGTTGTACCCCATAAAGCTATGTCGGCGTCATCATATTTATACGGTTCAACGGAAATAATTCCGGGGGTGTCAAGAAGAATATAGAAATCACCCTGAACAGTGCCGGTCAGGTTAATCGTAGCGGCAATCTTCTTGGTAATTTTAGTGGTGTTGGCAGCATTGGCTTTAGTTCTTGCCATTGTAACAACATCGTTCATTGTAATTCCCTTAGCTTTAGGAGCTTTTTTAGCCGGAGTCTTTTTCTCAGCTTCAGGGGCGGCTTTTACAGATGATTTTGCAGTTGTTTTCTTACTGGCGGCTGACGAAGCAGCGGCTTTTTTCACAGGTTTTTTAGCAGCGGCTTTTTTATCCGTGGTTTTGGCAGCGGCTGTTTTAATTTCTGCAGTTTTCTTTGCAGTTCCTTTTTCCGCGGTTTTAGTTTCTGCCAAAACTGCGCCGGAAACGGAATTACTAGCGGCAGGAGCAGAAACATTACCAATTTTCATATCGGCGTTCTTATTAATACTTGCCATATTATTTCCTCCTAAAAAATTAAATCAATCTGAATAAATGTGCGATTAATATTATTATAGCTTTATTATATCTATTTTTTTATAAAAAGTCAACATTTTTTGGTAACTATCTAAAAAAAAGACAAAATCAATACCAAAAAATAACTCAACTACAGCATATTGCACTTAATTTATATGAAAAATCTTTTCAATAACTGTACACGTCAGCAAATCGGCAGATTATATACCGTTTAAATTAATCTTAAAATAATTAAATACTGTATAAATAATTAATTTCTTTTTATGTTGAAACGCTATTTCAAATGAAACCTAATTAAAGTTATGGTAAAGCTTTTTACGGATAATATTAAGTCTTATAAAAAGTATTCCCCGTTAAGAAACTTAAATACTATTATAAATTAATTTAAATCAGGGAATTTTTAACGGTAAAACTTAGAAGTGTATTTAATCATGGCGCAGCGCTTCGACAGGTTTCAGCGCAGATGCTTTATAAGCGGGATAAACGCCGAAAATAACACCTATAATTATAGAAATCAGCATGACAATACCGCATAATCCCAGGTTAATTCTGACTGGATAATTCATTAATATGCATATCAGGGCTGAAACTCCCGCGCCTGCCAGAAATCCTATAACAGCGCCGGTTAAGGTAATCAAAACCGATTCAAGCATAAATTCAATCATAATATTATAGTTTGCTGCTCCGATTGATTTTTTTATACCTATTTCACGCGTGCGTTCGCTGACAGAAACAAGCATAACCGTCATTATTGATATTCCCGAAACAATGAGACTTATACCGGCTACTGCTGATAATGCAACTGACGCTATATTCATTATGTTATTCATTTTGTCCTTCTGCTTCAATAAATTTTCAACCGATACTGCCGAATCTTCTTTTTCAGACAGTAAAGCATTTTTAATAGATGCCGCTGCTGCTTCGCTTTTCATTTCATCTTCGAGACGTACTGTGATTTGGTCAAAACGGGAGATATTATAGCTGGTCTGCATGATGGAGTACGGTATATATACAAAATCAGGAATAAATCCGCCCAGCATATTCTGCAAAGTATTCACGCCGTTTTTCACAACTCCTACAACTTCAAAATCATATTGTATGCCGTTCAGCGTAAGATTAATTTTTTTTCCGACAATATTGCTCCTCATATAAGAATCAACAGCTATTGATTCATCAATAACGCAGACTAAGCTTTCTTCATTAATATCACCTCTGTTAATCAGCCTGCCGTGTATGACTTCAAGGTCGATTACGCGGTTCGCTTCTTCATTTACACCCCATGCCATACATGAAACGGGTTCGTTCTTTATTATTCCCTCAGTAATAACGCTTAGCAGGGGCATAGCATTTTTTACGTTATCAACAGAACGTATCATATTCAGGTCGGATTCGTTAAGAATACTTACTCCGCTTTGCTGAGCCGATACGACAAGACTGTCCATACCCATTCCCGAAAGCTCCGTCGTAATTGCACTTCTTCCCATCTCACCAATTGAGGATACGATAACAACCGACATTACACCGACCGCGATGCCTGTGACTGTAAGCGCCGCCCTTAATTTATTACGAAAAACACATCTGAGTCCTTTTATCAATGAATCCAGCATTATTATACCCGTTCCTCCCCGAATGTTCGTTTACAAGTATTGTGAACTTCACTTCTTTTCCGTATATGCTGTAAAAACCTCCGGCTTTAATTATCGTCCAGGATAACCGCATTGCCTTCCTCAATAGTTTCATTAACGCTTATTATTGTATCCGTATCTGATATTCCGCCTATTACCTCAACGCCCTGACTAAGCTCTTCGCCGGTACTGATATAGCGTTTTTCCGCAGTACCGTTTTCCAAAACATAAACAAATTCGCCTATTTCATCCTGATTTATTACATCATAAGGGATAACGGTCATTTCTTTAGGTTCGGATGTGTTTAATATGGCGTTTGCGGTATACCCGGGTTTTAGTCTGCTGTCAGCGTCGGTAATTTCAATATCAACCTGAACCATTGTTTTCATACTGTTGCCTACTTGAATTTTAGAAGCAGTATCGGCAATTGTCATAACTTTACCCGTGTAAATACAGTCCGGAAACGCATCCCCGGTTATTTCGGCAAACTGCCCCGTTTTAACCTCGCTTATATCCTTTTCGCTGACAAACGTTTGTATCCAAAGCTGTCCGGTTGCGGCATCCTTAATAATACTGCCTGATATATCGATAGTATTTTTATGAGTAAGCTTTTTTACGGAAACGGATGTCGCCGTGGGAATCGTACTCATATATGCATTAGGAATTGAAATAATTGCAGCTGCAATTACCGTAATACAAACAGCCAGAATTATATATCCCTTTTTTGAGCTGTTATTCATTGTTCTCATAATAATCACCTTTCAATTATACGGAAATTTTCATTCCGGTTTATTTTAATTTATTATTGCTTTTTTTGGCGGAACTATACTTTATTTAATCAGAAATTTTTGTTTGGCTCGGAATTAAAAATTTCTCGTTTAAACACATGATAAAAATTTTTTTGTTCGGTTATCAATTTTTAAGAAGCTGATAAATTATTCTTGACATATTTTCAAAATATGATAAAATTATATTAGAAATTATATTCACAAGCGAAAGCGGCGGATAAGCAAGCGGATTTTCTATGCAAGGAAAATTTTTACAGGTATTAAGTTGATTATACCGCATTATTAAATTATTTTTATAATTAAAATCAAAGTTATTAATTTTTTAGTAGGATGGTTAAAATGGAGACAATTCCCTTTTTAAATTACAGCTTATATGAAATGTTCCATATGTTTATATTCTGGTCCTTTATCGGATGGTGTATTGAAATTTGTTATATAACCCTTGAAACAGGCGAGTATCAGAACAGGGGGTTTTTAAGAGGACCTATTTGTCCGATTTATGGATTCGGCGTATTAATGGTAGTTATTTTTTTTCGCCCGCTGGAGGATACATATTTTCTTTTATTTGTTGTATCGGCGCTGCTTTGCACTTTATTTGAGCTTTCAGTCGGTATTGGTATGGAAAAGCTGCTGAACAACAGATGGTGGGATTATTCGCATGAAAAATTTAATTTCAAGGGTTATATATGCTTAAAAGTATCTTTACTTTGGGGACTGGGCTGTGTTCTTGTCGTAAAAGCCGTTCATCCCATCGTTGAAAAATATGTCGGCTGGCTTCCTGTCAGGCTCGGCATAGTAATTATTGTAATTATATCCGTTTTAATTGTAATTGATTTTTCATCTTCAATTTCAGCTGTTAACAACCTTAATATCCGGCTTAAACAAATAGATGAGCTTTCAAACATTATTCTGAAAAGCGCTGTTATTATCGGAGGAAACCTTTCAAATGAAACTTTGGAAATAAAAAGCAGATATAACAAGCTTATTGAAGCCGCGGACAATAAAACGTCATCAATAAAAGACAAATATGATATAAAATCAAATGAACTTCGTGAAAAATATGATAATGTATCGCAGGAATTACGCGAAAAGTTCGATAAACTGACAAATATCAGGGACACTACTATTGAACGCTGGGTTAAATCATTTCCGAACATGCATTCAGTAAGTTATAACGATTCCTTTGATAAAATAAAAGCAGTTATAAAAAAGCGTACCGGCGCAGTAAAAAGAATCAAAGAAAAAATAACAAAAAATTAATAATACTATTTAATGCCTGTTTGAATATTATTCAACAGGCATTATATAATTTCCCAGTTTATTGGTTCAATACCTTTTGAAATAAGAAAGTTGTTTGTCCTGGAAAAATGTCTGCATCCGAAGAAACCGTTGTACGCCGAAAGCGGACTGGGGTGCGCCGCCTGTAATATTAGGTGTTCCGGGTTAGTGATTAACTTTACCTTTGAACGGGCGTTCCTGCCCCAAAGTATAAAAACAAGCGGCTTTTCACGTTTGTTCAGATGTTCTATGACATGGTCGGTGAAGATTTCCCAGCCCATGCCCTGGTGCGAATTCGCCTGACCCTCCCGCACCGTAAGACATGTGTTTAACAGCATAACACCGTTTTCCGCCCACTCTGTAAGCTGTCCGTGGGGAGGCGCTAAAAGCCCCGTGTCACTGTTCAGTTCTTTGTATATATTGACAAGTGAGGGAGGGGGTTCAACGCCCCTTTTTACCGAAAAGCATAAGCCGTGAGCCTGTCCGGCTCCGTGATAAGGGTCCTGACCCAAAAGCAACGCTTTTACGTCGCTGTATGAGGTATACCGGAGAGCGTTAAAAATATCGTTCATATGAGGATATACCCTGCGCGAGAAATATTCTTCCTTTAAAAACTCCCTGAGTTTCAGATAATATTCCGATTCAAACTCATCCTTCAGGATAAAGTCCCATTCGTTACCGATATTTACCATGATTATATAAATTTACACCCCGTCATTTTTATTTCTTATATGCACAAATGCCCTGTCCATTAACGCAACGGCGTCATTCCATCTGATATCCGAGGCTTGAGAACCGTAAACCATACATATAATTTCATGCCCGAAACGCTCCGCCGTCGCAACCACGCAGTATCCGGACTGGTCGGTCATTCCTGTTTTGAGTCCTGTGGCATACATATAATAAACATCGCTGTAATCATGGAGAAGCAGATTTGAATTTTCCCATGAAACCGATTCTCCTGACAGATAGGTGCAGAAAACATTTTCTTTTTCCGCCGATTCCGCAAGAGCGGGTATATCCTTTGCATAAAGTGTTATTTTCAGCATATCGATAAGGGTTGTGTAATGATTGTCGTCATGGTAACCGTCCGGATTGGTGAAATGAGTGTTTTCGGCTCCGATTCGTCCGGCTGTCCTGTTCATGGCGGAAATGAATTCATCAACGGCTTCCCTCGGCGAAAGATTTTCATTATCAGCAATAACGCGTCCGCAATTTGCCGCAGCGACGTATGCGGCGTCATTTCCCGACGGCAGCATAAGGGCGTCTATAAGCATACCGGTGTCAAGTATATTTCCCTTGTTGACATATGCAAGGCTTGAATCGGGACTGACAAAGTCAAGCTCGTCCCCGGCGGTAAATTCATAATCAGGCGGTACGCTGTCAAGGACTACAGCCGCTGTCAGTATTTTTGTCGTGCTTGCCGGAAATAGTTTAGCTTCGGCGTCCTTGGCATAAAGCATTGCATTGTCAGTAGCGTCATATACCAAAGCATAAGGCGAGTAAATATTCATTTCCATATCAGGCGGAAATGATTCAGGAATTTTCGGCTGAAAAACGGCGATTGCCTCCTCTTCAAACGTTTCGTCGGCGCTTATTATATTGCCTTCGCTGTCAGTAACGGTAGTTATTGCTTCGGGAGCATATGCCGTCTCATAAGTGTACCCCGACGAGTCCAGAACCAAAGGCGGAGGTTCTGTTGATATACTGTACAAATAAACTCCGTAAATACATCCGCCTGTTAAAAGCAGGAGAGTTAGAAGCTTTAACCTTGCTACAGCTATGCGTTTTTTTCTTTTTTTTTGTTCGGGGGTCATCGTCTGCTTTTTCTTGGCTTTTCTTTTAGCAGCAGCCATTTATTATCATTCCTTTGTCCGTATCGGATAATCAACTGTACTTTTTCAGTTTTACCGCGCATCCGTTTATAATAGCGGCAGCATTTTCCAAATGCTTTTTAATAACCTGACTGCCTGAACTTGATGCAATTTCCATAGCCTGATTTACAGCTTCCCTTCCTACCTCGGCCTGGACCTGATATATACTGTCGATATGCTTCATAGCCGTTTCTTCCATTGTTTTATATGCAGCCTTTAAATCCTTTATGGTATTGTTACGGATATCGTCATAATTATCAAGAGCAATATCAACAATGTCCGTGGTACGCTTTCTTTTAAGGATGTTGCCTAAAAACGGCATTATCCCGGAAGGAAATTCCATGCTCATACCAGCGGAAGCAGCATTCATTACGGATTTTGACACAAGTTTATTAAGGGTATGCATTGAATCGTCGGTGACATTGGCTCTGTCGCCGGAAAGACCCGTAATACCCAGCTTATCAGATAAATCGTTCGCAAGCTTGTCAATGGAAGCCGTAATGGATGTCCGGTGCAAATCGAGACATCTCCTGTAAGCTTCGCCTACTTTATCAACCAGATATGAATAGAAATATTTTTCCAAATCCTCGGTAGTGGCTGTATTTCTGCTTTTCAGAATATCCTCGCGCAGTTTGGAGAAAAACGAGTACATCCATTGCTCAGCCTGCTGCTGCATTTCCGTTATTAAAAGACTTATCTTGGGTTTGCGGGCTTCGAGCGCTTCCAGCAGTTTCGCGCACTCATCCTCGAATCCGGCGGAAAGGTCGTCGAGGCGCTTGCTGTCGAGCGTTATCATATCATGAACCATATTAATACGGGCGGAGGTGTCTTTCAGCATAAGGCTCAGCATCGTGAGAACACGCTGAGTACGGATTATATCCTTTTGTAAAATGATTTCACGTTTTAAATCGACATCAAACTTAAGGAATTCATTTTCATAAAATTCCTGAAAGCCTTTTATATCAGGACGGTTAAGCCCTATTTTCCTCCTGTATTCATCAATTGCGCTTATACCGTAAACATAGGTGTTCGGAATAATATCGTCGCATCGTTCCTTTATCCTGGAAATAATCTTGTCTATATCCTCCTGCGTATTCATTGCGTCTATCATATTTACAAGCACAAAAAGCTTTGAAAAGCTTTGAGGGCGGATATGGCTGGCGATAAAAAGCTGTTCGGATTCTGAAAACGGAGACAATGCGCTTGCGACATAAATCACGGCGTCCGCATTAACGAGATATTCCTGAACCTGCTTGTCAAGGCGGTCAAGGTCGCTTAGTCCCGGAGTGTCGACAATCCGTATTTCCTTTAAAAGCTCAATGTTATCCTTAATATCAATATAATCAAGTGAATCCGGGAATGCCCGCATAAGCTTTTCAAGTTTTTCACGCACCAAATCATCGGGAGCTAGTTTGATTCTGGTACCGTTTTTAAGTACCGCTTCCGCTGACGGGATTTCACCGTAGCCAATCGAATTAATGGTAAAGGTTTCGGGCGCGACATTAACGGGAGCAATCGCCTGACCTAAAACGGCATTTATAATCGTACTCTTGCCCCGTTTGAAATCACCTAAAACAACAAGCGAAAAAGGCTCAATGCGGCGTTTTGTGATTGCTTTGTCCCATTCGCTTAGGCGTTCGATAAAATCCTCGCCGAGGATAACCTTTAAAGGACGGTCATTGAGCAGAAGCCTTAGCTGTTCCTGTATAATATTTATATCCGGCTCTGCCGTTTCATAGCTTAAGGGAGCCGTATTTATATTTTCCGGCATAATTATGCTCCCTCCTTCGGCGTTCCGATAATAATCTCGCATCTTACCTCTAAAGCCTGCTTATTAACGGCGTGAATATCAGATTTATTCAAGTCAGGACGCCAGTTANNTATAGAATATGTCGCAGTTAAGGAACTCCATTCCCGCGAAAATTCTCCTGTCTATGCTTGTGAATGACGAATCAAGCGAAATATTACGGGCAGGCGTAATGTGAAGCGTTTCATAAACGGTTAATATTTTATCAATATCAAGAAAATAATCAGGTTTATTTCCTGAAGCAATGATTCCCTTCTGATAAATTGATTTGATGAGCCAGGGGAATCTGTTCGGCTCGTCGCAGCAAATGATACCGGCTCTGTCGCTTGTGATGTCGGCAAGCTGATTCCACAATATCAAAGCTGTTTCAAGCTGCTTCATAACACCGTCGACGGGGTGTTCCGGTACGGCAGCTGATATAAACCCCTTATCCTGGTTTAAACCGAAATACGGCGCGGAATGATAATAAATACAGTGATTGTTCTGAATACAGCCGCACTCGCGCCCGATATAAAAGATAAGCTCTTCTTTTGATAATAACTCATATAACCCCGAAGTAATAACAATACAGTCATCAATATCAAGGCCTGATATTGAATATATCTCGTATTTGTCCGTAATATTTCTTACATACACAGCAGGAACGCTTATTTGCAGACGTTCGGCGCATATATTTGCCGCTTCGTATGCGTTCGGGAATAAAAGAGAACCCGCGGCGTTTGCCGTCTGGAAAACACGTTTATATTTATTCGGAATGTCGGCGCTGACAAGTGATTTATATATTTTAGACCAGCCGGCTGAATTATTGATTTTCTGGCGAAGGGAAAAATCGGCGTCAAAGGCATAGTCCAGCTTCCCTCCGACTATATGCTCCTTAAAGGAGCGGGTTCTTGCGTTTATGTAAGCGCTGAAGCTTGTTTCTATTTCGAGAAGCGGGTTTTGGTCCGCCGGATTTTCAAGCTGATGCAGCATAAGAGGAAACCTCCTTAATTTATTGACAGAATTCCAGCATATCTTTTATCTTTTTTTGATATGTTAATTCGTGTTATCCGTCAGCAGTTTATGCAGATTATAAGTTTCAGCCAGAAGTGCGCCGGTATATTCGGCAACATCATGGAGCGTTTCCTTTTCGTTGTCCGACATCTTCTTTTTTTCAGTTTTCAGAGCGTTCAGGCTGTCAAGGGTTTTCTGGGTATCCAAAAGGATTACTTCGGTTTCCTCTTCAATTTTTGATTTCAAACCCTCAAAGGAAGCAAATACCTGCTGACGAACCGTTTCGGAAAAGTCGCTCGTAATCTTCATTTCATGGAATTGTTTCGACACGGAGGATTTAAAGCTGTTTTTATATTTATCGATACGTTCCTTTACAAGAAGGTTATCAACAGCAAGCTTTCCGGTAAACGTGCCGGCAAGACCGGCGATTGCCATCAAGCAAAGAGTTACCGGTCCCGCAGCCGCGATTCCGAGGAAGCCTGCGAGGTAAAATGCTGCGTAAAATGTGGCGTAAAATCCCGCGAAGCCGGAAGCTCCTCCGAGAAGGGCGCCCTTAATGCCGGCTTCCCTGAAGCCGATAAATAAACCGCCCGTACCGATTGAACCGATTGCAACTGAAATAATCTGGTCGACGACCCCGCCGTTTCGTCCCCGTTTTCCCGCCTGCATTGAAAACATCTGCTGGATACGGCTTACGGATGCAAAGAATTCATCCTCAAAAGACTGCAGCCGGTTGGCTTCGTCGCTCAAAGCCACCGTAATTTCATTCTGTATCTGCTCGCAGATAAGCTGGGCTTTATTTTCTATATTTTCCTTGATTTTATCGGTAAGCATCGTATATACAATTTTTAGTTTTTCACGCTTCAAATCCTCTGCGGACATGGGGAATTCATCGATTACCTTCATTGCGGTTTCTTCAATCTGAATCCAGTAGCTGTCAAGAATAGGCTGAAGACCCATAAAAACATTGTTTGCGGCGTCGTTTATTCGTACGAATTCTTCTCTTTTCTTTGTACGGATTTCTTCGATTTCATCAATGGCAGCCTGATACTTTTCCATAAATTCATCCGTTTCCATATCAAGCGCATTTTCACGGATAAGTATGGAGTTAATAACCTCCGAGCCTGAACTGATTATCTTGTTAGCAAGAATCTGAAGTGAAATAGCCCCGCGTTCCTGAGTGAGCATTGTCTCCAGAACTCTTTCAAACGTCAGAAAATTGCTTTCCTCAAGCATCTCCAAGTTATTGCTTTCCTTAGCCATCAGTGCTTTTTTAGCATAAATGCCTATAACCCTGGGTTTGCCGATTTTCCTTTTATAAACAGCAAACTCCTTTGAGTTTTCACCCATGACAAGCTTGGCTTTTTCTATAACATAGCTGCCGATTCTCTTTTCAACCGTCTCCACTATTCTGTCCTCGTCTTCCTTTGAAAAAGTTCCGAAACAGTTCACGGCGAAAATAATCCGCCCTAAGTCGGATGTAAGCATTTTCTTTTCCAGGAATTCCTTTTCAAACTGCGAGAAAGGGGAGTTTGCGCTGATGACAAATACGGCGGCGTCTATTTCTGGCAGGATGGAAAGGGTCACGTTAGTCATCTGCTCGTCGTCATTCAGACCGGGCGTGTCTATAATGTCAACATTATTTTTACAGAACTGGGTATTATAATAAACGGTAGCCTGCTTGACCGTTTCGGCTGTTTTCTCTGATTCGTAAGAAAGCTTTGTGACATAATTCTCAAGCTGGTTGATATCAACCTTTTCTTTTTTTCCGTTTTTATATTCAACCATAACATAAGGAGTTTCGCTGTATGTAACCCTGTTCAATGTGGCAGTCGTCGGCAAAACGTCGGCAGGCAGAACATCCTGACCTAAAAGCGCGTTTATGAGCGTACTCTTGCCCCTTTTGAATTCGCCGACTATGGCAACTTCAAAATGCTCTTTTGCGACCTTTTCAATCGTATCGGAAATTGACCTGGCTGTATGTGTCAGCTCAAGAACTTCGCTGTATTCCTTCAGCTGATGAAGGCTTTCAGACAAATCGCTTACCGTTGCCTTATATGCTGAATAACTTCCGAATTTCATCGCAGTTTCCATATGAACCCTCCTAAATTTATATAAACATTTAATTTACAGTTAATAAAAAGTAAATGTACAATGTTTCTGAAGTTATAAAACAAGAATATTTTATGCCAGTATATTAATAAAATTATACCATACTTATATACATTCTGTCAATGATTGCAAAAGATATTATATAATGCGTACTGAACAATTACACATTTTGTGTAATTGTTCCTAGAAACAGACAAGTCTGTTTCCAGGCGCGAAAAAAGCAGGGCTTTTTCGCAATACTTCTTGATAATGACTGCCTATAAAACAGTTTTCTAAAAAATTGTTTTATAGGTGCAAGAGTTTTTAGTATTTTTACTCAAAACCATGCACCTGAATAATTAAAAATGCTTTTGCGTCGCATAGCGACAGCATTTTTAATTATTCAGCAGACATTATATAATCCTGACAGTTCTTTTTCAGATATTTTAGATATGTCGGTTTCACGCACAGTTTTCCTGACAGGCAGCACTGACGACGGAGGCACTGAAAGCTCGTCCACGCCCATTGCGAGAAACAGACCCGTCATATTAATATCGGCTGCAAGCTCTCCGCATATACCTACCCTGATTCCCGCTTTTTTTGCGTTGTCCACAACAATTTTTATCATCCTCAGAACTGCGGTATGGCAGGGATTATAAAATTCATCAATATTATAATTCTGTCTGTCAGCCGCTAACGTATATTGTGACAGGTCATTGGTTCCTATACTGAAAAAATCAACCTCTTTTGCAAGCAAATCGCTGACAAGAGCTGCCGCCGGAGTTTCAATCATAATTCCTTCTTCAACATATCTTAGTTCATAACCTTCATCATTTAATTCTTTTCTGACTTCAGACGATATTGCCTTAATGCGTTTTATTTCCTCAACCGAAGTTATCATGGGGTATATTACCGCAAGCTTTCCGTATTTACCCGCTCTGAATATGGCTCTGAGCTGTGTTTTAAAAATATCGGTATTAGAAAGGCAGAATCTTATTGCCCTCATTCCCATAGCCGGATTTTCTTCATGAGGGATATTAAAATACGCGGCTTGTTTGTCGGCGCCTATATCCAGAGTTCTGATAACGGAATATCTGTCTTTTCCCATAACTTCGGCTACTGTTCTATATACCTCGAACTGTTCGTCTTCACTCGGAAAGTCGTCTTTTTCAAGAAACAGGAACTCGCTCCTAAAAAGCCCTATTCCGCCGGCGTCGTTTCTGATAACGCTTGCTACGTCTCTCACGTGGAAAATGTTCGCGTCAATATCGATTCTTATTCCGTCCAGGGTTATGTTTTCTTTCCCTTTCAATGACTTCAATTCATTTTTGCGAAGCTCCTCGGTATTAATGAATTTCTGATATTCCGATAAAATCTTATCATCCGGTTCAATATAAACAAACCCGTCATTTCCGTCAGCTACGGCAGTCTTTCCGTCATATTCCGAATCGACTGTTATTTCTGTTCCCACTATAAGCGGGATATTCAAAGTCCGCGCCAATATAGCCGTATGGGAATATGACGAACCGTGAACGGTTACAAGGGCAAGCACCTTGTCGCGGTCAAGCGTAGCTGTTTCGCTGGGAGACAAATCATCAGCCAGAATGATAACGGGTTCGTCGGAATTTATAGTTACCTCTTCACCGCCCGTCAGTATGGTAATAAGGCGCCTTGAAATATCCTGCACATCAGCCGCGCGGGCTTTTATATATGCGTTGTCCATAGCCGCAAACATAAACAGAATATTTTCTGTTGTCAGATTTATCGCATATTCCGCGTTCAGCAGCTGCGTTCTGATTATATTTTCAATGGAGCTAATATAATTGACGTCTTCAAGGAGCATCTGATGGATTTGAAATATGGCGGCGTTAGTTTTTCCCACATCCCTTATCACCTGCTCATACAGCTGTTTAAGCTGAACTGCCGCAATATTTTTGGCAGAGCTGAATCTCTGCCACTCCTTATCAGGGTCGGAAATGCTCACGCGGTTTATATGCAGCTCGCCCTTTTGGTGAACGCGTAATTTTCCGATTGCAATTCCCCCGAAAACCCCTTTTCCCTTACAAACATTCATATCCGGTCTTTTGCCTCCCGTTGATAATTACCCGGCGGAAATTATTTATATATCTTAATATCATTTATTATCCTGCCGACATCCTCCGCTTTCGCTAGTTCCTGAGAAAATGCGGAGGCGCTTCCCGACGCCGCGCCCGTTCTGAACGCATACTCATAATCATGCTTTTGAAGCCACCCCGCAATAAATCCCGCAACCATTGAATCACCCGCCCCCACAGAATTTATTGCATCGCCCTCCGGCGCCGGACACATCATAGCGCCGCCGTCCTCGGTAAGAAGGACGGCTCCGTCCTCTGCCATTGACACCAGTACGTTCCTGGCGCCCATTTCTTGCAGAACCCTTGCATACTTAACGGCGGAATCCTTGTCTCCTTTGATATTTACACCGAATATTCCGCCCAGTTCATGTATGTTCGGCTTAATAAGAAAAGGTCTGAACTTCAGCGTGTTCGTAAGAAGCTTACCGGCGGCGTCAACGATTACAATAACATTGCGACCGTTCATATAATCAATATTAATTCGTTCGAGAATATCAGCGTAAACCCTGTCCGAAACACCGTCGGGCACGCTTCCGGCAAGAACGAGAGCATCATCGCTTCTTAGCTGAATCAGCTTTCGGAAAAGCATTTCCATGTATTTTTCAGTTATTATAGGACCTTTGCCGTTTATTTCAGTTTCATCTCCGGCTATAAGCTTAACATTAATTCTCGTGAAACCATCCGGAACGGCAATGAAATCGCATTCTACCCCCATATTCATTACAAGACGGTTCAGCTCAAAACCTGTAAATCCCGCAGTGAAACCAAGCGCCGTACTATCGAATCCCAGGTTTTTCAATACGGCTGATACATTTATGCCCTTGCCTCCGGGCAAAATATTCTCATAATCAGTACGGTTTACAGTTCCTGTTTTTAAGCTTTCAACACTTACCGTATAATCAAGAGCGGGGTTGAGAGTTACTGTATATATCATGACTTTTTACCCTGTTTTATTTAAATTCGTTATAAATGCGGTTTTATTACTGAAAATAAAGATTTTAAAAGGATTGCAGGCATAACTTTAAGTCTCATATTTTCTAAATTAAATAATAACATCATTAACCGGGCTTGTCAATATTATCATGACTTTTTAATTATAATTATTTATGTGTATAATAAATCATAGTATGTCATAACTATTATTTTTTTTATATTATGACCATAAATTCATTGACAAATTTATTAAACTGTTATATAATTATTTATTATGTAAAACATATGCATTATAGGAAATTAAATACTGTTATAATTAAATTCAAATTGTAATACAAAATAAAGGATGGTCATAATTAATGGGAATATTCGGCGGATTGTTCGGAAATTACAGTAAACGTGAACTAGCTAAAATCGAACCTGTACAAAATAAAGTCCTCGGCATGGACGATAAGTTTACCGCTATGTCCGAGGAAAGCCTTAAGGCTCAGACCGTAAAATTCAAGGAACGTCTTTCCGGCGGAGAAACTCTTGACGATATTTTACCCGAAGCCCTTGCCACCGTCCGGGAGGCTGCATGGCGGGTATTGGGGAAAAAACCTTTCCCGGTTCAGATTCTGGGAGCCGTCGTTCTTCATCAGGGGCGTATTGCCGAAATGAAAACCGGCGAAGGAAAAACGCTTGTCGCATGCTGCGCCGCATATCTGAGCGCCCTTAACGGAGAGGGCGTCCATGTAGTAACGGTAAACGACTACCTTGCCAAGTTCCAGTCGGAGGAAATGGGCAAGGTTTACAGGTATCTGGGTCTTTCAATCGGCTGCATACTTCACCATCTGAATAATGACGAACGCCGCCAGGCTTATAACTGCGATATAACCTACGGTACAAACAACGAATTCGGTTTTGATTACCTCCGTGACAATATGGTTATTTATGCTCACGATAAAGTTCAGAGAGAACATGCCTTTGCGATTGTGGACGAGGTTGACTCCATCCTTATAGACGAGGCGAGAACCCCGCTTATTATTTCGGGTCACGGCGACAAATCAACCGACCTGTATACAAAAGCCGATAAATTTGCGCTGACTTTAAAGCCTTATAAGGTAGTTGAAATAGACAGTAAGGTTGACCAGGAGGAGGCTTCCGAGAACTGTGACTATATCATTGACGAAAAGGCTAAAACCGCTACCATTACCCGACAGGGCGTTAAAAAAGCTGAAAAATATTTTAATGTTGTCAATCTGTACGACGCCGATAACAGCACTCTTCTTCACCACATAAACCAGTCCCTTAAAGCCCATGGCATCATGAAGATTGATATTGACTATGTGGTAAACGACGGAGAGGTTATTATCGTCGACGAATTTACAGGCCGTCTGATGATGGGACGCCGTTTTAACGACGGTCTCCATCAGGCTATAGAAGCCAAGGAAAACGTTAAGGTCGCTCATGAATCAAAAACGCTGGCAAGCATAACATTCCAGAACTATTTCCGGCTTTATAAAAGGCTTTCGGGCATGACGGGAACCGCTATGACGGAGGAAGAGGAATTCAAGGAGATTTATAAGCTTGACGTCGTTGAAATTCCCACAAATAAGCCGGTTATAAGAAAAGACCATCCCGATGTTGTCTTTAAAACTGAAGCCGGTAAGTTCAAGGCTGCTATTGACCAGATTATCGAATGCCATGAGAAAGGTCAGCCGGTTCTGGTCGGTACTATTTCAATTGAAAAATCTGAGCTGCTTTCAAAAATGCTGTCCCGGAAAGGGATTAAACATGAGGTGCTTAACGCTAAATTCCATGAGAAGGAAGCCGAAATTGTAGCTCAGGCGGGAAAGTTCGGCTCTGTAACCATAGCTACGAATATGGCTGGCCGCGGCACCGATATACTTCTCGGAGGAAACGCCGAATTCAAGGCTAAGGCTCAGATGAAAAAACTCGGAATGGAAGACAGCCTGATTAATGAAGCCATCAGCTATTCAGAAACCGACGACGAAGAAATCCTGAACGCAAGAAAGCAGTATAAGGAGCTTTATAATAAATACCAGGATGAAATTAAAGAAAAAGCCGAAAAGGTCAAGGAAGCCGGAGGCGTGTTTATTCTCGGAACCGAACGTCATGAATCCCGCCGGATTGATAATCAGCTAAGGGGACGTTCAGGACGTCAGGGCGACCCGGGTGAAAGCCGTTTTTTCCTGTCGCTTGAGGATGACCTTATGCGGCTTTTCGGAGGAGACCGGCTTAACGGTATGATGGAGATTCTTAAGGTTGAAGAGGATATGCCTATTGAAGCTAAAATGCTGACAAGGGTTATTGCTTCCTCGCAGAAAAAGGTTGAGGGAAGGAATTTCTCCATACGTAAGAATGTCCTTAATTATGACGATGTAATGTCTACTCAGCGTCAGCTTATATACAGCCAGAGGGGCAAGGTTTTAAACGGCGAGGATATACATGATTATATACTGAAAATGATAACGGATTTTATTACCGATACCGTTTCACAGTATGCTTTTGACGACAATGCAAAGGATGACTGGAATCTTGCGGGACTGCGCGACAGGTTTATGGGTCTGTTTACCGGAGACGGGGATTTCCGTTATACCATATCCGAGCTTGAAAACGTATCGAAGCAGGAAATCATAGATACGCTGGTAAACAGAGCTAATGATTTATATGCCAAAAAGGAAGAAAAAATCGGTTCGGAAATACTTCGTGAGCTGGAGCGGGTAATTCTTCTTAAGGTTGTCGACTTAAAATGGATGGCTCATATCGACGATATGGACGAACTTAGAAAGGGTATCGGCTTACGCCAGTACGGGCAGAAAAATCCTGTTATTGAATACCGTTTCGAAGGCTTTGAAATGTTCGACGCAATGATTGAAGCAATACGTGAAGAAACAGTAAGGCTTCTTTTTACCGTTGAATTAAAACAGGAACCCCCAAAGAGAGAGCAGGTGCTGAAACCCACCGAAACGGGAGGGGACGGAAGCCTTGCAAACGAACCCAGACGAAGGAGCGGCAAGGTAGGAAGAAATGACCCGTGTCCCTGCGGAAGCGGTAAAAAATATAAGAAATGCTGCGGCAATGACTTGAAATAACCGCCGCCGTCTTATTATTTATAATAAAGGAGAGTTTTTTATATGGCTGTAATTAAAGGGTTTAAAGGAATGCGGTATGATACTTCAAAGAGCGGTGACCTGAATACGCTGGTTTGTCCCCCCTATGATATAATATCCGATACTCAGCGGGAGGATTATATAAAAAACAATGAGTTTAATATAATACGCCTTGAACTTCCAAAGGGCGGCGATGAAAGATATAAAGAAGCCGGCAGTATCCTTAACGAATGGATTGACAACGGTATTCTGAAGTGTGATGAGAAGGACAGCATATACGTATACGAAATGGAATTCGGTTCAAACTGTCAGCGAAAAAAACTGAAGGGCTTCGTATCGCTGGTTTCGCTTGTCGATTTTTCTGAAGGTGTTGTACTGCCTCATGAGGAAACGCTGTCAAAGGCTAAAATTGACCGTTTTAACCTGATGAGCGAAACCTTCTGTAATTTCAGTCAGATTTATTCGCTTTATATGGATGAGGATAATAAGGTTTATCCGGCGGTTGACGGCTGTTCTCAGGGAAAACCCGATATGTCCGTGACCGACTCTGACGGGACGATACACAGGATGTGGCGCGTTTATGAAGAAAAAACTATAGCTGATATTTCCGCAGCGTTTGAGGATAAAAAGCTTTATATCGCCGACGGTCATCATCGTTATGAAACCGCGCTTAACTTCCACAGACACCTTGTTTCTGAAGGTAAAGCGGTATCCGGCGACCAAAGCTCATATATTGCTATGATGCTTGTTAATATTGAAAACGAAGGGCTGGTCGTTTATCCCACCCACCGCATAATCCGCGACCTTGAATCTTTTGATTCGGGTAAGGTTTTGAGTGACTGCAAACCGTATTTTTATATTTCTGAAGTTCTGAATCAGGAAGAAATGAGTTCATCCCTGAATAAGCTTTACGAAGACGGACGTAAAGCGTTTGCTCTTTACACCGGCTGCGGAAAATGCTACGTAATGTCATTGAAAAACGAAAATTCCGTAAAACAACTGATGCCTGAAATGTCCGACGCTTACTGCGGACTTGATGTTTCAGTTCTTCACAGTCTTGTCCTTGAACGCATACTGGGTATCGACAAGGAAAATATGGCTAACCAGAAAAACCTTACATATACCCGTTCCCTTGAAGAGGCGTTTGAAAATGTGGATATTAAGGGAGCTGACTGCGCGTTTATCCTTAATCCGACAAAGGTTGAAGAAATCCGTGATGTGGCTCTTGCCTCGGAAAAAATGCCGCAGAAATCAACTTATTTCTACCCTAAGCTTATTACGGGTCTTGTTATGAATAATTTTACCGATTGACTTAGTAACCCGGAGGTTTTATATGGAAAATAAGGTAAACGTTCTTAAATCAGAATGCATGAATGAACTGACACAGAATATCATTCCTTTTTGGAACCGGCTTATCGATACCGAATACGGGGGATTTTACGGTTCCGTTGATAATAATCTTATTATTGATAAAAAAGCCGATAAGGGTGTTATTCTTAATTCCCGTATTCTGTGGTTTTATTCGCAGGCTTTTATAACCGTCGGCGGGGAGAATAATCTAAAAAATGCGGGACATGCATACGAATTCCTGAAAAATTATTGTGTCGATTATAAAAACGGCGGAGTTTACTGGATGATGACATATGACGGGAATGTTTCCGATAATATGAAGCATACGTATAATCAGGCTTTCGCTATATATGCGCTTTCAACGTATTATCTTGCCTCCCATGATGAAAACGCCCTAAGGCTTGCTGTTTCAATTTTTGAGACTGTAGAAGAGAAATGCTCGGATAACATTGCCTATGCCGATGCTTTTTCCGCTGACTGGAGACCCGTTTCAAATGAAGCTTTATCGGAGAACGGTCTTATTGCCGATAAAACAATGAATACGATACTGCACTTAATAGAAGCATATACTGTTTTATATACCGCATATTCAAAAAATGAAAAAGTGGGGGAAAAGCTGAAGTTTCTGCTGGATATTACGGAAGAAAAGGTTTTAGATAAGTGCAATAATAAACTTTTTGTATTCTTTGACAAGGAAATGAACGTTATAGGAGATATTCATTCATATGGTCACGATATTGAAGCCACATGGCTTATTGACCGAGCATGCTCTGTTTTGGATGATGAAAGTTATATCAGCAAATGGAAAGACATTAACTTGAAGATTTCAGAAAATATATATAATACGGCATTTGAAAACAATTCTTTGAATAATGAACGTGAAAATGATAAAATTGACAGGAAAAGGGTATGGTGGGTACAGGCAGAAAGCGTAGTAGGACTTGTCAATGCATATATAAACAGTAAAAAGGAAAAATATCTTCAGGCAGCATTACAGATTTGGGAATTTATAAAAAAATATCAGGTTGACAGGCGCGATAATTCTGAATGGTGGGGAGAGGCTGATTACAATGGCAATCCTATGAATACTGTTAATATGGTCGGTCCGTGGAAATGCCCGTATCATAACGGTCGTATGTGTATAGAAATTATCAATCGGGATATTATATAAAGGATTTGATGATATGAAAAATATTATGGAAGATATTGTTAGCGAACGTTTAGAGGTTATTCTTAAAAACATGGATTGCTGCAAATGCGAACAATGTAAGACTGATATGAAAGCGCTGGCTCTTAATGCAATAAAGCCGAAATATGCAAACACGCTTACCGGCGAATTGTATGGCAGGGTGGATACACTTTTACTTCAGAATTCTATTGATATTGATATAGCCATAACTAAAGCTGTCAGTCTTGTTGCTTCTATGCCTAATCATAAAATTAATTAATAATAAACTTTATATTGGTTAATAAAAAATTAATATATATTAAGTGTTTAAGCACTTGACATATTAAAGACTATATGATATACTAATTAAGTTATTTAGTCAGTATATATAATTGTATTTTTTAGCGAGTGTGCTGGAATAGGCAGACAGGCACGTTTGAGGGGCGTGTGTCTTTGACGTATGGGTTCAAGTCCCATTACTCGCACCAGTATGATTAATCTTATAGGATTTGAGAAATTAAGTCCTGTAAGATTATTTTTTATCTCCCCCCTCACGCCGAGCAGGAAAAAAACGCCCTTGCGGGTATTCATACTAATAACCGATTGAAAACATATAAAAAATCAAGTATAAACCATTCTTTACGGTTTTTACG
>QMCD01001571.1_pt1 | contig 29101 bp, 42 predicted proteins | sample 1821841 | NCBI WGS metagenome assembly QMCD01 (sample SAMN01991225, study PRJNA193472) | Termite gut metagenome, whole genome shotgun sequencing project. | isolation source: worker | host: Macrotermes natalensis | reverse complement strand
TGGGCGAACGGGATGAATCCCGACATGGCCGCGACGTTTGAGTTTTTCACGTCGAATTTTGAGCAGTTCGACAAGAGGTTCCGCGAGGTGAAGTACCCCGACCTGTACTGGAATCAGGTTCTTCCCGCTGGTTCGGTTGACACCGGCATTAACCCCGGTGCGCAGTCTGCAAGCTACCCCACTATGGACTGGCGCGGCAAGGCCGGTTGGCGGGCGAAGTACGCAAAGAACGTCAACACTGTTTCGTTCGTCACCGGTAAAAACCGCGTGCCGATTGAATCCGGTGCCGTGTCCGCGATTGTTGACCTTGAGGAATTGGAACAGGTGCAGTTCGGCGTTCAGCTTGATCTTCGCACGAAATACCCGGAGATCATGAAGAAGGCTTGCCAGCGTCACGTTGAAGGAACATTCTTCTATGGCGATGGAGAATTGGGCTGGCATCCTTTCCTTGACTTCCCCGGCGTCCCGACGACTGTCGCTGGCAACGGTGCGAGTGGTTCGAGTGAGTGGGATTCGAAGACTCCCGACGAAATTCTCGCCGACATGAATATGGCGGTTATCGGGATGGAAGTCACCACGCGCAAGGTTCACACCGCGACGACGATTTACCTTCCGACCGCGCACCTTGGGTACATTCGTTCTACGGCGCGTTCCGCAAATTCCGATCTGTCGATTCTGGAATACTTCAAGCGGAATAACCCCGGCGTTGAAGTGCTTGATCTTCCGTATCTCGCCGACGCGGGCGTGTCCGGTGCGGCGCGTATGATCGTCATGCAGAAGATCGAAGACAACTTCTACATGCCTTTCCCGCGCGAATTCGAGCTTCTTCCCCCGCAGTTCGTTGACTACATGATCAAGATGTACGCGCGCTATCGGTTCGGAGCGGTCAATTTTGTTTACCCGAAGGCCGTTGCGTTTGTTGATGGAATCTAGATTCTCACGGAAAGGGAAAAATGATAATGGGTATGACACGTATCAATAATCACATGGAACGGGAATTGAGGCTGGAGCGTCCCGGGATTACTCCGGGTGGTCTTACGCTTCCGATGAATGCATTCAATTCCCGTGTTGTTCGGATTCCCGGTATCAATCCGAAAAATGGGAAGGTTTCATTTGCGGAGATTGATTTTTGGGATCAGATCAAGAATCACCCGATTTACCAGAATCTCCTTGAACGCAATCCCCCGGCGATAAGCATTGGTGAGATTAACGAAAGAAGCGTCGAGCCTGTTCCGTTTACTTCTTTCGGTGACACACTTCAGGCGGCGGATAGCCTGGATCCTGAAATCGACGACGACGATGCGGCGAATGACGCGATTCCAATGAATCTCCAGCGAGGCGACATGAACAAGCCACGCCGTGGCCGTCCGCCGAAGGCTATCAATACCGAAGAGGCGTAACCAATGGCGATTGCTATCCTCAAAGAGTTTAACATGCGTTATCCTGGATTTCAGAACCCTCCGGTAACAGATCCACCGACGCCATCGTATACGGATACTGAAATAAGGAACTTTTTAGAGTGGGCAGAGGAATACCTTTGCCCTAACGCTTGGGGTAGCAATTTCCGCGAAGCCGTCATGCTTTTGACTGCTGTTAAGTTGTCAGAAATAACGTTCGGGATACTGAATCCTCCTGGTTCAACAAGCGCGACAATGGGAGCCGTTTCTTCTGCAAGCGTCGGTGGCGAGAGCGTCAGCTATGGGTATAGAGGGAGGAATAACGTGCGGTCGTTTGACGAATGGCTGTTGATGTATCCTCCTTACGGATTGTCTTTCCTCGCTCTCCGCGACGGCACCATTGCTGGCGTTGCTGAGACGAGGACGGGATACGCACGTCTGGATCGGGGACATAATGGATGCTAAAATATCCGTCAAGCAGACGAATCCGAATTGGGTGAAGGAAATGAAGGCGCGCGTTGCAGGATTGGCTGGAAAGGAAGTAGCGGCAGGATTCCCGCAGGGAAGCGCAGCAGGGAGTACAACGTATGATAATGGGATGAGTGGTTTAGATGTTGCAGTATCAAATCAGTTTGGTGCAATTATAAATCATCCTGGTGGAACAGCTTATAATGTTAATTTTAAAGGCAAGTCGTCATTTGTTTCAAACGAAAAAGCGGATAGATTGGCATATCAACTTTCTAGAACTAGAGCGCATATAATAGAGATCCCGGCTCGTCCTTTTATGGACAATGCTGTTGCCCGGGTGCAGGAAGATAAAGAAGAGATCGGAGCGGAGATTGCGAGGCAGGTTATAGAGGGAGAGATTGACGCAGAACTCGCACTAAAGAAAATAGGTTTGTTCGCTGAAAACGCGATCCGTGAGGCGATAACAGACGATTCATATGTTCCAAATGCTCCATCGACAATAAGGAAAAAAAATAGCGACAAGCCGCTGATCGACACGGGAAAAATGCGTCAAGCCGTAACGTCACAGGTTCGGGACACGGGGAGCATTTGAAATGGCAATTCGTCTCCCGATGACTCCGGCGAGGACAACGTTCTACACAGCGATTGACGTCTACACCAGCGGCGAAGGGCATATCGTTGATGGTCAGTGGGTCGAAGGCGGAGAGTACACGAAACAAACAATCATGGGGAGCTTCCAGCCGCCCGCGCCTCTCAGAGAAATGATCAACGGTCAAGGTGACTTCGCGCTTGGCGACCGTGTTTTGTGGACTACAGTTAAACTTGCGTTCTACGATCTTGACAGCGCGGTACAGACATGGGTATGGCGTGAAAACAGATGGTGGAGAGTGACGGAACGCCACCAGTGGGACGGATGGGTATCGAGGAATCTTTTCGTTTACGGGTTGGAGCGTTATCACCGGACAACGGACATCGGGTTTAGTCCGCCTCCGGAACCAGTGGAGCCATAGAGATGGCAGAGGCAACAGACATACTTTCCATCTCAAAGGCATTCGTCCGTCTTATTCGAGACAATATTTTCGAGGGCGAGGAACTGGCTCTGATTGAGCCGTTCAATGGCCCTCGGCCTTCGAAAACGCACTGCACGATCAAGTTTCTCCGTGCGCAGATGCACCAATATCAGGTGAAGAATTGGTGGAAAAAACCTGATGATGAAAGTGTTTTGATCGAGCGGATCCGAGGGACAAGGTATTGCACATACCGCGTGATGTTTTTTGGAACGGGTGCTAACCAAAAAGCTGTTGAGTGCCAGAACTGGATGCGGAGCACATTGGGTGCAGAGTTCATTTTATCCGTCATTACTGGGTTCGGCCAGATCGGGGATATTCAAGACGCAACAACGCAAAACATGGCATATCAGGAAGAGCGGGCGTTTTTCAATGTTGAGCTGTACGCGAAGTTTAGTCAGTCTTTTGAATGGGTTGATACGGAGGCTGTCGGCATAGAACTTTTCCGGAAAGAAATTGAACTTGAGAAAATCGAAGACATTCAAATTTCGAAATGAAGGAGCAAAAATATGAGTGCTGGTTCTCCTATCAATCAGGGTATTATTCCACTCCCTAGGGATATCGATATTCGAATTGACATAAATCGCCCTCAGCAGGAATCTGCTAGGGATATGTCTCTTCTTGTCTTTTTGACTCCAAATGTTGACCTCCCTCCAAATAACGGACGATCGGTTATTGCGTCAACGATGGAGGGTCTTCTTTCTAGTGTCGGTGGTGCTCTTCCTGAAGATACCGTTTGGTGGGCTACGAATGCTTGGGCTTCCCAGGCTCCACGAGCTCCAAGAATGGCAATTGGTCGAGTGTTCACAACCCCTGTTCCCGCGCAATTGATGGCTTCACAAATTACAGATTATACAATGATATCCGCAATAACAGATGGTTCGTTTTCAATAACTGTAACGGACTCCGATGGATCTCCTACTGCTCTTGAAGTTACGGGTGTTGACCTCACTGGTGTTCAAAATGTCGCCGGAATTGTGTCCGCAATAAATTCTGCGCTCACAACTGCTAGCATTACGCAGATTTCTTCAATCGAGGACTATGGAGGAAGGATTGTTATTTCCGCATCAAGTCCTATGACGACTATCAGCTATGCATCTACTCCTTTATCTGGGACAGACATTTCTGTAATGCTGAACCTCACACAGGACTCGGGCGCTCAAAAATGGGATGCATATACTCCTCAGGGCATTATCTCTGAATTCCAGCTTGTTCAGCAGGCTCTTTCTTCTATAGGGGCTTCCGCTTTCTGCGTCGCTCTTGATAGGCAGTACCGTGACACGACGGATCAGAAATTGATTGCTGATTATGTTGAGGCGAATCCATTCCAGTTGGCGGCGACTCTTGAGACGAATTCTCCGTTGGCGTATGATGCATCGGATACTACAAACATTGGTTCGTATGTCCACGACAAAAACTATCGTTCTTCTAGCGTGACATACTCAAGCCATCCTCAGGAATATTCTGAAATAGCGTATATTCAGTCAATGCTTTCAACTGATTATGTCGGTGGTAAGACAAAAGATGCAATGTTCAAAAGCGCATCCGGTATCACTCCAGAGAGCATTACAGAAACTCAGCTCCAGGTATTGCAGTCGAGGAACATCAATATTTATACAAGAGTTGGTACGATTGATGCATATCGGTACGGAACACAGGGTGCTGATACGTGGTTTTCTGATTCGTACTATGGATGGAGTAATCTTAGAGAGTACCTTTCTGTGAGTGTTTCGAATGGATTCCATCGAAGGCCTAAAACGCCTTTGACTAGACAAGGGCAGACTGAGGTCGTCGGGGATATTGGTGTTGTAATGAATATGTTCGTATTAAATGAATTTCTTGCAGACAGAGCAGAGCAAGACCCTACTCTTTCAGCACCTTACGTTACTAAAAAGGCATATTCTATCAATCCTTCTCCGATTTATAATTCAGACCGGGTGAGTAGAACTCTTGCGCCGATTGCTATTATTGCCTATGAGGCGGGGTCTATTCATAAGGCGATAATTGGGATAACTGCATACAATTGAGAAAAGGGAGATAGATAATGAGTGCAGGGATTAACGTAGGATTTGGTGCAGGTGGTCTTGATATCGGTGCTCGTGTCAATTTTGATTTCGGGGTTGGCTCTGCGAGTATCGGCACAGGGATAATGGGACATGATGTATATAACCAGCATTTCATTGCAATTTCAATTGCTGGGCATACTATCCAGGACCTTATGGACGGGAACCCGATACGGTTCAATCCTCAGGGGGGGCAGACTTCGATAACAGAGGGGACTAACAGTCCTGGTCTTAATATTGCAACAAAACAGGGGTGCATAATTGAATTTGATCTTAAGGAAATATCTCCTGACCATGAATTCATTGCAGATATTAACAGAACACAGTATGAAGGTGGCGGAGCTGTTCCTGTGACGCTTTTTACAGGGACAGGAAGGACATTCAGTTGCGGTGCGTACGTATCACAGCCAAGCGGCTTGACGACTGGTGGGCCGAAAATGGGGTCACACACATATACACTTGTGACTACGCAAACGGATCTCTATTAGACAGTAGTCAAGTAATCCTTGACAACTGACAAGTAACACTTGACACATGTCAATAAACCTCGGAAAGGGAAAAGACATGCTTGCACCAAAGCCAGTAATTGTAAATGGTAGAACATACCTTGTCAATCCCATGAATCCGATTCAAATCCTTGATTTTGTCCATGGATACCAAGAAGCAAAAGAAAAAGGAATAGGAATCGGAGCATTCGGACGCCGTGCTCTTTCGCAATGTATTGACGCCGATGGTAGGCAGCTATCAGAAGAGCGTAATTTCACATCATGCTTTGAATCATATCCTGAGGATATGTTCCCGCTTGAATCGGAAGCGCTGGATGCTTTAATTTCCCCTTTTTTTCAAAAGCAAGAGAGTATTACGAGAAGCGAAATCGCCTCTTTGAAAAAGTAAAGGGGACAAATTGGGGAAAAATAAAAGAAGGATACGAGAGAGAGGCATTTTTTGAAAGGGTTTTATCATCGGGATATTGTACATATGACAAGCTAATTGATGGGACTATTTCAATAGACGATGTTTTCGACATGCATTCCAAGCTTGATTATCGTGATTACAGAGATTTGAATATGCAAAACAGATCCCAAGAGACAAGGAAAAATGTCCATAATCGATGAATTAGTAACCATCATTAGATTTGATCTCCCTGACAGCTCGTCAAAAGCATTTGATGCGGCAGAGGCAGGAGTATCATCCCTGACGAAGCATATAAAGGATCTGGGGATTGTTTCTATGTCTACTGGTGCAGTTACGGCTGCCCTCAGTGTAAATGCCGCAAAGAACGCAACGGAATTAAAAAAGGCCTCTGAAGTTACCGATTTGACTACTGATAGGTTGCAGGAGCTTGGGTATATTTATCAATCTGTCGGTGGTGACGCAAAAAACGCAACACAGGATGCGCAGGCATTTTTCAGTACATTCGGAAGAAGGATGGATGACAAGGCGCTGAAGGATTTGCAATCATATATTGCAGGACTTTCAGAGGCAGAGGCAAATTTGAAACTTGCAAATGCAGGGTTTTCTGAAGACATGCGACGAGTCCTTGCTCTTGGAGAGGAAGAGTTTCAAAAAAGATCTAAATATGCAAAGGATTTCCACTCATTAACGAAGGGTGAAATTGAAGATCTCGCTGAATTGAGCACATCATTTTCAACACTAACTTCAAGAATGGGAACTATTTCTCAATATATTCAGGCTGATTTGGCACCTGCATTTTCCGGTATATTCTCTACAATTGAAGAGGGATTGAACCAGAATGAAAGCACTTTCAAGAGATGGGGAGAATCCTTAAAAAATACTATAAGTGGTGTTTCTGATGGAATAAAAGGGGATGTTCGGTCTTTAAATAAAGTTTTTGAAGAGGAAACAACGGGAACATCCGGAAGCGCGATGTTCTCTAAAAATAAAGATATAAGAGAAGAAAACCTTTCCAGATTGAAAAGTGATACAATGGGAAGGACATTCGGTAATATGTGGGGATTTGCAACTGATGTTGTTGCAGCCGCCTTTACTGATTCTACAGTATCCGGAGCATGGGAACAGTTTGTTTCATCGCAAAGAGCAATAAACGAACCATATCAAGTGGCTATAAATGCCAATAACAGAATAGGGAAAACAGCAGAACAATTAAACACAGAAGCTCTTTCAAGGCAACTTTCCGAAAGGATGCGGACATTGTCAACAGATATGGGATTTTTTACTGATGTCCCGATATCTGGATCATTCGAATCAATTGGAAAAGATCTGGCAAAAAAAATAGTGTCAGTGGGGTCTGCTACTGATTGGGCATTCCAAAGCCAAGTTGAAAAAGATAAGCTATTGATGGATTGGCTTTCCGGAGAAAATATATCTGTTCCACGGAGAAATATGGATGGGGTGAAACCTTCTCTAGTTCCAAATATCACTACTAATGTCACTAACAGCATTGCAATATATGGAAATTCAGAATCAGACTTTACCATTGAACGGTTGCAAAGTGCAGTTACCGATGCGACAACTGATGGCGTAAAGAGCGCGTACAAACAGGCAGTCCCAGATGGGTTTATAGGGGTCCATTGATGGCTGATGTCTCTGCGGGTGTTTTGAGAGTCGGGAATATTGCCGTAGATGTTCGCATCCGCGAAACTCATAAGCTATCAATGAATTTAACCTCTTATGGGATTGAGAGCGGGAAGAATATTTCAGAGCATATTATCGCGGACCCTAATGAAGTTGAAATTGAGTTCGAAGTTACAAATACCGATGGAGGAAGAGAAAGGGCAAAAAAGGCATTTCAGGATTTTGTATCCCTTATGGAAAAGAGGACTCCTGTTGATATTATCACAGAGCATGCGACATATCATAATATGGTATTCGTTGGATTCCCTTCGGAGCACTCTGCCCCAAATCTCGGTACTCTTCGGGCAACGGCGCGATTCCAGCAAGCTGGGATAACCGGTGATGATAGGAAAATAACTGAAGGAAGGAATGAAGAGCGACTTTCTGGATATCCTTTTCAAAGGATGTATGTTGGAAATTCTAGGGAATCGTTCTCTGATAGACAAAATAAAGACGTAACTTATAGAACTGGGTGCGAGTTCATCGATTCTGGCATTCAGTCAATACAATCAGCGATAAAAAATGCTGCAAAATATGAAAAAGTAGCGAAAAAACTAATAAATTATGCGAAGGGGATTTTCTAAAATGCCTCAAATTTTCCCGCTGAGCAGCTATGGCAACAGGATGATCAATATAACCCTCGATTCTGGGATCTCTGGAAGATCGTCACAATATTGGGTTAGGACATATTATTCAGAGGGGCAAATTGATTCCTGGTTTCTTGATATCTGGGATGCCCAGATGACTCCTCTTGTCAAGGGCCTTCCAGTAGTTGTTGGGGCTGCTAATCTTCTCTCTTCGTATCAGGAGAAATTCCCTGAAGGTTCAAAACTCATAGTTGTCCAAACAGATGGGGATCAATCCGATCCCGATGTTTTGGGTAACGGTCTTGAAATCATTTGGTATAGCGGATCAGAGGCATCTCCCTATATTATACCGGATCCTATGCTTGCCGCAAACATAGTAGATTTTCAAATACCAGGGCAAGAGGGGACAAACGACCATAATATACTAAATAATAGGTTTATTCCTAATCAGCACAACATAGGAGCAGTTGAAGGGCTTGCCGAGTCTCTTGCGGATAAGGCGACAATTGAACAGTTGAATCAAAAACTATCTGATGCGCCTTCTGATGGTATTGTTTATGGCCGGAGAAATGCCGAATGGGTCCCTTCAGGTAGTGGTGGTGGCTCAGGAGCGGATTCAACGTTCTTCTATCAGGATGGGAATAGCGTAATCCTCAGGCAAATGGCGAGATAATTGTGGATATCGGATACAATTGGATTCGACAGATGCGCGTAACGCTTTCCGGGTTGACCGGGAAGACTTCGGAGAAAACATTTTTCGCAGATGGGACATTGAATGGTTTGAGGATAGCGGCAAGGGTACAAAAGTTTTTTGGGTTTGGAGATCCGAGCCAGATAATCATATTTAATCTTTCTCCAGACACAAGATCAGCACTAAAAAGATATCAAACATCAATATTAATTGAAACATGCTGGAGGGATGGTCCCCAAGGAGGACAATGGAGAGAAGCATTTTTCGGCGGATTGCTTAATTATCAGACATATAGAAGCGGAACCGATATCGTAACTGTGATATATGCGCTTTCTGGTTTAGATGCAGCATCTCGTGCTGAATATGAACAGACATACCAATACGGAAGAACAGTAAAGGATGTTTTCATAGACCTGTGCACGCAGCTCGCATCACAATCAAATGGGCAGATAACGTTTGATGAAAAAAATGTGATTGGGTTCCCGTATGAAATAATTGGTGAAAGTGGATGGAGCGCAACAGGTTATATAAAAGACTCTATCCATAGACTCGCCCAAGAAAAAGGATTTTCGTGGTCTATAACAGACAGGGAAATTCGTGCAACAAGTGATCGAACAATGAGTGGAAAAATCCATACTATAAAGGAACCGGAGCTTATAAGCGCAAATATTAACCTTTCGACTAATTTGGAGTTCGAGTCTGGGTTTTCTTTTGAATGTCAGTATAACCCGAATATCCTTCCACATGATGGGATTATAATTCAATCGTCGATCCCTGAAAATAGTGGTCGTTTTAGTCAACCTTACAAAGTGAATCAAGTAACTCATGATCTAGATACGCATTCTTCAAACAGTTTTATAACAAGTGGGACGTGTTCTTTTCCCATCGGGATGACTTCTAATGGATAATAGAGCCCTTAGTCATGCCATGGCACAGGAAGGCATTATTTCTTCCGTATTTGGTAGGATGTTTTTCATTCGACCTGGGATAATAAAGAAATTTTATCCTGAAAAAAATATGGTTGATGCTCAAATTGGGATCAAGAGGAAGAGTTCCCTTGTTGATGGGAATGTTACCTATAGTGAATTGCCTCTTGTTGTGAATGTCCCGATTGCGGTAGGATATTCTCCATCTGCAGGGCTTGGGATGACGTTTCCGATCCATGAGGGAGATCCATGTACACTTCTTTTTAGTGATAGAATGATTAGCCTGTTCCTCAAAAAAGGTGAAATGAGCCTTCCAGAGGAAAATGGCCAAAACAACTTGACGACGGTTCCAAGGCAGCACGACATTCAAGATGCGATATGTTTTCCTGGGATGATTGTTCAAAGTAGTGTTTTCAAGAATTGGAATAATGATGCAGTCGAAATCAGGGATCTAGAGAGAAAAGTTTATTCCAGTGTTTCACGTGAAACAATTACTTCTACTGATGGAAGTGCTACGGCAACGATACAAGGTGGCCGTACTACCGTGACGGCACCGAACGGTGTTGACCTAACAGACGAACAGGCTCGTATCGTTATTGAAGACGGACAGGTGAAAATATCGTCGCCGAATGGTGTATACATAGACGCGCCAAACATGAAGGTTGATGATAGTACAGGTGTTTTGTCTGGGGTATGGCGTGCTGATGACTTCGAGACGACAGCAGGATTTGATGCGAACAGTCACCGGCATAGCGGAGTGCAGCCTGGGTCGGGAACGACAGGGACATTCGTATAATGGCATTTGACTTTCAAATAAATCCATCAACAGGTGACATGACATCAGGATATGTTACAGGTAAGGATGAGATATTGCAGCGTGTCTCTACTCGGCTGTATCGTTACCTCGGAGAATGGTTTGTTAATACATCTGTTGGCCTCCCGTGGTATAATGGGCAAAGCGATCTGCTCCCTGGGACTCTGACAAGAGAAAATGGAATCCTCGGGAGCAGGGATTTTAATCGGGCGGAATTGTTGATCCGGAATGAAATTGCTGAGACTGAAGGGGTAATCAGAATTGTCAATTTCAGGGCAAAATTTGATAATGTGACACGTGAATTTCGAGTAACAGCGGATATTGCAACAGATTTCGGAGTAGGCAGTATTAACCCTGTAGTCATTAAGGCGAGCGCATGACGGCACAGCTTGATATAACGGGCAGCAGCGAAAATGGGTATACGCCTCGTCAATTGGCGGACTTTCAGACGGCGATAAACCAATCGACGGCTCTCATTGTTGATCCGAAAACAGGGCAGCTCGTTTTTCAGAATAATTCAGACGACACGATAATGCAGCAGTTCGTGGCGATTATATCTGAGGCTATTCAGGCATGCGATAATGCCGCTGCATGGCTTTCAAGGATGCGGGACCCTGCAACGGCAAGCGGGGCGCTGCTTCATGCTCTTGTTCAGTTGAACGGGATTTTGGCAAAGCGTGGATCCCCGACAATTATCACAATGCGTCTGACAGGAACACCAGGTACTTTGGTTCCCGCAAATTCGGTCATTGCGGAAGCACAAGGATCGCATTCCTATAAGACATACGCTGATTCAGTGATTGGATCGGGTGGGACCGTTGATGTTCAAGCATATTGTACCGAAGCCGGGAATTATATCCCAGGTACTGGAACAGTTGTAATAGTCCAGACGCCGATCCCAGGATGGAGTGAAGCGACAAATACGGGTTTGATTAGCACGGGGACTGTTGCAGAGACTGACGCCGAGCTCAGATGGCGGCAGCAGATATCAACGAATAAGACAAGCTACCGGCAGATTGAGGCTATTGCAGCCGCTATTTATAATATCGAGGGCGTGACGTTTGTTCGTGCCTATCAAAACAGAGATCTCGAAACGGATGATCGGGGAATCCCAGGTAAAACGCTCGCAGTTGTCGCTGTCGGTGGGGATGACTCGGACATTTGCAGAGAAATAGAGCTTCGGTCGCCTCTTGGGATACGGTATATTGGAAATGTCTCAAAAGACATAGGGGATCCGACAAGAGAGCCAGTAATAGTCTCTTTTACAAGACCTAATCAAAGACCGATATGGATCAGGGTTACGATTTCGATTGTAAATGATGAGCGGATTCAAATATTCCCAGATAATGGCGTTCAGTTGATAAAGGAAGCGATTGTCAGATTCTCACAAGAGGGGCATACGCCTTGCGAGCCTCTTGGGAATACTGGATTCCCTCCAGGCCAGGATATCATATTGTCCTATCTTTACAGCCCGATAAACAGTATTGGGGGCGCATCAATCATTGATGTTCAATCCTCAACTGATGGAATATCCTATAGTAGGTCAGATGTGCCTATCGCATGGAATGAAATAGGGATTTTCTCTGAAGACAGAATTGAGGTGAATTTTTCATGAGTTCAGGGATATCGGAACAGTTCAAGGTTGATTTCAGCATATACGAAAAGGATATGAGCGAAAAAGCCATATCTCGGATCTTGACGCAGTTTCATAATTCCCCGGTTCTCCAGGAATCCCTAAAGGCATTTATAAAAAATGCGCCTCAATATGTCTATGATGAAATACTGAAATTTCAAGAAGCGAACAGCCTATATATGGCAGAGGGAGAAAACCTTGACGCCATTGGTAGGATAGTCGGACAGCCAAGGATCCCATATCAGTTCGATGACTCAAGGTGGTTCTTCATGGACAGAGGAGGACAGGGATTTGATCAAGGGTTGTTTTGGTGCTCTCCTGCAAAACTGATCGGCACAACACCAGCAAATGACGCTCAATATCGTATGATGATTCTTGCTCGAATCGCATGCAATTTCAACAGATTTTCGAGCAGGCCGGAACTTCAGTACCTATCTCAATTCGTTACGGGAGAAAAAGTTTCCTGGGCAGTTACAGGGCCTATGGAGGCGCAAATTATCGTTCGAGTCGGTATTTCATTATCAAAGCTTGGATATCTGATAAATTTCACAACAAATACTCTTGCTGATGATATCCCAATGATACCATATCCGGCGACTCTGAAAATAACATCAATTATGTATAAACCACAGCCAAGGGAGTTCCGTTTTGATACCGAAGATGGGCATCAATTTGACGAGGGAAAATTTGCACTATCAGTATTGATTGAAGACGAAAAGGGATTAAATGTCCGCTAATCTGCCTCCTAGGGATTTTACTCAGCCAAGCGTTTTCGCAGAAAATGCGCAGACGGTTATTCCTGTTTCCCCTATTCCAGAAGTACCTTACCGTGATCCAAATCAGGATCCGGTGACATATTCAAATGGACAACCATTCCGGACGATAGCTGATTTGCGGATCTGGAATCAAGTTCTTTATGCTATATCAGCTTGTGGCGTTGAGGGTGAGCGTTTTGGTTTTTTCCGTTGGTCTCCTTTAACTGATTATGTCATCGGTTCGAACGTCACCGGAACCGATGGCGTTCTATACTTTGCCATTCGCGAGAGCGGGCCTGCAACGTCGTCAGGACCAATGGATCCGGTGACAACCGAGGGATTTTGGAAGTCTCTGCCGAACTACATTAAAGAAACTATGGGATGGAGTGGTGGCAGTAGTGGCGGGGGAGGGGAAACATCAATAAGTGGTATCTCTAGAATACTTAATGCACAACCATTTTCGCTTCCAACTCCCCCTCCTGGTTGGTACGCGGCAAACGGCCAACTGATTTCGAGCGCCGATACTGTGGCACCCGAAGCGTACACAACACTTCAGGATCCGGCATACTCGTCCATGATAGTATCTGAAAGTCAGTGGCAGGCGCTTAACCAAGCTGTACCAGTGGGGTTGGAGGCGCTCCAAAATACGTTATCAACCTGTCTGCGAAAACTATCCGTGTCCCTGACTTGCGAGAGATGTACATAGCTGGGTCTAGTCCGACTAACGTCTTTGCAGGGACAAGAAGGGATATGGTTCCACAGGCACTATCTGGATCATTTAATGTTATGGGGATAGATAATAATCCTAATGGAAATATCATTGATAAAGAGATTATAAGGGACGCAACTGGTTCCTTTAAAATACAGAATATCAATACTTTTACCGATGTTATACACCCAAGGCTAGCTAGCGAGACGAAATATTCCGACAAGCGAATCACCTTCGACCCCTCAAGTACTGTCGGCGTTGGACCTGTAGTTGGTCCACGTCTCTGGTGTGTGTATCTTGGTCTTCCGGAAAGCTAAAGGATATATTTGATGTCGGCTAATCTAACTCCCAGGAACTTCACCCAGCCAAGCGTTTTCTCAGAAAATGCGCAGACGGTTATTCCTGAAAACCCAATACCTGGGGTTTCGTATAGAGACCCAAATATAAATCCAGTGACATATTCAAATGGACAAAAATTTGATGTAAAACCGGTTGCTAAAGAATGGAATCAACTTTTATACGTTATTTCCTCTTGTGGCGTTGAGGGGGAGAAGTTTGGATTTTATCGATGGTCACCATTGACGGACTACGTTATTGGTTCGAATGTCACCGGGACAGATGGTGTCCTATACTTTGCGATTCGTGAGAGTGGACCGACTACATCGTCAGGTCCGATGGACCCATCAATAACTGAGGGATTCTGGAAGTCGTTGCCTAACTATATTAAAGAAACTATGGGTGGCGGAGATGAAGAAATTGCACTCGAAGATATTGAAATAGTATTAAATAGCTATCCCTTTTTCCTTCCAACTCCCCCTCCTGGTTGGTATGCGGCGAACGGCCAACTGATTTCGAGTGCCGATACTGTGGCACCCGAAGCATACGCAACGCTTCAGGATCCGGCATACTCGTCTATGATAGTATCTGAGAGTCAGTGGCAGGCGCTTAATCAGGCATCTCCGTATAGTGGGGTTGGGGGTGTTATGAAATTTGTTCTTGATACGACTGCAAGAACAATTCGCGTACCTGACTTGCGAGAGATGTACATAGCAGGGTCTAGTCCGACTAATGTCTTTGCAGGGACAAGAAGGGATATGATACCGCAGATATTATCAGGGACGTTTGATGTTATGGGCGTTATTAGGGGACTTACTGATACAACTGCTATAAAAAATCAAAATGGAGTATTTAAAATACAGGACGTCAACTCTTTCCAAAATAGTATAGATATAGGTCGTACTGGAGATCCTAGCATCCCATCAAGACCATCGAAGCGAATCACCTTCGACCCTTCAAGTTTGGTTGGCGTTGGACCTGTGGTTAGTCCACGTACATTTTTTGGTCTCTGTCTCTGGTGTGTGTATCTTGGTCTTCCGGAAAGCTAAAGGATATATTTGATGTCGGCTAATCTAACTCCCAGGAACTTCACCCAGCCAAGCGTTTTCGCAGAAAATGCGCAGACGGTTATTCCTGAAAACCCAATACCTGGGGTTTCGTACAGAGACCCAAATATAAATCCAGCAACATATTCAAATGGACAGGCATTTGACTTTATGGCGGATTCTAAAATTTTTAATCAATTGATATATTCAACGTCTGCAAGTTCTATTGAGGGGGAGAAGTTCGGCTTTTACCGTTGGTCGCCTTTAACGAACTACGTGATTGGTTCTAACGTTACTGGGACTGATGGTATTCTGTACTTTGCAATCCGTGAGAGTGGACCGGCGACATCATCTGGGCCTATGGACCCGTTGACTACTGAAGGATTCTGGAATTCGCTGCCAAACTATATCAAGGGAATAATGGGAGATAGTGGTGGAGGAAGTGGGGGAAAAGTAATCAATGGAATATACAGGATATTAAATGCCCATCCCTTTTTCCTTCCAACTCCCCCTCCTGGTTGGTATGCAGCGAACGGCCAACTGATTTCGAGTGCCGATATTGTGGCACCCGAAGCGTACACAACGCTTCAGGATCCGGCCTATTCGTCCATGATAGTATCTGAAAGTCAGTGGCAGGCGCTTAACCAAGCTGAGTGGGGTTGGAGGCGCTCCAAAATACGTTATCAACCTGTCTGCGAAAACTATCCGTGTCCCTGACTTGCGAGAGATGTACATAGCTGGGTCTAGTCCTACTAATGCTTTTGCGAGTACCAGAAGGGATATGATACCGCAAGCACTATCTGGATCGTTTGATGTTATGGGTGGGAGGAATTGGACCATAACAATTGATACCACAATTGTAGATAATCCTACTGGTCCATTTAAGATACAGGATGTTAATACTTTTACTGACCGTGTAAATATATTTTATGAGGATTACCAGAAGCTTCCCGACAAGCGAATCACCTTCGACCCCTCAAGTACTGTCGGCGTTGGACCTGTAGTTGGTCCTCGATCATTTTTTGGTGTTTGGTGTGTGTATCTTGGTCTTTCGAAAAGCTAAAGGATAAATGAAATGGAGAATGAGATAAAAACTGTCTATCAGTATAACAAAGACAAATACTTTGTCGGAGAGGATTCCGACTACGGTCAGGGATTGCCGAACAATTGCACCTATGTTCGCCCTCAGAATCGGAAAGGGTTTGTCGCGCAATGGAACCAAAAAGACGGGAAGTGGAATTATGTTGAAAACCACGTTGGCGAGATAGGATATGTCGACGGAGAGCGCGTTGAAGTCGAGAGCCCCGGAAAGCTCCCTGAGGGGTGGTCAACGGAAGCGCCAGTCATAGAGGACACAAGGACGCCGGAACAAAAGAGAGAGCACGCCTATATTGTAGAGGCAGACCCCATCGCAAGACGAATTGATGGATACTACATTGAGGCAGATGCATATGATGCTGTTGGTGATGAGCCGATAGCTAACGAATGCAGGAAAAAAGCGTCTGCTTTGCTTTCTCAATTTCTTGCTGTAAAAAAAGACATAAGGACACGATTCCCCGATTAAACTTGAATAATGATAAAACGTGCATATAATTACATTAGATAAATATTTTCCATAGCGAGGCCTTTATGAGCGCCGATCCTATCAATGATTTTAGTCCTGAAGTAGCCGGAATGACTCAGGGAGCAAAGCGCCCCTGGGGAACTATCAATGCTCATGGCCTGAGTGACGGCGTCGGAAACGTAGTTGATATGGCAGCGCTCATCAAGTTTTATGATGATTACATTTATGGTGGAGGCGCTGTCCATCGATACGACTATCTAGGACCTGATACACCATCAAATACCTGGACGATCCAACATAATCTTAATAACAGAAGGCCTTTTGTTGTCGTTTTCGATAGTGCAGGGAATGAGGTCGTTTGTATAAAAGATTATCCAAACGCGACGGAATCAACGATACGGGTCTTCAATGCGCCTGATACCGGGACTGCGGTACTTTACGGATAAGGGGTGACATTATGAGCGCAAGTGATATGCAGTTCCGTACTCAGATCGATATGCAGATAGAGCCATCTAATCCGACAAACGTGGTGACTCTTGGGCACCTTGATGCTGAGGTTTCCAATGTCGTTAGGTTTGATGGGGACAGAAATGTAACGTTCCCGGCAGGAATGAAGATCCGGGTTTCCATTCCCGCAACAGATGACCGTGAAGAAATAATTAAAGACGTACTTGCAACGGACGCATCTGGAAATATCCTTCTTGGAGAGGACGACGAGCAGGTCAACATTATTGCGATACAGCGGCCAACAATCACTAATGGGTCTGGAGTCCCCGATACGATTGTCGTTACTGGTGATCTTGAACCATACGCTCTCGATGCTGATGTTGTCAATCTTTTGGCATATAAAGCGGATCTTGTCAGCGGTGTTGTCCCTGATGCGCAGCTTCCGTCTGACGTAAAAGTCAACAACTGGACCGTGGCAACAGCATCAGATCTCACGACGATCACTGCTGCTACCGTTAATGACAGAGCTTTCGTTGGGACAGCCGATCCATACGACACATACTATCTTGTTGCGCTTCCTCCGACTAACTCAGCAAACTGGAGGCAGGCGGGAGGAGGCGGTGGAGGCACTGCTGGCGTCGTATCCATAAATGGGTTGACAGGACCTGCTGTCACTATTGACTTGGAAAATCTCCCAAACACCCAGAACGCGCTTGATGACAAAGCAAATTCCTCAGATTTGGCTCGTTATGCACCTCTCAATTCCCCGGCGCTCACAGGATCTCCGACAGCTCCGAATCCTCCAGCAAACGCTACTGGACAGCAGATCATGACTGCGGCGGCAGTCAACACGAAGATGGGAAATTATCTCCCGCTAACTGGAGGGACTATAACAGGACATTTGTTTAATTCTTCGGGACTACTATACTTATATAATACTTCCGGTGCCACTAATTCCATATATTTTGGGTCTGGCGCACCTCAGTCTACATTTTATTCTTCAACAGATGGTTCTATAGCTTTCTCTCAGCCTGCAAACACACAATGGGGAGTTTCTATTGGCGGAGCACTTGTTATGCAGGTTAACGAGTTTTATAAAAACATACGCTTTAGTAGGCCTGTAGACCTTTTAAATGGTGGTGTTTCAACAACTCCATCCGCTGGAGACAACTCAAAAAATATTGCAACAACTGCTTTTGTAAATAGGGATTTTCTTAAGCTATCCGGCGGCACTCTAACAGGAAACATTACATTTAATCCTCTGGGCACTACTGGTATCCAATGGGGATCTGACCAAATATACCACGCAATAAGAGCAGTAAGCAACACAGAATTGAGGTACACGGCAAGTGGGAACGGTGGTGTTCATACATGGTACCTGGGTACCGGGTTTTTAGGTTCTTGGAGTCAGGGTGGGTTAAACGTCGTTGGGACTATAACAACGCCGACAAGGCCTGCTGGGACTAACGATACTACCGTAGCAACGACAGAATTTGTCAATACAAAATCGTCAGGGTACCTACCGCTGACAGGAGGGACCATAACAGGATCGATCACAACTCAAACTCTTTTGCTTTCTCCGTCATCATTAGGTATTCCTTCGGGCGGAATATCCAGAATAAATAATGATTTAGTCATAGGAAAAACAAATGGCGGTAGGATAATTATAAGTGAATATGGCGCAGAAATAATTTCTATTGAGTCTGTTGGAACACAACCTACTGTAGAAATAGACATACCAACAAACAGAGATGCCCTTTTAACTGCACAAAATGGGTATTATTGGAGGGCTACGACACCTCCTCAAAGTGATAATTCAACAGCAATTGCGACGACTGCGTTTGTACAGACGGCTGTGTCGACGAAGGCAAACATTGCCTCCCCTGCTTTGACGGGAACTCCGACGGCACCGACGGCTACAGCCGGGACAAGCACAACGCAGATCGCCACAACTGCTTTTGTCCAGAATGCGATCAATGCAATCCCGACCCCATCTACATTGCGTCGAACGACAGGAACACTCACAACGACAGGATGGTCTGGCTCTGCTGCCCCGTGGACGCAGACGGTGACAATTAGCAATACACAGAACGGTAATAGCGGACTTGCCGTCCCGTGTACTGTTGCGCAGTATAACGAATATCGTAATTGCGGTCTTGTCGTTACTGAACGAACAGATACAGCTATCACATGGTCGGCAGTTGATAAAAAACCGACGATTGCCATCCCTGTCGAATATGTTGGGGTTTAATATGATATTGAAATCTGTTTGGAAGCCTCAAGGTAGTTCATTTAATATAAGTTCTTGGACCCCGAGATCGGTAAACCCTGGATCTGGCACATACGAATTCTCAGGTGTTGCCGCTGGGGGAGATCGATTTATCCTCGCATATGAAAATATGGACAGCAGAATTCCCAACACGGTTGTTAACATAACAGGAACTCCAACCAGGTTTACTGTTAATAAGTATGATATGGGGATACAGGGGCAGTATCTTGCAAGATGGCCGTCATTCGCAAATAATAAATTTATCCTTGCTGGATATAGCGATGGGGGAAATTCTGGCGCTATTTATAACACAACAAATGGTACTACATGGACAATAAAAGCTCCGGAAGCATTCGCAATTATGGATTCTATTAGTTATAAAGTTGTTTATGGAAATGGGTTGTATCTTGGTGTAGGCGTAAACCGTGAACCAGTAAATTATACTAATGTCGCGACATCAACAGATGGTCTCAATTTTACAGGTCGTTATATGGATACGGAATCGCAAGCTTTTATAGATGTTGATTTCGGTCTTGGGCGATTTGTGATTGTTGCTGGTGCTAGAGACAATACGAATAGGAATAGACTTATAACGACAACAAACGGACAAGTGTATACAAATACAGCACTTCCTGCAAACACTTTTTGTCGGTGGGTAAAGTTTGGGAATGATGTTTTTATTGCTCTCGCTAACACAAATTTTACACCTAAAAATACGCAGACATCTATAATAAGGACCGTAAACGGGTCGACTTTTACTAGAACGGTGATATCAAAACCATATCAATGCCTTTTATTCCATGAAAATTCACAAACGTTTATATTTATTGGGAATGGGATTTCTGGGTATTCAAAAGATGGAATTGAAATCACAGAAATTAACGATGGCCCTAATTTTGATGTTGATGATGCGGATATCCTTGGAAATCAGATCCTTGCTTTGAATGGTAACGGAAGCTTGGCAACTGCAAATATTACTTTTTAAATAACACCCTGATATATTGGATATCGGGATTTTTGAGTATCATACCGGAGGAAAATATGGGAACGGAAAAGGGAAGGCACAAGGCGCTGATTTTCTCGGCGTTTTTGGTATCGGTGATCATTGGATTTGCATTACTGTGTTTTGGAAGTGAAGTGCCTCCAATTTCATCAGGAGATTTTGAAGGAACAGTAGCATCTGAAATATGGATGATCCTTGCTGGACAGGGGACATGGGGGGCATTGCTCTTCGCATTTATTGGTCTCGTCTGGAAATTCGCAAAGCCATACCTTGACCAATGGGCAACGGCGAAGCGTCTTGATTTGCTTTATGGATTTGCACAAACGGCTGTTATCAATGTCCGGCAGACATATACCGATGCGATCAAGGCGTCGAGCGCAGACGGAAAGCTAACCAATGAGGAAAAGGATGAGGCACTGGCACGTGCCAAGGCAGTCCTGATCGGCTTAGCGAAGAGCCAAGGGATTGACATTGTCAAAGAGTATGGTCTTGACTTTCTCGACTGGATTATCGAAAAATTTGTTGGGAATGGGAAAGATGCCGATCTGTTGAAAGCGGTGGCAGGCCCTTTATCCGGGCTTACGCAGAAAACGGCTCAGGCAATCCCGCAGCCGCCGCTACCCGATTTGCAGCCGTAACGGCATTACGGGCAATAACTGGGAAATCCGGGAAGGATAGGCGTGGTTTGTGGGTTAATGATGAAGATTCAGGGTTTAAAATGAGGGTTGGAGAGGTTGGAATGGAGCTTGCGCAGATGCTTACAGAGCAAGGAAATCTGTCTGCTGCGAGAGAAGCATTAAGCAAGCCTCATTTAGGTTTTACTTTTAGTAAGACGTTCTAGAGAAAGGGATTATTATGGATCTTCCGTTTTTGATTTGCAAAAGTAAGGTTGTGCACAACTGTGAAAAATGTGGCAATGTGATGATTCTCGTGGAGAATGGGCAGCGAATCCAACTTGGGGAATTCTCTTGTACGAAATGCGGTCATCCATTCAAGGTAGAACAGATGCCTGACGGAACAGTCGGTATTATTCTCTCTCCAATAGTCCCTGAAATGAAGTAAGGATTATCGAAATGCCTACTACCGATCTGATTGAAATGTTTGGGAACTACGGCGGTGGAATACTCATTGCGGCAGCGATGCTCTATTTCTTCTACAAATTTATTGTCATTGATAAAGCCGCGATGAGCAGACGAGAGGATCTAGATCGGGAAGCAAGGGCGAGGATGCATGACGTCGTTAGTACGCTGACGATTGCAACAGAGAGGAACTCGGAAGCCGTCGCTAAAATGGCGGCGGCTACCGAGCGTCATTCAACATCAATTTACAAATTAGCTGATGCTGTTGGGAGCCTTCCGTGCTCTTCAAAATTTAATGTCAAAGAAAAAATCGACTGCTGAGAAAGGAAATGATATGAAAAAAATCCTTCCATTTATACTTTTGATTATAGCTTTCTCGCTCTCGATATATGCCATAGAGCCTGAGATATTATCCGGGAATTCTATCCCTAATCCAGGGAATGGGTTTTTCAGAGTACAGAATCAGAGCGCAGGAGGATTTTCCAGTGTAACTATCCAGCAGCTCGATCCGGACATTTCGCTTTCCGGTACGCTTACATTCAAGATGGGCGCATTTGAGGCTGTTATTGATCTTGGCGCTGGCGACAGGCACTTGCAGATCGGGCGGAATGTGCCTTTCCTTGATGTGACAATTGCAGGCGTTGATACGACTGCGCAGTTTTCGATAATTCTGCTGTAAGGGGGATCCCCATGAAATTCATGCGTTCCGCCCTTGCGGCGGCATTGATTTTTTCGTGCGTTGCTCTGAGTGCCGAGACAAACCCGTTCGGCGTTACGAATCCTTTTGAGATCGGCGGGACAGGTGGCGGCGGTGGTGGCGTCACTAAGTTTTTCGGTTCGATTTCCGAACGTGACGCCTACTTCCAGACGAATGACAGAGAACTTCGCAACGGCGTGACTGCCGCTATCGGCGATCCCGCTGTCGTATACATGTGGAATGGTACTGCATGGGTTGAAGCTGCGAACACGTTCATCGGCGCGAAGGGCGATACCGGGTCGCAGGGGATTCAGGGTATCCCGGGGAACGACGGCGCGGACGGCGAGGCAGCTACGCTTACTATCGGCACTGTCAACACGCTTGCGCCGACAGAGGCCGCTACTGTCGAGAATGTCGGAACGGACACGGACGCTGTGCTTGTGCTTGGGATTCCACAGGGGTTCCGTGGGCAACCCGGTCCGAGAGGACTGACAGGTGAAGCGGCCGTTGCGAATGTCCGTTATCGCGGCGAGTGGGTAGAGACGGATGAGTACATCCTGAACGACATCGCCGTGGGCGCGGATGGTTCTGCCTATGTCGCGCTTGATGTTTCTACTGGTGTCGAGCCGTCAACGGACACAACCGGTTCGTGGGCGTTGTATGTTTCGCAAGGACCGCAAGGAGAACCGGGTTCCGAAGGTATTCAAGGACCGATGGGACCAGCGGGACCACAGGGTCCTGAAGGCGCTATGGGGAAAATCATCGCCGGTTCTTTTATGCCAGACTATGAAAAGTTGACAATTGTCCTAGATGACACTGTTAACAGTCCGCTTGTTCCAGTCATTCCGCAAGGAACTACAGGAACATTTACCGGACTTGGAGAGGAGTATACTGCAAACGAGGATGGATATTATATTGTTTATCTTCGTGTTGATCTTGCTGAAGCATATGATGTTGGCACTGGCACAGGTGCAGCACTTTATATGGGTCTTGCCGTCAATGGAACAATTATTGGAAATTCTCTCCCTCTTGCAGTAACAACCGGCGGTGAGCGATATAGATGGTCGCATTCGGTGGAGGTGAAAAAGGGAGACAAAATTCAAATCTACCTTCGCGTAGAGCGTACACAGGATTTTTCATTTGATTCTACTACTACGTATTGGGTATATATCCCTTATCGGTCAAACGTTCTTCCAGAAGTCGAGCAAGCTTTCAACGACCATATTTCAGATACAGATATTCATCTTTCCCTCCTAGATAGAGTAGCGATATATCGTCCGTGGCCAGCCGAAACTGATCCAGTATACCAGAATGACAAAACAACAACCATGCAGTTGTCGAACATTGTTGTTTCTGGTACAACAACGCTAAATAACGCCGAAGTGTCTGGAACTCTTAGAGTCGACACAGTTCCAGTATCCGATAAAGACGTTACGAATAAAGACTATGTTGATGAAGCAATAACCCAAGCTGTTTCAGGGTTTTCAAACGACCAGATTAACGGAATAATTGATGGTGTACAGTCGATAATCGTAGAGGTTGCGACTCTGGATGGAAGAGTTACGACGCTTGAACAGGGCGGAGGAACTGGAACAGAAACAGACCCGGTTTACACCGCCGATAAAGCCGGTACGATGCAGCTTGGCGACGTGGAGATCGCCGGTTCCCTGACGCTTGGCCAGCCGCCTCTTTCCCCTGCGGAAGCCGCAAACAAGGCATACGTCGATTCTGCTATCGGATCGGCAACGCAGGATGTTGCGGACAACTACGCGGTCAAGCCGGACTCACGAGCCGGGTACGTCATGCCTCCAAAAGTGTTCGACTACGCGGACAGCAACACCTTTACCGTGGACGTTGCACCGAAATTCGTGCTTGAGGCAATGATATTGCGACCTGACTCATTTACCTACATGCAGCAATCGGACATTTCATTTTCGGGAACATCTGTGACTTTAAACAACGTCACAATCAATTCAGGCGACAAGGTGAAAATCACATACGCCATTCAATAAGGGGATGATATGCCTATCGATTTTAAGACAACGCCTGAAGTGACATATACCGTCGAGGATACGATGTACCAGATGAACGTGGACATACCGCACGTGCAAGCGCCGTCCGGTGACGTTCCGCTAACCCCCATGACGGAATCGGTCAAACACGCTCAAAACGACGTTGGGTATTGGAATGCGCTCCAACAGACGACGAATAAGCTTATTTCAACGCAGGCACTTGTGACAAAGTTGCAGGGGAAAATCGCTGATATGGAAACACGGATCGCCATCTTAGAGAATGCGCCCGCGCCCGATCCTGAACCTGTCTACGACATGGCAAGCGGACTAACACTCCACACGCCCGCGCTTCTCGGCCTACTCGGTCTCGAGATCGGTGGCGTCGATGAAATCGGCGACGGCTGGTCTGCTCCAAGCGACGGCCTGTTGGTTATCGACGGTGCAACGACTATCGGACTTCTCACTCCGACGTGGATCGCAGTCAACGGCGTGAAAGCAGACCCTTCAGGAACTATCGTTCTACAGCTTATCGGAACGGGAGGAAACGGTGAAATCGAAATCAGCGAAGGCGATGTTGTCACGCAAGAGGGGATGGGTAATATAACGTTCTACAAGAGAATTAGTTAGAATTAAATTTATACGGAAAAGGGGATAGGGAGTGAAAGAGATTTCGTTAGGCGCGCTTGATCAATTTGGGAGGTATGGCGGATTGCTTGGCATGGTAATTTGTGCTCTTATTGCGATTGTCATAGGAGTGTTTTTTTTCCTGATATGGTATATTAAATCCGATAGGGAAAATAAGCTCAAGGCTCAAGTTCACTCGTCAGAACAATACGAAAAACGATTGAGAGAAGAGGCACATCTCGCGGATTCTGTCGCGGCAATTGCTTCATCTGTTGATGTTTTGGCAATGGCTATCAGGGCAATACCATGCATGGAAAAGGGGCAGGGGATTTCAAAAATCGACGCTGAATTCTTTGAGCGAAAGCGAGAAAATAATACACTCAGAAGAGGGTAAAGGTTTCCCTTTCCGGGCGTCCTGCGTGCTGTTCCAGAGATGGAGGCGCAGGACGTTTTAAATGATAAAGGGCAACACCATTTCGGTGCTGCCCTTTTTTTATGACAAAAATGTTTTATTGCACAACTTCATATCCATTTCCGTGGACATATCCTATAAACTCCCCTAGATATTTTACTTCCAATGGCTCTCCGTTTTCGTCCTGTTTTGCAATCAGTGACCTGACCCTTATATCCCCATAGTATGGATCCTCGCCCATTTTGTTCGTTCTAATCATTAGGGATATAACCCATGCAGCGATTTTGCAATCATTGTTTGCCTCTCCCTCGCTCAGGTCAAAAAACAGATCGGCATTTTTATGATAATGCAGGAAAAAGTCATAATCATACCCATCTGCTATCCCCATGAGGTGTAGAGACATTTTATAGGGTCGATATGGAAGTCTGAATTCATCGAAAATTTGATCCCGAATGTAGTTGAAATCATTCTGAAGCATATGGTTTTCATCAAACCAAGCGATTTTTTCAGGACCAGGTATCGTTGCGATGTCTCTCTTTTCCCCTCCATGCACCTCTGCGAAGGCATATAGCATTATAATCCAAAAAGCGATAATTGTGATAACTGCAAGAGTCCTAAAGAATTTCGTAACCATGTGTTCCCTTTCCCATATTTTCGTTTTCGGCGACATTGCCGACGGTATCTATATCGCAATCCGGGCATGGATTGTCAAGAGAAAAATAAAATAAAATTTACTCTTGACAATCGGAATCGTATTGAGTATTGTGAATTGTAGCAACGCGAACGCGATTGAATAACTAAAAGGAAAGGGGACAGAATGAGCTACATACCTAAAAAAACAGTCAACGTGGATGGGAACGATTACGAGTACATGTACGATACTTACACAGGGGATGAAATAGGCGAATGGGCGTCAGTGTACTATTCACCTTATGCTGAAGGGATTGTATTTTTATCTGCGGATACTGGAGAAGAAATAAGCACTCCGATTTCAATTTATGATGATGTAATGGAGGAAGTTATTAGGGCGTATCGTGATACTCACGTTATGACACGAGATGATTACGAGGACAGGAATTACCATTGGGAAAAGGAGCAAAAATAGTATGCGGTGTTACTCTACTGGTCAAGTTGTTGAAATGCTTGGAATTACAAGGGACTCTCTTTATTCTGTATCAAGGCGTAGCGGTATCCGTGGTCAAGTTATAGGGAATAACACAATTTGGGATGATGAGACAATCGAGGAACTTTCAAAATTCATCAGAAAGGAAGGGGCGGCACATGGAGCAAAGAGACGGAAAGGAAAGAAGTGAATTTCACGGGAATTTTTTATTTGTTACTATATGCCCTTTTTGGATTGCGTCTGATGAGCCACTAATCGAGGTTGAAGTATCGCTGGTTAAAGATAAAAAACCGTATTGTCTTGGGATTTCAGAAAGATACCATGTTGATTGGGTTTATGGAAGGTCAAGGGATTTAACTGATTCCGAGTTCAACCAGATCATGGAGGAATGCCATGAGGATTTGGCTAGACAAGCGGATGAAAAAATCGACCGGTATTTCCAGGGACAACAGACCAGACAAGAAAGGGCAATGGCATGAAAGCAGTAAAGTGTCCCATATGCGGAGAAGAAACATGGGGCGCAGAATGGGATGGGATGAGGAAATGCGATTTGATTTGCCCGTCGTGCATTGATAAAAGTTATCATAAAATATGCAGAAATAAAAAATGTGAAAAATGCGACATGTGGAAGCTTGCTGCCAAACATTAAAAAAGGAAAACCATGCTCACAAAAACAGAACAAAAAAATGGAAATTGCTATGCTCTATGCTTTGAGCTTCCTGATAAAAATTGCGATCCAACCGTTTGGGCATATGATAGCGGCAGAGAAATTTCGAATGCACTGTGGGACTTCTGCAAGCAAAATGGCAAGGTAAAACCCTGGGTTATGGCTATGCTAATTCATGCCGCTTTCAAAACTCACGTTGATGATGCCTTTTCGGGGGGATGGTTCAATGATCAAAATAAGGTGCAGTGAATTACCCAGAATAATGTCTTGCCCAGCAAGTCTTGACGTTGGTGATGTTCAAGTCAGGTCCTCAGGAGAAAACGCAAGCATCGGTACTGCTGTTCATGAGGTTATGGCAGACATCATCCGTGCTGGAAATTTCAAGATGCCGGAACTGTACCCATATTCTTCTCGGAACGGGGTCGAAGTCGAGGACATTTCCTTTTTGTGCTGGCGAGGTTTGAATTACTGGAAGTCAAAAGGACCGTATCTTTCTGATGTTGACGTGGAACAAGAGGGTTCTATTGAAATCTGTGGGAAAATCCTTTTGACAGGACATGCAGACATTTCAGCACTTTTCCCAACAGGTAGTACGCTGATTATTGACTGGAAAACTGGGTCAGAACGTGACCACAAAGAACAGTTGATGGGATATGCTTGTATTGAAGGACTGGGTAGCTGTTATGGTGAAAAAGATGTAACAGTTGTAGTTGTCAATCTTCGAGAGAACGTAGATGATATCCGGGTCTACTCGAAGGAACAGTTACGCACGTTTTTGGATAGCCTTGTCGCTACTTTTGAAATGGAAAATAAGACATACGATCCGAGAAACGATAACTGCGATTATTGCCCTCGCCGTATTGAATGTCCAGCACGTCAAGGAATGATGAAGAGCGCTGCCGCAGTTATGGAATATCACGGGAAAACAGGAGCACTTTCGACACGTGAAGGATTAGCTCTTGCATATGAAAAATCGAAGCAATTAGAATCTTCTTTGGAAGAATACAATGAAGCGCTAAAGATGACTATTTATGACAGTGGAGATATTACCCTTCCCGACGGAAGAATATTGACGCTTGAAGAGTGCGAACGGGTGAAGATAACACCGTCCCAAGATTTTTTTGAACGTTTCCAATGGGCAATGAATAAAGAAGGGGAAGGTCTTTCATTCAATGAAGCAATGAAAATAATTGGAGAAGATGCCTTTACGGTAAAAAAACAGGCAGCTATCAAGGCTGTCCTCGCCGCCGCGCCGAAAGGAGAAAAGGACGCCGCCGCAGAACGGTTTATGAAGGAACTTCGCGAAGCCGGGTGCGTGAAAACAACTAAGTTCGACAAAATCGTGTGCAAGAAAGGCGAATAATGACTCCTGAAATGTTCTCTATTCTTATGAAAAAAGCGACAGACAATGATGCTGAAAATGGGCATATTGAAATGGATGATTTGATGTGTACGCTTCTCCGTAGTCTTGGTTATGGTGATGGTGTTAATATTTTTGAGAACTTCAACAAGTGGTATGCATGAAAGGGATGATATGGTTGTCTATCACGTGACTACGCTGAAAAAACTCAACCGTTACCTTTCATCTGGTAAAATACAAGCACCAGTAAGAGCGTGGGACAATATCAACAGCGCGGAAAGGTTCTCGAAGCAGACGGCGCGTCGGATTATCTTGCGCCTGAAATTCCCTGAAAACGTAAGACGTTACGAAGGACACCGGGGAGAAGCATTCGTTTTAGACAATGATTTACCTTTCGGAAAGGATATGTAATGACAGAACAAAACGCACTTGAAAAAAGGGAAGAACGTAGGCCGGTTGTCGCAAGTATGGATACTGTTGAAGGGTTTGAGGCATTGCAGCGAATGGCGAAGATGTTTAGCCAGAGCGACATCGTCCCGGAAAGGTTCAGGAATATCGCGAACGCCGTTATCTGCCTTGATATGGCGCATCGCATGGGAGCAAACCCGCTGATGGTTGCGCAAAATCTTTACGTTGTCCATGGTACACCGGGATGGTCAGCAAAGTTCCTGATCGCCACGTTCAACCAGTCCAGACGTTTTTCCCCGATCCGGTATGAGTTTGTCGGAACACGAGGAAAAGAAGATTGGGGATGCAG
>QMCD01000837.1_pt1 | contig 29113 bp, 23 predicted proteins | sample 1821841 | NCBI WGS metagenome assembly QMCD01 (sample SAMN01991225, study PRJNA193472) | Termite gut metagenome, whole genome shotgun sequencing project. | isolation source: worker | host: Macrotermes natalensis | reverse complement strand
ATCGCGTCGACGACGTTCTGCCCGACCACGACCTTTCCGAAGACGGTGTGCCGCCCGTCGATTCAATATTTTAATTGTTAACTTTAAAATAATACAAGAATGAAAAAAAATTTATTATTACTTATTGTACTATGTGTTGCACAGACAAGTTTTGCGCAACTAAAAGTGGATGCAACGGGAAAAGTGGGGATAGGAACAACTCCCCAATCTCACAAATTAGAAATTGCCGGGAATACGCTTGTTAACGGGAATATTTATATTGGAGGCACATCTAATTCTTTGGCTACGACCGGCAACACTCCCCTCGTTTTCAAGGTGAATAACTCGGTAAAGGCAGGTTCTACGGGAGCTCCCGGAAGTGACAACGTGTCTTTCGGATATGGTTCTTTAAGTAATTCGAGCGCCAATATCCGAAATACCGCCATTGGTTATTATGTGCTTTCAAACACGACTGGTGCCTATAATACCGCCACTGGTTATTATGCGCTTTCCTCAAACACGACCGGTTACTGCAATACTGTCAATGGAAATGTTGCGCTTAGAGCAAACACGACCGGCTCCTACAATACCGCCAACGGTTATAATGCACTTAGATCAAATTTAGAAGGCTCCTACAACACCGCTATTGGTAATGATGCAGGTGTTAGTGTAAACAACCTTAGCAATGCTACGGCAATTGGTAATGGAGCAAGAGCTACCGCAAGCGATCAGGTGCGAATCGGAAACAGCAATGTTACCAGCATTGGAGGTTATTCCACATGGACTAATATCTCGGACGGAAGAGCTAAGAAAAATATTCGCGTGGATGTGCCGGGACTCAACTTTATCAACAGCCTGCAACCCGTTACATATAACCTTGACCTGGATGCTATAGACGAGCTGTTAAAATCGGACGACCCGAAAATAAACCACTTCAGGGATTCTTTACGCGCGGCGCGTTCTTCCGAAGAAATAGAATTGGAAGCAAAATCAAGAGCGGCAAAAGAAAAACAGGTACAGACCGGATTTGTAGCGCAGGATGTAGAAAAAACAGCCAAAAGCATCGGTTACGATTTCAGCGGCGTGGATGTCGATGAAAAGGGTATTTATGGATTACGGTATGCCGAATTTGTTGTTCCGTTGGTGAAAGCGGTACAGGAGCTCAGCGAAAAAAATACCACGTTGCAGGAACAAGTAAACGAACTCAGCGAAAAAAACGGAACTAAAGATGCTGCCATTGCTGCGTTGCAGGAACAGGTAAATGAACTTAGCGAAATAATAGAAGCAGTTCGTTATGCACCGGAACTACGCGCGACTGGCGAAGTTGGAGGAGAAAACAAAAGCAAAGCCGGTGCAGCAATAGTTATTATGGAGCAGGCAAAACTTTTTCAAAACACACCAAATCCTTTTAACCAAGCGACCGAAATCGGTTATTTTATCCCTGAAACAGTAGGTCGTGCCAATATCTATATCTATGATGTAAACGGTGTTCAACAAAAAAATATTTCTATTACTGAACGAGGAAATGGAGTAACCATATTACAAGCCACTGCTTTACAAGCCGGTATCTATTTCTACACGCTGATTTGCGATGGTAATCCGGTGGATACAAAACAAATGATTTTAACAAGATAGGAGGTCACAATGAAAAGAATAGAAATTTTTAAAACAGTATTTATAAGCATTTTATCAATGCTTTCTACCATTACGTATGGACAGGAGAAGCTTATTTATTCAGAGAAAGCGTTAAAAACAGTTGAAAGAACAAGTAAAGTTTTGCAAAAAAGCGAGGCATATACGTCTGTTGATTTCGTAAAAATTGATTTAGAAAAAATACTAAACCATGAGCGGTTTGCACTGCAATTTGAAGAAAAAAATATATCTGTTGCCAAGGAGCGTATAGAGGTAAGAGGTATTAATAATTTTTGTTTTGTAGGAAAAGACGACAACGGAACTCAGATTGTAATGTCTGTGTTGGATGGTGATATACAGTGAGTTATAGAAACTCCTGACGGGATTTTCTCCATAGAAACTATTGGAAAGAACGATTATGCCATCATAAAAATCGACCAATCTAAATTAAAAGAAGGTTGTGGTGATATACATCAAGAAACGGGGCATTCACATTTTGAAGAAAATAAGAATAATCATAATGCGGATATTGAAAATGACAGCAGAATCAATTCTTCTATACTTAAATCGGCTGCAATATATGATTGTAAAATAAGAGTTTTAGTTTTATATACTCCAAGCGCACAATCGTCAGTAAGCAATATTAAGAATAATGTGTTAACAGCCATTGATCTGACAAATGAATCATTTATTAACAGCAATATTAATTACCGGATTGAACTTGCCTATGCAGGACTGACTAATTATACGGAAACGGGTAATACATCATCTGACTACTCTACCAGTTTAAGCAGATTCAGATCCAATGGGGATGGTTATATGGATGAAATTCATACATTACGAAATAAATATTCGGCAGACGTTTGTGTTTTACTTGTTGGTAATCCCGCATATTGTGGATTAGCCTATTTACATACCTCAGAAAGTTCCGCATTCTGTATTGTCACGGCAGGTACTTGTGCAACTTCAAATTATTCATTCGGACATGAAATAGGACATTTGCTTGGTTGCAGACATGACCCTTATGTTGACAGTAATACTACTCCTTTTGCTTATGGACACGGTTATACCTACATTGGCTCAAATTCTGCCGGTTCATGGAGAACTGTAATGGCATATAGCGACTATTGCTCTGCGTGTGGAGTTTCTTGTGTAAGACGAGGATATTGGGCTAATCCAAATGTAAATTATAATGGCATTCCTACAGGTACTGTTGGTGCGAATAATACAGCAAGAGTCTGGAATGAACAGTCGAATAATATAATGACATTCCGGCAACCGCAAAGCAATATAACAGTTACAAACAGTGATATTCCCAACACTCAGTATGCCGACATTATTGCTAAACAGGATATAACGACCAGCGGAACAGTAAATGTTAATGGCGGAAATACGCTAAACTTGAGAGCCGGGAATAGCATAACTTTGGAATCAGGCTTCTCTTCGGAATTAGGAGCAGAGCTTTCGGCAACAATTGAAAATATTCATGAATGCGGCTCAAGTTCTTCTCCTGCACCTAAAATAACGGTTCAAAATGTACCCGGAGAACATGATGATATGAATGATGTTCAAGTCAAAAGCGAACCTGATTTTTCATATACGGTATATCCCAATCCTTCTGGAGAATTTATCAACATTACATACTCGTTAGATACGGAAATGCTCTTATCTATTGAACTGACAAATCTTTTCGGACAAAAAATAAAGACAGTGCTACCGGAACAAAATCAACAGGCAGGAACTAATTCACTTCAAGTTTCTGTTTCTGATTTTTCAACAGGAACTTATTTTTTGACGATTTCATCAGCCAATCAAATAAAAACAGAAAAAATAATCATAAACAGAATACCATAAGCAGGTTGATGTCATTACATTCTGTTGATAATTTGTATTATTTTTCTTTTTTTCAAACAGTTAAATGCTTTTGAAAACAAATTGTTAATTAAAAAAATTACGATTATGAAAAAGATTTTTCTTTTATTCGTTACACTGTGTGTTGCACAGGTAGGTTTTGCACAACTAAAAGTGGATGCAGCAGGAAAAGTAGGGATAGGAAGCACTCCCCAAACTCACAAATTAGAAGTTGCCGGTAATACGCTTGTTAACGGGAATATTTATATTGGAGGCACTTCTAATTCTTTGGCTACGACCGGAAATACTCCTGTCATTTTCAAGGTGAATAACTCGGTAGCTGCAGGTTCTACGGGATCTTCGGGAAATTACAATGTGTCTTTTGGATATGGTTCTCTAAATAGTAATCTGACCGGCAGATACAATACCGCCAATGGTTATTATGCACTTAGATTAAACACGTCCGGCTACTCAAATACTGCCAATGGTTACTATGCGCTTTACTCAAACACAACTGGCTCCTATAATGCCGCTAATGGTTATTATGCGCTTAGGTTAAACACGACCGGCTCCTATAATACCACCAATGGTTCTTATGCACTTTACTCAAACATGGACGGCAACTATAATACTGCCAATGGTACTGAAGCGCTTTTCTTAAACACGACTGGCGACTATAATACCGCTAATGGTTATTATGCACTTTACTCAAATACTAGTGGTTCCTATAATACCGCTAATGGTATTGAAGCTCTTTTCTCAAACACGACTGGCTATTGTAATACCGCCAATGGTATTCAAGCACTTTCCTTAAACACGGCCGGTTCCTATAATACTGCCAATGGTTATTATGCACTTTACTTAAACAAGACTGGATCAAACAATACTGTTATTGGTTGTAGTGCGGATGTTAGCGCCAACAACCTGAGCAATGCTACCGCCATTGGCTATAATGCTACCGCTACCGCAAGCAATCAGGTGCGAATCGGCAACAGCAGTATTACCAGCATCGGCGGCTATACCGCATGGACTAATATCTCGGATAGAAGAGCAAAGAAAAATATCCGGGCGGACGTACCGGGACTCAACTTTATAAACAGCCTGCAACCGGTTACATATAACCTTGATTTGGACGCTATAGATGAATTACTGAAATCGGATGACCCGGAAATAAACCATTTCAGGGATTCTTTACGCGCGGCGCGTTCCTCTGGAGAAAAGGAGTTTGAAGCAAAATCGAGAGAAGCAAAACAGAAACAAGTGCAGACCGGTTTTGTCGCGCAGGATGTAGAAAAAACAGCTAAAAGCATCGGTTACGATTTCAGCGGCGTGGATGTGGATGAAAAGGGCATCTACGGATTGCGGTATGCCGAATTTGTTGTTCCGTTGGTAAAAGCCGTGCAGGAACTCAGCGAAAAAAACGATGCTAAAGATGCCTCTATTGCTTCATTGCAGGAACAGGTAAATGAACTTCGCGAAGCAATGAAAGCTGTTCGTTATGTACTGGAACTACGTCCGGCTGACGAAGTTGGAGGCGAAAACAAAAGCAAAGCAGTAATATTTACGGAGCAGGCAAAACTTTTCCAAAATACGCCAAATCCTTTTAACCAGGCAACCGGAATCAGCTATTACATCCCCGAAACAGTGGGTAGTGCCAATATCTATATTTATGATGTAAACGGCGTACAGCAAAGAAATATACCTGTTGCTGAGCGAGGAAATGGAGCAACCGTATTACAAGCTACTGCCTTACAAGCGGGCATTTATTTCTACACATTGATTTGTGACGGCAAGCCGGTGGATACAAAACAGATGATTCTGACAAGATAAAATTCAGGAATTCGATTGAAAATCATAATTATTAATTAAAAAAGACAATCATGAAAAAGATTTTTCTTTTATTCGTTACATTGTGTCTTGTGCATATAATTTCTGCGCAAGTAAAAGTGAACAGCGTAGGTAATACCGGAATTGGTGGCACGCCTAATGCAAAAGCTAAATTGCTTTTGTATAATAATTCGGACTTGAATGCTGCTTTGGATACCACTTTTGGGTTGCATTCTAATTTAGTTCGGACTGCTTTTGAGGTACCACTATATGGTGCCTACTTCAAAAACAGGATACTTCCTTTTGACTTAATGAGGACTTTTTGCTATGGGGTTTATATAGATAATAATAATCAAAGCGATTCAAATATTAGTTATGGTGTATATGTAAATAATAGTGGAAAAGGTCATTATGCAAATACAATGTACGGAAACTACGTCAACAATACATCTACATAGTGGTCACGGAGAAGCTACCCTCTATGGATTTTACGCAAAGAATAATGCTCCAAATACACAATATAGTTCTTCTCTATATGGTATTTATTTAAATAATAACATTTCTACTAGTGCTATTGCAACCGTATATGGAGTTTATTCGGAAAACACTCAAACTAATAATCACAGTAATAGCAAAATTTATGGAGGTTATTTTTCCACAGCCTCTTCTGGTACAAATAATACAGTATATGGTGTCTATTCTACCGTTTCCGGTGGAGCTTCGGATAAACGCTATTCCGGTTATTTTACCGGAGGTAAATTTGCCGTAATAAACGGGAATATGGGTATAGGCAGAGAAAATCCTGCTTACCTGTTGGATGTTAACGGCGCAATCAGAGTATCATCGACATTGTACTCTTCCGATGAACGCCTGAAAAGCGACATAAAGCCGCTAACCGATGAAAAGGACAAACTTTATTTACTGCAAGGAAAATCCTATAAAAAAGCGTTGCTTCCCTCTGATTTAAAAGATTCCTTATCCTTAGCAGAAAAAGCCAAAAGAAAAGAAGAAATCACCGCAGCTCCGGAATACGGCTATTTAGCTCAAGAGTTAAAAGAAGTCTTCCCTGATTTGGTAAGCCAAGATTCCGCCGGTTATTATGCCGTTAATTACATTGGATTAATACCGGTTATTGTAGAGGCTCTGAAAGACCAGCGGTCGGAAGACGAAAAAAAACAGATTCAGATTGAAAAACTACTGATTGAAAATGAAAAGCAACAAATTCAAATAGAAGAACAACGCGAACAAATCAAGCAACTGGTAAAATTAATAGGAATAAAATCCATCGACAAAAAAGAGTTTGAGGAAAACTGTATAGAATCCATTCCGCTGTTACTGCAAAACACACCTAATCCATTTAACCAAACCACCGGGATCGGTTACTATATCCCTGAAGCAGTAGGTAGTGCCAATATCTGTATTTACGATGTAAACGGTGTTCAACAAAAAAATATTTCTATTGCAGAACGAGGAAATGGGATAACCGTATTACGAGCCACAGCCTTACAAGCCGGTATTTATTTCTATACGCTGATTTGCGATGGCAAGGTAGATACAAAGCAGATGATTTTAACGAAATAACTATTAATTAAAAAATTACAATCATGAAAAAGACTTTGCTTTTATTCGTTACGTTGTGTATTGCACAGACAGGTTTTGCACAACTAAAAGTTGATGCGGCAGGAAATATGCTTGTTAACGGGAATATTTATATTGGAGGCACATCTAATTCTTTGGCTACGAACGGCAGCACTCCTCTCGTTTTCAAGGTGAATAACTCGGTAGTAGCAGGTTCTACGGGATCTTCCGGAAATTCCAACGTGTCTTTCGGATATCGCTCTCTAAGTAATTCGACCGGTACCGCCAATACCGCCAATGGTTATTATGCGCTTTACTCAAATACGACAGGATACAATAATACCGCCATTGGTTATCATGCACTTTACTATAACACGGGCGGCATCGGAAATACCGCCAATGGTTATAATGCGCTTTGCTCAAACAAGACAGGCAATCACAATACCGCCAATGGTTATTTGGCGCTTTACTCAAATACGACCGGTAGCAACAATGCCGCCAATGGTTTTTATGCGCTTGGATTAAATACGACAGGCGATGGAAATACCGCCAACGGTATTCAGGCGCTTTACTCCAACACGACAGGCTACAACAATACCGCCAGTGGTTTTAATGCGCTTTCCTCCAATGCAACCGGCTACTGCAATACCGCTATTGGTACTGGTGCAGATGTTAGTGCCAGCAACCTGAGCAATGCTACAGCCATTGGTCATAATGCAAGAGTTACCGCAAGCAATCAGGTGCGAATCGGCGACAGCAATGTTACCAGCATTGGCGGTTATAGAGCATGGACTAATATATCCGATGGAAGAGCTAAAAAAAATATCCGGGCGGATGTGCCGGGACTCAACTTTATCAACAGCTTACAACCGGTTACGTATAATCTTGACCTGGATGCTATTGATGAATTATTGAAATCGGACGACCCGGAAATAAACCATTTCAAGGATTCTTTACGCACAACGCGTTCTTCCAAAGAAAAGGAGTTTGAAGCAAAATCGAGAGCTGCAAAACAAAAACAGGTACAAACCGGTTTTGTAGCTCAGGATGTAGAAAAAACAGCTAAAAGCATCGGTTATGATTTCAGCGGCGTGGATGTGGATGAAAAGGGTATTTACGGATTGCGGTATGCCGAGTTTGTCGTTCCGTTGGTAAAAGCCGTGCAGGAACTTAGCGAAAAAAACGATGCTAAAGATGCCGCCATTGCTGCGATGCAGGAACTCAACAAAAAAAATGATGATGCTAAAGATGCAGCCATTGTTTCATTGCAGGAACAGGTAAATGAACTCAGCGAAAAAAACGATGCCAAAGATGCTGCCATTGAAGTGTTGCAGAAACAGGTGAATGAACTTAGCGAAGCAATGAAAGCCGTTCGTTATGCGCAGGAACTGCGCCCGGCAGACAAAGTTGGAGGCGAAAACGAAAGTAAAAGCGGAGCAGTAATATCTACGGAGCAGGCAAAACTTTTCCAAAACACGCCAAATCCTTTTAACCAAACAACTGAAATCGGCTACTTTATTTCTGAAACAGTAGGTAGCGCCAATATCTATATCTACGATGTAAACGGTGTTCAACAAAAGAATATTTTTATTACTGAACGTGGAAATGGTGTAACCGTATTACAAGCCACAGCCTTACAAGCCGGTATTTATTTCTACACGCTGATTTGCGATGGTAAGCCGGTAGATACAAAGCAGATGATTTTAACGAAATAACTATTAATTAAAAAATTACAATCATGAAAAAGACTTTGCTTTTATTCGTTACGTTGTGTATTGCTGCACAGACAGGTTTTGCACAACTAAAAGTTGATGCGGCAGGAAATATGCTTGTTAACGGGAATATTTATAATCAAAAAGATGCTTTTTGAAAATAATTTTGATGCGATTGCCCTGGCCGGAATATTTTATAGTTGGATTTTCTCTTTTTTCATTAATATAAGGCTTTGTATTTCGGCTTTTCTCTAATCCGGTCAAGAGCATCAGCAAAATCGCACATGTGAGCCAATTTTATGTCTCTAAAATCAGGTCGCAAACCTACGGCTTGTGGTAAACCGTACGAAACAGCTTTTCTACCGGGCGTAAATCCCTATGGGGTTAAATGTAATTATTTGAAAACAAATAAAATACAAAATAACTTAACAACCCTGGGCGTAAGGGGGATATATCTTTTGTTGCATTTTTTCAGCTCCTGATTCGCATAATTAATTCAAACAGCTTCTAAGTTTTGTACGGTTATAAAGATAGAATTTCTTCGATTATTTCAATGTTTTTTCACAAAATTGTTTCCCGCGTTATTCCCAGACTCTTAATAATCGGATCCTCTTTTCTAAGCGTAGCCGAGCATTGCTCCGAAGCTGCACGGCAACCGCCTTTGCATTTTTCCCAATGCGAGCAGCCGGCACAAAATCCGGGAACCGATTTTTCCCACGAAAGCGCGTAGTCGGAAAACAAAATATCATCAACCGGTTGGTCAAAAATATTCCCGGCAACGACCGGCGAGTGATTGCATAGGCGTATATTTCCGTTAATATCAAGTGCGATTGGTCGCCGGAGCACGTCAAAAGAGCAGTGTCCGAAACCAATATTCGGATAATCTGCCGGGTTGAGCAGGCAGATAGGCGAACAGACATTCGCCGTTAGCCGCAAGCCCAATTCATCGGCTTTTTCATTGGCTATGGCAAAGGCTTGGCGCAATTCACCGGCCGTTGCCGAAATTTCCAAAGGGTTTTCGCATCCTTTGCCGCCGATATTATAACGGTTAAGCATAATGCAGTTACAACCAAGAGCATGGATAAAATCAAGTGTTTCGCCGAGTTGCTGTACATTGTGCCTTGTGATGACCACCACCGGAACGACACAACCGCCAAGTTCCAATACGGATTTTACCGAGTCAACGGATTTTGCCCAACTTCCTTTCTGACGCACCATTTCATCGTGAATTTCCTCCTTCGCCGAATGAATGGGAAACTCAAATAGCGATACCCCCATTTTGATCAACATCCAGTAATCGCACTCTTGACCTTGTGTGCCGTTGCTGATAACGGTTACCGGCTTACCTGCCATGCGGCAAAACAGCACGACTTCCATAAACCGTTCGGAAAGAAAAGGTTCACCGCCGGTAATAGCAATTGATTTCACATCGGCTTGCTTAAAAATCTCTTTGAGTGTGTCTGTGGCTTTCCGGTACGAATTGAAAGGAGAGTGTAACGCACCTTTTACCTTCCAGATGTTGTAGCAATAGACGCAATTCAAATTGCACCGGTCGGTTATTTCAAAAGCAATATGGGGGAGAGTAAGCATACTTAATAATTTTGTTAAATATTTTATAATAGCAATTATTGCAATTTAAATACGATTGGAATCGTATAGTATACCCTTACCGGTTTTCCGTTTAGCTCGCCGGGAATCCATTTAGGCATACTCTCAATTACTCGAACTGCTTCTTTGTCGAGCAAAGTATGTAGACCTCTAACTACCCCAATGTTTGAAATAGTTCCGTCTTTTCCGATGATGAAACGGCAGGTTACTCTTCCCTGTATTTCAGTCACGGAGGCCGGATAATGTACGTTTTCTTTTATGAATGTCCACATTGCCTGTTCACCTCCCGGGAATTGAGGTGTTTGTTCTATATATTCATACACATGATCCTCCGGAGGCTCTGGAGGTAATGGTGGTAAATAACAAAAATTCTCATAGGAAAGGGGGACTATTGCTTTAGATCCACTGTCTAAGCTGTTTTCTACGGCATTAGCACTGACCCCTACGCCTACAATCAATGACCCGAACAGCAACTTCGGCTTTACAAATATGCTCCAACCGTTTGTTTTATCTGCAAAAAAAGAGAATAGATGAAACAGAGAGTTGAAAATGTTGAATTTGGTTTTTGCAGACATATCTGTTAAATGCTTTGATTACAGGAAATTATTTAAATGTGATTGGAATACAAAAAACCACCCTTACCGGTTCTCCATTTCGCTTTGCGGGAGTCCATTTCGGCATACTTTCAATTACTCGAACTGCTTCTTTGTCGAGCAACGTATGTAGACTTCTAACTACCTTAATGTTTGAAATAGTTCCGTCTTTTTCGATGATGAAACTGCAGGTTACTCTTCCCTGTATTCCCGACTCCTTAGCGGAAGGCGGATAATGCAAGTTTGTTTTTATGAATTTATACATCTCATTATCACCACCCGGAAATTCAGCAAACAGATCTATCTCATCATAATTCGCGAGAGGTTCCGGTGTTGCTGCTACATCTTCTATTTCCGGAGAGTACGCATTAATGCTTACACTCATAATCAATAAGCTAAATAGGATGTTAAATTTAATCTTTGTAGACATGTTCGTTTATTTTATGTTATTAATTTCGACAAATTTAGGGTGGAGATGTAAAAAGTGTGTTTTTTGTAAGTTGCTGGTAATCAGAAAGAAAAGTATTATTTTTTGTTTGTGGATATAGAAATTATCCTTTACTGCCCGATTGCCAACGTCCAAAGATAAAAAGAAATAGCAAAAAATCGCCCCAAAAGCAAAATTATTTTTGCAATTATTGCTTTTGCCAATTTACCGGCAATCACGCATTGACTTATAAAGGCTGTCTTCAGACTTAACTTAAGGGTGCTTTTCCCAAAGAAAATCATATTACAGGGAAACAAAATACTGTTGGTATTGAAGGGGATAATTGCCGGTTACGGCTCGTATTCGCAGAGCGTTCCGAAAAGCTTGCTGTTTTTCAAAGAAACCGTTTAATCATTTCAAGGCTTTTAATTTAGCATTCTTTTTAGACACTCCCTTCTGTACTTATCTTCTTGGTTTATATGCGGCACTTGAGCGGGAATATTAGCTAATTATTTCCCACAAAGACACAAAGCCCACAAAAAACTTAGTGTTCTTTGTGTCTTTGTGGGAAATATCTATCTTTTTTCTAAATATAAACTAATTAAGAAGACATACTTATATTTTTACTATTGTTTTAAATAAACATGTATATTTATTTAAAAATTAATCAATATTCTGTTAATATAAAAGATAGGCATCTTCGTATCTGCCGGCAAACGAAACTTTTCGGGCAAAGTATGGAAGATAGCTGCACAAAGTTAAACTACAGCCCTTGTGATATGTAAATTGCTGAAAATCTGTCTCGTGAAATGATTTGATATGTTGTTGGAATACTTCCGGAAAATAAAAAATGACCGTATGTAAGGGTTTTGTTTATTTGCCGGTTAAACTTTTTTATCTTTGCACTGTCTAACGAAACAAAATAAAATAATAACGGATCTTTTTTTTACATCTTTGTCTTTTGTAAAAAAGTATGTTTAAAATGTAATAATGGCAAAAAAAATACTATTCATAACTGCATGTCTTTTTTCGCTTAACTTGCAAGCAAAAAGTCCGGCTTCACAAGAGATTCTGTTACAGCTTTTGCGAAATGCTAACGGTGGTGTGGAGCTACATACCGTCAATGGGCAAACGAGTTATTCCGGATTTGTAGGGACCGGATACGTTCATTTTTTCTACAAGCAAAAAGCATACGTCAAGCCCGAAATCAGCGTAAGATGGGGTGAATACAAGTATCAAAGCTCCTATCACGTAAAAACAACTTCGATAGCTCTCCCTGTTACAGTGGGATACCAGCTTTTTCAGTCGGATTGGATCGGTATGAACGTTTTCGGCGGCGGTCGTTACGAGCAAATTCTACAATCATCCGATAATAATAATACCGCGCAGAAACTCAATACAAGCCAAGCCGGATTGACGGCAGGAGCTTCCCTGCGCCTGGTAAATACACTTAGCATCAACGTAAGTTATTATTACGGACTGACCACCTTATTCAAAAATAGTAACGACAGAATTTCTTCATTCAGTTTTTCGTTTAATTTTTAATTTTTATGAGAAAAATATTTTTATCATTGTTATTTCTACTCTTTTCAACAGTTGCATTCGCGCAAAAAAACACCATTTCCATATCAGGAAAAATGTTAGATGGAGAAGATCATCTTCCCCTTCCTTATGCGAGTATAATGCTCTACTCATTGCCCGACAGTACATTTTTAAGGGGAACTGTTTCTGATGACGATGGAAATTTTTCTATTTCATCAGATATAATTCCGGGAGATTATTTCCTGCGAATGTCTTTCCTGGGGTATGAATCAATTGATAAAAAGTTCAACGTAAAATCGGAAGATATTCATATTGGGAGAGTTCTGCTAAGAATGGATGCCGTTTTGCTGGGCGAGGCGGTAGTTACTGCCGAGGCAATCCCTGTCATCGTAAGAGAGGATACAACCATATTTAGCGCTTCCGCTTTTAATGTTGCCGATGGAGCTGCACTGGAAGAACTGGTAAAACGATTGCCGGGTGCTGAAATCAAGGATGACGGAAAAGTCTATGTAAATGGGAAAGAGGTCAAAAGAATCATGGTAGACGGAAAAGAGTTTTTTACCGATGACCCGCAAATCGCGTTGAAAAATCTGCCTGCCAACATGGTGGAAAAGGTAAAAACATACGACCGTAAAAGTGATAATGCCCGCCTGACCGGAATGGACGATGATGAAGAAGAAACCGTGCTCGATCTTACCGTGAAAAAAGGAATGAAGCAGGGTTGGTTTGGAAATGTGCTTGCCGGCGGCGGAAGTAAGTTGAACGGCACGAACGACAATACGAGATACGAAGCGGGAGGAATGATTAACCGCTTTCAGGAAAATTCCAACCTTTCGGTCATTGCTTCGTCTAATAATACCAATAATCAAGGCTTTTCCGAATTTGGGGATTCCGGATTCGGAGTGCGGGGCGGGGGAAATTCCGGCAGGGGCATTACTTCGTCAAGCGTACTCGGAGCTACTTTTGCGCAGAATTATAACAAGGTCGAATTGGGAGGAAACGTGCAATACGGACATTCGGACAATGATGCGAAAACGATGCGTGCAACGACAACAACCCTGCGGGACAGCTTGTCGTCCTATCGTGCCGACTCATCCAATTCACGAAGAATAAGTGATAATATAGGGGTTAATTTCCGCCTGGAATGGAAGCCCGACTCCATGTCGACTATTACTTTCCGTCCTAACTTGACGTATTCCCGCTTCGAGTCATCGAGCGATGGAAGTTCGCATACCAGAAATAACGAACGTAAACCAATAAATTACAATAAATCAATTACTTCTGCTGATGGGAACAACATTGCACTCGGCGGAAACCTGCAATATACCCGTAAGCTGAATAAAAAAGGACGGAACTTCTCGCTCTCTGCCCGTATGAATTACACCAATAACGAATCGGACAACTATACCGATTCGAGAAAACATTTCTATAATGAATCGGAAGAGATGGACAGCTTGTTGTGGACTAATCAATATGCCGATAAAGGCAGAAACAGCCTGACCTATCGTTTACAGGGATCTTACACGGAGCCGCTTTCGACCAACTACCGTCTTCAATTCAAATACACGTTTGAACAGCGAAATTCGACATCAAGCGCATTTGTTTTTGATGAAGCGGAACGGGAAATTTACATTGACTCATTGAGCAATGAAGCGAAAAACCTGTATACTATGCATCAGATAGAAACCAACTTGCAGGGAAACCATTCCAAGTTTAATTACAACGTTGGATTTTCGCTGCAACCGCAATTATCCCGAAGTGAAATAACCATTGGCCGAACGGATACATTGAAACAGAAGGTTTTGAATTTTTCGCCAAACTTGCGCCTGCGCTACCGCTTTTCCAAGCAGGAAATGATTATGGTTAGGTATCGTGGGCAAAGCAGTGCGCCTGATGCGGAATACCTGCAAGACATTATCGACATCAGCGACCCGCTCGATATGCAATATGGAAATCCCGATTTGAAACCTTCATACCGGAGTACGGTTACATTAAGATATAGTAAATTCGTGAGTGAATCGCAACGAAGCTATACCGTAAACGGAAATTTCAGCAACACAATGAATGCTATAACGCGCCGGGTAGACTATGACACTATAACCGGAGGCAAGGTCTCGCATATAGATAATGTGAACGGAAACTGGAATGCCGATGCGTTCTTTACATTCAGTTCGCCGCTTTACCGTAAAATAAGCTTGTCATCTTCCTCTAATGCCAGCTATGGCGATGATGTATCCTTTACGAGCGTGAACCGCGGCGAATCGGAGAAAAATACCACGCATACGTTAGGTTTACGAGAGAGGTTGTCAATTATTTTTCGCAACGAACTGTTGGATGTTACCCTCAACGGATCTATTAACTATATGCTTGTGAGAAATAGCATCCGCACAAACAGCAACCAGGAGACGTGCGACTACGAGCTTGGTGGAAATGCCAATATTAATTTACCATGGAATATGTTGTTTTCTACCGACCTCAATTGGCGTATTTTCAGGGGCTATTCCGAAGGTTTTGATGAGGATAACGTGATATGGAACGCGCAAATATCCAAGAATTTCTTAAAAAATAATGCAGCAACCATCCGTTTTAAAGTTTATGACATTCTCCAGCAACAAAATAGCCTGACGCGCAATACGATGGGAACCTCTATTATCGACACCGAATCCAACACTTTGGGCAGCTATTTCATGGTTCATTTTGTGTACCGCATCAATACGCTGGGCAAACAACAGTCCGGAAAATCGTCAAGCAAGGAACGGGGACTTAACCGCCCTCAACGGCAAAATTCAGGAGGACGTGGTTATTAATGATGAGTGATAAAGTGATGAGTTGTATTTTTTCCTTAATTGCTCATCATTTTTTGCTATCCAAATTAGATTAAGTAATACCAATCAATTATTGATGTATTTTTTAATGCCGTTAGGCATTTTAGTCCGGTAGAAAACAGATACCACGCCAAACAGCGTGCCGGCAGGTATGCAACAGCGCCTATTGAGGTTGCAAACCTACGGCTTGCTATTTCTCATTACCATTCTTTTCTACCGGGCTTGAATCCCTATCGGGATTTTTCTACGACATTAAATTCTTCTTATTACTTACCTTACTTTACGCGTAAAAATTCTCGTTTTCTTTTGTCTGATTTCTGTTCCTAAATGAGCATTCGCATGTGGTTGAAGTATTTTTCCATAATTGCCTTGAAAGTTCCTTTGGATAACCTTAAGTTTCTTCTAATTCCAAAATAAAGCTGTTTGAAGTTTTCACTTGCTTCTAATTTTGAAAAATTCCAGACTTATAATAAGCAGCATTGTAAATATTGAACTACAAATGGTGTTCTGTAAAATATTTCCGATGTGAACGATTGAGCCCGCTTCAATAACAAAAAACGTAAAATGGTGTATCAGTACCAAGTATCCGGCATATTGCAAAAACATTCCTACACCGTATGTTTTAAACGAGGGAATTAGCAAATCATGCTCCTCTCGTGGACCGAATGTTTTTTGAAAAAACGGCTTGATATAGGCAATCAGTACGGTTGCAAAGGCGTTGAATCCGGGGGTGCCGGAAAATATATCAATGACAAGTCCCAGCAAAAAGCCGGTTAAAAGCGTAATATCTCGTGTGAAAGTAGCAGGAAGTGTAATGATAAACAGAATGTAAAGGTATGGATTGATAAAGTCGAGAAACAAGATATTGTTCAAAATCAACACCTGAACCAAGACGTACAAAACGAAATAGAGCAAATATTTAAAAAACGAACTAATCATTCCACACCCTCCTCTTTTTCTAATTCTCTTTGCTCATTTGCATTTCTGAAACTAATCACATCGACATACGAAAGTTGATTGAAGTTAGTAAGCAAATCGACTTCGATGAAATAAAAATTGTCGTTTTCTTTCCGGAAATCACGCACTGTCCCGATATTTATTCCTTCCGGGAAGATGGATGAATTTCCGCTTGTTGTGATAGTATCGCCTTGAGCAACAGGGAAATATAATGGAACTTCTTGTAATAACGCTCTTCGTGGGTCTTTACCGTCCCAAACGAGCGAACCAGCATTGCCGCCGTTTTTGACTTTTGCGCTGGTTATAGAAATAAGATTCACAACCGGCAGTACAATTGAAAAATGCTTAGAGACACTCTTTACGATTCCAACCACGCCGGATTCGTTTATCACGCCCATATTCAGATGAATACTATCCTTGGATCCCTTGTCGAGTGTGATGTAATTGTGGTATTTGTTGGTCGAAGAATTGATTACTTTTGCCGTGATAAAGGTAAAATCTTTTTCGACTGCAAGGTTTTTTCTTCCTTGGTAATTCGTATCCTGCTTAATGAATTCCAATTCGCTTCTTTGCGTGTAAAGTTGATTCCTCAGTTCCGCATTTTCCTTTGCCAAATTTTCGTTAACTGTCTTTAAGTTGAAATATTCGGAAATAGAACCTGAAAACTTGTAGATATATCCCACAACGGCATTACTTGAATTAAAAAAACGACTTCGTTGAAACTGATTGTGATTTACAATCAATATCAACGAAACGATTTCTAAAAACAAAAAAAGAAATAATGTTTTAGATTTGAGTAAAAAACGAATTAACGTTTTCATAATTCAATATAACGATATGTTTCCCACAAAGACACAAAGTTTTTTATGACCTTTGTGGTCTTTGTGTCTTTGTGGGAAACATTATGATTTGTTTATTCTCAGTTTTTAACGCATCAAGAATGAGAACCTGTCTACATTTTTGAGAGCTACCCCCGTACCGCGAGCCACAGCACGCAACGGATCGTCGGCAATATGAAACGGAATTCCAATCTTGTTGCTTAAACGTTTATCCAATCCGCGAAGCAATGCTCCGCCGCCTGCCAGCCAAACTCCTTTGGTTACAATATCGGCATACAATTCAGGAGGTGTTTGCTCCAATGCTCCCAATACTGCCGCCTCAATTTTTGATATGGATTTTTCGAGACAATGGGCAATTTCCTGATAAGAAACGGGAACTTCTACCGGAAGTGCCGTCATTTGATTTGGTCCGCGCACAACGTAATCTTCCGGGGCATCATCCAAGCTCGTCAATGCCGCTCCGACGTTGATCTTAATCAGCTCTGCTGTTCGTTCTCCGACTTTAATGTTGTGTTGCCGGCGCATATACTCAATTATATCGGCGGTCAAATCATCGCCTGCTATGCGGATTGACTTATTCGATACAATTCCGCCAAGCGAAATAACGGCGATTTCAGTTGTTCCGCCGCCTATATCTACAATCATGTTGCCTTCCGGAGCTTCAACGTCAATGCCGATACCGATAGCGGCAGCCATTGGCTCGTAAATCATATAGACTTCGCGTCCGTCTGCATGTTCTGCCGAGTCGCGTATCGCTCTGATTTCTACTTCTGTACTTCCGGACGGGATACAAACTACCATTTTCAGGGAAGGCGAAAACCATCTGTTTCCGGAAAATGCCATTTTAATCATGCCCCGCATCATCTTTTCGGCGGCATCGAAGTCGGCAATCACCCCATCACGCAAAGGACGAACCGTGCGGATGTTTTCGTGTGTTTTACCGTGCATTTGCCGAGCCTTGTCTCCGATGGCAATCAGTTTATCCGTGCGGCGGTCAAGAGCTACCACCGACGGTTCATCTACTACGATTTTGTCGTTGTGAATGATGATTGTGTTGGCGGTACCCAAGTCCATCGCTATTTCTTGTGTGAATGAAAATAAGCCCATTTTGTTAATTAATAATTAAAAACGAACAATTAATAATTATTAATCAACAATCCGGGAACTTCCGTAATTATTAATTATTAATTATTAATTATTAATTGATTTAGTGTTTAAAATGTCTGAAGCCTGTCATAACCATTGCTATTCCATTGGCATTGCAGTATTCAATAGAGAGTTTATCGTTGATGGAACCGCCCGGTTGAACTACGGCTGAAATACCTGCTTCTTTTGCAATTTCCACACAGTCGGGGAATGGGAAGAAGGCATCAGAAGCCATTACCGCGCCATTCAAATCCATGTTGAAAGAGGCGGCTTTTTCAATTGCTTGACGTAACGCATCCACGCGAGAGGTTTGTCCTACACCGCTGGCACAAAGTTGCCCGTTTTTCGCTAAAACGATTGCATTTGATTTTGTGTGCTTAACAATTTTGTTGGCAAAAATCAGATCTTCAACTTCTTGTGCAGTCGGTTCTTTTATGGTAGCAACTTTGAAATCTTCGGCTGTTTCTATTTTTAAGTCTTTATCCTGCACCAGAATTCCGTTCAGCAACGTGCGAATTTGCTTAGCCGGTAATTTTACATCTTTTTGAACTAAGATAATGCGGTTTTTCTTTTGCGTCAAAATTTCCAGCGCCGCCACATCATAATCGGGAGCAATGATTACTTCAAAGAAAATCTTGTTGATTTCTTCGGCAGTCTCTTTATCGACTACAGCATTGGTAATCAGTACTCCACCGAATGCAGAAACAGGGTCGCCTGCCAACGCATCTTTCCACGCATCGACCAATTCCGGACGGGAGGCAATGCCGCAAGCGTTATTGTGCTTAAGAATAGCAAAAGTAACATCGTCGAAATCAGTAATGAGATTAACCGCCGCATCAATATCTAACAGGTTGTTATATGAGATTTCTTTTCCTTGCAATTGTTCAAACATGGCTTCAAAGTCGCCGTAAAACAATCCCTTTTGATGTGGATTTTCTCCGTAGCGAAGTGATTTCATGTTGTTTGCAGAACAGCGTAACGCCGAACCTTCTTCTCCGTCAAAATAGTTAAAAATGGCTGAGTCGTAATGCGAAGAAACCGAAAACGCCTCCTTAGCAAACCATTTTCGCGTTTCAATAGTGGTTTCGGCTCCTTGTTCGTTCAACAAATTCAACAATGGTTCGTATTGAGCTTGCGAGGCAACAATAACCACGTCTTTGAAGTTTTTGGCCGCCGCTCTAATCAATGAGATGCCGCCTATGTCGATTTTTTCGATAATATCTTGTTCCTCCGCGCCCGATGCTACTGTGTCTTCAAACGGGTATAAGTCAACAATAACCAAGTCAATTTCAGGAATTTCATACTGCGAAAGCTGAGCCAAATCCTGCGGATTTTCTCTCCGTCCGAGAATACCTCCAAACACCTTAGGGTGCAATGTTTTTACTCTTCCGCCAAGGATAGACGGATAACCGGTAAGCGACTCTACAGCTTGACAAGGAATATCGAGCGACTCAATAAAAGTTTGAGTACCGCCTGTCGATATGAAATTCACTCCTTCCGTATGTAATTTCTTGATGATTTTATCTAAGTTATCTTTATGATAAACAGAGACTAATGCGTTTTTAATTTTTTTAGAATCAGCCATTTTCTTATACCATTTTTTTAAGTAATGCAAAAATATAAAATATAAATCGGTTATAGAAATAAATTTTCGCTTTTTATTGCTAAAAAAAGATTTTTAGAAGATAAAAAAATAGAACGCAAATAACCCGGATTGTTCAAATTCAGGCGAGTTAATAAATGAATTAATTTTTTTATCTGTTTGGCTGTGAAATATGTATAAAAAATATGCGATATTGAGTTTGATTAACATTAAATTGACAAGTACGAATATGCTAAAGTATAGATATGCTATTTGTTATTCGTAGTTTGATTTAGCAAAATCTTATTTCATGCACATAAAGTTTACCATTTTTTTTTCAAGAAAAGACCGGCGAAAGTTACATAAACAATATAGAACGGATAAATCGCTGCCACGGGAAAAATCCATTTTAAGCATTTTTGCAAATCAAAAAAATGAGCTGCCGAAGAGAGGAAAAAGAAATCAATTAATCCTTTCCAAAGAAAAACAAACAACAGTAGTTTAACATTCCATGTCAGCAATAAAACGAACGGAAGAACCGCCAGCCCAAACACCAAAAAAGCTGTCAGCAATACTGCAAAATCCTGATATCCGGCACTTTTGGAAGCCCAACGCCGGCGTTGACGTAAAAAACCGGAAAGTGTACTTTCTGCTTTTGTTGTAACAATTGCTTCGATCGATTTGAGGAACGTGATTTTCTTTTTCATTTTTTTTGCAGCTAAAAGTAGAAACATATCATCGCCCGAAACAAACTCTTCGTGTTGCGCATACACAGCCTTATTCCATAGCGAACGTTTGTAAATCAGGTTAGCTCCATTGCACATAACCGGCATTCCTATTGCCGCTGCACCCGCACCCGAAGCAACCAAACTCATAAACTCCAACGCCTGCATCTCTTCAAATGCAGATGAACTTTCCATTTTTACCGGTGCAATCACAAGGTCGCTGTCATTTTCAGTCAAATAGCCGGCAACCGTTTCAAGCCATTTTTCCGTAGGAAGGCAATCGGCATCGGTCTGTACAATAATTTCTCCGCGGCTTGCTGCTATTCCCTCTTTCAGTGCATTTTTTTTACCTTTTCCGGTTGCATTTATTAGTTGGAAATCCGGAATTTCAGGCATAAAAGAGAGAGCAATAGATTTGGTTTCGTCTATGGAATGGTCGTTTACTATGATTAACTCAAAATTTTTATATGTTTGATTTTTAATTAATTGTAATAAATCCGGTAAATTTTCCTCTTCATTTCGTGCGCAGATAATGACAGAAAGAAAAGGCTTCTGTTCGATATTTTTTTTTGAGGAGAATAAACACATACGTTTCCACCCTCTTTCAAAGAGAAGAATTAAGAGGGTGTAGAGCAGTAAAAATAATATGGAAGTAAGTGTAATCAGGATATTTTAGTTACAAGAATAAACCGGATTTTTCAGCAAAATCATTCAAATTCATTTTTGCTTATCTTTTATTTACAATTATTCCTGCAGTTTGCAAATCCTCCCAATAATCCGGATACGATTTCGTCACCACCATTGGATTTTCGATTTGAATTTCGCCTGTTTTCAGGCAAGCCGGAGCGAAAGCCATTGCCATGCGGTGGTCTTCGTATGTTTTTATGACGGCGTTGGAAGCAGCTTCACAGCATTTACCGTTCCATTCAAGAATTCCTTCGGCAGGTTCTTCGAGGATGAAGCCAAGTTTCCGGCACTCATTTTGCAGTGCTTCTACGCGGTTTGTTTCTTTTATTTTAAGACTTTGCAAGCCTGTGAAGCGGAAAGGAATTTGCAGGAAACAGCAAGTAACTACTACTGTTTGCGCCAAGTCGGGTTGGTCGGTGAAGTTATACACCAGCTTGTTTGCCAACTCGTTGCTTTTAGTCAAAATGACCTCTCCTTTTTGGAATTTTGTGCGAACGCCCAGTAAAGAAAAAATATCCGACACCTTCGCATCGCCCTGATAGCTGTTTTTATGCAATCCTAATAATTTTATCTCGCTTTTTTGCGAAAGAGCGCACAGCTGATACCAATACGATGCCGCCGACCAGTCCGACTCTACCGTGTAGTCTGCCGGCTTATAGTTCTGCGGCGGAATAGTTATCGTGTTGTCCGTCCATGAGGCTTTTACACCAAACTCTTCCATTAATTTCAATGTGAGATAAATATAAGGTTTGGAGATGATTTTTCCGGTCAGTTTCAACTTCAGTCCATCGCGCATTGCCGGCGCAATCATTAGTAATGCCGAGATGTATTGACTGCTGACACTGCCGTCCAATTCGATCTCTCCCCCCATCAACGCACTCCCGCGAATACGTAGAGGTGGAAAACCTTCTTTTTCCGTATATTCGATTTTTGCTCCAAGCTTATTCAGCGCATCGACCAAAATGGAAATCGGACGTTGTTTCATCCGTTCACTTCCGGTAATTACCCATTCGCCCACGATTTTAGACAAAAACGCAGTAAGAAAGCGCATTGCCGTACCTGCCGCGCCAATATCAAATGTTTGTTCATTCGACCGAAGAGCGTTTACCAATACATTTGTATCATCGCAATCGGCAAGATTGTGTATCTGTCCATCGGCGTAACTTAGCGCGTGAATTATCAATGCACGGTTGCTGATGCTTTTTGAAGCGGGAAGTTGAACGGTGGCGTTTACTTCTTTGTTATTTGGGGGCAAAATAGTATAAATCATCATGCTATATCTTCAATTATTTTTTGAATCTGATTTTTTAATACAATGTTGTTTGGTTAAGGATAAATTACTAATATATTTTTTAATCAATATCAGAATTATCCCGTTGTGTCTTGGTTCATCCGTTATAAAAAGAATAATTCCTTCGCGTCTTTGCGTACTTGGCGCCTTTACGTTAAATAGGAAAAAGCGCAAGCGCATCTTTTAATTTTAACGCAAAGACGCTAAGGGATAATCCCGATCAATATATTACAACCCTACCGCATCCCGATAAAAATCTAATGCCTCGAAAATCTCTTTTTTCTCCACATTTACATTGATTTGAATATTATGCGTGCCAATGCCCGACAGCAGGGTGAAGAGGATTCTACCGTCTCCCTCGTTCTTTTTGTCGTGTGTCATCAGCTCATACAGGCGGTCGTATTGCTTGCAGGTAATATGAAATGCGCCGTAATTTTCTTTAATCAACGCAATGGCATCTTGCAATAGCTCTTTCGGAAAACCGGTTTTCTTGTATGACAGATAAAGTTCGGCAATCATCCCCCACGCCACCGCGTAGCCGTGCAAAACCGGATTCCCGGATTCCAGCGCGTAGCTTTCAAAGGCGTGTCCGATGGTATGGCCGAAATTCAACGCTTTGCGGATGTTTTGTTCGGTTGGGTCTTGCTTTACAAAGTATTCTTTTACCTGTATTGATTCTTCCAGTAAAACAGAAAGATCGTTGTAGTTGATTTTTTCTAACGAGAAACCTAAAATATTCTTCCAAACTTCCGGAGAGGAAATTAAAGCGTGCTTAATCATTTCCGAAAATCCCGACAAGAAATTAGCTCTATCCAGCGTTTTGAAAAAATCAACATCAATCAACACGCTTTTGGCAGGATTAATTACGCCTATTTCATTTTTAAAACCGTTGAAGTTAATTCCGGTTTTTCCGCCAACAGCCGCATCGACTGCACCCAGCAGCGTAGTCGGGATATTAATGTATTCCATTCCCCGTTTGAAGGTTGAAGCCGCAAAACCGCCAAGGTCTGTTACCATGCCGCCGCCGAGGTTAATCATCAATGATTTCCGGGAAGCTCCGTTCTCGGTTAAGAACAACCAAACTTTTGCAAGTGTTTCAATGTTTTTATGCGAATCGCCGGCAGGGATTTCGATGACTTTTGCCTGTTGAATGCGCTCGTCGTTTCCCAGCAACGGAAGGCACAGCTCTTTTGTCGTAGAATCGACCAAAATAAAAACACCGGCTGGATTTCGTCCGGTAAGTTCTTTTGTTAACTCTGTTTTCAAATCGTTGCCGATATAGATGTGTTGTGACATTGTAAGGTTAATTGATTTTAATTATGCAAAGATAATTCTTATAGTAATATGTAAAAAACAAGTTGGTTATATTTTTTACAAACTATATATAGCGTTGCGTTAATGGCAAAATGTTATAATGGGACTTTTTAGACAGTCCCATTAAATTATTTGCTGTCATAGTTAATAAATAAAACTGCTGCCTCCGAAAAATTCCCGCAAAAGTGAAGTTGTCGGAACTTCATTATCTTGAATGGCAGAAAAGTAACGGAGAAATTTTAACAAACGGTGTGCCTCCGAAAATTCTTCGCAATCCTGCGGAACGTCTAACAACACAGGCTCTACATATTTTTTTATTACCGCAAATTCAAAAATCAAGGCAGAGTTGAACATCGCATCCGCATTTTCCTGGTAGGGAAATATCCACTTTGCCTCGCCTTTCTGTACGCTGTCCCAACGCGCAATGGTGTCTTGTGCCGAATATCCTCGATATTTGAAATCACGGATGATGCGTCTCAACAGACGAGTATCGGTGGTAGGAATCCAGTTATGGTCGTCTAACGAAATCGTAGTCAAAGCCGATACGTAAATTTTGAATTTTTGTGCGTCCGGAATTTTTATCAAATCGGGATTAAGGGCGTGAATTCCTTCCATGATCAGCAAGTTGTGGTCTTTTAGCTTTATTTTGTTTCCGCGGTATTCGCGCTGACCGGTTTCAAAATTAAAAGAAGGAATTTCTACTTCTTCGCCGGCAAGCAGTTTCTCCACATCGCTATTAAAGAGTTCCAAGTCCAGCGCATACAGGGATTCAAAATCATAATCACCGTTTTCGTCTCTTGGCGTCAGTTCCCTCGGCAAGAAGTAATCATCGAGCGAAAGAGCGATAGGAATAAGCCCATTTACACCCAGCTGAATACTTAACCGCTTGCTGAAAGTTGTTTTTCCCGAAGAGGAAGGTCCCGCCACCAGGATAATCTTAACATCCTTATTATTGAATATCTGGTCGGCAATCCGGGAGATTTTTTTCTCTTGCAGTGCCTCTGCCACTTTGATAAGCATAGATGCACTACTCATTTTTTTGAGAGACAGGTTCATGTCTCCCACATTCCGCAATCCCATAATGCGATTCCATTCCGTATTTTCGCCGAAGGTTTCAAACAGTTTTTCCTGAGCGATAAACTCTTCTACTTTTATCGGATTTTTCCTGTTCGGCACTCGCAGCAGCAGTCCGTCGTAATAGAGTTGCAGGTCAAATACCCTCAAGTATCCGGTTGATGGAGCCAATGAGCCGTAATAGTAATCATACAGATCTCTTAATTTATAAACGCGGGTGTACATGGAACCCAAGCTTTTCAAAAGATTTACCTTGTCTTCGGCACCCGACTTGTTGAAAATATCAATTGCTTTCTCTGTCGAAAGCTCTTCCATTTCAAAAGGGATGTCCTGCAAAGTGGTCAGGCTCATTTTTTCTTTGATTGCCTGAACATCATCTTCCGTCAGTTTACGGTTTAAACCAAGAATTTTACAGTAATACCCTTTGGAAATCGGGTGTTCGATGCGCAACGATGCTTCGGGATACAACTCCTGTATTGCCTCATACAACACAAAGCTGAGCGAGCGCATATAAGTACGCATTCCCGAAGGGATATTTATTCCGACAAATTCTATCGTTTTTGGTTTATATACTCGAAATTTCAAATCTTTCATCTTATGGTTCGCTCTTGCTGCAATTACCCCATACTTTAATTGTAATCCTAAGTCCTTATAAATATCCAGCAGACTCGTGCCGGCCGGATATTTTTTTCGTACATCGTTGTTTTTACAATATATCTCTATCATTGATGAATCCATAAAAATCGTTGTTTTTAGTTATTATCACAAATGTAGTGATTATTCTTGTAGAAACAATTGGCTTGAACCAAGATTTTCATCAAAGTTCTACGGCCAACACTAAAAGCTTTGTTCGGCACGCTCTTTTATTGATGACATAGATTATCTTGAAAAAACTGTGGTTATAAAATAATGTTGCAATCTTGTTTATTTACCTGGAGAAGTTTTGTGTGCCGTTTCTCATACATTTTGCTATAGATTTTGTTTCTTTTTTGTAGAAAATCAAGTTGTTGTTAATCAAAAATTGGATTGAAATTCATGTTTCGAACACTTGTACTACTAAACACCGGACAAAATTAATATAATAACTTTATTAATTATTTCATTTTTAATGAAATAAGCAAAAAAAGCGGCAACTGGTATACGGCCTGTTGGTAGAACCTTCGCGGATTTTGTATTTGGAAGAAAAGTACAAACATATAAATTTCAACACGAAATCACAAAGTCAGTAAAGATGCGCTGTTTTTCTTATAAAGATATTGTTATTTATTTATATCCAATACGCTATTTTTATTCCTAAATAATTTTATTTTTGCATAAAAATAAAAACAGCCTTATGGACGTAAAAATAGAGCCTTCGTGGAAAGAGGTTTTGCAAGATGAATTTGACAAACCTTATTTTGACCTTTTGACCCGCTTTGTGCGAAAGGAATACCAAACGCAAGCGATATATCCCCCTGCAAAATTAATATTCAATGCGTTTGATTTATGTCCGTTTAACCGGACAAAAGTGGTGATTATCGGACAAGATCCTTATCACGGTTATGGACAGGCACACGGACTTTGCTTTTCGGTTAACGACAATATTCCGTTTCCCCCTTCGCTGATAAATATATTTAAGGAGATTGAGGATGACTTGCATATTCCATCCCCCAAAAGTGGAAATTTGGAGCGTTGGGCAAGGCAGGGTGTTTTGTTGCTGAACGCTACACTGACCGTTCGTGCCGGACTGGCAGGGTCTCATCAACACAAAGGCTGGGAAGAATTTACGGACAGCGTGATAAAAAAGCTGTCGGACAACCGCGAAGGACTGGTTTTTATGTTGTGGGGCTCGTATGCCCAGAAAAAAGGGCTGGTTATTGACACGAAAAAACATTTGGTATTGCAAGCGGTGCATCCGTCACCGTTGTCTGCCTATCGCGGTTTTTTAGGATGTAAACATTTTAGCCAGGCAAATGTTTATTTAGAAAAAAGAGGAGAGACGCCTGTTCAATGGTAATTCCGGATAGTAAAATATATACGTTTTTATAGAAACAGAAGAACGATAAAGAACTAAATTATATACAAAATTTTTTCGTAATAAAACGATAAAAATATATGGAAAAGAAAATCGAAAATATTCCCGGTCGAAACGGAAAAAAAAGAGTGATAATTGTCGGAGGCGGTTTTGCCGGCCTGGAAATGATAAAACGGTTTGATACCCGGAAATTTCAAGTTGTTCTGATCGACAAAAATAACCATCATCAATTTCAACCGCTCTACTACCAGGTGGCTACTTGCGGATTAGAGTCAACCTCCATCGGCTTTTCTTTCCGAAAGTCTTTTCAGAAGAAGAAAGGCGTACATTTCCGTATGTGTGAGGCGCTTTCGGTAGATAGTGGAAACAAACGGCTGGAAACTTCTATCGGATCAATTGACTACGATTATATGGTTGTTGCCACCGGGACTTATACCAACTTTTTCGGGAGAAAGGAGTTAGAGGAAACGACTATGTCATTGAAAACAATTTCCGAATCCATTTATATCCGCAACCGGATATTGAGAAGCCTTGAAATGGCGGTCAACACTAACGACCCGGAAGAGCGTGAACGGCTGCTTAATTTTGTTATCGTAGGAGGAGGCGCGACAGGCGTAGAGCTGGCAGGAGCTCTTTCCGAATTGAAAAAGTATGTCTTACTTAAAGATTACCATGATTTTGATTTCAGCCAAATGAAAATCTATTTGGTTGATGGACTTGACCGGCTACTGAATATGATGTCTCCGCGCTCGTCGGCAAAAACCGCTCAATATCTTGAAAAAATGGGTGTGGAAATATTGCTTAACGCACCGGTAAAAGATTACTCTAATGAAAAGGTGACACTGACAAACGGCACAATAATACATTCTTCCAACGTGTTTTGGGTGGCAGGCGTAGTTGGAAACGGATTGTCCGGACTTGACAAGGAGGTTTACGGTCGCGGAAACCGTGTCTTGGTAAATGAGTATAATCAGGTAAAGGGACATGAGACTGTTTTTGCCATCGGAGATACATGCCTGATGTCTACCGGGAAATACCCTAATGGACATCCCCAAGTAGCACAAGTCGCGATACAGCAAGGAAAAAACCTTGTATCCAACCTGGAGAAAATAGAATCGGGAAAAGATATGATTCCTTTTCGCTATAACGATTTGGGTACGCTGGCTACAATCGGCAGGAATAAGGCAATAACAGAAATCGGATCGTTAAAATTCAGCGGCTTTTTTGCCTGGATTATCTGGCTTTTTGTCCATCTACGGGCAATCATTGGGGTTAAAAACCGGGTGTTTATCATGTTGGATTGGGGCTGGAGCTATTTTACCCATGATACTTCATTGCGGTTGCTGATTGAACAGAAACGTAAACCTGCAATAGAATAATAAAAAAACAATATTGTTTAATTAGTTCAAACTGCGTCTAATAATCAATAATATAGACTTTTTGTAGTATCTTCTTGATTTATGTGCGGCACTTGAGCCGGAATATTAGCTAATTATTTCCCACAAAGACACAAAGAGCACTAAGTTTTTTGTGTTCTTTGTGTCTTTGTGGGAAACATCTATCTTTTTTCTAAATAAGTATGTCATCAAAATTAATTTATATTATATGCCATCAGCAGGTAATAAAAAATATAGAGGTAATTTTTAATGAAGTTAGGCATTTGAGTCCGGTAGAAAATAAATGCACCAGCAGGACAGCGTGCCGTCAGGTACGCAACATCGTCTGTTAAGGTTGTAAACCTACGGCTTGCGATTTCACATTACCATTCATTTCTACCGGGCTTGAATTGAATCCCTACCGGGATTTTTTACAGCGTTAAATGCTCTTTTGTTTCATCTTCAATCTTCCTTATTCTCAATCAAACCACTGAGGCATTTAACAATTACTTTTTCAATTTGGTTGATGAACTG
>QMCD01000624.1_pt1 | contig 29118 bp, 31 predicted proteins | sample 1821841 | NCBI WGS metagenome assembly QMCD01 (sample SAMN01991225, study PRJNA193472) | Termite gut metagenome, whole genome shotgun sequencing project. | isolation source: worker | host: Macrotermes natalensis | reverse complement strand
ATAATTAATATAGTATCAGGAACATTTAACTTCGGAAAGGATAATTATTATAATGAGTAAGAAAAAAGAAGGAAAAACCTTTATGGAATTTATGCATGCTGCCTTGCCGGTGGCAATAGCGCTGGTAGTTTTTCTTGTTTCGGCAGGCTTTATTATTTTCAAGATTGTGAACGACAGGAACTATAACGAACGCTGGAAGGATTATGACGAATGCGGGTTAAGCTGATAGTAGTCAGAAAATAGTGGTTAGTAGTTAGTTTTTGCTTCGCAACCCCTTACACCTTACCCTCATTTAGTAGTTAGTGGGAGCTTGAAATGTATATTTATAACGCGCAGATATTCCCTATGGACAGACCGCCGGTTGAGCTGGGCTATGTACGTATAGAGGGAACTAAAATAACCGAAGTCAGCGGGGGCGTCCCTGATAATATTTCCGCGGATGATTATAACGCGGGCGGTATGCTTTTATTCCCCGGATTTATCGACGCCCATTCTCATATCGGACTGCTCGGCGACGGCGCGGGAGCGGAGGGCGACGACATTAACGAGGATAACGACCCCGTTACCCCGCATTTGCGAGCTATTGACGCGCTTTGCTTTACCGACGGTTATTTTGCCGAAGCCGTAAAGGCGGGGATTACAACCTGTATCACAGGGGCAGGCTCCGCAAATCCTGTCGGCGGGGATTTTATCGCTGTCAAGACATACGGGCGTTCAGCCGATGAAATGCTGATTAAACGCGTCGCCGTTAAGTTTGCCCTGGGTGAAAACCCCAAGGCGGCATATGCCGAAAAGGAAACAAGCCCCGTAACGAGAATGAGTACCGCCGCTATTATAAGGGAAGCTCTTTTCAAGGCGGGACGTTATATGAACGATATTGAGTCCGCAGTAAAAAATGATGAGAGCCTGCCTGAATTTGATATTAAGTCGGAGGCTTTAATTCCTTTACTTAAAAATGAAATCAAGGCGTATTTCCACTGCCACCGCGCCGACGACATAATGACTGCCGTTCGTATATCAAAGGAATTCAACCTTGATTATGTGCTTGTGCATTGTACCGAAGGCCATTTAATCGCGGATTTGCTGAGCGAGGAAAAAGCCGCTGTATTTTTAGGTCCCGTGATTTGCGGAAGGAGCAAACCCGAGCTTTCAAAGCTTTGTACCGAAAACGCAGCTGTACTGCATAAAAACGGGGTAAGAATCGCCGTTTGCACCGACCATCCCGAGCTTCCTGTAAATTATCTGACCTGCAGTGCGGCTTATTGCGTTAAAGCCGGGCTTCCCCGCCTCGAAGCCCTGAAGGCGATTACCGTTAATCCGGCTGAAATTGCGGGTATTTCCGACAGGACGGGTTCTGTAACTGCCGGAAAGGACGCCGACTTAATCCTTCTCAACGGCGACCCCCTTGACATAATGACGGATGTAGTCATGACTATAATAAACGGCAGGATTGCCTACAAGGCGGGTCAGCTTTAATTTGCTCTGCAAATTAAAGTACGCGCGTTTTAAACGCGCGCAGCGGCAAAGCCGCCTGACCCGCCCCTTGGGCGGCTGTATGGTTACAAGTGAAGGGCAATAAGGGTGGTATTGAAGTAAATTTCGGAGTGAATGACGGAGTTGGCGGGATACCTTCCCTGGAAACTTTTGCTGATATTGACTTAAGAGAAATCCCGATAAAAGAAACCGATGGGGCGTTCTATAAATTAATGACGCTTGAACAATACTATAAGGTATATTCGTGTTCCTTACAGGACAGTTACCGTTCCGATAAAAGCGGTCATAAAGACCAAAACAAAATTGATATTCTGAAAAAAGCTGTGAACCGCACCGTATAAAACAGAGCTTATACATACCCGCCTTTGGCGGCTGATAAGTTATAAAAATTACTAAGGGGCATACAGCACAAAAAAATAAATAGTACGGGAAGAATCGCCCTGTTGTTCTCACACTTTACAAGCTTTGCAAACATGATAAATTATTAGGCGTATACATAAAGAAATTGAGGGGTGGAGATAAATTTGAAAATCAAAAAAATTTTTAGCGCGGTTATAGTTTTATTATTTTTCATTTTAACTTCCTGTGCATATGAATATCCGGAAGAGCTTGTCGGTTCGCGGTATTCGTTGTCGGAAGAATCTAACGGCACCGTTGAAATGACATATACCTTTACAGCTTCAGGCAAAGCAACAATGGTTATGGTCAGCACGCATAAAAACGGACGGAGTTTAACACAAACCTTTGAAGGAGACTATAAACCGAAGGGTGGTAAACTGAACGCAGCTTTAAATAGTTCCGCGATGACCGTTTCTGATAATTCTTCATATACGGTTAACGGGAATACATTAACGGTTGTGAACGACAGGGGTGAAACGGCTGTGTTTGAAAGAGTATCATCATAATTAATATACTAAAGCGTGTTCACATTGCCCGTGCTTCGTGTTTTATAACAGAAGTTTTACTATCAGGGAAATTATACCGACTTATACAAAGATAAAGGATATTAAAAAACTATGAGAGAAATAAATGTTGCCGAAATCGAGGACTGCGTCCGGGATTTGTGTATACAGGCAAATATAAAGCTCCCCGGTTCGCTTGAGGATTGTATACGGCGTTCGGGTGAAATTGAAAAATCCCCTGCCGGCAGGGAGGTTTTTGCCGCCCTTGTCAGCAATATTGAAATTGCCGCAAAGGATAAAATCGCAATTTGCCAGGATACCGGCATGGCTGTTATTTTTATCGATATAGGTCAGGATGTGCATTTTACGGGCGGCTCCCTGTACAAAGCAATCAACAGGGGCGTTGCGAGAGGGTATAAGGACGGGTATTTAAGGTGTTCAATAGTGCAAGACCCGCTGGAACGCATAAACACGAATGACAATACCCCTGCCGTTATACATACCAGTATAGTCGACGGGGATAAGGTAGGGATTTCAGTATGCCCAAAGGGTTTCGGCAGCGAAAACATGTCCGCAGTAAAAATGTTCAACCCGTCGGCTTCGGCTGAGGATATTGAGGACTTTGTAACCCAGACCTGCTCAGAGGCAGGTAGCAACCCCTGCCCCCCCATTGTCGTAGGGGTCGGAATAGGCGGCGATTTTGAATACTGCGCTTTCCTCTCGAAAAAAGCCCTGTGCCGCGATATAAACATTAAAAATTCCGACCCCCTTTATTCCGGCATGGAAAAACGCATGCTCGATAAAATAAACCGGCTTGGCATAGGTCCCCAGGGCTTCGGCGGGACGGTCACGGCGCTCAGCGTCGCAATAGAAAAAGCCCCGACGCATATTGCCGGGCTTCCCGTTGCGGTTAATATCGGCTGTCATGTCACAAGGCATGCATATGCGGAAATATAGTGTATAGCTAATTAACAATTAATAATTAACAATTAACAATGGCGGTGTCGCCTTTCGGCGACAATTTTAGAGACAGCACATATAAAAAGAAATAACCGCCCTCACTCTCTAAAGTAGGCGGTTATTTTTTATTAACTAGCGCAATAGAGGGGTGATCGTTTAATCGGTATACCCTTGCTGTTTTTTGTTATACACCCGCTTTACAAATATGTCAAGTAGTTTTTAGAAAATAGTAGTTAGTAGTTAGTTTTGTTAAAACGCGAAAAAAATGTTGACATATGTGAAAAAATATAGTATTATGTTAAATGAAGAGCATATCGTAGAAAACGGCAGACGGTTTTTGCCTTGCTCCCTTTTTAAAAAGGGGGTGTTTATAATGAATTTATTATTAAATTTCATAAGTGTATTAGTAAATGTAATGTCACTAATCCGCGATATAAACATACATAAAAGCGCAAAAAAATAACCGTCCACCCTTACACAGTGACGGTTATTTTTTAACCTAATAACTAAGGGAGCAGCCGTCTGTCGGTATGCTCTTCTTTATTTTTATTATACACCCATCTGACAAATATGTCAAGCTTTTTCATATAAAAATAACTAAAAAGCAATTATGATATGTTGATTTCATAAACCTCTTTTAAGTATAATTTCCATCATAAGTACTGCTCCTGTCACAAATCCATCTATAAATTTTTCTTTTTCATCAATTTCCGATTTGGAATCCTGTGCCATAAAATATTCAATGAATACTTTCTTTTCTTCTTTAAGATTATTATTATCAAAATACCTTTTTAACCATGTTTCATTATCAGTAATTCTGTTAAGTAAATTAATATACTCCGAAGATTTTTTTGTTTTTTCTTCACAGTCCTTAATATATTCATTATAAAAAGTTTCTATAATATTTATCATAAAATGGCCATCCTTTCCGTGCGTTTTGTCCTGTGAGGACAAACTCCTAAGTTTGAACTTTATTTTCAAACTTTAGTCGCCTCATGATTATTATATCATAATTACATATATTATAGTGATATACAGAGTTATATACTCTATTGCAATCAGTTTTGTATTATTTATTACTGATTATTACCCTTCCGTGTTTAAAAAATATTTTTCTGCCTATAATAAATTACATTAACTTAAAATTTATCTTTGAATTTTTAGTTAATGGGGTGGTGCTGTCTGCGGATGGCGCCCGCTGTACACACAGCGGAAAGCCGTTTATCCTAAAAACTAATCTTTTAAAATTAAACGGCTATAATCCAAATATATTTTTCGTTTTTGCTTTTGTATACGGAAAGGACGGTTTATTATTATGACGGCAGTAATAATGGCGGGGGGGGTGGGTGAGACCCCTTACCTGTAATATGCCCAAGGCAATGCTTCCGGTGGCTAATATCCCGCTGATAAATTATACATTGAGTATACTGGAACGGTATAATATAACAAACTGTATTATTTCTGCCGACAGGTTTTCAAATCTGCTTTCAGAATTCCTCGGAGAGTCGGGAACTCTGGACTTCTCGTTGTCCGATAATCCCGAAGGGACGGCAAGGGGGCTTGAAAAGGCTGTGAAATATGCCCGTACCGACTATATAATTGCCGTTAATTCCGATGTTCTGTTCGATTTTGATTTACAGGCTGTAATAAGGCATCATGAGCATAAAAACTGCGATATTACCCTTGTTGTGAAGCCCGCATCAAATCCTTCCGACTATATCATAGCGGTTACCGAAAGCGGCGTCGTAAGCGGAATTAACGAACATCAGCCGAGGGAAAGCTGCGTATCAAACCTTGCCGTAACGGGGGTAATGGTAATAAGAACTGAGCTTGCCGGACGGATTTCCGGTTACGGAAGCGATATTATAACGGAATGTATTCCTGCCATGATTAAAGAAGGCATAAAAGTAAATACCTATACTGAAACGGGTTTCTGGATAGACGTCAATACCCAAAACGATTATATTGCGGCAAACAGCGCCGTCGTCCGCGGCGATTATCAATATAATCAAAGCGATATAATTATACACCCCGATGAAAAAAGCGGGATTAATGTTATCCCTCCTGCGGTCATAGCGCCGAATGCCCAGGTTGCACACGGAGCTGAAATCCATAACGGGAGCATTATAGGGGAAAACGCAACGGTGTGCAAGGGCGCGAAAATTCACGGCGGTATTATAATGAACGGAGCTTTTATCGGCGAACGCGCGACGGTAAACCAGGCTGTAATCGGAGACGGGGCAAAAATACTGTCGGGAGCCGCCGTTTATGAGGGAGCCGTAATCGGAAGCGGCGCCGTAATCGGGGAAAACGCGGTTGTGAACAAAGGAATAAAAATCTGGAACGGACGTCAGATTGAACCCTATGCATGTGCCGCAAACGATATTAAATACGGTTTTGCCAAACCCATTTCAATCGACGACGACGGTATTACCGGTGAAACCAACGGCATTATAACCCCGCAAATCGCATCTGTGCTGGGCAGCTCGGCTGTTACCGTCGGAGGTAAAATCGGCGTCGGATATAACGAGACGTCAGCCTCGAAATCGCTGGCTCTCAGCATAGCTTCCGGGGTAATGGCGGCAGGCGGGGACGTATGGCTTTTCGGGGAAACGACAGAACCGGAGCTTTCCTTCTGCGTAAGAACCTGCGAGCTTTCCTGCGGGTGCTTTGTCGACGCGGGAGTAACCGCGAAAATAAAATTCGTTTCATCGGACGGACTTCCCCTGACGCGAGCCGAAGAAAAGGCTATTGAAGCCGGTATAAACAGGAGCGAATACAAGAGGGCGGCATTCATGCATTTCGGAATCCTGAAAAACTGCCCCGAAATGAGCGAGCTTTACAAAAACTTTATCAGGAAAACCGCTCCCGAAAAGCTTAACGGCATCCGTGCTGTAGTGAACGCGCCGGGGGAAAAAATTTCTGAGCTATGCGACGGTATCCTGAAGGAAATAAACGATAAGAACGGAGAACCCATAGTATTCCACCTCAGCTCGGACGGGCGGAAAATTTCCGCTTATACAGACGAAACAGGCTATGTTTTCCATGAAAAGCTTACGCTGCTTTGCTGTCAGAGACAGTTCCAGAAGGGCGAGGATATTGCTCTTCCCTACGACTTCCCGACCGTTGCCGACAAGCTTGCGGAAAGATACGGAAGTACGGTTATGCGTTATTCGGGGTGCGCTTCTTCCGGCACGGAAATATCCGATAAAGAAGCCCGTTCGCTTGCTTCAAGGACCCCATTCGTTTATGACGCCGCGGCCCTTATGCTTATTATACTGGACAGCCTTTCGTCAAACGGCTATACCTTGAAAAAGGCGCTTGGCGAACTGCCTGAATTTGCCACGTCAAACAGATTCGTGGCTTTGAGCAGAAGCCCTGCCGATACCAGAAGCTCGATTGAAGTCCTGCGGAACATCTGCGCCGAGAGGCAGGCGGTGAACGACGGAGTGGTCATTAACGACGCCAAAGGGAGGGTACTGATAAAACCCGTTAAAACGGGGAAGGGTATTATGATGCATGTGGAAAGCTATGAAATGGAAGCTGCAAGCGAGCTGTGTGATTTTTATCAGGACCTAATTGTTACTAAATTTAAAGAAAATTGTGTCGAATAAATTTTGTTGACATAATCCCCCGTTTGGTATATAATTAATAATGTTTAATTTTGTTCGGATTTATCACAGCATTTTTTATTTAATTGGAAGCGTTTCTTTCTTTGAACCTGTTCCCATAGGCGTAAACGCATATCATTCCGGCAGTTTCTGGCGGGTGCAGCGTTGAAAATCCTTGAAAGGCGACAGCCATTCCGGGGATTTTCGCCTTGTCTTCAACAGAATCATACTCGAAATCCATACATTTTTCCGGTGGGAACAGGTTCTTATTCTTGAATAACAGAGCTTTCAAAATAACACGGGCGGTTTTTTGACTGTCCGTACATAATAATTATTTATTTAATGTTCGTAAAAATCAAATAATTTATTTAATGGTTATATAAAATTTATATAATCTGTTGTTGTCGTGCGGTTTTGCGTCAGAATCCGGTCTTGTCAGAGTTTTACATTCCTGATTAGAATAATGCGGCTGTTATTATACATTTAAACAAAATGAAGCAATAATATTTACAATAATGAATAGAGGTAAAAGTTTGAAAATTAAATTTTTCAAACTTAGGAGTTTTGTCCTTTCAGGCCAAAACATCCGGAGAGGATGGTTATAAAGTGGCAAAAGAAAACATAAAAACAGGATTGAATCGTTACGGCGAAAGGATTGCGCCGAAAAATCCCGTTATTAAGAAGGAACCAGCCGGTAATAACGCCGCTGAGGACGGCGGGAAAAAGGACGCCAGGCGTTCCTTTACCAGGAAAAAACCTGCAAAACCCGCTGCTGGAGTTCAAGGCATTTCTGAGAATAACGCAAAAAAGCCTGCATCGTCCTCAGGCAGGAATAATACCGCACTGAATGAAGAAGCGGCTGCCGGCATTGCCGCTCCCGCTGCCGAGGCTGTATATCAGACAAATCATAAACCGTCGAAAAAATCCCCGCTGAAAATCATACCGCTTGGCGGGCTTAACGAAATCGGAAAGAACCTGACTGTTTTTGAATATGCGAACGATATGTTTATAGTAGACTGCGGGCTTGCCTTCCCTGACAGCGATATGCTGGGCGTGGATATTGTAATCCCTGATTTCACCTACCTGGAGCAGAACGAAAGCAAACTCAGGGGAGTTATTATAACGCACGGTCATGAAGACCATATAGGCGCGCTGTCATATCTGCTCAAAAAAATAAATATCCCCGTTTATGCGACGAGGCTTACTATAGGGCTGATTGAAGGGAAGCTGAAGGAATTCAACCTTCTGTCCGAGGCAAAGCTCAATGTGGTAAATCCGAGGCAGACAGTCCGCATGGGCTGTATGGGCGTCGAATTCATCAGGGTCAACCATTCCATCCCCGACGCCGTCGCCCTTGCAATTCACACCCCGGTGGGGGTTGTCGTTCATACCGGCGACTTCAAGGTGGACTACACTCCGATTGAAGGCGGAATAATTGACCTTGCAAGATTCGGAGAGCTTGGCAACCGCGGCGTTCTGGCTTTGATGTCCGATTCGACGAATGCCGAAAGAAGGGGGTATACCGCCTCCGAACGCACTGTGGGTTATTCCTTTGAGCGTTTCTTTGAAGAAGCCGGGAACAAGCGCATTATAATTGCAACCTTCTCGTCAAACATCCACAGGGTTCAGCAGATTATAAACAGTGCGGTACGCTGCGGGCGGAAGGTCGCCGTATTCGGCAGGAGTATGCTTAATGTTATCAGCACCGCTATGGAGCTCGGGTATTTAAAGGTTCCCGAGGGTCTTATCATCGGCATTGACGATATGAACCGCTTCCCCCCTGAAAAAATCGTGCTTATTTCCACGGGGAGCCAGGGGGAGCCTATGTCGGCTTTATCCCGTATGGCCATGAACGAACACCGGCAGGTTTCAATCACCCCGATGGATTTTATAATAATCAGCGCAACCCCCATACCCGGAAATGAAAAGCTTGTCAACAAGGTTGTAAACGAGCTTATGCGTTCGGGAGCCGAGGTTATATACGAGTCTATGTATGACGTGCATGTTTCGGGACATGCCTGCCAGGATGAACTTAAGCTTATGATTTCCCTTACGAAGCCTATGTTTTTTATACCTGTCCACGGCGAGTACAAGCACCTGAAAAAACACGCGGGGCTTGCTTATGAGCTTGGCATGAGCCGCGACAACGTAATTATAGGCAGTATAGGGAACGTAATCGAAACTGACGGAAACCAAATAGGAATCACCTCTCAGGTTCCCGCCGGACGCGTCTTTGTCGACGGTCTGGGCGTAGGGGATGTCGGCTCGATTGTTTTAAGGGACCGCAAGCACCTTGCCCAGGACGGGCTTATTATCGCCGTCGCCACAATAGAGGTTGAAAGCGGAACCATCCTTGCCGGACCCGACATTGTTTCAAGGGGGTTCGTGTATGTGCGCGAATCCGAGGAGCTTATGGGGGCGGCAAAGGAAATTCTCTGCAATACCCTGCAGAAATGCCTTGAGGGGAATATGCGCGACTGGAATACAATTAAGGGCAGGATGAAGGATACCCTGGGAGATTATATATTCATGAAAACAAAACGCCGCCCCATGATTCTTCCCGTTATTATGGAGCTGTAACGGTCAGGGGTCAGGCTTAAAAAATCGGAAGGTCGGAAAGAGGCTGTAATAAAAGCCCCCGAAGCCGCTTGAAATCGAAAGATTTTAAAAGGCTTTAGGGGCTTTTGTTATATAATGTCTGCTGAACGCTCTTTAATAATATCATATGAAAACTTTGTCGAAAGTTTTGTGTTGACAAATGGAATTATTTGGGTTAATATATTAATAACTTGGTATTATTAAAATCCGATGGAAATGCCTGATAAAAAACTTAATAAAGCAGGAAGTGAAAAGAGATGTATAAACAGATGACCTGTCCCGAATGCGGAAAAGAATACGGCGAAAAGCTGACCTTTTGCATAAGCTGCGGCGCCAGGCTGATATGTATCAGCGGTGAAATTGACGATGATATTAAAACCCAGGAAAATAACGGAAATGCAATCGGAACGGACTGCTATACGGATATTACGGAGCAGGGTAAAACGGCGGAAGGACTGAACCAGAGAAAAAACATTCATATTACGTCAAACAGCGGTGTAATCCCTGATATTAATGAACTAAACCCTGTCAGTGACGAAATGGAATATCATGAAACCGAAGATAAAGGATTCGCCGCTTTAAAAATTGAATCCCGGCAGAAAAAAAACATTTTCAAGCGTTTGGGTATAAACGCCGTTTCATTCGGCGTAACAATACTGATGTTCTGCTTTATAATTGTAACATTCGGTTCCTTTGTGGGAAGAAGGCTTACTGATGAAAAACAAATTAATGAGTTTATAAACCGTACTGATTTACTCCGCCTTCCCGCTGCCGAACTGAGCTTTGTCGATAAGGATTCATACCCTATTGAATCCGACGCCACTCTGCTTGACGCTATTTATACCATGTCGGAAGGCACCGGAATTTCAAAGGACAATATCCGTAATATTTATAATGATTCAACTATCAAGGATTTTATCAGCAATATAATTATCGGATACGCCGGGTATATACGCACAGGCGAGCAGCCTGAAAAACTGACAGCGGAAAAAATAAAACAGGTTTACACGGATAACATCGGAATGATAAACACTATGATAAAGGCGGAACTGACGGAACATGATATAAATCTTGCATATAACGAAATCGATAAGACATCGCCGGTTCTTGACAGTATATCAGCGGAAAAACTGGAGAACAGCATGATAAGCGCCTGGATTACTCCTTTCAGGCTATATATTTCAACACCGGTATTAGTTGCCGGAACAGTCCTCACCTTTTTTATGCTTATAATATTAATAACCGTAAATAAAGACGTAAAAAAGGCGTTAAAATGGTGCGGTATTCCTCTGATAATTTCGGGCGCCGCCATACTCTGCCTGACATATTTGGTTTCAATGCGTGTAATGTTCGGAATTATCAAGTCTGAATCAGTAAAAATGCTTCTTCACAGCATTTCGGAGGTTATATCAGGTGAAATGTATCTGACAGGCGCTTGTATCGCTGTCCTCGGCATTCTGTTTGTTTTTCTCCCGGGGAGGGTTGCTGGTACCAATTAACAATTAAAAATTAACAATTAACAATGGTGGTATACCGCCTGCGGCGGTATGATTTTAATTAATGCGTACTGAACAATTACATATTTTGTGCAATTGTTCAGTACGCATTATTATAGCTCTTACGATTTCAAAACGTCAGAACCGGCTGGCAAGGCTAATAATTCTTTAAAATACCCTTAATTTCAATAATATAACTGCTGATTTCACTGCTGCGTGTAAATTCATAAACCCTTTCAAAGCAGTACAGGGCAAGACCGTATTTTTTATCCTTATAACATCTCATTCCCAGTGAATATGCTGTGTTAATTACGGATTTTGTAGGTCCTGACTGTATTTCATCACGGGCAAGCAATTTACTGACAGCTTCCCTTGACGGGCGTTTCGGGAACTTTCCCGTCTGCGACTGTATATGATACAGCTCCGCCTGCGCCTCAATAGAATTTTTAATACTGAGAGAAACATAATTCATGGCGGCGGAATTTTCATATTTCTCAATATCGAAATAATAAATAGCATAATAACGGAAGCATTTTGCCAGATATTCAGCCGAATAAGAATAATAATGCGCCTGTTTAATCCATTCAAGCCCTGCGTCGTAATCACCCGTCACCCTGTAAAAATCTGCAAATTCCAGCATTGCGCTCACGCTGACAGGATTGAATTCAGCAGAAAGGCTCAAAGCCTTTTCGGCATTTTCGAGCTTTTGCATTTCAGCCATGCATTTTCCGTATAAACGGTAAGCTTCCGATATATTGAAAGTTAAGTCATATACCGCTTTTTCCGGCTTTAATTCGCTTACATATATAAAATGCTCCAGCGGATTATTGAATGAAAGATAGATATACTGACCGTCTTCATTGAATTTCCCGCCGCACTGCTTAATTACGTACGCAAGCAGTTCAGCTCCTTTTATATAGTTTTTCTTATCTATTTCAGCGGACGCTTCATTTACGGTTATATTTAACGCATTGATTTCTTCATTAGTCATCATAATACCGATAATCCTTTCGATTATGTGATAAAACAGCCGTTTAATTTTAAACGGTTTTGTACTTTAATATTATATCATGCTATTGAAATTATTTCAAGTAAGTAAATAATAAAATAAAAGAATGCCCGTATTTTCCTGTAAACGGACATCTTTTCTTATACTTTTTACTTCATTATATCTGTTATTATTCTGATTTTTTATCATATTTTTGTTTCCATAAGCATCTCAAAGTTGATATGTTCAGTCGGCGCAAAATCGTCTGTGAACGGCTCCTTGTTCAAAAAATCATATTCCTTGTATGAATCATTCAAAATCGGCAGATTGTTTGAATAGATACCTATTATATTGCCTCGTCTTTCAGGAGTTCTGACATTATGAGCGCTCTGATTGAAATTTGCGCTGTAAGGAGCGTCAAGCACCTGAAAAAGCTCCTTGTCTCCTTCAAAAACTGCAATCATATTAACGATAACAAGCGCTTCCGGTGATGCAATCCGGGCAATTTGTTTACCGTATTCGGCGGTTGTGAACTGCCAGGGTATTCCCGCTTCCGAAAATACGTCTACAAAAATCAGGTCATACCGCTTATCGGTATTATTTACATAAATACGGGCGTCATCAAATATAAGGTTTAAATTAGGCTTCTCTTCAAAATGGAAGAATTCCTTAGAAACATCCTCAAGAGCCGGATCAATTTCAACGACATCAATAACAGAACCGGGATAATTCTTCGCCAGATAGGACGGAAAAACAAAAGCCCCTCCTCCGAGAACGAGAATGTTTTGAGCTTCGTGCAAAGACGCCGCGGACGCAAATTCGTTTGTATACCAGTGTATAAGCTCGTCATTCCGTCTGTCATCCTTATAAACCGCCGACTGTACGCCTCTGGGGTGAGTAATAAGATTAACAACCCCGCCTTCCGTTTTAACTATATATGTGGCAAGGGGACTGTCTATTGTAACCGCATTAGGATTCGGGGTTGTAAAAATGTTTATAAACAAGGCTGCCGCTATGGTTAAGCTCATAATAATGCGGATTGTTAAATACTGCTTGGGCACAAGCAGCCAGCTTGAAGCTATAAGCATAAATATTATTATAAGAAGCGTTTTGCTTGAACCTATTAGTTCAAAAAACACGAAACCGGTCAGAAACGTACCCGTAATGCTTCCGATTGCATTCATAGAGCTGAGCCTTGCGACTGTTTTTCCTGATGATTCAAGGGATTTTAAGTTAAGCTTAACGAGGTAGGGGCTTATCATCCCCAAAAGGAAGCTTGAAGGCACGAACAGGATAAGCGCGGCGAAAAGCCCCTGAAGCCGGGGGTCGCTGAAAACCGCGATAACTCGTCCCAATACATCGTCCTTTAAAATAAAAACGCTTGTCACCAGAGCCGCCGTCAAAATGCAGATGACTGCGACATCAGCCTTTTCGCTTCTTTTATCGGCTAGCCTTCCTCCCGCGGCATAGCCTATTGTCAGCGCAAGCATAATCATTCCTATAACGTTTGTCCATATGTATGTCGAGCTTCCCATCGCGGGAGTTAATATCCTTGCCCCGACAAGCTCGAACGACATCATTGCAAAGCCGGACACAAACGCTATTATGCAGTTTATTACCTGCCCTGTTGATTTAACCTGCTTCTTTTCATTATCCGGCATAATAATTCCACTCACTTTCAATTAATTATTAAATTTCATACTAATCACTTTCATCTGAATATTCTATTTGCGCATTGTTTATACCCTTAATATCTTCCTTTTTAACTTCGAGAAGTCCGATATACCGTTCTATAGCGTCATTAAAACCTTTGTAAGAGTGACTAATATATAATTGAAGCGTATTTCCGTTTCTGACAACTTTTTTAACGCTTATAATATTAGGAACAGAGGGGAGAAGTTTTGAAAAGAATACCAGAGAGTTGTCTTTAAAAAATTCATCGTTGTAATTACCGTAGAAATCTGATTCCAAATCATCATAATGCGATATTCTTTCAGAATTATTCTGAAAGCCAAAATCCAGGTCCAAATCTTTTAATACTTCCTGATTTTCAATTAAAACGCAGTAATCCGAAATATCATCCTTCATATATCCGAGGAGAAAGTTGTAATTGCCTTCGGACGTATCCTCGGTATAGATTACCCCTTTATTAAAGCTCACGGGAATATCACCGTCGATACCTATAATCGCAGAAGTTTGCGTTGTTTCTTCATACCCGGTATTTTCTGCGTTTTTTGCGCCAGAAGCATCCGAAAACGATGCTGTTTCCCTTTTACCGCAGGCAGACAATAATGAAAAAAGAAAAATTACTGATATTAGCAGACAGACTTTTCTCACGATAAACCACCCTTTCCCGTTAAAACACTTCTTCTGTATAAAGTTTTATTCTGTTTTCAACAATACCGGCAACCGCATCGGCTGTCTTTTGACCGGAAGCATACGCGCCCGTTTCCTCGCTGATTATATTAAGAATTTCCGTATCATAAGGATATATTAAATAAGCGGATTTTATAAGCTCCATGAATTTTTTATTATCCTCGTCAGTGTTAGGTCCCAGGTCGTAACGGCTTCCGTTCAAAAAAACATAGTTTGTGCCGTTATCCCTTTTAGCTTCTGCCGCAAGCCTGTCAAGCTCCGAAAGCTTTACCGGCAGATATGCGGGGAATCCGGAAGATACACTAACCGTCATATTAAATAAAAATTTAATAAACTCCCACCCGCCTTCGTTTTCGGGTGATTCAACCAGCGAAAACCTGACAGGCAGAAGATATGTTCCGTTTTCTTTGTTTTTAGCGGGATAGCCTTTAAAGGTATACTCCTCGCCGCCGAATACCGCATAATCATAATACCTTACCGACAAAACCCCCGCTCCTGCAAACTGAGTGCCGAAAAACCTCTTCATAAGAGGGTCGCCGTTTTCAGTACCCGATAAAAAATTATCATAATCATCCATTATCCCGCTTTGCATTTCGGAAGTGGGGAAGCGGTCGGATATTTTCAGGATTTTCATGAACTCCCCGCGGTCAAAGTTTACCTCCATCGTAACAGGGTCTATAAACAAATTGCATACCATCCTGCCTATAAACTCCTCTTTCGGCTGGTGGTCAAAAATAAACTTTGCGTCAGGTTTTGAATCCAGGAAAGACGCAAACTCATCCAGCGTCCATCCGGGTTCCGGTCCGGCATCGGAGGTCTTCGCCGCTATGGTTTCAATCCAGAAGCACGGGAAAAGCTCGTAAAGCTCCCCGTCCCTTTCCAGTGAGGTAAAGGCTGAAGGCAAATAATCTTCCCTGTTAAAACCGGGGTCGCTGTCAATAAGCTCGTTCAGTTCCGCCATAATACCCTTGTCAATATAACTGCTGATATCCATTGTATCGGTCTGAGACGAATAAATTATATCCGGGGTATCTCCCGACATTACCTGTGTGTTGAATTTATCAAACGCCGCCTTCCAGTCTGACGGTTCGTTCGTTTGCGTCAGTGCTGTTATGGTTACTCTGTAATCCTTTCTGCTCCTGTTGAATTTCATTACGGCGTTGTCAAGCCAGGGGTCAGGAAAAACAGTTACCAGTTCAAGTTCTTTGATTTGTGCGTTTCCCGGTGAAGAAACCGTTCCTGAATCGCCGGGGAACTCTTTTTTTTCACATCCGGATGATAAGGACAGTAATAAAATCAATACACAAAATAATAATTTCTTTTTCATTATACTAATCCCCATTCATCATTTAATACTAACTCGCTTCGTTTATATAAAGCTTAATTCTGTTTTCAACAATACCGGCGGTTTCGTCGGTAATTTTATTATATCATAATTGAGCAATTATTACAAGTTAATGAAACGTCGGATAAACGCGCCTTAATTACCGGAGTTTTCCAGCATATCGGGACGCCGCTGCGAAGTAATCCTTAAAGCTTCGTTATGGCGGTATTTTTTTATATCGGCATGATTCCCCGAAAGCAGGACATCGGGAACCTTCATACCCTCCCATTCCTCGGGACGGGTGTAATGGGGATATTCGAGCAGCCCGTTATAATGGCTTTCCTCCTCAAAGCACTCCGGTGAGGGAAGAACCCCCCCGCACATCCTTGCGACCGCGTCGGTGAGGACTAAAGCCGGAAGCTCCCCGCCGGTCAGAACATAATCGCCGACTGAAATTTCCTCATCGACGATTTTATCAATAAGCCGCTGGTCAACCCCCTCATAATGGCCGCATATAATGAAAAGAGCAGGCATTTCCGAAAGCCCTGCGGCTTTTTTCTGCGTTAAAACAGTACCCTTCGGGGACATATAAACAACATGCGGCTTTTCGGCAAAATCTTTTGTCACGCTTTTATAGCAGTCATAAATAGGACGGGCTTTCATGACCATTCCCATCCCCCCTCCGTAAGGGGAATCGTCAACGCGGTTATGCCTGTCAAAAGCATAATCCCGGATTTGGTGGCAGTAAACCTCGATTTTCCCCGATTTCCTTGCCCTGCCGATAATGCTTTCCGAAAGATACGCCCCGCACATTTCGGGGAACAGTGTGGCAATATCAATTCTCATCAAAAAGCCCCTCCAGAATATGGACATACATATTACCCTCGGTAAAATCTATGTCCTTTATAACATCGGGTATAGCGGGGATGAGACGTATTTTCCCGTTTTTATCTTCAATATGGTAGACATCATTTGCTCCCGTAGGGGAAACCTCGGTAATTTTACCGTAATAATTCCCGTTGTCAATATCCCTGACATCAAGCCCGATTAAATCCTGAATAAAGTATCTACCCTCTTCAAGCTTTACATCATCCCTGTTTATATAAAGAATTTCATTACGCAGCGCCTGTGCCTGCTCCACGGTATTAATGCCTTTGATTTTCATCAGGATAATATTCTTATGGAGCTTTGAAGAGGTTATTTCAATTTCTTCTGAGCCGCCGTTAAGATACAGCGTATTAAATTCACAAATCAAGTTATTGTCGTCGCACCAGCCTTCGACGCGGACTTCTCCCTTCAGGCCCTGCACGGAAACGATTTTCCCGATTTCAATATATTTTTTCATTAATATGACCATCCTTTACGGACGTTTTGTCCTGAAAGGACAAAACTCCTAAGTTTAAAAAATTATTTTTAAACTTTATACATCCTTAAAAATATTAGAACTGCATTTTCAGAAATATATCAAGCTCGCGTTTTAGCCTTGATACGGGCAGACCCACAACATTGTTGAAATCCCCGTCAATTCTTTTTACAAGCATACACCCGCAGCCCTGAATACCGTATGCCCCGGCCTTGTCGAACGGTTCTCCGGTTCCGGCATAATTTTTTATATCATCCCCGCTTAAGGGATAAAACTGAACCGAGGTTGATTCCGAAAAGCTCATGCTTTTACCTCTGTAAAAAAAGCAAACCCCCGTTATCACGGTGTGGGTTTTCCCCGAAAGCTTTGTCAGCATTTGCACGGCGTCATTGTAATCAGCGGGCTTCCCCAGTATAATTCCATCGGAAATCACAACGGTGTCACAGCCGATTACAAGGCATTCAGGATTTGCTCCGGCAATAAAACCGGCTTTTTTAACCGCAAGGAATTCGGCTGCGGCTTCGGCGGCGATATAATCGGGAAGGCTTTCATCAACAGCGGCAGGTGAGACCTCAAATTCCTTTATAGCATATCTTAACAGTTCAAGCCGTCTCGGAGAAGCCGAAGCAAGTATTACCCTCATATACCGTTATTCCTCTCATTGTGTTATTGTTTTAAGTACTTATTATTTACAGGGCATACCGTACGGCATAAATTACAGTCAACGGTATCGAACCCCCGCGCTGTCTTTCCGTATGCGTTCTGACGGCAAAGCTTCTGGTTCACGGTATTATCCCCAATCGCCGACACCGGGCAGCTTTCTATGCATTTTCTGCATCCTTTTATGCAAACATCTTCTGCGTACGCGTCGGATTCCAGCTCCAAATCAATAAGTACGGCTCCCAAGGTAAGCATACTGCCGTAGCGTTTGTTAAGCAAGAGCGTGCTTTTACCGACTGTGCCCAAACCTGCCTTAACGGCAATGTCTTTCATTGAGAGCAGGCCTTTGCCTTCTGTTTCCTCAATATCCCAGTATTCATAGGGGGCGTCGCAGGGTATGGGAACGGCAGTGCACCCGAACTGCTCCTCAAGCTTTTTTGAAGCGTCAAAGGCTATCAAATCAGTTTTTATACAGTTAATATCGTTAAAATGGGCGTAAACAAGCCTGGGTGGTACTTTAACAAGCCCTTTTCCAAGTGAGACGGCAAATGATATGACCATTTTGCATCCGGGCATGAAATCAGCCGGACTAAAACCGTCCGGGGTATCCTCAAAACGCTCAATACCGGCAAAGCCGCATAAATCCGCGCCGCATGAAATAACGGCTTCCCTGATTTTTTCTTTCATATCCGCACCTCTTCATTGTAACCCGGGATTAAAGCCTGTATGGCAGCAATTCCCCGATTGTAGTTATTGAACCGTCCTCAAGCATAACTTCACACTTATAATTCTCATCATGGACAGCGTTTATAAATTCCCTGCATCTTCCGCAGGGAGCGCAGGCGCCCTCGTCGTCTATACCCGTCGCAACCATCCTGACGATGCGGGATTCGCCTGCCGTTATCATAGCCGCTACAGCGGAATGCTCCGCACAAAAACCCATTCCGGCGGGTGTATCAATGCAAACGCCGGTATAGACATTACCTTCGGCTGTTAAAATTGCCGCCGCTACCGACCCTGCCGAAGCCATTCTTGAAATTTGCCTGTAATTTAAATTTGCCTTGGCAACAGCCAGCAGTTCGCTGAAATCCAAAATAATCACTCCTTTTTATAAATATAATTAATTATACTCATCCCGATTAAAACTTTAACATGATTATATCATATCCGTCTCCAAAACACAAGTATATAATGCGTACTGAACAATTACACATTTTGTGTAATTGTTCCCGGAAACAGATAAGTCTGTTTCCGGATGCGAAAAAAGCAGAGCTTTTTCGCAATACTTCTTGATAATGTCTGCTTATAAAACAGTTTTCTAAAAAAACTGTTTTATAAGTGCAAGAGTTTTGAGTATTTTTACTCAAAAACCTTGCACTGGAATAATTGATAAATGCTTTTTCGTCGCATAGCGACGGCATTTATCAATTATTCAGCAGACATTATATAAAAACAAAAGGCTGCCCCGGAACGGAACAGCCGTATATTATCAGGCGGACGGATTAAACCCCGTATTTAACGGTAGCTACGGATATACCCACGCCCATTGTTGAAGCCACAGTGCACGATTTAATATAGGTGCCCTTTGCGGCTGCCGGCTTTGCCTTTACAATCGCCTGAAGCAGGGTGTCAAAGTTTTCTTCAAGCTTTGCCGGGCCGAACGAAACCTTGCCTATGGGACAGTGTATAATATTAGTCTTGTCAAGGCGGTATTCAATTTTACCGGCTTTAGCCTCGGCTACGGCTTTAGCCACGTCAGGGGAAACGGTTCCTGCTTTAGGGGACGGCATCAAGCCGCGGGGACCTAAAATTTTCGCCACCTTGCTGACCGTGCTCATCATATCGGGGGAGGCAATAACAACGTCGAAATCCATCCAGTTTTCCTTCTGGATTCTTTCAATCAGGTCTTCGGCTCCAACATAATCGGCTCCGGCTTCCTTTGCTCCCTGAACCTTGTCTTCCTTGCAGAATACGCATACGCGTACGTTTTTGCCCGTTCCGTTAGGCAGAACAACGGCACCCCTTACCTGCTGGTCGGCATGCCGTGAGTCAACGCCCAGACGGACATGCACCTCTACGGTTTCATCAAATTTAGCCGCGGCGGTTTTGCAGGCAAGGTCAAGAGCCTCGACAGCCTCGTACGCTTTGGTTTTATCAATTGACTTTAAAGCTTCTCTGTATTTTTTACCGTGTTTCATGAATAATTATCCTCCTAAAAGTGGTGTTATTCCGGAAAAGTTCCGGAATTTTTCAGCGGAATAAACTGTCTTAAGGAATTTGCTCCCTAAAACTTTTCCTCCCACAAAAAAGCGGTATAAATTATATAAATCCCGCTTTGATTTAATGCTTCCGTTATTTTATCAGTCGGCTATAGTAACGCCCATTGAACGGCAGGTACCGGCAATCATGCTTATTGCCGATTCTACGCTGGAAGCGTTGAGGTCTACCATTTTAGCTTCGGCTATTTTCTGAAGCTGAGCTCTGGTGATTTTCCCGACCTTGGTTTTGTTCGGAACGCCCGAACCGCTTTCAAGACCCAGTTCTTTCTTTATAAGAACAGCCGCAGGGGGCGTTTTAGTTATAAAGGAGAATGAACGGTCGGCATAAACCGTTATAACGACAGGTATAACAAGACCTATGTCATTCTTTGTTCTTTCATTGAATTCCTTGGTGAACGCCATTATATTAACGCCGTGCTGACCGAGAGCCGGACCGACCGGCGGGGCAGGGGTAGCTTTTCCTGCCTGAATCTGCAGCTTTATTAAGCCAACGACTTTCTGTGCCATTTTTATAACCATCCTTTCCGGATGCTTTGTCCGCCGGACAAAGCACCTAGCCTGAAACTTTTATTTCAAGCCTGAGACCTTACATTAGAATTAACATATATTTGCGGTTGTTTTAGGGCGCGTTCGATAATTAGCATTGTGTATAAAACAAGCAATTAATAAGCATCTGTCCTGGAAACCTGTGAGATTTCCAAAGTTGCGAGGGTTTCGCGCCCGAACATTGAAACGGCGACCTCAACGGTCATTTCATCCGTATTGATACTCTTTACCTCACCGATAAAGCCTTCCATAGCTCCGGCTGAAATTTTAACGCTGTCACCAACCTTAAAGGTAACCTCAACGGTTCTTCCCCGTTCAACCCCAAGGGCGGCGACTTCTTTTTCAGAAAGCGGAACCGGTTTTGAAGCGGGGCCCACAAACCCCGTAACACCCCTCGTATTCCTGACAATATACCATGATTCATCGGTCAGAATCATTTTTACAAGCACATAGCCCGGAAAAACCTTTCTTTCGACTTCTTTGGTTTTATTGGCATCGGTTACTTCGGTAACAAGCTCGGTGGGAACCCTTACCTCGGGAATAAGCTCATTAAACTTCCGGTTATCGACAACTTTAAGAATAGTCTGCGCAACTTTATTTTCATAACCCGAGTACGTATGGACAACGTACCATTTTGCCGTTTCTGACATTCTTAAAACTCAGTCCTTTCAATATAAAGCATAAAAATTATACCGCAAGAAATATTGCCTTACGCGTTCAGGTTAACCATAAGCTTAACAAGAGCCGCCAGACCAGTGTCGATACCCCAGATTACAATACCGCTGGCGCACATTCCTATAAGGACTACGGCGGTGTTGTTCAAAACCTTCGGTTTGGAAGGCCATACTACTTTTTTAAGCTCGCTTCTTAAATCCTTGAAGAATTTAACGGCGGAATTCTGTCTTTTTCCGGATTTTGCCCTGCCAGAGGCTTTTGCCTTTGCCATCTGGGCGGCTTTTGCCTCTGCCCTTGCCTTAATTGATTTCATTGATTTTTTTTCATCAGCCATAAAAACACCCCTCTTACTTAGTTTCTTTGTGAAGAGTATGCTTTCTGCAGAACTTGCAATGCTTGGACATTTCAAGTCTGTCCGGGTCATTCTTCTTGTTCTTTTTCGTGTTGTAATTACGCTGTTTGCACTCCGTGCAGGCCAATGTTACCTTTACTCTCATATCGGCACCTCCTATTAATCGTTTCGATTTCTTCGCAGGGATTGAAATCCCTGTGCCTCCCTCTGCGGAATAAACAAAGTGTTTTCATCCATTGAGGTACTTTAATATAGTTTTGTGCATTTTCACTCTGACATAATCGTCTGACTTTTAAATCAAACGATTATATACACAAAAAAATAGACCTCATGTAAGAGGTAAAATAATCATAACATATTATAAGCTCTTTTGTCAAGGCTTTTTTTATATATTTTGTACAAATAATACGATAATTATTAATTTTATATAATATAGCATAAAAAACCAAAAGTGTTAAGGGTTAATTTGACGTATCCATGAGAAAACCATACCGCCAAAGGCGGTATACATTCATTGTGGATTATTAATTGTTACTATTATCCGCTTCGGCCATCCTGTAGCCTATTCCGGAAACGGTCAGTATAAATTTTGGTTCCGCGGGATTAACCTCAAGCTTTTTGCGTATATTGGTGATATTGACGCGAAGGATTTTATTGTCTCCGCTTACATTTGAACCCCAGATTTTTTCGATTATATCGTTATGGCTTATTACCATACCGGCGTTTTTGCTTAATAATGTTACTATTTTATATTCGTTCTGAGTAAGATGAATAATCTCCCCCGACCTTGTGACAAGGCGCTTGCTATAATCTATAAACAGCTCGCCTGATTTGTAGACACTTCTTCGCGCTTTCTCCAAATCACGGTTCTGCCGCCTTAAGGCGGTTCTGATACGCGCAAGGAATTCCTGTGTTTCAAAAGGCTTTGTCATATAATCATCGGCGCCCAAATCAAGAGCGTTTACCTTATCCTGACCCGAATCGCGGGATGACAATACAATTATCGGGACGGAAGAAGTCCTGCGTACGCTGCGGATTACCTCGGTTCCGTCCATATCGGGGAGACCCAGGTCAAGCAGTATTAAATCGGGTTTCCTGATTTCAGCCGTTTCAATCGCTTCACGCGCGGTATTGGCTGTTAAAGCAATATAATCGTATGTAATCAATACTTCGCTGATAAAGCTGCTGATATTATTATCGTCTTCTACAATTAAAATACACGGATTGCTCATTATTTATCCTACCTCAAATACTGTTATATTTATACTGATCCGCAATTAAAATCTGTGAAATATTTTACAATCATTTTAACCGCGGATTAGTATTACATACATATTTATTATATCATATTTTATTATTAGAAACTGCTTTTCATATAAAATTTATATATTGTTACTAATTTTCAGAATAATCCACAAATGCACGGTGCTTAATACGTTTATTTTTAACATAAAAAATCTTAAACTTGTTATAAAACATTATATAAATATTTTTGCTGAAACATCTTTAAAATCCGTCAATAATATGTTATAATAATTAAAACATATTCTATGTAATAGTATAATTCGTTATAACAACATGGAAGGGCTGATAAAGTGCAGCAGAATCTTAAGGAAAAAATCAAGGAATCGCTTGGGGCTGTGCTGCCTGTAACAATAATCGTATTTGTCCTGACCGTATCGGTAGTTCCGGCGACGGGGGAAATGTTTTTCATGTTTTCGGTCGGGGCGGTAATGCTAATACTGGGAGTAGGGCTTTTTACCCTCGGAGCAGACAGCTCAATGATTATTATCGGCGAGGAAATAGGCTCAAAAATAACAAAGCTAAAAAAAATACGGTTTATAATACCGGTGATTTTTATTATAGGCTTGCTGATAACGGCGGCAGAACCGGATTTGAAGGTGCTTGCCGAACAGGCGCCGATAGTCGATACCAATGTTCTGATATGGTCCGTCGCAATCGGGGTGGGGGTCTTTCTGGTCATATCGTTCATGCGTATTTTCATGCAGATTAAGATGGCGAAAATATTAATTATAATGTATGCCGTAATATTTATTATTGTTATTTCCCCGCTGACATCAAAGGAATTTATACCTGTAGCCTTTGATTCTGGAGGGGTAACCACCGGACCGATAACGGTGCCTTTCATTATGGCGCTGGGTCTTGGGCTTGCATCGGTCAGAGGCGACAAAACGCAGCAGGAGGACAGCTTCGGTCTCGTGGCTCTGTGTTCGATAGGACCGATTGCCACCGTCCTGATACTGGGCATGTTCAACAGCGTTGACAATGTAACCGCCGATTTGGTGACAATAAAGGATTATAAGCATATCGGGGATGTTTTCGCAGAATTCATGCATGCGATGCCCGGGTATTTTAAGGAAGCCGCCGTCGCGGTTGTACCGATTATTCTGCTGTTCCTTATATTCAATTTTTTTTCACTGAGACTGGACAGAAAATCCATAATAAAAATACTCATAGGGCTTGTTTATACCTATCTTGGTCTTGTGATATTCCTGACCGGGGTCAATGTTGGGTTTATGCCCGCAGGACAGTATATAGGAGAATACCTTGCGGGTTCAGGAAAAAGTTATATGCTTATTCCCATCGGTATGGTAATCGGATATTTCATAGTAGCGGCGGAACCTGCCGTGCATGTTTTAAAGCAGCAGGCGGAAACCGTCACGGACGGGCTGATAACAGGCAAGTCCCTGGGAATAAGCCTTTCAATAGGGGTCGCGCTTTCTGTCGGAATATCAATGCTCAGGGTTCTGACCGGAATTTCGATTTTATGGTTTTTAATTCCCGGTTATGCCTTCGCGCTTACGATGACATTCTTTGTGCCGGCAATATTCACATCGGTGGCGTTTGACGCGGGAGGCGTAGCCTCGGGGCCTATGACGGCGACATTCCTTCTTCCGATTGCAATGGGAGCGTCCTCCGGTGCCGGAGGGGATATAACGACGGACGCATTCGGGGTGGTGGCAATGGTAGCAATGACCCCTCTCATAACGATACAGCTGCTGGGGCTTATCAGCCTGCTTAAAGAAAAAAGGAAAATTATCAATATCTCAGAGCAGGCAGCGGCTGTTTCCCCGGACGAGGCGGTTGAACTGCCCTCTTCCGAGACTGCCGCAATTAACGAAGAAAGCGATGGGGTTGTTCTGTTTGAATAGCCTTATGTAATATTTTGTGCCGGAAAATACGCACCCGGCATAATGTATAGTAAAAATACAGCATAAAACTGAAAAAGGAATGTATAACCTGATGAAAGCATTATTTATTATCGCGGAATACGGACTGCATGATAAAATACACAAAATTCTGTCCAAATGCAGCGTACCCTATAAATTCTTTACTCACGGCAGCGGAACGGCGGATTCCGAGATACTTGATTATCTCGGGCTTGGAGACAATAAAAAAATCATATGCGCCGGAATAGTAAATGACGAGGATGTACCGCATCTTTACAAGGTTCTGGAATATCATTTGTCAATAAGCAGAGCAGGTAAAGGGGTTGCGTTTACAGTCCCGCTTACAGGCGCAAGCTCGGCGCTGGTAAAGCTTTATGAAGCTCAGGCGGCGTTAAGGACAAATGAAACAACTAATTCAAACAGCGAAGTAAAATATAAAGAGGCGGGTATTAAAATGGAAAATTATGAGCAGGAGCTTATTATTACGATTGTATCGAGAGGCAGCTTTGAGGTTGTCAAGGAAGCCGCAAGGGCTTCGGGGGCAAGGGGGGGAACTCTTCTGCACGGGCTCGGAATAGGCGGCGAGGAAGCGGCGAAGTTTCTTGGAATATCCATTCAGCCTGAAAAGGACATTATTCTTATAGTTGTAAACAAAGAGGACAAGGCGGAAGTAATGAAGAACATTCTTTCCAGCGCGGGTATGATAACGGAGCATAAAGGGGTATGCTTTTCACTGCCGGTTGACAGTGCGTTCGGTCTTGCAAGCAAGTTTGACTCCGAGGATATGATTAAATTTGAAAAATAAGCTTATCATAATAAGCACAGCCATTAAATACGGTCTGTATTGCTATTATACCGGAATCAGGATTATAAAAATGTTATAATTCACAAAGGGTTACAAAAGTACCTAATACCGATGGTAAACATAACACAGTAATCTTATCATATTACTGTTATTAAGTCAATATTTATACAATATTTCAACAAATTATTAAATAAAGTTCACTCAGGCTTCACAATTCAATGCCATAATATCATTATACCAGCATAATAAAAACAAGCTCTGAAAAAGGGGGCTTTGAAGGAACAGACAAAAACTGAAAGGATGATTATTAATAAATGCCGAAAATTCTTATAGTCGACGATGAAAAGAACATCCGCAACGTAGTAAAGGAATACGCCGAATTTGAAGGGTATGAAACTTCCGAAGCCGCCGACGGGATGGAAGCGGTTGAAATATGCCGGAAAGAGGACTTCGACATTATCGTGATGGATATAATGATGCCGCGTCTTGACGGGTATTCAGCCTGCAAGGAAATCCATAAGACAAAACAGGTTCCCGTAATAATGCTTTCGGCACGAAGCGAGGAATACGACAAGCTTTTCGGCTTTGAAATCGGAGTCGACGATTATGTAGTAAAACCGTTTTCGCCTAAGGAGCTTCTGGCAAGAATAAAAGCGGTGCTTAAGCGTTCGTCCGCAAATGAGAATAAAATAGAGAAAATGCTGTTTGAAGGCCTTGAAATAAACGTATCGGGAAGGGAAGTTACAGTCGACGGGATTCCGGCGGCGCTGACCCCCAAGGAATACGACCTGCTGTTCTATCTTGTTAAAAACAAGGGTATAGCTCTTTCAAGGGAAAAACTGCTCGAAGAGGTATGGGGATATGATTTTTACGGCGACGACAGGACAGTCGACACACATATAAAAATGCTTCGTAATTCGCTCGGCGATTACAGGAAGTTTATAATAACGCTGCGCGGCATGGGCTATAAATTCGATGTTTAAAACTAATGAATGTGAGGCGGGCATTTGAAACGAAAACGCGTCCGTAATCTGCGTACTACGGTCTGGGTATATTACGTTATATTCATATCAAGCATACTTGTACTGATGTGGCTGACATTTGTAGTATCGCTTGAATCAAATTATAAAAACATGAAAACCAGGGATATAATCGATATAGCCAGTTATATCCTTTCAATAGGCAACGACGAGAATTTTTCGATAGAGAACCTTGACAGGATTGCCCATGACAACGACATGTGCATTCTAATTCAGGACAGCAGGGGCATTGTCAGGTATACTTATGACATGATGGGAAACGACTGTCTTATTCACGGGAGCAACAGGCTCGAACTTTTCAAATACCGCGCCGAGGCTATGGCAAGAACCAACGGGATATACTATGCCGAGGTGAAAAACCCGAGATTCAACACCGACACGCTTTTATTCGTATTAATCCTGGGTCAGAGGGAGGACCCGTCGGGATATATTTATCTTAACACCTCGCTTGAACCGCTTAATTCCACGTCGGATATAATAAAAACACAGGTTTTATGGATAAGCATCCTAATGCTACTGCTTGGTATGGGCATATCCTATTTCCTTGCCAGACTGGTTGAAACCCCTATCAAAAAAATTACGCACTCCGCTCAGAAGCTGGCGCAGGGCGATTATAATACCGAATTTGACGGCGGGGGTTATACCGAGACCGTAATGCTTGCTTCCACTTTGAATTATGCCGCCAATGAAATATCGAAGGTAGACGGTTTGCGCCGCGACCTTATAGCGAATGTTTCCCATGACCTCCGAACCCCGCTGACAATGGTAAAGGCATATGCCGAGATGGTTCGGGATATTTCCGGCGAAAACCCCGCAAAACGAAACGAGCACATTAATATTATTATTGAGGAAAGCGACCGTCTGGCACTGCTGGTGAATGACATCCTTGACCTTTCAAAGCTTGAAAACGGCGCTGCCGAAATAACCCTCAGCTCGTTTGACATTTCGCGTAAGCTGTCAGAAATTATGGAAAGATACAGGCTTTTTTCGGAACAGCAGGGTTATGAATTCATACTTCTTACTGACAGGCCTTTCATTGTAAATGCCGATATGATTAAACTTGAGCAGGTAATATACAATCTTGTGAATAACGCTGTAAACTATACGGGTGAAAACAAGACAGTCTATATAGTACAGATTAATAAAAAGGACAGGGTTTTAATTGAAATAACCGATACCGGAGCCGGAATCGAGCCGGAATTCATTCCGCTCATTTTCGACAGGTATTACCGGACGGAGAAAAGCAAACGCGAGGTTATAGGAACGGGTCTGGGTCTTTCTATCGTAAAACAAATTTTAAAGTCCCATAATTATCAGTTCGGCGTGCGTTCCCAAACGGGCGTCGGAACTACGTTCTGGTTTGAAATGGAAGGACATGACGGCGGCGAGCCGGAACCCCGCTGAAAAAAAATCAGTCCATGAATTCATTCAAACTGTCCTGAAAGGATTATTATATGAAAAAAAGACATACCCCAATACTTTATATTATTTTGGCTATAATACTTTTTCTTTCGGGATGCAAGGAAATTGATAACGGCATTAATCCAGAAATAACGGAATATACTGCTGCTGAGCTTCCTTATCCTGTTGATGTCGGTTCGTTTATTTTCAACGCGGCTCCTGAAAACACCGCTTCGCTGTCGCCCGCGCTCACTGAAATCATATGTGAGCTCGGATATGAAGAACTTCTGATTGGGATAAGCCGGTACTGCGATTACCCCGAAAGCATTTCAGACAGGAATATTATGGGTTCATCGGCAAACCCCGACGTGGAGGCAATAATAAAAACGGCTCCCGTTCTTCTTGTATCACAAAGTCCGATTGCAAAAAAGGATATAACCGCGATTGAAGCTGCCGGAACCAGGGTGTTTATCCACCAGTCCCCGACCACGGTTAATGAGCTTTACGGTATGTATGAGAATATATCCGCTGTATTCGGGGGCAGGCTTAACGCAAAAGCCGCCGCCGAGGATGCCGCGGAACCCTTGAAAAAAGCTCTGCACGAAAATGATATTGATATAGGAAGCTTTGTATATTTAATGGATTCGCGTCTTTCCGTGGCAAACGGCAATACGTTCATCGGCGATTTTTTTTCTAATTTCGGAACAAACGCTATAACCGACGGTTCAAAGCTGTCACTGACATCCGATGAGTTTCTGGAGCTGAACCCGGATTATATTTTTGTCCCCGAACCGCTTAATGCCGATAAATTTTCTGAAAAGCTGTCGGAGCTTTCGGCGGTTAAAAACGGCAGGGTAGTCGTTGTCAGCTATGAAGCCCAGGAAAGGCTTGAACGCCCGACTTCAAGGCTTTCTGAAGTCGTTTATGAGATAACAGGACTTTTAACCCGATAAAAATATCGTAAATTCCCAAAGTAAGTTCCACAGTGGAGCGGACGTTGAAATTAATACGGAAAACAGCAGAAAAAGAATAGAAAAGAATAAAAAAAAGAAGGAGA
>QMCD01000453.1_pt1 | contig 29148 bp, 32 predicted proteins | sample 1821841 | NCBI WGS metagenome assembly QMCD01 (sample SAMN01991225, study PRJNA193472) | Termite gut metagenome, whole genome shotgun sequencing project. | isolation source: worker | host: Macrotermes natalensis | reverse complement strand
CAGACGGAAGTTCAGGAATACGATAATGTTGCATGATACTATTAGGAATACACCTTAACTTTTTTCGATTTTTGTATTGACATTCGGGCGCAGTATATTTATATTGCCGTTTTATCCACAAATATTCATTCATATTCGTTTTAGTAAAATCTATTTCATTTTGATAATTAGCACTTTTTTCAGGATGAGAATGTTTTGCCATTGAAGACTGCGTTTTTAATTCCTCCACATAAGATTTAATCTTGCTTAATTCTGTCGGTATATCGATATGCTGAGGACATATTTTTTTACAAAAACCGCAATTCTTGCATACATTAATACTTCGTCTTGCAGATACAACAGAATATCTCATTATAAAATCTGTTTCTGCTTTTCTCCCAATATTGGAGTTTAGAGTTTTTTTCCCTTGATAAAAATTATATTCTGAAAAAAATGTTGGAATGTCTATATTTTGAGGACACTCCAAACAATACCCGCATCCAGTACATGGTATTGTCTGTACCTCAAGATAAGTTTTTAACGCTTTATCAATTACAAGCTGCTCATCCTCATTTATCGGCTTAAATGTTTCAAATGTCTTAATATTATCTTTAACCTGTTCCATGCTGGACATTCCGCTCAAAACAGTAAGGACATTGGGAAAAGAAGCTGCATAACGCAACCCCCAAGAAGCAGCATTCGCAGCAGGATCGGCCTCTTTAAATATGGCTATGGATTTTTCAGTTAAATTCACCAGCCCCCCACCCCGTAATGGTTCCATTACGATAATGGGGAGATTTTGTTTATCTAAAATGTTATATTGTTCTTTGGCATTTTGGAAAGTCCAATCCATATAATTTAATTGTATTTGCGCAAAATCCCAATCATATTCACCAATAATATCTTCCAACAATTCAGGTTTATCATGAAAAGAAAAACCTATATATCTTACAAAACCATTTTTTTTCTTTTCATATAAAAAATCATAGAGAGCCGAATTTTTAAAATTATTCCAATTTGATGATTTCACCGCGTGAAAAAGATAATAATCGACATAATCTACTTTTAGACGTTCAAGCTGCGTTTGAAAAAGCTTTTCCATTTCCGAATTGCTTTTATTTTTATACATTGGCATCTTGGTAGCGATATTATATTTATGTCTTGGGATGTTTTCTAAAAACTCCCCAAGATGCTTTTCGGATAATCCATTTAAATAAGTATAAGCTGTATCAAAATAATTGATACCATTCTCTGCCGCATAATTAACGATATTCTGCCACTGCTCAGTATCTATTTTACCATCATCTTTTCTGGGAGGGCGCATGAAGCCCATACCTAACAAAGAAATATTTTCTTTTCCAATTTTTCGATATTCCATTTTCATTCTCCACTGGGCAAAATAACTTCAAAAAAGATTGGTTCATTAATATTCTTTGACAAAAACAACGGTAGATTTTTGTCAAACTCCTCTTTTGTTATTGCCGACAAATGCCTAAATCCAAGAGATTCCACCCAGCCTTTTGCCACCGTAGCATGGGGGTGTTCCGCCCCCATGCTACGGTGGTGCCGGAGTAATCCGGCACCACCGTTATTATTAAGTAAAATACGAACATTACCAGACAGTTTTTTGTTCCACAATGAATTCATGTCATAGAAAAAGGTGAGATCCCCTATCATTAAAAAACAGAGTTGGTCCTCAGGAGCAACAGCAACCTGCCCCATGAAAGCAGACGCAGAACCATCAATACCATTTGTTCCTGCATTACAATATACCTCAACTCCTTTAGGCAGCTGGAATTGATGGGCAAACCTTACTGTTAAAGAGCGGGAAAGATGAAGCAATGAGTTTTCCGGTATATGTGTAATAACACAGCCTATGGTATATTTCATTTCCCATTTAGCAAAAGCATAAGCTTTAAATATTTTTGATTTATCTTCTCTTATTTTTTGCAGATAATTATTATTATTTTTTATATCACCTGCATTATCTACAAAATATTTTAAAAATGATGATGCACTCATCTTAAAAACTTTATTCAAAATATAAAACTTATTGCAAAATTTACCGTCTTCGTTCACACGCCAATGTTTTTTACAATCAAAGGTGTTCATTTGTGAAATCATGTTTGCACGCTCTTCACCAAATGTGATTAATAAATCAGGAGCAAGTGACCTGTCGGTAAGCTGTTCTTCACTATGAAATACGGTGTAGTCATTTTGCAAGTTAGCAAAATAATCAACATATAGAACGCAATTGTATTTTTGGGCAAATTGATTAAATAAATCTTTTAAATCCTGTTTTGGAGGATTTTGCTGATTAAGAACTACTAATATTTGCTTTTTTTCTTTTAATTCATCAACACAGAGAACTAGCTGATCACCATTATCTGGATGTATTCTTGGAATAAAATGAGTCTTAGGTAAAATCAATGAATACTCTGGCGCATTGTATCGATCAAATTTTTTAATAGGAACATTCAATTGTACTGGACCAGCGCCATTATCATTTATTTCAAGAAGAGCTTCTGAAACCGTACAAGCAGTTAAACGCGGCTTAACATCATTTTCATCTGCAATGATAGTAAACACTTTTTTTACAGAACCATTCAAAATACTTATTTGATCAATTGTCTGCTGTTCTTGTCTTTCATGTAAACCAGGGTAACGATCAGATGTTAATACTAGCAACGGAACTTTTTGATAAAGGGCTTCTGTCAAAGGAGGCACATAATTACATACCGCCGTTCCACTTGTGCAGCACAAACAGACCGTTTCTTGCAACTTTGTCGCTAAGCCTATAGCAAAATATCCTGCACTTCTCTCATCTGTTACATAATAAACCTTAAACCAATCTTTGTTATACTCAAATAATCTATCAAAGGTTATATTTCTCGTACCTGCTGATATTACAATATGTTTTATTCCAAACTGTTTAATTAACGAAACTATTATTCTGCATCGTTCAGTATCCGCTGAAATATTGTGTGCAATTGATGAAGAAATCGCGGGATGTTTTGACTCCAACAATATTTTGCTTTTTATCGCACTTTTAAGCCAATCGAGTGAACTTTTACGTTTTTCGTTTAAAATTTTGTTTACGTTTTTATAATTCACCATTTTTTTAAAATCTAAATTTTGCAATTTTAATTTCTCAGAAAAGATATTTTTAAGTCCAAATAAATTTATCAAAGTTTCAAACCTCGTATTACCTCTAAACTTATTTAAAATCCCCAAAAACTGGATATTGTATTTAATGCTCATACAAAATCCGTGAAAACTATCCGTTACAACAAATTTTGCATTTTTAAAATGATAAACGAACTCCTCCACACCCACGTCTTTTATTGGATTATAATCTTTCATTTCCTCCAGTTTTTGCGTATTTTTGTGCTGACGATCTACTATTGTGACTGTTTTTAATTCTAAAATTTCAGCGACTGTTGAAATTATTTCCTTTTTTTTATCGTCCGGATCAAGAATATACGCGAATAAAAAATCCCCATTGGTTTTGACGACAGCATCTTCCGAGATCCTGTCATAAGCATCGTTCCCACAGGCAAGAACAGGGTCAAGTACCCAATCAGAATCTACGCCAAAAACTTCTTTAGTGATTTTTAAAGCCGATGTTTCTCTGACGGAAACGGCAGTGAATTTCTGCATCAGTGGAATTGCTTCCCGGAGAACATCGGGTGGGAAATAATGCTCAGTGTGTCCAAAAGATGTCGCATAAGCAAGGCGTTTGTTTTTATGTCCGGCAAAATCAAGCATATGATAGTGGGAATACGCACACTTATAATTCCAAAGCTGATCAGACCCAAGCATAAACGAATCGATATATGTGTTTAACTCAGAAAGCTGTTCCCTTTTGAGAGGTTGTGTGATATTATAATTTTTTTTGCAGAAATCTTCGATAGACTTTAAAACATATATATATTTTTCAGAAGGCGGATAAATCATTATTGGAGAAAATCCAATTGATTTTATCATTTCATAAAGACCGAAATAGGTACATGCCGTACCATAATTTATACCGTACCACCAACCCACAATGCCGACGTCGTAATGTTTTCTTTCATTCGTGTTCATATTTTCTCACTTTCCGATAAAAGCCGCATAATTCTTTTCACATCGACCCGCTTTTTAAAAGTCAGCATCCGCCCAATTTTAAATATCTTGGTGTTAAGAAGGCGTATAATCTCATTTTTATGATATTCAATTTCCGCGTCGGCGTGACTGTTAATCGACTGTTCCAAGGACAGAGGCTCGTTCAAAGCTGCCGCTTCAATTTCCTTGGCGTGTTCGCGTTCCCATTCGTAAACAAAGTCTGTGCTGAGGCCCATATCAGCGTAAATCGAAACAATTTCCTTAGCATATTTATGCCGCGAAACTTCGTTAAACTGTTTCCAGTCCCAATACAAAAAGTTTGTAATCCAGCCAATGAGGTGTATGTAGTATTCATCGAAATTACCCTGTTTCTTAAGTTTTGAAACAATTTCGCGGACGAGATTTAAATGAATATTGAACTTTTTATTCGGAAGCAAATGAAATTTTGTCATAGCCGAAACGTGATTTATCCGGTAAAAATAAAGCCTGTCAGTGATAAAACGAACGTCTTTCGCTTTCGAGTAGCATTCAAAAAGAAAAATATTATCTTCCCCAAGCCCAAAATTAATTGGAAACAAAATTTCGTTTTCGGCAATCAGCGAACGCTTAAATGCCTGCCGCCAGACAAACGGTTTTGCGGCTTTTTCCAAGTGGACAATCGCGTCAAATGGTTTAGGTTTTTGCAACGAAACATCAGTTGTATAATAATTTTCGCTTGAATTCGACTGTTCGCTTATCCAGCCAGGAATTTCGCCCCCCTCATTCTTTACGTCGAATCCGAAAACGAGTATATCGGGCGATTGTTTTTTCAGCTCTTTCGAAAGTTGTTCAAACATTGAATGATTTATGATGTCGTCAGCATCCACAAAAACCACATAGTCGCCGGTTGCGGCTTTAAGACCGCTGTTGCGGGCGGCGGAAACGCCTTCATTTTTTTTGTTTATTCCTATAAAAGTTTTCGGAGATTTCAGCTTTGAATAAAACTCCAAAATTTGCTCGGTATTGTCCGTCGAACCGTCGTTGACGCAGATAATTTCAATGTCGTCGTACTTCTGATTGTAAATTTCCATAAGGCAGGTAATAAGATATTTCGAAGCGTTGTAAACAGGTATAATCACCGAAAATTTTATATTTTTCGATGATTTATTAATGATTATATCCTGCCACATAAATTTATTATTTTCCATTGCAGACCCCTTCAATCAATTTTTCTTTACTCTTTCCCGTATTCTGTTACCTTTTTGAAACTCTGATGAATATCTTATTTCATTAAGCGTTTTTTTTAGTTTTTCCAAATATTCTTTTTTTTTCCATAATTTTTCAGAATAATAATATTCTTCGTAATCGTCCATAATCCTGCATATCTGAGATCTCGTCCATTCCTGAAGATCGCCGTAAGGAATCAATTTCTTTGTATCCATATTCCAAAAATCCTCGGAACATCTCCGGAGAAAATCAAGCCTGAAGTTTTCGGAAAGACGCTTCAGCATATCGCGGTAATTAAACAGACGCTTTTCAGCAAACGGAACAAGGAGCTTGCTTTTGAGTTCGGGCGGCTGTTTTTCGGCAAATTTCTCGATAAATACGTACTCGTCGTTCATAGCATAGACTTTGCTGTTTGAATTTATAGACGAATTGGGATTGTCCTGACGGTAACAGTAAAACGCTTTGTTAAGGAAATAAACGGACTTCGCGAGCGAAAGAGTCTGAAACCAAAAACCATTGTCCTGATAGGAAGCCCCCGGCGTTTCGTTGTGACAGATGTTATTTTCGCGTAAAAATTCTGTTCGATAAATACCAGTCCAAGTGTTCATTTTAAAATGAAATAAAATATGTTCTTTTGAGTTGACAATGGGATGATTGTAATATGATGTATCCATATTACAAGTCTTTATATAGTCAAGATTTTTTCTTCCGCTAATAGTATTAAATTCATAGTAATCAGACTTTACCACATCCAGATGGTGTTTTTCGGCAATAGTGTAAAGTTGTTCATACATTCTTGGCATAATATAGTCATCAGATTCGGTTATACCTATATATTTACCTCTTGCCTTCTCAATCCCTCTGTTCATCGTATGCCCGTATCCAGCATTTTTTTTATTTATTATAACAAACCTGTCATCTTTTGCCGCATATCTCTTAACGATTTCAAGCGAACTATCTGTCGAACCATCATTAACACAGATGATCTCAATTTCCTTAAGTGTCTGATTTACTACACTATCCAGACATTCCACTAAAAACTGTGCAACATTATAAATAGGTATTACAATAGACACCTTAGGAACCATACTTGCAGAAATATTTTCTGACATTTCTAACCCTCCTACATTTTTTATTCCCCTATATCATCCACCTGAGTTCCTTCTCTATTTCAGCTAGATTTTTTTTGAGGCATTACGTTCTGTACACATTGTATCATGTAGCTAGCAATATTATAATTAAGAACTATTGCAAAAATTTTAGGCATTTTATATCTCCAATAAATAATGTAAAAAATAATTTTTGAAACAAAAACAAACGTTTAAATGTTTTTTTACATTTGAGAAATATGGACATATCTAGACGTAAAAATGCCTTCATATTATTTTTTTTAATGCAGCCAATTTTTGTACATTATCTGCGGAAGCATAAGGGTAATCCTGAATGAATGCATCAGGAATATCGGCTAAGCGTTCTGAAGCGATGGCAACCGCGGATTCATAAACAGATTCAACACCATGTTTGAAAACGAACTTCACATACGCAAGAACATTCCATAGAAAAATATCTGTTTCATAAGCTCCTTGCAAATGATATTTCGTCATATAATCTTCTATATCTTTCAAAATCTTTACATGATCAAGAGCCAGAGGGGTCTTTTTAAATGTATCTGACATAATCGAACTATTGCGTCTCAGATGACCATACAAACAATCAGGAATAACAAATATCGTCTTTGCGACAAGGATATATTTCATAAAGAAACAGGCATCCCCATAAAGAAGGCCAACAGGATACCGTATTTCATATTCATCAATTATTTTCTTTCTAAACATTTTATTCCAGGAAGCGATATCTGTTTTACGGACGACATCAATATTTACAGGATGCAAGCCGTAATATTTCATGGAATAATAATTTGAACCACTTGGAATAGAAGGAACATGATCGTAAATAATTTCTGTTCCCGAAACAGAAAGATCAGCATCAGAAGAAACCATTGCACTGTACATTGTTTCACACATTTTCGGCATGTAATAACCGTCGGAATCACAAAATTGTATATAGGTTCCTCTTGCGTGTAAGAGCCCGGTATTACGGGCAGCGGAAAGTCCCTGATTTTCCTGAGATAAAAGAATAATCCGCTTGTCTTTTTCTACGTACATTTCACAGATTGAAGAAGAAGCATCCGTTGAACCATCATTTACACAAATGATTTCTATATCCTGAAATGTTTGATTAATAAGACTTTCAAGACAACGCGGTACATATTTTTCGACATTGTATACAGGAACAATTATTGATATTGATGGTTCTGTCATAATAATTCCTTCACCTCCAACACCATTTCAAGTGATACACCAGATACAAATACGTATCATCGGAAGAACCGTCATCTACCAGAATAATTTCGATATTTTTTAGTGTTTGATTCAAAAGGCTGTTTACACATTGATGTAAATACCGCTCCACTATATAAACCGGAACAATTACGGAAACGCATGGCGCAGTATTGTATCGATGTGTATTATTGTTCATAAGAAATACACTTCCTTTAATTTTTTAAATACATCGAATGCCCGTAAAACGGCGGCATCCATATTGTAATATTTGTAATCAGCAAGTCTGCCGCACAAAAACAGATTTGAAACATTTCTCAAATCTGTAATATACTTATGGTACAATAATACATTGTCATCTGTTACTATAGGATAATACGGCTCATTGTTTTGTGTCTTGTCAGCAGGCAAAGGATACTCGTAGGCTATTGTTGTACGTCCCGGAACATTCTGCACAGGCATTTTTTTGAATTCGGTTATCCGGGTATATCCATCCGCCGTAGGATAGGCGACTACAGACGCTTCCTGAAAGCTGTCCTGATCCACCGTCTTTACTTCAAATCTAAGTGACCGATAGGGAAGCTCTCCATAGCGGTAATCAAGCAGTTCATCCGCGGAACCTGAGTAAACGACAGGGCAGTCAATAGATTTCTGTTCAAACAGTATCCGCCCGCCGTCTGTATCAACCTTTAGATGATCCAAAGCATTTGTACCAAGGAAAATTTGAATGTTTTCATGATCAAGGAGTTTTTCAAAAAAATGAGCGTAGCCGTTTTCCGGCAAAGCCTGAAAGACATCATCAAAATAGCCTTCGGTATAATCCAGGCGGACAGGAACCCTTTTTAATGTAGCAGGATCAACTTGTTCCGGAGGAGTCCCCCACTGTTTTACCGTATAAGGCCGATAGTTTAACGCAAAAAGTTTTTCCGCGTATTGTTTGACAATCTTGTCCCCGCAGTCATACAATTCCAGAATGGTAACGCTTTTTTGTCCGGGGTACCGTTCTTCCAAACGCTTTTTCAGCGCAGACGCTTCTTCGCCGGAATAAAGCAGATCAATGGTTTTGTAATTCGCGGGCGACGGCGTGATAACTCCGTTCATCTCTACCGCAGGAGCATGATGATAATCAACCCATTTGCCGTATTGTGTGATAAAATCGATCACCGTTTTTTCGTTTGTGTGAAAAATATGCGGACCGTATTTCTGCACAAGTATCCCGGCGCCGTCTTTTTCATCATACATGTTACCGGCAATATGATTTCTGCGTTCAAGGATACATACCTTTTTACCAGCCTCAGCCAGTTTTCGGGCAATAACACTCCCTGAAAAACCCGCACCAATGATAATACAATCAAAAATATTAAAAGACAAAATCCACTCCCCCATCTATAATTTGAACAGATTTTTCAAGCCGATCTTTCTGGTTAGTGAATATCCTTGATTGGATGGCTGCTGGATTCAAATTTTGCAGACTTTTAGAATGTTCTTCAAAATGAAGCACCCTGCATGAGATACTTAGAAGAAATTTCTTGACATGTGCTGTCATTTGGTTTAATTCTCTCTTTAACTATTCTATTTGTTAAAACTTTTATAACCACATAATATGGTAGTTAAAAAATTTTATACCATTAAATATGACAGTTGTCAATACATAAAACCACATTTTTTAAGTAGTCTAAATAAATGAGTTTTAGAGATAATTTAAGGGAAACGCTCGATTACTGTGGTTTAGAACAAAAAGAATTGGCCTATCAGGCGAACATAAGCCTGCGAAGCATTGAAAACTATCTACGGGAAAATGCGTCAATCCCTTCAGCAGATAAAGCGGTACAAATTGCTCAAGTACTTGGAGTTACCGTCGAATACCTGGTAACAGGAAACGATCTGCTGAAGAAAATTGCAGCTTCAATGGAACCTGAAATGAGACACTTAATCTATTCAATGAGAGATTTGTCTGTAGACAAGCAGCATATAGTGATAAAAACTGCCATTAATTTATCGGAGATGCTTAAAGAGACTTGACGGAGCATCTTGCAAAACTCGGTTAGTTTTGCAATTGCCTCGACGGATATACCTTTAAAAAAATTATTTCTTCTCTTCCAGAAACGCTTTCAGCACAGCCTTGATTTCGTCCGCCGAGCCGGGGCCAGTGTTGATCCATGTTACATTTGAAAGAGAGGAAAAATAGAGCATCTGCCGTTTGGCATAACGGCGGCTATTGCGGGCAATTAATCTTTCAACCTCCGGCAAATCTTTTGTTATGTGCATGATGCCTTGTGCGTCAGGGACGAAAAATTCTTTGTATCCGATAGCTTTTAATCCCGGATCGCCGGGACCGTGCCCGGCTTTATCCAAAGCGATAACTTCATCAACAAGTCCGTCACGGAACATTTGGGAACAGCGCAAATCTATGCGTTCATAAAGTTCTTTGCGGGGACAGGTTAATCCTATCGTAAGAAAGCGGTATGACGGCCTGTCTTTGAGGGAACCTGTTTTCGCGAAACTGCTCAGAGGCCGTCCTGTAGAACGATACACTTCCAAAGCCCGAAGCAGCCGGTATTCATCATGGATATGGATTCTTGCCGCGCTCACAGGATCACAGGCGGAAAGTTCTTTCACAAGACGTTCTACTCCATATTGATCAAGTTCCGCCTGTAACTGTTCCCGTATTCCGGAATCCGAAGGCGGAGCTTCGCTTAAACCCTCAATAAAATTTTTAAGATAAAACCCCGTACCGCCTGAAATAACCGGAAGTTTTTCCCGCGCGGAAATATCAACGCAGGCTTCATCCGCAAACCGGATAAACTCAGCGGCGTTAAATTGCTCACGAGGATCACAAATATCAATAAGATGATGGGGAAGCCGTTTTCTTACTTCGGGGGAAACCTTCGCGGTCCCTATATCCATGCCCCGGTAAACCTGCATGGAATCCGCGGAAACAATCTCCGCCGGAAAAACGGCTTCCGGCTCCGCAAATAACCGCTCCAGAATTGCCGTCTTACCGGAAGCGGTAGGACCAAAGAGGATCATTACCGGAATTGCTGATTGATCCGGCATCAAAGTATTATTCTTCTAAACGGAATTCGACAGTCTTCGTAAAAATCTGACGAGCCGCCAGGGAAACAGCCTTCCCATCATTAGATTCAATTGCGGGGTCTTTCAACATGGACAACTGAAACGCGCGGCGGGAAGCGGCAACAGTAATTTCATACATATTGTCGTTATATTCGATAAGTTTTTCTAAGGGGAATATCATAGTTTTAGTATACCTATTCGGCGGTTTTATGTAAAGTATACTGTACGCGATGCCGCATGTCAGCGGTTAAACGTTTAAGGAATCATAGAAACGAAAAGAGAGCAAAAAGATTATGTTCTATTTCCTCTCTTCTCTTCCTTTTTTGTCAGAGTATTTGCTCGTCTATCGCTTTTCCGCCGGGAACCATGGGAAGCACATTTTCATCTTTATCGATTATCACATTGATGACAGCGGTTTTTCCTTCCGCGTTGTCCTTTAATCCCACGGTGAGAGCTTCCCTAAACGACGCTTCATCATTTGCGGTGTATCCTGAAAGTCCGTATGCTTCCGCTAGTTTGATAAAATCCGGCGGGCGGTCCAGGTTTGTTTCAGAATAGCGTTCTTCGTATAACATAGTCTGCCACTGCCGGACCATGCCCAGTACACCGTTGTTGAAAATCACCACAAGAACAGGAATCTTGTAATGACTAATTGCCGCAAGTTCGCCGCAGTTCATCCGGAAACAACCGTCTCCGGTAAACAGAACTACCGGACGCTTTGGGTTTCCGAGTTTCGCTCCTTCGGCTGCCCCAAGCCCATAACCCATAGTTCCGAATCCGCCGGAAGTTAAAAAGGTTCTCGATTTTGTAAAGGGATAGAACTGCCCCGTCCACATTTGATGCTGCCCGACATCGGTAACAATGATTGCGTCGTCCCCAACAGCTTTAGCAGTTTCTTCCAAAATATATTTTGGATGCAGTCCTTTTGGCTTCAGATGAGATTCAGGGATTTCCTGCTTCCATTCGTTTATGCTGCCGTTCCATTCACCCGCGGTCCTTGAAGGCAGACTATCCAAAACCTTCTTCAAACTTTCCTTTACGTTTCCGATCACCGCCGTAACAGAGCGGACATTTTTATTGATTTCAGCAGGGTCTATATCAAAATGAATTACCTTTGCCGAAGGGGCAAAAGTATCCGCCTTGCTGATTACCCGGTCAGAAAAACGGGCGCCGATGGCAATAATAAGATCGGCTTTTTGAATCGCTCTGTTTGACGCGACAGATCCATGCATTCCGACCATGCCCGTGTAAAGCGGGTGGTTGTATGGGAAAGAGCCGATTCCCATGAGGCTCAGAGCAACAGGAGCGTGAAGTTTTTCCGCAAGTTCTTTTAATTCACAAGCCGCGTCGGAAATAACCACGCCGCCTCCGGCATAAATTACCGGACGCTTTGCTTTGCCGATCATACCAACAGCCCGCGAAATGTCTGCTTCGGTAAAGGTCGGAAGAGAAATCCGCGCATCAAGCCGCCGTGCCTGGGGGCCCATCGATTCGGGATTCCGCTCTGCTGACGGAATCCATGTTCCCATGGCGGATGTTATATCCTGCGGAATATCGATGAGGACAGGCCCTGGCCTGCCCGACTGCGCGATGATAAAGGCTTCACGGACAATCTCCGCAAGATCATCAACGTTCCGTACAATCCAGTTATGTTTGACAATGGGCATCGTAACACCCGCAATGTCCACTTCCTGAAAACTGTCCTTCCCAAGCAAATTGGTCGGAACGTTTCCGGTAATGGCAACCATCGGAACGGAATCCATGTAGGCCGTAGCGATACCTGTTACAAGGTTGGTTGCTCCGGGACCGGAAGTGGCAAGGCATACGCCGGTCTTTCCGGTAGAGCGGGCATAACCGTCCGCCGCGTGTGCGGCGTGCTGCTCATGACTGACGAGGATGTGGCGAATCCTGTCGCGCTGTTTATACAGTTCATCATAAATATGAAGCACTTTTCCGCCGGGATAACCGAAAATAATTTCCACTCCCTGTTCAATCAGCGATTCAATCAATATTCGTGAGCCGTTACATTCTATTCGTTCCATAATAGTAAATAATACACCGAAACCGTTCTTAACGTATAGCCTTTTGTAAAATTTCTCACGCGAAGGCGCAGGGATAAAACTAACTGATTCTTCCAGTCTCTGCGTGAGAAATTCCAGAAAAAATTACGAAAACTAATAACAAACATATTTCTCCGTAAAACCAAAGCAAAAAACATTCTTGCACCATATATAGGTGTGGAGGTTTTATGCTCATGAAAGATAGTATCGATATACCGGAAATCCTTCCGGTTAAGAGTGATCTCATTTTCCGCTTGTTCTTTGCCGACGAACGCAATAAGGAACATTTGATTTGCCTGCTCAAAGCAATACTTTGCATTCCCGAAGACGAATACGACGAAATCGAAATCATTGATCCGCATCTTCTGCCGGAATATATCGACGACAAATATTCCATCATTGATGTGAAACTGCACACAAAGAGCAAAAAGATTATTCATATTGAGATTCAGCTTCAAGTTACGCCCGAACTGAAAAAGCGTGTAATTTTTTACAATTCTAAATTGATCACTGAACAAATTGGAAGCGGCGGAAAATACAACGAAATCCAGAATGTAATCAGCATTATCATTACCGATAAAACTTTGCTGGAAAAAAGCGAAATATATCATCACCGCTTTACATTTTATGACAGAGAAACTAGAATTGAATTCAGCAATCTTGTGGAAATCCACACCATTGAACTCAATAAATTGCCTGCAATTGCGGACGGTTCGCAGCTTTACGATTGGGCGAAGTTTATCGATGCAAAGACCAAGGAGGAGCTGTCTATGTTGGAAGAAAGAAACCCTCAAGTGAAAGAAGCGGTTGTAAAACTGCGCCGCCTTTCCGCCGATGAACAAACCCGCTGGGAATATGAAATGAAAGAGAAGGCCCGGATGGACAAGGATATGTTCGAGCGATGGGCGCGGGAAGAAGGACGGCGTGAATCTGATGATAAATGGCAATCTATTGTCGCCGAAAAGAATGCCAAGCTCGCCGATAAAGACGCTGAGATTGCTTGTTTGCGGGATATGTTGGAGAAAAACTCTCAATAACCAAATGATAAAGACTTCCGAAGAAACTAAGCAGCATCGAATATCCGCAATCTCTAAGGAAGTCTTTGTATCTTTTCTAATCCTTAAAAATAGCTCCTGCAGCCGCTGATGTTACCTGCTTTGAGTAGCGCGCAAGATAGCCGCTTGTTACTTTCGGGGGCAGCGGTTTCCATGAAGCCCTGCGTTTCGCGATCTCATCATCATCAAGTGTAACATTAATCGCATAGTTTTCAATATCGATGGAAATAATATCACCATCTTGCACGAGTCCGATGAGTCCGCCCTCGGCGGCTTCGGGAGACACATGTCCGATAGACGCGCCGCGGCTTGCGCCGGAAAAACGTCCGTCGGTGATGAGCGCGACTGTATCGTCCAAGCCCATGCCGGCAAGGGCCGCTGTAGGACCGAGCATCTCTTTCATGCCGGGGCCGCCTTTTGGTCCTTCATAACGTATAACAATAACATCACCCGGTTTTATCTTCCCGCCCATGATAGCGTCAAAAGCATCATCTTCACTGTCGAAAACGCGCGCGGGGCCTTCGTGTTTCAGCATGGAGGGAGCAACGGCACTGCGTTTGACCACAGAACCATCGGGAGCGATATTTCCTTTCAAAGCCGCGAGTCCGCCCGTTTTGGAATACGGATTTTCGATAGGCTTGATGACAGACGGATTCTTATTTACCGCGCCGGACACCGCGTCTTTAAGCGTTCCATAAACAGTCGGAAGCGACAAATCGATAAGGTTTTGCTTTGCAAGCTCCGCGTACACGGCGGGAATGCCCCCCGCTTCGTGAAGATCAATCACCGCGTCGGGACCGGCGGGAGCAAGTTTACATAGATTGGGAGTCTTCTCGCTGACGCGGTTTAAGAGTTCCATATCCAGTTTAATTCCCGCTTCATGGGCGACGGCCGGAAGATGAAGAGCCGTATTGGTAGAACAGCCGAGCGCCATATCAAGAGTCAAGGCATTGAGGAAAGCCTTTTCGGTCATGATGGATAGAGGCCGGATATCCTTTTTCAGCATATCCACGATGAGGAAGCCTGTCTTTTTCGCGAGACGCAGGCGTTCCGCCATTACCGCCGGAATAGTGCCGTTTCCCGGAAGCGCCATGCCGAGACCTTCTGTAACACAATTCATCGAATTGGCGGTGAACATTCCGGCACAAGAACCGCAGGTCGGACAGGCCGCGTCTTCTAATTCCGACAGTTCAGCTTCATCCATTTTACCCGCGCCGACCGCGCCGACCGCTTCAAACATGGTCGTTAAGGTGAGAGGCTTTCCGTTCCGTTTTCCCGGCAGCATGGGGCCGCCTGAAACAAAGACAGCCGGAATATTAATCCGGGCCGCGGCCATGAGCATTCCGGGGACAATTTTATCGCAGTTGGGCACAAAGACAAGCGCGTCAAAAGCGTGGGCCCGCGCCATGCATTCAATGCTGTCGGCGATCAATTCACGCGTAACAAGCGAATAGCGCATTCCTTCATGCCCCATTGCAATGCCGTCGCAGACACCGATTACCGGAAACTGCACGGGGACAGCACCGGCGAGTCTCACGCCGTCGCATACATATTTGGCAATCGTATCCAGATGGATATGTCCGGGAACGATCTCGCTTTTTGCGGACACAACTCCGATAAGAGGCCTGTCGAATTCTTCTTCGACAAAGCCCATAGCTTTAAAAAGAGACCGGTGACCGGCTCTCGCGATTCCTTTCTTGACAATGTCACTTTTCATGTATTTACTCCTCATTCTGTATGCAAAAATATATTACATCGTTTTATGTTTACAGTTCAAGTTCTGCAATATTTATTCGTATGTTTAATGCCCAAGAACTCGCTTGCGCGAGGGAGGCTCTGCGGCGATGTTATTGATTGTATCAAGATAACTTTCCAATTTCCCTATTACCCGCCAACGAGCGCATTTGTGTAATTGCCGTAATGTTAAGCTGTACAAACCGCTCACTCTGTGGAAGTCCCTGCCGAATGAGCAGGACATTTATTCTTCCCATAAAATTCATTAACCAATAAATCCATAAATACTATGTCGTGCTTTTCCATATTCCGGTGCAATGCTTCCCGTCTTATTCCCATTTTTTTGAATCCTATTTTTTCATAACATGTTATTGCTCTTTTATTAAACGAGTATACTCTTAACATTACATTGTGTAAATTCAATGCCTTAAATCCGTAATCCAACAAAAGCGACAATGCTTCTGTTCCATACCCTTTGTTCAAATAATTTTTATCGCCGATAACTATTCCAACTTCGGCGGTTTGATTAAGATTATCAATATTCACAAAACCGCAATCGCCGATGAGTTTATCTGTCTCTATATCAACTATTGAATACGTATGAGGATTTGGAGGATTACTTAAAAAAGAACGTTCAAATTCAACATTGATCGGCGCATGATACAAGTCGATATTCATCATCAATTCTAAATCATTAAACCATTCGGTAAATATTTCTGCGTCATTAACATCCAAAGGTGCTAAATAACATTTTTTGCCGACGAGTTTCTTAAAATACATTTCTTCCTCCATTATACTGGATAAAATAATCTTTATATTTCATTAAGCACTTTACAAAAATAATCTGTTTCTTCCAAGAACGGGAAATGAGCCGATTTTTCAAAGTACACGATTTTTTTGCTTGGTGCTGTCAATGCTTCATAGTATTTTGTTACAATGCAAACCGGTGAGAGCATATCGTATTTTCCTGAAATAAATAAAACGGGAACTTCAATTTTTGTAACTTGCTCCATAAGGTTCACTGAAAAAATATCATTCCACAATATACCGGAAAATTCCATGCCGTTTTGAATCGATTGTTTTTCGCTTTCGGTATACAAAGTGTTCTTGGTGAAAAAAATCTCTGCAAGCAGGTTTACATCCGGTTTACCATAAAACGCGCCGCCGTATTTTACCACATAATCATATTCAACAAATCCATTTCCCTTTGATGCTTCAATTTTTTGTAAACCTTCTGCATCATTATGCTTTTTGGCTTCCTCTAGAAGAAATGGGAAACGGGCTTCGGTAGTTAGTTTGACATTAACAGATTGTCCAATACTGATAAAATACTGAAATAATTCAGGGTATTGTTTCACCGCGAGCATCCCCAACATCGCACCCCATGAATGACCGGCGAGAAATATTTTTTGTTTGTTTATCGTCTGGTTTAAATATTTCACCAATTCATGTAAATCAGAAATGAATTGTTGTATATTCATCGTTTCTTTAAGAATAGCCGGCGAATAGCTTTTCCCCGCGCCTCTTTGGTCCCATTGCACAACCGTAAATGTATGTTCCAATTCCGATTGATACACCTCCGCAATTCCTATTCCGGGAAAACCAGGACCGCCATGGAGAAAAAGTAATATCGGCTTTTCTTTGTGTTTCGAACGTATATAAATCCACTGATTTACCCCGTTTAAGGGAATTTCTGTTAATGTATCAATGTCCATTTTTCACTTTTCCTTTATAACGTTTCAATTTCCTTGTATCTTCATTACCCTATTCCTGATCCCCAAACAGTTTGGACACATGGTCCGGCATTTATTGCATTTAAAAATAAATGGCTGCCCTTCATCTACATGAAAAGCATAATCCCAGCACGCTTGTTGGTTCATTTCCGGATTGCCCAGTGCATTCACCGGACAGTTGTCCACGCAGACAGAACAATTTTGGGGACATGGGCTGCCGCTTACTATTTCATCGGGAGCAAGTTCGGCACTGCAAAGTACAACGGTCAGCCAAACCATATTGCCGTATTCCGGTGTAACTAGCATTGTGTTTTTCCCGATACGGCCCAAGCCTGCCGCCGCGGCCGCATGTTTTGCAGATACTGCATTCCGGTTCCGCCTGGTTTTAGGATCCCATAATGTAGGGCTGATGGTTCCGGTCGGTACGGCAATAATGCCAATATCTTCCAGTGAAGAACACAGGCGTACCGCAAGTTTATCCATCTCGTCAGATAAAATATTTCTGACAACGGTATACGGTACTTGTGAAGTACAGAAAATTGTTCCTGCGGGAAATTTCTTTGCCAAAGCTATTACAGATTTGCATGACGGCAAAACATCGGAGGGATGAAATCCTTCCGGCGCAAGATCGAAGCGGTCGATAGAAGCGATTCCGCATAAATCCGCACCAAGGTCATATGCCATGTTTTTTAGTTTTTGCGATTCAATCATTAGATATATTCTCCTATCAAATTTACGAAATTGTCACACGCGTGAGGGCTTGCAGCCCCCGACCCGACCGCAAAAAATATCATCATTTTTAATGACGCATGTTTTTTGTGGCCGGGGTACGCCCTGGAAATTGAGAGCCCTTTAATTTGATGCTTCCAACGCCTTCAACACCGCGTTTGCCATCTCTTTTGTACCGACGATCTTTTCAGTGCCGGCACCATCACGGCGTGAAGCATCACGGCGCGCGATGTCCTTTGTTCTGTAACCGTTATCAAGAACTTGGCTTACCGCCGCTTCTATGGCGCGCGCTTCTTTTTCGAGGCCGAAACTGAAACGAAGCATCATCGCCGCGGATAAAATTGCCGCGAGGGGATTCGCTATATCCTGACCGGCAATGTCCGGTGCGGAACCGTGAATCGGTTCGTACAAGCCCATAACCTTTCCATCTTTGCCGGGGCTGCCGAGGCTTGCGGAAGCCAGCATTCCGATAGAACCCGTTAAGACCGACGCTTCATCGGAAAGAATATCGCCGAAAAGATTTGATGTAACAATGACATCAAACTGTCCCGGAGCGCGGATGAGCTGCATGGCGCAATTATCAACATACATGTAGCTTGTTTTAATATCGGGATAGTCTTTCGAGATATCCTGTGCAACTTCCCGCCAGAGCCGGGATGATTCAAGGACATTCGCCTTATCGACCACGCAAAGTTTTTTCCGGCGGATTTTCGCCGCGTCATACCCCGAACGGAGAACGCGGGTTATTTCTTCTTTTGAATACGTCTCGGTATCGAAGGCTGAGTTTCCGTCACCGCTTCTGCCCCGCTCGCCGAAATAAAGGCCGCCGGTTAACTCGCGCACAATGAGAAGATCAAACGTGGGCTTTCCTTCGGGATGGCTTGCCGCAAGAACCGAATCTTTTAAAGGACAGGCATCTTTCAACTGGGGAAGCAGGGCGGCGGGCCGAAGATTCGCGAATACTTCAAGACCGGAGCGGAGTCCGAGAAGAGCGCGTTCAGGCCGAAGATTGCCGGGCAGGGTTTCCCACTGTGGGCCGCCGACCGCTCCTAAGAGAACGGCGTCACACTGCCGCGCCGATTCCAGCGTTTCCTTCGGAAGGGGCTCACCGGTAGAATCGATGGCGCATCCGCCGGCTTCGAGTTCCACATAATTGAAAACGTGGCCGAACTTATCGCCCACGGAATCAAGGATTTCCAACGAGGGGGCTGTTACTTCCGGCCCGATGCCGTCACCGGGAACAACCGCTATAGAATAATTCATATTTCATCTCCTATTCAAAATAATTAGTTACAAAAAAACTATACGCATATAAATAATGTCAGATACCTCTGCATTTTACGATAGAATAAGTCAATTTTTTTACAGAATCTATCTAAGTCAATAACTTACTTTATCTTTAAGCACCGAACGCAAATAAGGTTTAATTGAATTCTTAATAATGGCAAAGATTTTTCGTTGCTGTGCGTCCGAAATACTGTCCTTATCTCGCTTGTTGAACATTTTCAACAAGAATTCATAATCCACTTCGGGGTCAAAATCATTATAAATGGTAGCCTGAAATACATCTTCGTCATATAAATAGTCCAGTAGTTTTTTTGTAAAAAAATCTTTTGAAAGCGTAATAAATTCGTTGCTCTCGATTGCATGAAGCAATTTAAACAACTGTTTTTTGATAGATACATCTTCGTTGAGGTCGTCTCGTTCGAACTTCTTTATGCAAGAACTCCCTATCGGATATAATCTATTGTCGTTTATAGTATTGCGTATTGTGAAAAGATATCGGAGTTCTTCCTTGCCGTAAATGCAGGATTCTTGAAGTGTTTCATCCTCTTTGCAGTCAAAGATTTCCCATTCAAGTACAGCGTTTTTCCAATCCGATGCTTCAGATTCATCTATAACGCGTTGTATTAATTTGTTGTAGTAACTACTATTTCTGTTGAATTTCATTTTTCATCACTTCCTAAGCAAGCGGTCATTAGTTATACCACACAGAATAAACTGTATTATGTTCTGATTAACTGAGAACACAAAAATACCAGTCCGCATTTCACTGCCATCTCATTAAACATTTCGCAATGGATTTCAGGTTTTGTCATATACTTTTTTTCCTTCACTATCCCTATGCCAAGAAGGTTCCGGATGTTCCTTAAAATATTCTAATGTCTCATTCATATCAGGATCATTATAAAAACTTTGAGTACGCCGCCATTCAGTATAATCCTTAACAAGCAATTCCTCAGATTCGGCGTTAATATCGTAATAATTAAACAATGCAAGAAACTTCCGGGTTTGTTCTTCTCCCAGTGCTTGAATAAGGGCTTTGATTCCATTGTCACGTAAAATCAAAGCATCGTTATAATTAAGATTCAATTTCATTATTTTCCTCCTTGAGAAAATCACAGGGATTGATCACTTTCACGTTGTGGGTAAATCTTTTTGAATAATTGATAAAGTCAATGTCGGTAGTCAATAAATAATCGGCATGTACGGTTTCGGCTGCTGCAAGATGTAAACTATCAAATGTTTTTAAATTAAAATTCTGATAGTATTTTGCCAATTTGCTCATACTGTCATTCAGTGTATAATATTCATCACAATAATAAAAATCAAGAACTTTATCACGCTTTTCTGTAACTTTTATGCAGTTGATTTCATGCATGACGAACTGACTTGATACAATTATTAATTTTCCACTCTTCGATAGATTCATAACTTGTAAAACCGCATCAGCTTCTTGTTTTATTTTATCCTGCAGAGAGTCATCAAAGGGTCTATTGTAACAACAGCTATCCAAATATATTTTGAGCATTTCTTCTCCTATCTATTATTAGTATAGCCGTTTTGGCATACACGTCAAATTGTTTTTTCTACACTTCCGCTGTAACAATCAACCGTTCGCTTTTTTCGTCGTATGGTGTTCTATCATAATCACCGAAAATCTCAATATTGCTGTATCCCGATTCAGCGAGCAATCTTCTGTAATCATCGTCTAACAGTATTCTGTAAACAAAATCATATTGATTACTTTCTATGCGCCGCTCTGAATGAAACAAATCCAAAACATGTATTGTTTGAAACCGGTCATCATGTTCTTTCACAAATACACGGGAAAAATCTTTTCTGTTTACCACAACTTCAATGGACGGGAGCGTCAATGTAAAGTGCGTAGTCCCCTGCGTTAACACCAATAAGCCGCCCTTGTATAATGTGTGCTTCATGGATGTAAGCGCAAGGATCAAGTCTTCATCAGAATGCAGATGCGGCAGTGCTGTGGAAAGGCAGACAATTGCGTCGAATGTGCTGGAATGTTTTGTTTCCAAATATCGAAAATCGCATTGATGAAGTGGAACTTCGATGTTGTACTTTGCGAGATTTCCGCGCGCCGCGTCAAGCATTGAAAGCGAATAATCAGAACCGCTCACGGCATAACCCAGTTGAGACAACATCAGAAGATGCTGACCTGTTCCGCACGCGCAGTCCAAGACGGATGTGACTCCATGTTCCGCAAATAGGCCTGAGAAAAAATCTTTTTCTTTTCCGAGGTATTCTTCTATCGGCCCGAACTCATCGTAATCATACGCGAAGTTTTTGTATAAATCATTCATAACACAAACGCACCTGTTTCCTTCTATGCTTCGGACACTTTAAGCATTTTTTCTAATCGATACGTTTGATTATCAAAATCAAAATATTCCATAAAAGGCTCTGTAAGTTCATAATCCCATGAATAAATTAATGCAGGCACGATTTCGAGCAGCTTTTCTGTCGGCAGAGCGGAATAAGCCTTGCAAGACGTAGGAAAATACTTTTTGTAAAGTTCGATGAAAAAACGGTTGCTTTCGTCGAGAGGACTTCCCATGATACGGCACTTGCCTTCAATCGAAAAATTCTTCAAGCATAACGCCGCGTTTGAGTTTATCAAAATCTGTTTGTATTTGAGAAAAGTCTCATCCGTCTGAAAATAAAATTTTTCATCATATACAATAATACTCATCGGACGTGACGTAACTCTGTTTTCGGCAGACGTTGAAAGAATCATAACCCCATGCGTTCCAATCTTTTTCCATAACTCAGATGTTTTCTCAGAAAAAATAGTATCCATAACGAACCTCTAATATGAAAAGTGTCAGACACTTTTTACCGCCATGTAAAGTTTTCAATCCCCGCACCGGCTTCAAAATGATATTTCACGATACCGAGGTCAATGTTAGAAAACGTACCGTTGTTACACTCCGCTTTCACCGTATTTCCGGAAAGCGTAAACAAAAACTTCTGCTTGTTTACAGCAGTGGGAGCCAACATCACCGCTTCCATGCCGGAACGGAACCAATCGGGCATATTGCCGTCTGTCTTGCACAATGATTCCATCGGTTTGCCTTTGTGCGGCATCCCCTGCGTTTCGCCGTAACCGAATGAGATGATGATTACGACTTTCTCGTCGTCAGCCAATTGCGCGGCGAATTTCTTGCCGCTGAATGAGGCCCCCCAGCAAGTGTTGAGACCAAGCTCTTGCGCTTTCAAGACAAGCCGCTCCCCGAAATATCCTGCTTTTTCTTCAAGGCCTTCGCTTACCTTGCCGGCGAGAACGAAGAAATTTTTTGCCCCAGAAAAGTTTATTTTTGCCAGCAGGCTGTTAAACGTTTCAGAGTCATTTGCAACCAACCGGATGTTCAATCCGCTTTCATCGTTGCACTTTTTGACCTCATCCCGCAGCGCGGCGAGTACTTCTTCTTCGACCTCTCTTTCAGTGTAGCGTCTTACAGAATGACGCTTTTGCATTGCTTCCATCGTAGTCATAATCAATTCTCCTTTTAAAAATATTTATTTTAAAGTGTCAGACACCTGGTGTCAAACACCTTTTGAATCGCAAACAGAATATCAATGTGCGGCTTTTTGCCCCGGCTCATTTCTGTGTGGAACTCATATTCCATATTTGAAGACGCGTACTCTGATTTCGGCAGCCATTCCATATAGAAAGTCCTTTTCGCTTCGCCAATGGACATCCCCCACATAAAGCCCATCTTTGGTCTTACCGTGACTTTAGCGTAGAGCCCTTTGGGAATCATAAATGTTTCCAAGCCGGTGCTTTCTGTCTCCCCGCCGATAAAAAGCTTGAAATCTTTTGTGCCGGTATCATACCCGCTTGATACAACAAAAAACGGTATAACCTCGCCGTCATGTTTCCCGGCAGCTTCGTAGTACCTTTTTGAAAGAGCGGGTATATCCTTTGCCTGTGTCCGGTCGTTCGACTGTTGGCACAATCCAAAAATATTCTTGTCTTCGTTATATTCAATAATCGACAAATCTAATCTTCGCATATCCGGCCCTCTCACTAAATTATAAGGGTTTACTCAAATAAATCATATCCACCAGCTGAATGCCGCCGTCAAACATTGGGTGATCGACATTGTCCGTGAAAAAGTTTTTAATTCTGTGCGAAATTGAAAAACCATTTTTCTCATAGAAGCGCAGTATCCAAGGAACGTCACCTGTTCCCACAAGCATCGTTGCATACTTGCCTTTATAATACGAAGATATATGATCTATAAGTTTGCTTCCATATCCCTTGCCGTTCCATTCTTCATACGTGGCGATATTTTTCAATTCACAAGTATCATCACTTTCCTGTGTAACAACGCAGATACTTTTCAGCCCATCTTCATCGTACAATGCAAACAATTCACCGCGTTCCAAATACGTATCAATCATATCTTCCGACTCGTCTGCTAAAAGCAATAGATCGAGAAAATCTTTTTTGTTGGTTTTGATGATTTTTATTTCCATGTGCATACGCCTCCGATTCAACTGTTGAATACTACATCAAAAGCCGGCACTAATTCCGCAAACTGGGAACCCAGAACACTATTATGATGAGCGATAATTTGTTCCGCTTTTAATATATCGGAATCTAATGTACTGTGTCCGTCCGTAACAAGAATATTTTTGTATCCCAAACTATGCGCTCTTCGGCAAGTAGTATCCACACAATAGGCTGTCTGCAAACCGGTAATGACCAGATTTACAATTCCGTGAGATTTCAGTGTATCATCCAGTGAGGATTCACAAAAAGCGTCTGCATGATATTTTTCAATAACAATATCATCCTGCTCCGGCATTATGTCAGGATGTACCTCCCACAAAGGTTGTCCCTTCTCCATAAGCGGAAAATCTGTATATACATGTTGAATGAAAATCACCGGCGAATGAGCTTTTTTCGCCTTGTCTATAAGGGTTTTGATATTCTCCAGTAACGCTTCTTCACGATAAATTGCCAAACCGTCATGATGTTTCCGCATAAATATACCAAGCTGAACATCAATTACTAAAAGCGCAGTAGTATTCATGTAGTCTTACCTCCCTCCCATTCAAAATGAATCTAAGCAGCTCCTTAATATATTACCTTATATTATCTTATAAGTTTGCACTCTTTAATAAACCTTGCGGGAAAAAACTCGTAAAGACAAATACTTTCAATTTGAGCTTTGAAAGGCTTAAAGTTTTCCGCAATAACAGGAAGTGCCCTTAGTATTTCTTCCGGTTCATCCATCAACAATGTCGTGTGCGCCGACCATACATGATAGCCGCTCCCGCAGTCAGGGAAAAAATGCCGTTGTAATGTAAGAAGCTCAAGATTCATATTAGGTTCAATGAACAGTACATTCAAACCAAACAATCCGATGTGTGAAAGGTTGATTTCAATAATATCCGCGGCAGAACACACTTTGTCCATTTGATGTATCAGTTGTTCTTCGCAGTCAACATCATGACTTCCCAAAGTAAAATGATACGGAATATCTTTTGTTTGCTTTCCGATAAAACTATTTTGTTTCAGAATATCATAATATCCTGTTAATATTTCCTGCGTCTTTTTATCAAACTGCGCTACAAGATACAGTGCTTTATTCCGCATACAGATATTTTCCTCCGCATTAAAGAGAATCCAGGTAATTCTTCAATACAGCAACTGATTTCTCTGCCGCCGTTTCAACATGTTTCTCAAAAGCGCTGTCCCCGCTTTCGCCGGGTGTGTCGCTCATGGAGCGAATAGCGGCAAAAGGGATGGCGTTAGCATAACACACATGGGCAACACTTGCGGTTTCCATATCCACGCAGAGAGGCATATACTTTTCGATAATCTCTTTTCGTCCCTTCTGGTTAATAAATGCTTCACCAGTTACCATGCGGCCGGTTATAACAGAATTGTCATGGGCGTTTGCTCTGCGTATATTATTCACTATATTCTTGTCCGCGGCAAAGTAAATACTTTTCATCCGGGGGTGGTATTCTGTCAATATTTCATCGGCTACATCATGGTACGCCGCTTCCGAAGCAATGACCGTATCGCCGATATGCAAGGTCTCGCTGATTGCACCGGCAGCTCCAACAACAATAATCTGTGAAACCCGATACTTATCAATTAAGATTTGCGCGGCAATCGCGGCATTGACTTTACAGACACCGCAAAACAAAGCAACAACATCAACCTTTCTATAGGTCCCTTTATGAAAAGACAGCATGGCATACTTGTCGGTACGGATATTACTCATATCTACAATGAATGGGCTTATCTCTTTTTCAACTGCCCCGATAATTCCAATACACATACAAGTAGACTCCTCTTATTTAAATTTTACTATCTATCACCTTTGAAATTAAGATTTCTTCCACATTTCTGCGGCCGTCTATTATCAATAAAAGGGCAACTTCATTATTTCTTAATTTATAAAATATTCTCCAGGGAGATTCGGTTAATTCATACACATCATTGATTCCAATATCTTTTAAGTCTTGCGACACTTTGCTCTTAAATGAAACGGAACTTAATAAATCTATTTTTGATATGATCCTGTCATAGATTTTCCGGGTTATACTTTCCCCGGATTTTTCCATTAAATATTCAAGTATTTCATTAAAAAATTCTTCCGCGTCTTTAGTCCAAAAGATTTTTTTCATGATGATTTTTTCTTAATTGTTTTTTCAAAACGCTTCTTGGCATTTTCATGACTTACAACTTTTCCGGCATGTAAATCTTTTTCACTTATACTGATGAGTTTAGCAAGATTAATCGCGGAAAGGGTTTTTTGATAACTTTCAATATCAATGACTACCGCTTTAGCCTCGCCGTTTTGAGTTATGACAACAGGTGATTTAGAATCTCCTACATATTTTATAATTTCCGCGGTATGTGTTTTTACATACGAGATCGGTTTAATATCCTGCGCTAAATCTACCATACATTACTCCATGCAATATTTTATACATACCAAATATAGTTCCATATATAGAGCTATGTCAATATTTGGCACTAAATTAAAACCTGTCTTGCATCCCCTTAAATAAACTCCTTAAACCGCCTTTCAATGTCCCGAATCAATTTATATTCGATAGAGTCTACGAGGGCAATGCGGCTCGCTTCGATAATGTCGGATGAAACGCCTACGGTGGTCCATGAACTGGAACCGTCGGTGCTTTCAATGAGGACGCGGACTTGGGCGGCTGTCGCGTCCTTCCCGTCAATCACTCTGACCTTGTAATCCGAAAGGCGGATGTTTTCCAGTTCGGGGTAGAAGTGTTTTAGGGCCCGGCGTAAGGCGCCGTCCAAGGCGTTCACGGGGCCGTCTCCTTCGGCGGCGGCTATTTCAGTCTGACCGTCTACCAGCACTTTGACCCAGGCGTGGGAACAGGTAAGATTATTTCCGACAGGGTGTTCACTCACAACGCGGTAACCTTCTATTTCAAAAAGCGTTTTGTACTTGCGGAGTTCTCGCCTTACCAAAAGTTCAAAACTCGCGTCGGCTCCTTCAAACTGCCAGCCTTCGGATTCCAGCTTCTTGAGCTCCGCCGCCAAAGCCGCGGCCGCGGGATGATCCTTTGTGATGGAAGGATCAAACTTTTTTATCCGCTCGGCAATGGCGGAGCGGCCGCCGACTTCGCTCATGAGGAAGCGGCGGTCGTTGCCGACAAGGGCAGGGTCAATATGCTCAAAACTTTTGCGCACTTTCAGAATGCCGTCGGCGTGCATACCGGCTTTGTGGGAAAAGGCGTGAGCGCCCGCGTAAGGCAGTCCGCCGGGAACCGTTACGTTGGCAATTTCCGCAACCCTTCTTGTGATCTCCGTTATGGAAGAAAGTTTTCCTTCGGGCAGACAACGAAGCCCCATCTTAAGTTCGATGCTGGGAATCACCGCCGCAAGGGATGTGTTGCCGCAGCGTTCGCCGAATCCGACCAAGGTCCCTTGCACATGGCGGCAGCCGGACTTCACAGCCATGACGGTATTCGCGCTTGCCATGCCCGCGTCATCATGGGCGTGGATACCGACTACAACCGACGCGCGGTTCACGCTTTCGGCGAGCTTCATCACGGCCTCAACTCCGGCTTGAACCGTGTCCGGGAAACAGCCGCCGTTTGTGTCGCACAAAACGATTCTGTCGGCCCCGGATTCCAGAGCCGCCTTTATCGAGGAGAGCGCGTATTCCGGATTTGCCTGCCATCCGTCAAAAAAATGTTCCGCGTCATAGATGAGGGTCTTTCCGGCCTGCTTAAAAAAATCAACCGTCTCGGAAATCATGGATAGATTTTCTTCAAGGCTTACGCGCAGGACCTCTGTTACATGGAGATCCCAGCTTTTCCCAAAGATTACGACTCCTTCGGTTTCGGCATCAAGCAGGCTTTTTACATTGGCGTCCTCTCCGGGCTTGATTCCTTTTTTCCGGGTAGCGCCGAAAGCGCACAGTTTCGCGTATTTCAGGCGAATGTTTTTCACCCGGCGGAAGAACTCCATATCCTTGGGATTGCTTCCGGGGTTTCCCGCTTCTATCCAAGAAACGCCGAGTTCATCGAGGGCTTCAACCACGGAAATTTTATCCTGCACAGAAAAGGTGATGCCCTCGCCCTGAGCGCCGTCTCGAAGACTGCTGTCGAAAATTTCCACATTACGGTTAAAGCCGAAATCCGGCGCAGATTCACACCCCATGCAGTTCCTCCTGCTTTACCCGGCTCGACGCGGCGGCGGCCAGTTCCCATTCCATCGCGTTGATGGCGGCGATGTACGCCTTGATCGTGGATTCAATGACATCGGTGGAAACCCCGCGGCCGTTCCACATCTGCCCGTCAAAACGGATTTTTACGGCGGCTTCTCCCTGGGCGTCTTCCCCGCCGGTGATAGCCGTTAGTTCATAATTTTCTAAATCAAGGTCCTTGCCGATAATCCGGTCGATAGCTTTAAAGGCCGCGTCGATAGGACCGTGCTTCTTCATATTCACTGCCGTCTTTGTGAATCAGTTTGATGGTACTTGTGGCGCTGAGGCTTGAACCGGAGTTTACCACCCAGCGGTCAAGTTTGTACGTTTCAGGCACGGAAGCCGTAGAGCCTCTGACAAGCGCTTCAATATCTCTATCGCTGACAACCTTCTTTTTATCCGCGAGCATTTTAAATTCCGCAAAAACTTCATCCAGTCTTCCGTTATCAATAGTGATGCCCAAATCCTTGAGCCTGCCTTCAAATGCGTGCCGGCCCGAATGTTTCCCCAGTACCATCCTGTTCTTGGGAATACCGATTGATTCAGGCGTCATAATTTCGTAGGTCTCCCTGTTCGCCATGATGCCATGCTGATGGATTCCGGCTTCGTGGGCAAATGCGTTCTCCCCCACAATAGCTTTGTTAGGCTGAACCTTAACTCCTGTTACATGAGACACCAAACGGCTCGCGGAATAAATCTGGGAAGTGTCAATCCGGCAGTCGATTCCGAAAATATCCTTCCGGGTTTTAAGCCCCATGACGATTTCTTCAAGAGACGCGTTTCCGGCCCGTTCCCCCAAACCATTAACCGTACATTCCGCCTGGTCGGCGCCGGCGCAGACAGCGGCCAAGGTGTTCGCTACAGCAAGGCCTAAATCATTATGGCAATGCACCGAAAGCCGGGCCTTATCAATATTGGAACAATGTTCTTTTATGTAACGGATCAATCCGCCGAACTCATCCGGCATGGCGTATCCTACCGTATCGGGGACATTTACTACCACGGCACCCGCATCGATTACCGCTTCAAACACCTTGCACAGAAAATCCCTGTCGCTCCGCGACGCGTCTTCCGCGGAAAACTCTACGTTGCCGCAAAACTTCTTCGCGTAC
>QMCD01000460.1_pt1 | contig 29162 bp, 22 predicted proteins | sample 1821841 | NCBI WGS metagenome assembly QMCD01 (sample SAMN01991225, study PRJNA193472) | Termite gut metagenome, whole genome shotgun sequencing project. | isolation source: worker | host: Macrotermes natalensis | reverse complement strand
TAATGAATATTATCGGGGCTTATCTATATCAGTGAGTTTGCGAGGATTTTTGCACAAGGTGCATATAACGTTTCTTTTATTACAGAGTGCTAAGTTTAGGAAATGAACTGACATAGAATAATCGCCCTGTCAGGCACTCACACATGCACGGGCATACGCCATCTTTTCATCAAAAAAGGCGGTAAAATAAAGATAATATTATGAAAACGATTTGTTTCTATCTTCAGGTTCATGTGCCGCAACGGTTGCGGAGGTACCGGTTTTTCGACATGGGGCGCAGCCATCAGTATTTGGACGATGCGGGGAATGCGGTGGCGGTGCGTAAACTGGCACAGCAGTGCTATCTACCGATGAACGAGTTATTGTTGAAGCTTGCAAGCAATGGCGGCTTCAAGGTGTCGGTGTCGGTACCGGGGCCGGCGATGGAACAATTCGGGGAGTTCGCGCCCGAAGTTCTGGATAGTTTCAGAGAACTTGCCAAGACGGGGTGTGTGGAGTTTTTGGGCGAGACTTACGCCCATTCATTGGCCTCAGTGATGAACCCCGAGGAGTTCGCCGAACAGGTGAAGACCCATTTGGCAATGGTTGAAAAGGAGTTCGGGCAGAGGCCCGTAGCGTTTCGCAATACGGAGCTTATCTACTCCGACAAGATCGGCGAGATGGTTGCAGGGCTGGGTTTCCGGACTATGCTGGCCGAAGGTGCGCGCCATATCTTGGGATGGAAAAGCCCTAACTTCGTCTATGTTTCGGCGTTGGAACAAAGGTTGAAATTATTGATGCGCAACTACCGGTTGAGCGACGATATCGCATTCCGGTTCGCCGAGGGCGGGCTTACGGCCGACAACTTTGCCGGCTGGTTGGCCGAGGCTCCGGGCGATGTGGTGAACCTGTTTATGGATTATGAGACTTTCGGCGGTCGCCAGAGTGCCGATAGCGGCATTTTCGACTTTATGAAACACCTGCCTGCGGCCGTACATGCGTCGGGAGGCATGGAATTCGGCACGGTGAGTGAGGCGACGGCATGGCATCATCCGGCAGGCGGCGTGTTGTCATGCCCTCACCCGATGTCGTGGGCCGAGGAGGAGCGCGACCTCACACCATGGATGGGCAACGAGTTGCAGAACGAGGCTTTGCGTAAACTCTACGCGCTGCGCGAGAAGGTGGTGGCAAACGGGTCGAAAGATGTGGAGCACGTCTGGAACTTTATGCAGAATTCCGATCATTTCTACGGCATGGCGACCAAATGGCTTGCGGGCGGCAACCCCTACGATGCGTTTATCAATTATATGAACGTATTGAGCGACTTTACGGACACTTTGCAGCCATAGCGGACGCACTCGCATGGCCGATTATTTTACCTTGCGCAAGCATCCGGCCGCTCCACGCTCGAGACGGCTGCACAAACAAGCGAAAATACAGTTGGAAAGAGATGTAATTTTACAGGCTTTTGTATCGTTGGGGAGGGCTTTGGAGGCATTGCCCGATGATATTGTGGCACGTGCAGCGGAGGCAAACGGATGGTTCTCCGAGAGCGATATCAGGCGTGCGGCAAAGGCGGTGAGTTCACAGATGCTGAATAGGGAGGCGGTACACGAATGGTTGGCACACATACCCGAATCACGATCGCACGCACGAACAGGAGTAATTATGGCGGGCAATATCCCGTTGGTGGGGTTGCACGATATGCTGTGTGTGCTGGCAGCGAGCCTGAAGTGTCTCTACAAACCATCGGCAAAAGACACTGTGTTGATGGATTTCGCGGCCGGACATCTGGCTAAAACGCTGCCTGTGCGGCGTTGGAATGGTGAGGCTGTGGACGGAGTGATCGCCACGGGAGGCGATAATGCAAGGCGCTTGTTCGCGGGACGGTTCGCGGGCCTGCCGATGTTGCTGCGCGGCAGCAGAGGGTCGGTGGCTGTGCTTAACGGGCAAGAGACGGAGAAACAACTGAATGCGTTGGCCGACGATATTTTCGCTTATTCCGGCTTGGGGTGCCGCAATGTGAGTAAACTTTTTCTGCCTGAAGGATATGATTTGGCACGCTTGGCGTCAATCCTTAACGGGCACGGCGCACCGTCATCCAAATACCGGAACAACTTTTTACAGCGGCGGGCGATATTGCAGATGCAGGGTGCAGGGTTCGTGGAGGGCGATTTTTTTCTTTTGCGCGAAGGCGCGGATTTTCCGGAGTATATTTCGGAGATAGTGTACGATTTCGATGATGCGGAGCAGTGGCTTACGACACACAAAGGGCAGGTACAATGTGTCATGGGGCGTGATATTGCGTTCGGCGAGGCACAACGGCCAGGGCTGACAGACTATGCCGACGGCGTGGACACTATGGCTTTTCTTGCAAGTATCTGATAACTCCTTCGACATCCGAAGGGTCGAACCAAACGACCGATTCATCGCGCCGCAACCACGTCATTTGACGCTTGGCATAGCGGCGCGAGTTGCGTTTTATAAGTTCCACAGCCTCGTCGCGTGTTATCAATCCGTCTAAATAGTCGAAAAGTTCACGGTAGCCCACAGTTTGCAGGGCGTTGAGGGTTCGGTATGGGTAGAGAGTACGTGCCTCGGCCTCCAGACCGGCCTCAATCATGGCGTCGACACGGCGATTTATACGGTCGTAGAGTATCTCTCGTGGCATCTCGACGCCGATTTTAACCACATCGAAACCGCGTACCGCACGTTTCCCTGTACGCTGATCCGAATACGGCCTGCCGGTTTGGAGACACACCTCTACGGCACGCACCACACGCTGCGGATTCCGACGATCTACCTGCTCGTAATATACAGGGTCTAACTCAATGAGTTGCTCCAGAAGTTCCTCCAATGGGATTTCCTGTAATCGCGCGCGTAATTCGGGGTCGTATTCCGGAAGCTCATCGACCCCCTCGCAAAGCGCGTCGATATAAAGCCCCGACCCTCCCACGGCGACTACCGTATCGTAATCCTTAAACAACGTTTCGAGTATGGCGAGAGCCTCTTCGGCATAACGCCCGCAAGTATAATGTTCGGTAATCTCGTGCGATGCTATAAAGTAGTGTGGCACCGCTGCGAGTTGCTTCGGCGTAGGTTGTGCGGTACCGATAGCCATGCCCTCGAACACCTGCCGCGAGTCGGCCGAGATGATCGGCACACAGAGACGGCTCGCCACAGCGATACTCAGATCGGTCTTTCCCGACCCTGTGGGACCTGTTATGACTATAAGTCGTTTCATGTTTTTTCGTGAGTTGCAGCCAGCGCGGCAATACTTATACGGCTGTCGGGAACAGCGCGCAGAATAGCATCGGCAAGCGAAATAAGCGTCGCCCCCGTGGTAAGTACGTCGTCCACTAACAGCACGTGCCGTCCTTCAAGGTTCGCCGGTTTGCGCACCCTAAATATCCCTTCGACGTTGTCCCAACGATCGCCGCCGTCTTGTGTGGCCTGGCTCTTGGTATGTTTGGAGCGTACCACCGAGTGCGTGTCGACTGGTTTATTCATCGCCGCACCAATACCTCTGGCTATATATTCCGACTGATTGTAGCCACGCCTCAACCGCCGCCGCAGATGCAGGGGAACCGGAATTATAACATCCACATCAGCGAACAAGGGCGTTATTTCGGCACCGAACCATTCGCCCATACGCAACGCCGAACGCCACCGGCCTCGGTATTTGAAGTCATGGACAAGATCACGGAACGGACTTTGGTGCGCAAAAAAATAAAATGCGACGGCATGGACCATCGGAATGTATGCGCGCAAACGCTCGGCAAGGGGATTGTCGTCATGCTCCCAATAACGTGTAAGCGGTATTTCCCATTGGCAACGGTTACACAGAAAGGCTTCGCCATCGGGCAAAGGGCTGCCGCACGCCGCACATACGGGAGGAAAAAACAGGGAGACAATATCGCGCAGGGGATTCATCGTAAAATGAAAGGCGCGAGGCCCCACGTCATATCCAGAGATCCCAGGCTTAGAACGGCCCCTCAACGACTGAACAATCAGCAGAGCCTGCACCTCGGTGCAGGAATACCAATTATTCTATCGTCGAGGGCATGATGTTCTAATTCGGGACCTCAGAATAATGCTATGTCTTCCCTTGTTATTTCTGTTTCGTTACTTTACGGTTTTGTGTTGCATTATTTTACAAATGTATGCAAAATTTCCGGTTCGGCAAGGCATACCGACATTCTTGCGATTGCTCTTTCGAGAGGCTTTGGATTTACCTCTCCTACATAGCGTGCCCGCACAGGGATACGCGCCCACATATGGCAAATATTGCTACTGTCATCTCGAATCGACGCTGCGAGCGAGAGCAGAGGCCGCTTGTGGACTATGCCGAGCCGCGAGGAGAAAGGCGAATATCTTTTTATTCGCCAAGGTGGAGCGAGAGATCTATGTTGTCTTAATCTGTAGTTTGTCGAAAAATCCATCCAAATCTGAGATTCATCGCTCCACGCTTCGGAATGACAGCGCGGGCACGCTCTGATGTGCGTACACGTAATCATTGTCGATTAGGGCGTGTTAATATAGCCGCACGCCCTATTCTTAATGTCCTCCTTTCATCATAACAAAACGCCCATGCGTCAAAATTCTTTTCAGTTAATCATATATATTACTATATTCGCAACTTGAAAACGCAAACTACTTAATAACTTGAATAATGAAAAAACTGTTTTTAGCTATTTTGTCAGGGTTGTTAATTCTTCCCGCAACTACGATTTCGGCACAAACTTCGGAGCCTTATTCGGCCGTGCAGGTCTCTTTTTTCCCTCCTCTTAGCACCAATGGGCGCGATGCGGGGCTATATACCAACGATTTCTCGTTAAATATTCTTGCAGGTGTATCTAAAAACGAACAGCTGCTTGCTTTCGCGGGGTTGGCCAATGTGATCAAAAACGACGCCAACGGTTTGCAGTGGGCAGGGCTGTGCAACTATATCGGCAACAAAGCGCGTGGTTTGCAGTTTGCAGGGTTGGCCAACTATGTCGGTGACGAGGCCAAAGGTTTGCAATGGGCAGGCCTGGGCAATATTGTAATGGAGGACTTCGAGGGTCTGCAATTCGCAGGGTTGGCTAACATATCGCAGGATATCGACGGCCTGCAATTCGCGGGATTGGGCAATATATCTAAGGATGTCGAGGGACTCCAATTCGGCGGACTCGGCAATATCTCGGCAGATGTCCAAGGTTTACAGTTCGGCGGCCTGTTCAATAAGGCTAAAAACGTATGCGGCGTTCAGTTCGCGGGCCTTGTGAATATCGCCAACCGTAGTGACTACCCCATCGGTCTCGTGAATATTATCAAAGAGGGTGAGATGGGTGTTGCACTCGGTTATAACGAATTGGGTACAGCTTCACTCACGTTCCGTTCGGGCGGCAGGGTGCTCTACGGCATACTCGGCGTAGGTTATAATCACGAGGTCAAAGACGACAAGGATGCATTGACAATAATTGCCGGTTACGGTGCACATATCAATATTTGCCCGAAATTTCGCATAAATAACGAATTGACGATGGAATCTTTCGGCGTTTTTTCGGACTCGGATGATGAGCCCGACACTTTCAAAGCGGGATACGCCCTGCTGCCGGCTTACCGTCTCGGACAATTCGAGATCTTCGCGGGGCCGAGCGTAAACTACATGCAGACAAAAAACGCCGATATGTACGATATCTTCCCGAAGAATTCACTTTGGGACGAGAAAAGCAACTCCGGCAAATTACAGAAAGTCTACGTCGGCTGGCAGGCTGGCGTGTCGTTCAACTTCTAATAAATTGCTGAATTTTCACGCCGGAGCTATTTGCTCATAAGGTTTTTATATACGACAGACTGTAGGAACTCCTCCTTTCGATGTTTCGAAAGGGGGAGTTCTTTTCCGCCGACCGACAGCCTGCCTCCGGATATCGACTCGATCCGCCCCACATTAACGAGAAAAGAGTTATGCACGCGGTAGAACCGCTCTTTCGGCAACATCTCCTCCAACGAGGCCATAGTTTGATGGATAACATACGTCTTATCGACAAGGTGGAGTTTCAGGTAGTTTTGCATCGACTCGGCATACAATATCTCGTCGGGATTGATCCGCACGAACGAGTCGCCCTGACGTATATACATCTCTTTCTCTGGGATGTAATTCCCCGCCGAAAGCTGCGAGCCATGCTGTACCAACGCTTTGTCCACCGCCTGTACGAAACGTGCGAAAGTGTACGGTTTAAGCAGGTAATCCACCACATTCAACCTGAATCCGTCGAGCGCATATTCGGAATAGGCCGTGGTAAGTATCACCAAAGGCGCCTTCTGTAAAGACTCCAACATCTCCAACCCCGACAACCTCGGCATGTTTATATCGAGAAACATCAGGTCTATCTCCTGCTCTCGCAAGGCTTTCATCGCCTCGACGGCAGACGAACATCTGCCCGCAAGTTCGAGATAATCAACCCTCATCATATAGTCGACAATGCCATCGATGGCAACATCTTCGTCGTCGACGATCAGGCATTTCAGTTTATACATAACTTAGTCGAATAAAACACGTCATTATTATCTGTCTCCAACGAATATTTACCTGGATAAAGTATATCCAACCGTCGTTTTATATTCGCCAGTCCTATTCCCGAGTCGTATTTTTTCGGCAGAGCCGCATCGACATTGGAATTTTCGACCTCTAAGAAGATGGTTTTGCCTTTCTGTATGAGAGTTATATTTACATATCCTTTTTGCATATTGGAGCGCGAAACGTGTTTGAATGCGTTCTCGACAAAAGTGATAAACAGCAGCGGCGGAATCTCCATATCGAAATCTTCAACCTCCCAACGGCAATCGATATTCAGTTTATTCTTCCACCTTACCGCCTCCACATCTATAAAATTTTTAAGGAACTGCACCTCTTGTCCGATAGTAATCGACTCCTTGTCGCCATTGTATAACTGGTAACGCAGAATACCCGTATATTTCAATAATAGAGCATCGGCAAGTTCCGGCTCTTTGCGGATAAGAACGTGCACATGGTTGAGCACATTGAACATAAAGTGGGGGTTGATCTGCGCCTGAAGCATTTGCAGCCTCGATCGCGACAACTCTTCCCGCATCTGCATATTGATCTCGAAAAACCGCAACCCGCAGAACCCGAAATTAACCAACGTGATTACCTGAAATCCCGCAATAAAATCATCTATAGATGCTCCTCTATCCTTAAGATAATCGAAAAAACCTGAAACGGGAAATACACCCTCATTCTCCAATGTATAGAAAGTCCATTGCGCAATGGGTATGGCGAATGAAAATAACGAACTGAAAATAAGAAATTGGAATGCGAATTTCCAACCGTTCCTCTTCTCAATCGCTTTTTTAAGCAGATTCTTAGTGAGATAGGTCGTGATAGGATACGACGCACCGACATACCATGCGGCAAGTAGAAATCCCTCCAATAATGTCATCCCATTAAGCAAATGCCGCACAAAAAATACGGCTAAGAAAAACACCCATACGAACAGTACAAAACGGTCGTAGCTGAAAGTGATTTTTTTCATACGGCTAAAATAGGGATTTATTTGACAGTCCACAAGGCTCGGGGAGTTATAACGCTATAATCATTTGTTATTTTAGGACCTCGCCCCTGCTTTCTGTCATCTCGAGCGTGGAGCTGCGCTATTTCCCACAGCGTTTCGAGATGACATATCTTAGCGGGGCTCTATATGTGAATACGGCCTGTGCACCGGAAATTCTCAATCTCCTATTTATTGATCGCCCTGCGTGGATATGCGTCTACGCCTATTGGGGATCGACATTGCATGTTATACGTACTCCTCGCAAATGCTTATCAGAAAGCAATTCACCCAGTCGACGCCGTGCATCGGCAAACGAACTTCCGCGTTCGACTTTGAGCAGTAACGTCAGTATCTCCTCGCCGCGCACCTTGTCTACCAACGGCGGCTGTGGGCCTAACAGCATCCTGCCGAATACCGCACGCCCGGACATGGCGAGCCTGTTCGCAACTTCCCATAGTCGTGCAGCATCGCGGTGACGCAAAGTAACCTCTATCAGGCGGCAATAGGGCGGGTATAGAAATTCGGCGCGCTCGGCAAGTTGCTCGCACGCCATAGCTTCATAATCTCCGTCCGCAGCCTGACGGACAAGAGGATTCGCCGGTTGCGAGGTTTGGATCACCACCTGTCCCTGTTCGCCGCGGCGGCCGCAACGGCCAGCCATCTGGGTAATAGTCTGGAATGCGCGCTCTGCAGCCCTGAAATCGGGGTAAGCCAACAGGTTGTCGGCGTTCAGTATTCCCACCAGTGCCACGCCGCCGAAGTCGAACCCTTTGGTTATCATCTGTGTGCCTACCAAAATATCGGTTTTTCCGTGCTCGAAAGCCATGATAGTACTCTCATAACGTTTAGCGGAGGCAGCCGTATCGCGGTCGAGGCGTGCTATACGCGCATCGGGGAAGATTCGCACCAACTCATCGACGGCTTTCTCGGTACCGAAGCCGCGAGGTTCGAGGGCGGCCGCGCCACACGTCGGACAAACCGTGGGAAGTCTTTGCGCGCGGCCGCAATAATGGCATCGCAACATGCCGTCGCCCTTATGCCACGTCATCGCGACATTGCATTGCCTGCATTTAATCACCGCCCCGCACTCGGCACACTCGATATACGGTGCAAACCCGCGCCGATTCTGGAACAGCATCGCCTGTTTCCCGTTAACGAGAACTTCATTAAGGCGATCCAAAAGCAGCTTATTAAAGTGTACCGTACGTTCCCCACGTGCCACGGCTTTCAGCGTATCCGAGATCATGATCTGCGGCAATGGCACGCCGCCATAACGTTCGGCAAGCTTCACATAACCGTATTTCCCAGCCCTGGCATTGAAAAAACTCTCCAGAGAGGGTGTTGCGCTGCCCAACAGTGTCTTTGCCCCCGTCGCACGCGCCAGCATGATAGCCGCATCACGGGCATGATAGCGCGGTGCAGGGTCTTCCTGCTTATAACTCGCATCGTGCTCCTCGTCGACTATGACTAATCCTAAATTCTGCACAGGCAACAATACCGCACTCCGCACACCTAATACCACCAAGCCTCCCTGCGAAGATTTCACCCGTTCCCAAACCACAGCCCGCTGACGTCCCGTAAGACGCGAGTGATAAACTACCACACGCTCTCCGAACCACGCCCGCACACGCCGAACCAACTGCGAACTCATAGCTATCTCGGGCAACATGTAGAGTACATTGCGCCCCGCGGCCAACTGTTCGGCTATAAGATTGATATATATCTCTGTCTTCCCGCTACCTGTAACACCCTGCAAAACAACTACTTGCGTTGAATCGAATTTTTCTTTAACATCGGTGAACGCCCTCTGTTGCGACGCCGACAGTACGGGCAAATCGACAGGTAGGTCAGGCAACTCCCCTTTTGCAAGTTCGCGCTTCATTATGCGTACCAAGCCTTTTGCCTCCAGCGCCCTTAACGCCGCGGCATCGGCCCTCAACCGTTTGCGCGGCACATCGGGGCCACCCGCTTCGGCAATCTCCAACAATGCTCTGTACTGTCGTACCGCACGTCCCAAACTCTCGAAAGCCTCGTTCAATGCCACTTCGTCTCCAACGGCCAACGACACGAAACTCTCTGTCGCCGGTTTGTAAATCTCACCCGCGAACTCCTCGCCCGACAGTCCCTCGGGGCGTAACGCCGCCGGCAACGCCGCCGCCATAACCTCGCCCAACGAACACATATAATAGTCAGCTATCCACTCCCAGAAGCGCATTTGCTCCTCCGAGATAGTCCCTTCAAGGACTTCTTCCACAGGTTTAACAGCAAAAGGAGGGCGCACACCGTGCACCCTCCAAATCACGCCCATTATATGTTTTCGCGCCCCGAACTGAACCCGTACCATCCGGCCCGCCACCACCTCCTCCGTCAACGAAAACGTGAACGCCCCATGCGCCACAGGCAAAACTATGTCTGCATAAAGTTGCATTAATCTGTTGAATATCATACCGACTTTTGCACAGATGGTGAGCAAATCAACCTTTCACGCGCATGTCGGCATAAAATCGTATCGTATGAACGATGAATAATGAGCTGTTTTTGTGCTGCGACAACCAAGCCTCATCATTCATAACTCTTAATTCATAACTACCTCAGGCTTACCTCGCGCGATCCCAACAGGCGTCCATCCATATATACCTCTACCAAATATTTACCCGCCACGATGCCCGAGCCTTTATAATATAGCGCCGTGCCGAGATCCTGATTCTGGTAATCGATATCTCGTAAGGCGGTATAGGCACGCTGCTCGCCCTCGAAATCGAATGTCGCTCCAGGGTTGTTTGCCAACAGATAGCCGTCAGGCCCCACCACTCGCACATATACCGGCCGCTCACCGGGCTGTGCCAATTCATTGGCCGACAGCACGAAATCTACCCTCAACTGCGCTGCACGGCCCGCACGCTGCAACTCCCTGTCCCTGTCGCTCAAAGGCACAAGGTTGATGTCTCGCGCACGCACCACCGAACCCTGGCGTACCTTTGTCGAAAGCTCACTCACGCTTTCCTCCGCCATTTCGGCACGCATGCGTTCAGTAGTAACCCGCTCGCGCATCTCGAGGTTCTCACCTATCAGGCGCGTGTTGAGCCTGTTGAGCGAGTCGATGGTAGCAATATAACCTTTTGCCGTGGCTCGCATAAGACGCAGCGTGTTTTCGTATTCGCGGATCTTGTTGGCGCTCAACCGACGCTCGTTGTTCAGTTGCGTAAGTATAGAGTCGGCCCTTTGACGCTCACTCGCCATCTGTATATTGAGCGTATCGTTGGTCGTTTGCAGATTGTCGTAATCGCCCATCAGGCTCGAGAATTGCTCGTTGAGCATGTTACGTTCGAGGGCGAAATCGGCCTTCTGATTGGCCATCTGGCGCATAAATATAAACGACATTACCGCAAGTATTACCGCAAGGGCAATTATCGCTATCTGGTATCCGCGGATTGTTTTGCCCGCCTCGGGGCGTTCGTCGTATCCGTAATCGTACTCCGTCATATCTCTTTTTATTTAGTTTTGCTCGTTAGAGGATATTTAAGCCCTTCGTATTTGGTCATCGTGGCGACTATACTGCCGAACTTGATTGGCGACTCTATATATAGCGGGATATGGTTGCGGTCGTCCGAGATCCATAACGAAAACTCGGAACCTTCGGCAAACAACTCTCCCTGCACATCTATATCGGCCGAGGTGGCCATCGAGCAGATGATCTTTAACGTCCTGAACTTGCCGACACGCCCTATCTTTTTCGTCTCCTTGCCCATATAGCGGTAAGTAATCACCCTCACCGTATCGTCGAGTACCAACTGTAATGCACGCCGCTCACCCACCTTGAACGAAGCTATATCCTCACACCGCAAGTTGTATAAAAGTGCCAACGCATCGCCTGCACCTTTTGTCAATGCCATTGTTTTATGCGTCTCATTGGGCCTCGACAACTTTCGGTAGCGTGTGTCCACCACATTTTTAGCCCAATCGTAAACATAATCGGCCCTGAAGCGATATTTATTCTCCTGCAATCTGCTCGCAAAACGTAACGGCCTCAAAGTTTGTGCATCGAGATATGTCTCATAACTGTCGTTCAGGTCGAAGAACGTGCGGTATCCGGCAAGCGTCTTACCCGTGGCATTCACCTTATAGGCCTGCACTCCGTCAACCGAAGTACCCGTGGTTTGGAACACCACACCTATAACATTGCTGTTCACGAAAGAGTGTCTTATCGAAAAGGAAAGCTTCTCGCCTGCCTTAAATGCCATATCTCCCTGCGCCTGCACCCCAACGGGCAGAAGCACAATAACCGTCAATATTATAAATATCCTTTTCATTTTTCTATGTTATTTTGTTCATTTTCTCTTTAATAAGACAGAACCAAAGAATTACGGGTGCCCCGCGGAGCAGATATTTATGTTAGTGTCCTAAAATTTCCCTCTGCATATTAGTTCTGAGGATATCTTACATGGAGCGCATTGTAACTATGTTTATAAGCAGTTTTAGCTCCACCTTTTTATCAAAAATATGGTACAGCCATACTCCATTCGCAAAGTTAAGATATTCTGCTGAAATCGCTATCTTTTTTCGAGAAATATCTTTGTTTCAATTCTTTCAATTGCGGGTCGGCGAGTTCGGGGTCTTTTTCGAGGATGGATAAGGCAATCGTTCTGGCATGTTCTACAAGAGCGGCATCGCGTGAAGGGCTGGCTATCTTCAGGTCGAACATTTGGCCGCTCTGCATGGTTCCGCTCAAATCGCCGGAGCCGCGCAGTTGGAGGTCGAGTTCCGAGAGTTCGAAACCGTCGTTAGTGCGCACCATGGCTTCGAGGCGCTTACGGGCCTCGTGCGAGAGCTTATCGCCGCTCATCAGTATGCAGTAGGACTGGCCGCCTCCGCGCCCCACCCTGCCCCGCAACTGATGAAGCTGTGACAACCCGAAACGCTCGGCGCTCTCGATAACCATCACCGTGGCGTTAGGCACGTCGACCCCTACCTCGATAACCGTCGTAGCGACCATAATATGCGCCACACCATCTTTGAACTGCATCATATTCCGCTCTTTGACCTCTGCGGACAGGCGGCCATGCACCACGGTGATAAAGTATCCGGGCGGCGGGAATTGTTGCGACAGCGATTCGAAACCGTCTTGAAGATCTTTGTAATCCATACTCTCCGACTCGGCGATCAGCGGATAGACGACATACACCTGTCGTCCGGCAGCTATCTGGCGCTGCATAAAACCCATCACGCGCAGGCGGTCGCTATCTCGCAGGTGAATGGTTTTTATGGGTTTGCGCCCTGGCGGCAATTCGTCTATCACCGAAACGTCGAGATCGCCATACATCGTCATGGCAAGAGTGCGCGGAATAGGCGTAGCCGTCATCACCAACACGTGCGGCGGTTGGTGGTTTTTTGTCCACAGCCGTGCGCGCTGCTCGACGCCGAATCGGTGCTGTTCGTCGATAACCACAAAGCCGAGGTTGGCGAACTGCACCGTATCCTCGATCAGCGCATGAGTGCCGATAAGTATATCCACCGAACCATCTCTAAGTCCCTCGTGGATCGCGCGACGTTCTTTCGCCGTGGTCGAACCTGTTAGAACCTCGACGCGCACGGGCATATCGCCCAACATCTTTTTCACCGTCGCGAAATGCTGTCGTGCAAGTATCTCGGTGGGGGCCATCATACACGACTGGAACGCGTTGTCGGCCGCTAAAAGCATACTCAACAACGCCACCAAGGTCTTGCCGCTACCCACATCGCCCTGCAACAGGCGGTTCATCTGGAAACCCGATACGGTATCGCTGCGTATCTCTTTTATTACTCGTTTCTGCGCACCGGTAAGTTCAAACGGGATGCACTCATTGAAAAATCTTGTGAACTTATCGCCCACCGTGGGAAACAAAAAGCCATCGCACCGCGCCATGCGGCCCGTGCGCTCCGACAGAATTCCCAACTGCACACCCAATAACTCCTCGAATTTCAGGCGGCGTTCGGCCTGCCGCAGGCGTTCGGGATTTTCGGGAAAGTGTATATTTTGAAGTGCGAGGTTCAGGGGCATCAGCTTTTGCTCACGCATCAGCCACTCCGGCAGCGTCTCGACAATATGGTTTCGGGCATTCTCCCATGCCTTACATATGAGGTTATATATGCCTTTCGAGCATAAGTAATTCGCCGTAAGGGTCTCGGTCGTGGAGTATATGCCTTGCATATTGCCTTTATGGCGCGGCGCATCAACGGCTTCGAGTTCGGGATGCACCATCTGCAACTCGTGGTTGAAAAAGCCCGGACGGCCGAAGACGATATATTCTCGGCCGCGCTCCAACTGTTTCTCAACCCAACCCAAGCCACCGAACCATGTCAATTCCACACCTCCCGTATCGTCGCTCGCCAACGCGATCAAGCGTTTTTTGCGACCTTCTCCATGCACGGCGAAACTCTCCACACGCACACGAAGTTGTATATAGTTCGGGGCATCCTCGGTTACTTCACGCACTTTGTAGACTTTCGTGCGGTCGATATAACGGCGCGGGAAATAGTACAACAGGTCGCGCATGGTGCTTATTTTCAGCTCCTTACGCAACAGCATCGCACGCCGCTCGCCTACCCCTGGCAAGAATTTTATGTCATTATAGAGGTATCCCCTCATGACACAAAGATAATAATTATCCATTTTCAATTTTTCATTTTCCATTTATTAACTATCTTTACATTTATGAAAACCGAGGTTCGCATCAGAAGTGTAGTTATCGGGGGCCGGCATCCCGTGGCCGTGCAGTCTATGGCCGATTGCAGCACTATGGACACGGCGGCGTGTGTCGATCTGTCGCAGCGGCTTCGTGTAGCCGGATGCCGTATAGTACGCTTCACCGTTCAGGGGCCGCGCGAAGCCGCTAACCTTGAGAATATCCGCACAGAATTAGACGCGGTTGGATTGAATGACATGGCAATTGTGGCAGACGTCCATTTCAACCCGCGCGTGGCGTTACTGGCCGCGGAGTATGCCGATAAGGTGCGCATCAACCCCGGCAACTTCGGAGGTGCGGGCGAGGAGTTTATAAATCTCCTGAGTATTTTGCGCCGGCGCGGCGCAGCGTTGCGGGTGGGGGTTAACCACGGGTCGCTCGCACCGAATATGGTCGAACGCTGGGGTGACACTCCCGAGGGCATGGTCGAAAGCGCCATGGAGTACCTGCGGGTATGCGTGGCACAGGGGTTCGATCAGGTTGTGGTGTCGATGAAGTCGAGCAATGTACGTGTGATGGTGCACGCCTACCGCCTTTTGGAGGCCGCGATGGAGGTCGAGAGGATGGCTTTCCCGTTGCATCTGGGCGTTACGGAGGCGGGTGACGGCGAGGCGGCGCGCGTGAAATCGGCAGTAGGCATAGGGACGCTGCTCGCCGAGGGTTTGGGAGACACCGTACGTGTATCGCTCACCGAATCTCCCGAGAACGAGATACCCGTGGCACAGGCCATAGTAGACTGTTTCCCGCGCCGCAATTCGGAATTACCGACAGTTGTTAACGCGTTATGCGCGGGCATGCACCGCCGTGAAACCGACGCTGTGGGTAATATAGGCGGCGGACAGCCTCCGTTGCTGTGGGACGAGTTGGACGACAGGGCGCACGAGGGCATAGAGAAAGGCGAGATAGAGGTTGTGGATATCCATGGCGACTGGCGCTCACAGATAGCTGCCGCAGGTCGCCGCCCCATTATAGTCCGCGGGAAATACGACGGCAGTCCCCTGATCCCTGCATCGGCAGAGCTGGGCGCGGCATTTGTCGACGGGCTGGCCGATGGGATGCACATAGTTGCAGAAGGTAACACACGCACGCTCGGGTTGGCGATACTGCAAGCTGCACGCGTGCGCATGACGACGACCGAGTACATAGCCTGCCCTGGTTGCGGCCGCACTCTATACGATCTGCGAGGTACTCTGGCTGCCATAAAGGCCCGTACATCACACCTTGCGGGGCTTAAGATCGGCGTTATGGGATGTATCGTGAACGGTCCCGGCGAGATGGCCGATGCCGACTACGGCTACGTGGGCGAAGGCCCCGGCCGTATAACACTCTACAAAGGCCACACCGTCGTCCGACGCGCAATACCACAGGAAGAGGCGATCGATGCATTGCTCACTTTAATCGAAACCGAACAAATAGCCACACCAAACGGTTCGTTAAATAGATAATTTTGAGATTATAATGAAACCTGACATAGTGCGATTTCCCTATGTCGGCACTCAAAACACCGTCGTTATTCTAAGTATAGCCGCACCGCGGGTGTAGCAAAACGGAACAGACAAAAGATGTCTTTCTACAAGTTCGGAATGACAAGATAATTATTTTGTTTCTCTCATAATTCATAATTAATAACTCATAATTCATATAATCATGGCTGAATTTGAAGTTGTCGGCGGGCACAGGCTCAAAGGCGAGATCACACCTCAGGGCGCGAAAAACGAGGCGCTCCAAATACTATGCGCGGTGATGCTCACCGACCAAACCGTAACCATCTCCAACATCCCCGAGATCGTCGACTGTATGCAGTTGATCGAGTTGTTGGAACAGTTCGGTGTCGAGGTGCACAAGATAGAAACGGGAACATATACGTTCCGCGCGGCGAATATCGACATCGATTATATGAAGACCGAGGATTACCGCCGTCGTGCAGCCAAACTGCGCGGCTCGGTGATGCTTCTCGGACCTATGCTGGCACGTTTCGGCATGGGGTATATGCCCAAACCCGGAGGCGATAAGATCGGACGCCGTCGATTGGACACCCACTTTATAGGCTTCGAGAAATTGGGGGCAACGTTCAATTTCGATACCGGCGAGAACTTTTTCTCCATCGAGGGTCGAGATATGAAAGGCACATACATGCTGTTGGACGAGGCTTCGGTAACTGGTACGGCCAATATCGTGATGGCCGCCGTGCTTACTCCAGGGTATACTACCATATATAACGCCGCATGCGAACCTTATCTCCAGCAGTTGTGCAATATGCTCAACCGCATGGGCGCAAAAATCTCCGGCATCGCGTCGAACCTGCTCACCATCGAAGGCGTAGAGAAATTGGGCGGCACCCAACACCGCATGCTGCCCGACATGATCGAGGTGGGAAGTTTTATCGGCATGGCCGCCATTACGCGCAGTGAGATCACGATCAAAGACGTTTCGTACCGTGACCTCGGCATCATACCCGAGCAGTTCCGCCGTATGGGTATCCACTTCGAGCAGCGCGATGATGATATTTACATTCCGCGTCAGGAGCAATATACGATAGAGAGCTTTATCGACGGGTCGATAATGACCATCGCCGACGCCCCGTGGCCCGGGCTTACCCCCGACTTATTGTCTATCTTTCTGGTTGTGGCGACACAGGCCAAGGGCGCGGTACTTATACACCAGAAGATGTTCGAGAGCCGCCTGTTCTTCGTCGACAAACTGATAGATATGGGCGCGCAGATCATCCTTTGCGACCCCCACCGTGCAACGGTAATCGGCCACGGGCATCAAATGCGTCTGCGTGCAACCACCATGTCATCGCCCGATATACGCGCGGGTGTGGCATTGTTGCTTGCGGCAATGTCGGCCGACGGCTGCTCGCGCATCCAGAACATCGAGCAGATCGACCGCGGTTACCAAAATATCGACACGCGCCTGAACGCCCTCGGCGCCGAGATCAGGCGTGTCAAATAGTGCGTGCCCCTGCAAGTCGGATTCAATTTACAATGGTGCGTAATTGAACAGAACGGTCATTGGATAAGTTCACCTTTGCAGCAATTGAAACGAACCTTTGCTGTCTTCCCGAACCCGAACGAAACGAGCATGAGTGATCTACCGCATATAGTCTTTGATAAGCGGTAGATCACTCGTCGTCGCCTTGTGGCCCACTCGGGATGATAATTGCTCTCCGCGAGCACGCGGTCGCTCTGCGAGAGCACCCGACTAAAATCCGAAATACCCTTTTGCGTTGCGGTAAGCGATGTCGGCAACCATCGAGTGGATCGTCTCCATCTCGCTTGCAGGTAAGCGACCCGATTCGACGTCGGCGCCTATCAGGTCGCACAGTATACGCCGGAAATATTCGTGGCGCGTGTAACTCATCAGGCTGCGCGAGTCGGTGAGCATGCCCACAAAACGGCTTAGCAATCCTAATGACGAGAGAGCGTTGAGTTGTTTGCGCATGCCGTCCTCCTGATCGAGGAACCACCACGCCGCACCGAACTGTACCTTACCGGCCACAGTACCGTCGTTAAACGTTCCGGCCATCGTCGCAAGAACCTCGTTGTCCTTGGGGTTGAGGTTATAAAGAATGGTCTTAGCAAGTTTCCCGCGCGAAGCGAGACTGTCGAGGAAACGGTTTCCTGCGCGTGCAACAGACAAGTCGAGAATGTCGTCATAGCCCGTATCGGCACCTATACGGTTGAACATCAGAGAGTTGTTGTTGCGTATAACACCTACGTGAAATTGCTGTACCCATCCCTTCTCGGCATCCATAACGGCAAGATGGTGGAGCATACCGCTACGGTAGATATTCAATTCATCCTCCGTAAGGCTCTTACCGGCAAGGGCTTTTTTAAGGATACGGTCGATCTCCGCATCGGTGAAATCGTCGGCGTAGAAGGTCTCCAGGCCGTGATCGGAGAGGCGACAACCTGCGGCAGCAAAAGCGTCGTGGCGCTTGCCGAGAGTATCCATAAGCGTTTGAAAACTACTGATCTCAACCCCCGCCGAGGCGCCGAGGCGCAAAAGATAATCTTTGAACGACGATTTCTCAATGGCTACCGCCGCATCGGGGCGCCACGTGGGCAACACTTTACATCCGAACGGACGCGCCGCTATCGCCGCATGGTGTTCCAGCGTATCGGCAGGGTCGTCGGTGGTGCAGATAACCTCTACCTTGAACTTTTTTACAATATCCTGTGCACGCATCGCCGCCAACCTGGCGTTCGCCTCATCGTATATAGCGCGCGCGGTTTCGGGTTTGAGTATAGTATGGATGTCAAGTGCGCGCGCCAACTCCAGATGCGTCCAATGATATAGCGGATTGCGCATTGTCATAGGTACCGTCGCCGCCCATTTTTCAAACTTCTCCCAATCGCCCGCATCGCCCGTGATAAACTTCTCATCCACTCCGTTGGCCCGCAAGGCACGCCATTTATAGTGGTCGCCACCGAGCCACACCTGTGTGATATTACCCATCGGACGGTTCTCCGCAATGGTTTGGGGATCCAAATGGCAATGGTAGTCTATAATGGGCTGCTTCTCAGCGCTGCGGTGATACAATTCATGCGCAGCATCACCACCCAGCATAAAATCGTCGTGAATAAAAGGTTTCATATTAATGATCAACAGTTAATGGTTAACGTAATGGAGGAAAGTTTTCGGTGAGCCGGTAGCGGTGAAACGCATAAGTCGCAGACGTTACGGCTCGCCGCATGGAGCAGCGGCTTAGTGCTTAGGCTCACTTCGTTAGCCTGCCGAAACGAGAGTAGCCCCAACGCAGTGCGGCTCGCTAACACTTGCCGCTCAATAAGATTCCTCGTCGGCGCCATGCACCTCTGTCGGAATGACAAAGAAAATAACTGTCCTGTACGGGCACGTACCTCATTCGGGATGACAACTTAAAAAATAATCGCCCTGCGCGAGCACGCGCGAGATTCCCATTTCGAGGCCGCGGAGTTCGGCGAGGCCGCGGAGGCGTCCGATGGCGGAGTACCCTGGGTTGGTCTTTTTGTCGCCGAGGTCATCGAGCATACGGTGGCCGTGATCGGGGCGCAGATGTATTCGACGGTGCTCGGTGTTTTCAACCTCCAGAAGCGCTCGCATGGCGCCGTACATGTCTACATCGCCTTCGAGGTGGTTAGCCTCATGGAAATTGCCGTCGGCATCGCGTTCGACGTTGCGGAAGTGCACGAATCCCACACGCGGCCCGAAACGGCGGATCATCGCCGTGGCATCGTTACCCTCGCCTGCACCGAACGATCCCGTGCAAACACACAATCCGTTGCTCGGATTGGGAACCGCATCTACCAAAAGTTGAAAATCCTCGGCCGAGGACATTATACGCGGCAGCCCGAAAAGCGGCAGCGGCGGGTCGTCGGGATGTATGACCATACGCACACCAACCTCGTCGGCTACGGGAAGAATCTCCTGTAAAAATAGGACGAGATGTTCGCGCAGGCGTTCGGGCGGAATACCGTCGTAGGTTGCCAACGCAGCGCGGAACTGCTCCATCGTAAAGCTTTCTTCGGCACCAGGCAGTCCCGCTATTATGTTGCGTGTCAATATCTTTCGCTCTTCGGGAGACATTCCCTCGAAACGATGCAAAGCCCGAGCGCGTTGCTCGGGAGTGTAGACAGCTCCCGGACGCTCAAGTATAAATAGATCGAACGCTGCGTAGGCATCCATCTCGAACCTAAGCGCACGCGAGCCGTCAGGCACCACATAATCGAGGTCGGTACGCGTCCAATCCACCACGGGCATAAAATTATAGGTCACTACATTTATCCCGCATTCCGCAAGATTACGCAATGTCTGCTTGTAATTCTCAATATGGCGCACATAGTTTCCCGTGCGCGTTTTGATCTCCTCGTGTACGGGTACGCTCTCCACCACACTCCATGTCAGGCCGGCATCGGCGACGAGTTGCTGCCGTTTCTTAATCTCCTCCACAGGCCACACCTCGCCGTTGGGAATGTGGTGCAGTGCATGAACTATATCGGTGGCTCCCGCCTGCCGCGCATCGGCCAGCGACACCGGGTCATTCGGCCCGAACCATCGCCATGATTGAATCGAAAGGAACATGTTATTAATTGGTAATTGAAAATGGATAATGGAAACTTAATCGGTAAATTTCCCTCTCGCTATAAGTTGTTTTTCGAGGCAACAGTTTATTCTATATACTGAATGCGTCAAACCCGCCGTCCACTACTGCCACCGTGCCGGTAACGAACCGTGAGGCATCGCTTGCCAGATAGTGCAGCGTACCCAACAGTTCATCGGGTTCGCCGAAACGCCCGAACGGAGTATGTTTGATTATAGTTTCGCCGCGCGCAGTGAGTGACCCGTCGGGATTAGTGAGTAGTGTGCGGTTTTGCTCCGAGATGAAAAACCCGGGGGCTATCGCATTTACGCGCACTCCCTCGCCGAACTTCATGGCTATCTCGCCCGCAAGGTATTTTGTAAGGTTTACGACCGCCGCTTTTGCCACACCGTAGCCCGCCACGCGTGTCAGAGGACGCAAGGCCGACTCCGAGGCGACGTTGATTATCGACCCGCGGCCGCGTTCGCACATCGCACGTCCGAAGGCTAACGTGGGCAACACTGTGCCAAAAAGGTTCAGATCGACTACACGGCGCATGGCATCGATATCGAGGTCGAATATCGTTTTATCGGGTGGCACGGTAGCACCTGCCTGATTGCCGCCCGCACAGTTTATCAGCACATCGACAGGCTCGCCTATCATCTTATCTGCTTTTTCCAACGACTCGCGATCGAGTACATCGGCGGCAATAAATCGGCTGCCGGTCTTATCGGCAAGTGCTTTGCCTGCCTCTGCATTTCGCGCCAGAACCGCCACCCGTGCGCCCTGTGCGGCGAAATATTCCACCATCTCACGCCCCAAAACACCTGTTCCGCCCGTGATTACAACGAGGCGGTCTTTAATATCGAATAATTCCATGCCGTAAAATTAATCGATAATGGATAATTGACAATGGATAATTAAAAATTTATTGACAATAGCACATATCTATACAGGGTGATTATTTATGGTTCAAGACAATTTTATCGAGGTGATTAAATGAGAGATTTCTCGTCGCACTATACACCTCTGTCGTTCCGACAGATGAATTATACATTATCAATAATTTCCCATTATCCATAGAATTAACTATCTTTGCATTCATGAAAATCAAAGAACGTTGGGGTACGAACCCTGAGGATTTCCGCACTTACGATACTGGTCGCATCAGACAGGAATTTTTGGTTGAGAAGTTGTTCGAGGCAGGGTGTGTGAGAATGATTTACACTCACAACGACCGCCTTGTGATCGGCGGTGCAGAGCCTACAGGCGACAGATTGCGGTTGGAGACCCCCGAATTGTTGAAAGCCGAATATTTCTGTGAGCGTAGGGAATTGGGCGTGGTCTGTATAGAAGGCGAGGGAGTTCTGGAAGTCGACGGCGTGGCATTCGAGATGGGGTATAAGGATGCCGTCTATGTAGGCCGCGGATCTCGGGAGGTTGTATTCTCAGGAAATGCGAAGTTCTATTTCGCATCGGCACCCGCACATAAGGAGTATCCCACGACGCAGATCACCGCTTCGATGCGCCGCACGCGCGAATTAGGTGCACGTATAACGAGTAACGAACGCACCCTAAACCAACTGATACTAAACGAAATCGTTCCATGTTGCCAGCTCCAGATGGGGCTTACCGAATTGCACGAAGGTAGTGTGTGGAATACCATGCCTCCACATACCCATTCGCGGCGCATGGAGGCTTATTTCTACTTCAAGGTGCCGCATGAGCAAGCCGTATGCCATTTTATGGGCGAGCCGCAACAGACGCGCCATATATTCGTCGGCAACGAGCAGGCAGTGATCTCCCCCTCGTGGTCGATACACTCAGCGGCAGGAACGAGCAGCTACACATTTATCTGGGCCATGTGCGGCGAGAACCTCGACTACGACGATATGGACACTTTTACGTCGGATAAGTTAAGATGAGGGCTGTAAAAAATAATAAGCTGTCATCCCGACGCGTGGAGCGAGGGATCTCTAACACGGCAGGCGGTAGATTCCTGTGCATATCAGCTGCCTGTGCCCTACTGTTTCTCTCGTCATGCAATGTGCAACGGATCACGGTTTTCAACCCGTCGGATTTCGCACGCCCCGAGGCTATGGCCGAGGTTCCGGCAAAGTTGGGCAATATGGTGTTCGATGCCGATGGCACGGAAATACCGTCACAGGTCACTTACGACGGCAAACTTATTTTTCAGCCGCGGTTGAATGCGGGCGAAAGCCGGAGATTTACCGTACGGCGGGGCAAACCGGCAAAGTATGAGCAGCGTACTTTCGGACGAGCATATCCCGAACGATACGACGATTTCGCATGGGAAAACGACCGTGTGGCATTCCGCATTTACGGTCCTGCGCTGAAACCCATAGACGGCCCGAGTAACGGTATCGACGCATGGTATAAGCGCACGGACAAACTGATCCTCGACAAGTGGTATGCCGACGACCTTGCGGGGCGCGGCTCATACCATAACGACCACGGCGAAGGATTGGACGATTATAAGGTCGGGCACACACTTGGTGCAGGAGCAATGGCGCCGATAGTAGGCGACAGTCTCGTGTTGGGTGAGAATTACGAGCGTGCCGAATTGCTTGAAAGCGGCCCATTAAGAACTACGTTCAAACTTTGGTATGCAGGCGGCGAAACACGCACCATCTCTTTGGACGCTGGTTCGCAACTGACAAAGATCGTACAGGAATACGCTCCAGAAAGCGCGCCCGACAGTGTGGCTGCGGGGTTCCCGACGCGGCCGGGCAGAATAATTTTCAGCCGATTCATATTTTCATCGCACCCGGACCGAGGCACCTTAATAATCGAAGAACCCGACACTCCTCTTGCACAGGATGTGTGGTTGGGATTGATCATGTATGGTGATGTACTGCCCGAAAGCGTAAGCGATCATTCGGTTATAAGCATTCCCTATACAGGTCCCGTGACATACTATACGGGCTACGGATGGGGCAAAGCAGGAATGACGCGTGAGGATTTTGTCGAATATATGGAAAGGTTTGCACGAGAACTCGACATGCCGTTATTAATACCAGAGATAAGTGTTTCGGAGAAAACAGGCCGGAATATTAAACAAAACTGAAAAATATGCCTTAATGGAAAAAATAGTAACCTTCGGCGAGATCATGCTGCGGCTCGCCACTCCGGGGCGGCTGCGGTTCGCACAGTCAACAGCTCTGGAGGCTACATTCGGAGGCGGCGAAGCTAATGTCGCGGTATCGCTCGCGAACTACGGTATGAAAGCCGAATTCGTAACCCGCCTGCCGCAAAACGACATTGCCGAATGGTGCATGGCAGAACTGCGCAAACACGGCGTAGAAACTGACCATATTGTCCGCGGCGGCTCGCGAGTCGGTATATATTACCTCGAAACAGGAGCAGTGTTTCGCCCATCCAAAGTGGTCTACGACCGTGCAGGAAGCTCGCTGGCCGAGATCGAGCCAGGCATGGTCGACTGGAGCAAAGTCCTCGAAGGCGCAACATGGTTCCATTGGACAGGCATAACCCCTGCCGTATCGCAAGGTGCTGCCGACGCATGCCTCGAAGCCGTAACGGCAGCCTCCGAGATGGGTATCACCGTATCCTGCGACCTCAACTTCCGCAAAAACCTGTGGAAATACGGCAAAACGGCAAGTGAGATCATACCTGCACTGGTCGAAAAGTGCGACGTTATCATAGGCAACGAGGAAGATGCCGAAAAAGTCTTCGGCATAAAGCCCGCCTCTTTCGACGCCGAGCACACGGGCGGCGAAGTCGACGGTTCTCACTTCGAAGAGGTATGCCGCGCCCTCGCCGCAAAATTCCCGCGTGCAAAAAAAATCTCTCTCACCCTACGCGGCTCTCTGAGTGCAGACCACAACACATGGGGCGCATGCCTATATAACGGCAGCGAATTCCACATCTCGCGCCGATACGACATAACCCACATAGTAGACCGTGTAGGCGGCGGCGACTCATTCGCCGCAGGCCTCATATACGGTCTCCTGACACGCAACGACGCACCCGCACTCGAATGGGCGGTAGCCGCATCGGCCCTCAAACATACCATAAGCGGCGACTTCAACCTCGTCTCCGTAGCCGAAGTCGACGCCCTCGCGGCCGGAAACTCATCGGGACGGGTATCGAGATAAATGATACAACAGTTCTTTCTTACAAGAAAGAACCAAAGAAGTGTGCGTGCCCGCACAGGGCAATTATTTTATATTAATACACCATAGTTCATTTGCGGATCTTAGCGCTCGGGAATAAATAAGCGTTATATGAACTTCGTGCAAACAATCCTCGCAAACTTACTGACAATGGAGAGTTGCGATATGATTATTTAGCATACTAACATAAATATCAGCCCTGCGGGGACACCCGCGGTTTTCTGATTCTCATTATCAAAAAGAACGAATAAAAAGGAGATGACAGATTTATTTACACTTACAGGGAGGACGGCGTTGGTTACGGGAGGCAGCCAGGGTATCGGGTTTGCCATGGCTTGTGCGCTTGCTGGCGCCGGTGCGCACGTGGTGTTTAACGGACGCACGGCGGAATCGGTCGAACAGGGGGCTGAGGATTACCAGAAAGCGGGGATCGAGGCGCGGGGTTTTGTGTGCGATGTGACGGACGAGGAGGCTGTGAGGAAGATGGTTGATGAGATCGGCAGTGTAGATATTCTGGTGAATAATGCGGGGATCATCAAACGCGTGCCTATGACGGAAATGTCGGCAAAGGATTTCCGCGAGGTAGTGGATACCGACCTTACGGCGCCCTTTATAATGGCTAAGGCTGTTATTCCCGGAATGATCGAACGTGGCGGAGGAAAGATCATTAATATATGCTCTATGATGAGCGAATTGGGGCGCGAAACGGTGTCGGCTTACGCAGCGGCCAAGGGCGGACTAAAGATGCTCACGCGAAACATCGCGAGCGAGTACGGGCAATACAATATACAGTGCAACGGCATCGGACCCGGGTATATCGCCACACCGCAGACAGCACCGCTTCGCGAAAAGCAGGCCGATGGGTCACCGCACCCATTCGATTCGTTCATAATCGCCAAGACTCCGGCAGCCCGCTGGGGTACGCCCGAAGATTTGGCGGGTGCGGCGATATTTCTGGCAAGCAGGGCGAGCGACTTCATCAACGGACATATATTATATGTCGATGGCGGTATTCTGGCATATATAGGGAAACAACCGTAAGCAGTACGTACGCGCACTGACTGTCATTCCGAGTAAAGTCTCGCGCAGATGAGAAGGTATCGAAGATTCTAAAGGGCATTGTCATCTCAAAGCGTGTAGCGAGAGATCTCTGATTCGCCGACACTCGTATCGAGATGATAATTGCAGGAGATTAATAGACTTCGCATACTGTTAACTCAAAATGACAACGAAATAATAGCCATGTGCGGATAAACACCTCGCCCCTGATAACAAAAAACAAACTCTTAATAATAATGAAAAACCTTTTTTACCTATCTGTTATGGCACTTTTTGCTACTGCGATGACGGCTTGCGGCCCTCACGGCAAAAGCGACCTCGGCGCGGGGATACGCCTTGCGAACCTCGACACCGCCGTGGCACCCGGCACCGATTTCTATCGTTACGCTACCGGAGGCTGGCAGGATGCCCACCCGCTACCCGCCGAATATTCGCGTTTCGGCTCGTTCGACCTGTTGGCCGAAACCAATCTCCAGCAGTTGGACGGCCTTATCGGTGAGATCGCCGCACAGCAGCACGAGCATGGTACGATACCCTATAAGATCGCCATGGTATACAATCAGGTTATGGACAGCGTAAAACGTAACGCCGACGGCATACAGCCTATTCGCGAGCAGTTGGCACGGATCGCGGTCCTGAAAAACAACGATGATGTGAAGGAATATATGGCCACTACGCGCCCCGAAGGTTTTTCGCCCTATTTCGGTTTTTATATAGCTGCAGACGAGAAGAATAGCTCGATGAATATACTCAACCTTATTCAGGGCGGCCTCGGGATGGGCGACAGGGATTATTATCTCGAAGCAGACGAGAACTCGAAACAGATGCGTGATAAATATGTAGAGCATATCGTCAAGATGTTCCGGTTGGCGGGTTTCCCCGCCGATGTTGCTGCTAAAAAAGCCGCAAGCATTATGGCAACCGAAACACGTTTGGCACGCGCCTTATACTCGCGCGAGCAGTTGCGCGACCCGCAGGCCAACTACCACAAGATGTCGATGACCGAGTTGCAACGCAATTTCCCCGGCTTGGATTGGGTGGCATTCTTTACAGCGGCAGGATTGCCCGACATGGACGAAGTGGTCGTTGCACAAGTCGAGCCGCTTAAAGAAGCGGCCGTAATGATAGACAAATTGCCGACCGAAGATCATATCGCCTACCTGGAGTGGGAATTAATTCATGAATCGTCATCCTGCCTGAGCGACGAGCTGGAAGAACAGAATTTCGAATTTTACGGCAAGGCGATGTCGGGCGCTCAAGAGCAGAAGCCGCGTTGGAAACGTGCCGTAGGTGCCGTCGACGGCTTCCTCGGCGAGGCTGTGGGGCAGATGTATGTCGAAAAATATTTCCCGCCCGCGGCCAAAGAGCGCATGGTGAAATTGATCGGCAACCTTCAGGAAGCCCTCGGCCACAGGATCGAGAACCTCGAGTGGATGAGTCCCGAAACCAAAGCCAAAGCACAGGAGAAACTCGCCGCGTTCGTCGTGAAGGTGGGCTACCCCGACAAATGGAAAGATTATGGTCCGATGGATATTCAGGAGGACAGTTATTGGGCCAATTCGCGCCGCGCTTACCGTTTCTACTATAACGAGAATGTGGCTAAAGCCGGCAAACCGGTCGACCGTACCGAGTGGCACATGACCCCGCAGACGGTGAACGCCTACTACAATCCGACGACCAACGAGATATGTTTCCCCGCAGGCATTCTGCAATACCCGTTCTTCGATATGGAGGCCGACGACGCGTTCAACTACGGCGCGATCGGTGTGGTTATCGCCCACGAGATGACGCACGGGTTCGACGACTCGGGCCGCCAATACGACAAGGACGGCAATATGAACGACTGGTGGACGACCGAAGACACAGAGAAATTCAACGCGCGCGCCGATAAGTTGGTTGCCGCTTTCGACCGTATCGAAGTGTTGCCCGGACTGAACGCCAACGGGCGTTTCACACTGGGAGAGAATATCGCCGATCAGGGAGGCGTTCAAATCGCTTATGAGGGTTATAAAAAGGCGACTGCCGCCGCACCGCTCTCCGAGTGGGAAGGTCTCACCGCCGACAAGCGCTTCTTCCTTGCCTACGCCGGTGTATGGGCAGGCAATATTCGCGAGGAGGCTATCCGCCAGCGTACGCGCATCGACCCGCATTCGTTGGGTAAATGGCGCGTCGACGGTACTCTGCCGCATATCGCCGCATGGTACGACGCCTTCGGCATCACACCCGAAGACCCGATGTATATCGCACCGGAAGAACGGGCTGTCGTTTGGTAGAATACATTGTGCGTGGTGTGTACCCGCACATGGCAATTAGTCCTCTTCATTATGAGCGAACCTGCCATGATTTATCATTTCGGACAAACCGCATGTTTGCGGAGGAGTTTGTACCGTCATTGCGAAGCGCGTAGCGACTAAGCAACCCATAGCTCCAAAAGATTGAATTGAATCGGACTGGATTGCTTCGCACCTAAAGGCGCTCGCAATGACGGTTATGGCGCATTAAAACTAACTTGCACACCCTGATTCAAAAACCATTTTTAATAAACATACTCTTATATAATGGCAAAATTCAGAAAGATCGACGTGTTGGCAAAAATGTGGTCGTGGCCTGTGGTGCCGGTATTCTACCATAGCGATACGGATACGGCATGCGGCGTTATGAAAGCGTGTTACGATGGCGGCATACGTGTCTTCGAGCACGAACCGCGGCGAGCAGGCACATATCGTATTCAAAGAGTTGGTGAATTTCGCGCGCCGCGAATGCCCCGAAATGGCAGTAGGCGCTGGAACCGTCGTAGATGCGGGCACGGCATCGTTATATATCCAGTTGGGTGCAGATTTCATAGTCAGTCCGCTGCTGAATCCCGATGTGGCAAAAGTATGCAACCGTCGTCTTATACCCTATATCCCCGGATGCTGCACACCGAGTGAAGTCGGCACGGCGCAGGAGTTGGGTTGCGATGTATGCAAAGTCTTTCCCGCAAGCGACCCCGTATTCGTCAAGAACATGCTCGCTCCTATGCCATGGAGCAATATCATGGCTACAGGAGGTATCAGCCCCGCAAACATCGCCCAATGGTTCGCGGCCGGCGTTATGTGCTTTGCCCTGCTTTTGATTTCCAACGGCGAAGGCGGCAAGGTGGGAGTGCTTGGAGCGATGGTTCTGCTTATTCCGTACTGGATATCCGATAGGGAACGGCTGGGAAAGATAATCATAAACCTTGGCTGCTGGAGCGCCGTCTACGCCGGTTACCAGGGATATCTGACGGCCCTTAAACGACAGTCCGAAACAACAGTCTTCCCCGTAAACGACCAGAACTTCCTGAACTCGTTCAACCCTATAAATCCGCTTCCATTCGTTATACTTGCCGTAATCCTGCTGGCGACGGGCCTGTGCCCAGTACGGGGTGGTTCGGTATGACTGAAAGACCGCGCTTCCAAACCCAGCCGCGGTTAGTGCCGAAGTTGTCCTGCATACGACCGTGAAGTATCTCCCTAGCCTGCCAGATAATGTTTCCCGGCTGGCCTTCTATGCGGGATCCCGCAGCCTCCACGAATAAAATACCAACGGCGGCCGCCAGAGCCAAGGCCGCTATGCCCGCTATTTTCATCGGCTTTTTCCGCCCCCT
>QMCD01000428.1_pt1 | contig 29166 bp, 10 predicted proteins | sample 1821841 | NCBI WGS metagenome assembly QMCD01 (sample SAMN01991225, study PRJNA193472) | Termite gut metagenome, whole genome shotgun sequencing project. | isolation source: worker | host: Macrotermes natalensis | reverse complement strand
TCACTGATAACCGGACTTTCGCCTGAAGAAATTGAATCCTTAAAAATTGAACCCGGTTCAGTGTAGCGTAGAAATAATGATGAGTGAGACGTCCGGCGAAGTTTCTTACTTCGTTGAGTTAAAAGCAAATTTGTAATCGTTCAAATGCTGGAGCATTTGTTTTAACACGACATGGCAAGATGTTATGCCGAACAGTTCACACCACAATTTTTATAGACTACACTACGGTAAACGAGGGTAAAGCCCGCAATAACGAAGCGTATTTTTCGACTTTTGACAGCCCTAAGATTCAGCATTTTAGTAAATTATTTTTCGATTATTCAGTTTTATGTTAAAATTGACTTTTGCACCTAACGCATCAAATACTTTCAGTATTGTTGTAAACCTTGCATCGGTTGTGCTGTTTTCAATCTTGGAAATCTGCGCTTTCTTAACACCTACTAGCTCACCCAATTCTTCCTGTGTCAGGTTACGTTCTTGTCGTACCTGTTTTATAGTTTGCCCCAATAAGTCAAGACGAAGTTCATTTTCAAATTCATCACGTTTTTTTGTACCTTTTTTACCAATGTATTTATCGGTCAATTCTTCTAAACTGTATGTTTTCATTTCTTACTTGTTTTTTCGTTAAAATATTTTGTCCTCAATTTTTCTGCCCGGTCAATTTCATTTTTAGGAATTTTGTCCACTTTCTTAATCAATCCATGAGTGGAATTTACAACGGTGTCAATTTTATCAGTCTTATCCCAAAAGGCAAAGAGCCGATAATAAGTTTTTTTAAATTATTTTTATTACAAAGGCAATAAGTTTCCCGAATAAGAAACAAAAAAAATTAGGGGAATTTATTTTTCCCGCGCTTGGGTTGTCTTTCGAGGACAATCGACATTGAAAAAATGCGTCATTGAACCTGCTTGGACTGCAGCACGTAAGGATCCTGCTATCTATTGGGCTTATAGCCGGTACGTACAACGGATGAATCCCAATAAGGCTATCATCCGCATTGCCCGCAAATTATTGAACCGGATATATTTTGTACTTGAAAACAAAAAAACATGTTAGTAGTATTGTTTAATGAATTCTTTCAAATAACCTGTATCTTGAAGTAACCGCTAAGGCTGTCTCTCAGCGTTGTCTGCTCTTTTGAGAATGCGGCACTTTTTCTCCTGTAATAAATTGAAAAAGAAAAATGTAGTTTATCTACTGACAGAAGGTTATTTGAACAGGATTTATACAGGCTGAAAAAATCATTAATGCGGATGGGTCTTCAACCGACATCGCAGGCAGCGGTACGCCTGAACCGAAAAGCCGACAACAACAAAAGCCCCAAAGAAAATGTTAATTCCTTCGGGACTTCCGGTATTTGTAAAAGCAACCGTTTAGCTGACTTTCACGTTGGGTACATCCTGTCCGGGCGGGACGGGACGCCCTGCCGTTACTTTCGATGTTGGCGGAGCCGAACGCCGAACGGTACGGTTTTCATTATTGGCACGCTACCGACTACTGAGACAACCTTTTACGATTATCCTTTACTAAATTGGTTACTGCAATATTATTTTTTAATTAATCAAATAGTTAAATTTTTCTTAAATAACACTCACAATCTCTTCTTGTCTGATGATAAGATGATTTATTTAATTGTCATTTCAATACCAAAACCAAACCCTTTTTTACTATAAGAAACCTGTACTCCCGATTCTACTTGAGTTTCTTTGCCTTTGCTTAGTGGTATGACAATATTAGCATATCCTTGGATAGGGATTCGATCTGTGGTATTACCCCAAAATTCAAGTCGTTCCGACCCATTTACAGCACGTAAATCCGAACCTTCTACATTAAATTTTGCTCCGCCGCCAAAACTTCCTATAGGAGTACTTACTTCTCCAGAGAGAACATTTATATCCCCTGAAAAGAAATCAAAGTCATATTCAGTTTCAGTCTTTTTTGTTTTTTGATCAAATGTAGTTGTCATTTTAATTTTAAGCACATTAAAATCGACAAGAGATCCAGAAAAGACTCTACTCCCATGTTGCAATCCAAAAGACACATTTAATTCGGCTTCTTGTTTTATTTTAGACTCTGAATCCGATGAAGAATTTGAACCTGATGGAGATTGAGATGGAGCTTTCTCTGTAACTACAGCCTCTGATAACACTTCACTATAATTTAGAAAAGTTAACTTAGTACCACGATCATAAAATTCAGGTCCCCAATCTTTATCTTCTCTGTATAAATTACCGGCTTCGTCTGTGTAATTCCAAGTTGCTACCATGCCGTCTTCTCCTTCCATACCCGTAGGATCAATATACCTAACCGGATTATTAAAACAATAGGCATAAGTGCTGATGTTCGGATACTTTTCTTGCATCGGGTCAGCCGACAAGAACAAACTCGTCCTCGGATCATAATACCGCGCACTATAATAGTACAAGCCAGTCTCCTCATCCAATTCTTTTGCATTGAAGAGGTAAGGTGTATTCCAAGTATTGTTTCTCTCTTCAATGAAAACCTCTCCGAATGGAGTGTACTCAATGTGCTGTACCAAATCTCCATCTTTGTCGGTGATAAGACTTGTGCTTCCCAAATGGTCGGAATGGTAGAAATAGAGCATTTTTTCTGGATTATCGTTTCCGTTTCCGACGTTTGCCGAGCGCAGGGCAGTGTTATCGTTGCAGCAAAATTCGTTGTCGGCTGCGGCATCATTTTCCGGTGCTTTATATGGCAACTCAAATAATTCGTAGCGGTCTTTAATAACGGATTGCGCTTTTTGGTATTTTGAATCGTAATCTATGCTACCGTCTTTTGTCGTTTCGCTGAGTCTGCCATCCACGTCTTGACCGGCACGAGCCACGCGGCGCGGGTCTTGACCGAAGCTCTCGAAATCGCCCAGTTTACTCACAATGCGCTGGCTGCCCATGTAGATGTGCTTGGTGTAACGTCCCTGCGGAGAAACGACCAGGTATGGGTTGATGTAAGCGGTAAATCGACCGCTTCCTTTACTAACACCGGCTTCTGCCGTATTGAGGAATACAAGTTCGTGCTCGCCCGAAGTTTTAATTACACGCTCGCCTCCGGCATCATACCAGTAGTTGCTCAAGAAGCCGTTGTCGTTAATTGCGAGTAGACGATTCTCCTCGTCCCAAAGGAGCTGACGTTTTTTGCTTATGCCCGGTTTGATCTCTTCGCCCTCTTTTACTTCTTCGTCCGTTTCGTCTTCTTTTACAGTTTCGATGTTTATGGCAATCAAGTTACCGTTGGCATCGTACTCATATTGGTGGTTACGGTTGAAGTTGTTGTTTTCTAATTCTTTGCTACTTTCATCGGTTACCGAACGGTGGTCATTGTCGCGAAGAGTTTTGATTTGGTGTTTTTTAATTGGGTCATACTTATAATCAAGTTTATAACCGGCACTCAAATTTCCTGCAAACTGGAAGTTGCTTTGGTTAATAGTTTGCTCTTTGCTTGTGATATTACGCAGATTATCATACGTCATTGTCATCGAATAATCGGCAGTTTTGGTTTGACCATTCGCATTTTGACCTGCGTTGAAGTCTCCCCATGCTTTGGTCAAGCGATAGAGACCGTCATATTTGTAATTATGGTTCATCCATCCGCCTCTTGTTTTTCCATCACCGCCGGTAACGGTAACTGCTTTTCCTAAAATCTCCGTTACATTCCCTACATTATCATACGTGTAGGTATTGTCCATGATTTTATTGGAGGTAGAAGTCCCGTCCAATACTACAAGATTTTGCAGGCGGCGGTTGTCGGCTTTGTAGTCCCAGGTTGTTTCCGAACCGTTACCGTATTGCATATAGACACGTTGACCGAATTTATCGTAACCGATGTTTTTGACATAATCGTACTTGTATGCTTTCTCGCCTCCGACTTTGATGAGCTGCCCGCCGGTGTCGTAACTGTAGGTAACTTTTTCCTGGTCGGGGTAAATCATCTCGGTCAGGCGGTTCCATGAGTCGTATTTCCACTGAGTTTCGTAGGTGGCGATTGCCTGATTCGGAATTACTACGGTACGGCGGATCTTGGTTATTTCACCGTGTCGCCCATAGAAGAATTCTTGCGCACCGGTGGCATCTTCGACCAACGCCAAACGACCACGGCGGTTGAATGATGCGTTTTTGTCACCGTAGGTGTAGGTGATGTCATGTTCTGGGTAGCGCGGATACTTGATTTTTGTCAAGCGGTAGAAGTCGTATTTATATTCAATGTATTTATCTTTCGGCTCAGTTTCTTCTTTCAAACGAGCTTCTTCTTTATCCAACTCATCGGCAGCGGCTATGTTTGCCGTTCTACGTTTGGTTAAATTCCCTAAATTGTCGTACTCAAATGTGGTAAGACCCGAAACCGGATGTAGTACCGATGTACGGCGGCCTCCCATATCGTATACCGAAACGGTTTTGTTTTCACCTGCATCGGTTACTTCAATCAATTGACCGATTTTATCGTAAGCGAATGAGGTAATAATACCGGTTTCATCGGCCGGGTTTAAAAATTGCTCGGTTTTAATTGTTAGTTTCGAGCCGTTGGTGTACGATTTTTGCTTATTCCGTTCAGCATCAATGACAGTGGCAACAAGCATGTTATTGTCGATAGAGTATATCATTTCAGAGGATGTATTATCCGGAAGCGTTGTTTTTACAGGACGATCCATAATGTCATACTCCGTAACAGTTTTGTAGGTCAAATCACCGGATGCTCCATAACCGTAACGCGAAGTCGTTGCCTCTGATTCTGACGGACTTTGTGTAGCCGGGTAGTATGATTCAACGGTGCGGCCGAATGGATCGTACTTAACTAATCCGCTAATGAGCAACTTCGGAGTTGCTTGTCCTTCTTCATATACCTCTGTGTCTTTCTTCACTTGTATGGCGCGTCCCATTCCATCTACAAAGGTAAAGGTACGCATACCTCCATTCACTGAATTGGGATGCTGCGGGTCGTAATGAACGGTAGATGCGTATGCATCTGCAAGGCCGTTCAGTTTAACCGGATAGTTAAACTTCATGGTGTATTCTTTTTCTGCCGCTTCCTCGTTTGGTGCCAGGATGGAAATGATACGTCCCAGATTGTCTATCTCGCTCTTTTGCGTATAGCCATTCATATCACGTACAGTAAGCGGAATACCATAGCGGTAATCGTAGTCTTCAAGGTCGCTGTGGTAACCGAAAGCATCTTCTATGCGCTCTACATACATGTTGTACTTGCGGTCGTAGAAATACTTGTACCACATGCGCTGTTTTTCCTCGTTTTCAGGAAGAATTTTTTCGGTAATATTTCCGTAGCGGTCGTATTTCCATTCGGTGACGGCTAAGGTGCCCTCCTCATTCAGCGTTTGAGTCATCCTGGTAATGCGGTTCGGGTTGTTGCCATCCCCGTACGCTGCACTCATCAGACGGAGTACATTGTCATTCGCATCTTTCACCTCTACGCTTGCCGGTAAACTCAATATATTACCATCTTTGTGTATATAGTTAATGGTAGTAGTGTAGTTGTTTCCGTTTGGCGTGTTGTCTTTGTAGGCATACGTATGCAGGTCGCCATAATCATTATTACCAAAGTGATAGGTGTAGTCTATTTCATTTAACTGCAATCCACTGTTATTGTTTCCTTCGTAAGCAAATGTTTTTGATGATTTAAGCGTAGTAAAGCCTATTGGGGTAAAACAACGCAGGTCGTTGGAGTTCAATCCGTCGACAAGGAACTTATCGCTCGTACCCGGAGTTACTATGTGGTGCTCATACGTTTTTACTTCGCGGAAATATGGCTTTTCGTCTTTATCCGCCAACAGTGTTTCGATCTCACTGCCGGAAGTATAAACATTGCTCACATCGTATTTTTGGGTAAGAGTACGGTATAGTGTTGGTTGCGGAGTTGATTCGGTATCCATATTGATTGTCTTTACCGTTCCAAATCCCAGGAACTCGCGCTCGTGGCGGTCGTGCTTACCGTTTTCGTAGATAAAGTTATTTTGCATATTTGCCCCGTCCTTACTTACTTTATCATCCATTTTGACTGAACTCATGACCCATTTTCCACCGGGGTGGTCGTAGGTTGCTTTTGAGTGATCGTAATTGATTTCGATGGTTCCTCCCAATGGGTTGGTTACTTTTTTCAGCTTGTTGGCGGCTCCGATAGTGGAGTAGCGCACCTTCATCTCGTCTTGTTTTCCGGAAGTTACCATATCAAGGTAGCCGTCACCGTTAATATCACGTAAATCAAAGGTCGAGCGCGTAACACTATGACCACCGTAACCGCCGACATTTACCACAACTTTGGCTACTCCAAAAATAGTAAACCCAAAAGTTCCCGCGCCATTGATCGACTCGGAGGTTGATTCGCTTTCGCTAATACGGGATATTACCGGATTAAGACTGGCTTCTTGCTCTGTTTCAAAACGGTAACCTAAGTTAAAACGAACATTGCCATTATTCATCACTTTATCCGGCAATCCATCGCCATTGATATCCATCAAAACATAATTGACAGAAGAGACTGACCTTGAGATTCCGGCTCCAGCTTGAATACTTGAAGCTCCAATGTCCATACCGAAACCGTAATTTTCCGCATAACTACTTCCTTTTTCTATGTCATCCCCAATATTATAGTCTATTTTCTGAGAGAATGAATATCCCAAGTTAAGTTGAACAATTTTCTTTTTGTTATCATGATAGTCGGAAAAATACGGCTTATCATCTCCATTTCGATATTTTTCATCAAAAACCCTATCCGGTAATCCGTCACCGTTGACATCCATCATGGTATAGTCTACGCGGTCTTCGTTTTTGTTAACAAGAGAAAAGTCAATAGGAATACTTTTCGAATTACTTTTCGCATTGCTTGAAGATACATTTGACTTGGCATCAGCAGACACTGCAGTTCCACCGGAAGCTGTATTTGATCCGGAAATTATTGCATTTCCTCCCGAACCAATATTATAAGCATAATTTTTACTTACATGCGGATTTTCATCTCCGGTTAATATCTCGCCATCAAATCCACCACGCGTATTGGTGAATTGAATTGAATTTCCGTTAATCAAATCAGGGTATCCGTCACCATTCATATCTTGAAAGAGCGAGATATTTCGTTGATCTCCCCAAGAGGTATTTCCTGTTCCGGATAAACCAAAATTAGCTCCAGCTTGAACTGTCCGCGTTTTTGTTTCCGATTTTAGATCCATGGCTGTGGCTGTACTACCACATGTTCCGGTAGCGGCATCATTATCTTGAAACCGTAGCGGATTCTCCGGAATCACATGCTGTTCACCCATGCGGGAAGCACTCATAATATCTCCTTTTATCCACGAATTTGTAACCGGACCATTCCAAATTCCACGCTCTATAGCCGCTGCATCCGGAACCATCGAGATTAGTGCGACGTTGGATTGTTCAATTTCCGCACTTTCGAGTTTACCGTCAACTTCCTCTCCGTCCTGCGGAAGGTTTTTATAGTCATTCTCATCAAAATCACCTTTATTACTGGTATTCTTCCAATTAAGAGCATCTTCTTTTATTTCTGTCTTATAACGCCCGTTATCGTTGGCATTATATACAAATTGCCCCCAACCGCGGTACATATCTCCCAAACCGGTATTTACTTTCGGTGCGAATGCTTGTACCGAACCACCCGGCGTGTAAATAGGTTCTCCTGTCTCCACATCATACTCAATCTCTTCTTCCCATACAAGATAATCTATGGAAATATTGTTTGCAGATTCAAACATACCGGCATCATCAGTATAATATTCTAACTGATAAGTACCTTCGGGCAAATGAACCGTTTTCTCCAAAGGATCAAATCCTGCGTTATTATGAGTAAATGATAAATGTTCTTTTACCAAACCATTTTCGTTTTTAATAGCAAGTCGAAATTTTCCGTTTGAAAGAGAAGTTATGGCTGGTCTAAAAGAGACCTCACTATCTACCGGAATATTTATAATGCCCGCAGTATTTCCGTATCGCTGTCCGTAATAGCTGTAAGTAACCGAAGCCGGGACGACTGTTTTATCTACTAATTCGGTGCCTCCATTTTCAAGCTCAACATAATATTGTTGTTTCTCTTCTAAATCCGTAATTACCCGCGGGGTCCATCGAACTTTTTCAAGAGCAATATTACTTTGGCTTATCAATTCAAACTTAATGTATTTTCCTTCCCACGCTGAACTATTTCCGGAATAGGTATGCGAATTAGACAGATTAGGATAGGTTGTTGTTCCCAATTCCGGAGTTATGTCCCCTTCGGTACATTCCAAATACCCGGATGCAGTTATATCTGTTTCCGCATCATAAGGAAATTCAAATTCCACTGCTCTATAATCCGGATTGTCTTCATACTCACTTGTTTCTTCATTTAATATTTGCGGGTCATTAAACAACGTAATACGAAGTTTTATATCATCGTTGGTCGGTAGTTTTTTCAGATCCCACTCAACACGAAACGGTCCGGCTTTTTCCATTTCAACCGCATTTCCAATTATTGAGAGATCAAATGTATTACTCGCAAATTCTCGACTTTCTCCGTGTACAGCATCACCCGGAAGTGCCGTATAGGTAATTACCGGAGCCCATCGGACTTGGTCGAATGAACCGTTGGCGGTAGATCCAAATTCGTTCTCTGCATTTCTTGGTCCCGGTTGTACGCGGAAATAGATCTTATCGCCTTTGACTACAGAAAGGTTATTTACATTAGCCGGATGAGTTGTATTGTTATCTTTTGTTATGTATTGAGACCACTTCTCACTATTATTTCCTTCTTTAAACTGTATTGCCACATGTACTCCATCTGCATTTGCAAATTCTTCCGGGTCGTAGCCTGCCGGTGGCGGAAGCAACTGTACTGAACTTATTATATTTACCGTACCTGTATAAGGAGCTTCCCATACACGCACCACATCAAGGACGGGATTATATTTTACAAGATTCTCTCTTTCCGTATCATCAGGCTCTGCAAAATCAGCAACAATAGTACCCCCTCCCTTAATCGGACTTGGAGTTAATGAACTTGCTCTGCGGAAAGTCGGAACCTGTTTTCCTTCAGCATTTATTACAATGTGGTTAAAATAAACTCTTCCGTCCTTTACGATGTCTATCAATCCATCGTTGTTTACGTCGGAAAAATAGATCTTTGTTTTGCTGTTTCCATAATTCCAATCTACACCGGCGCTGACTGTTACCGGACCAATACCAACGTATGCTTTTCCTCCATACGAATTGCTGTAACTGCTGTTTTTTGAAAAGGCTCCTATTCCATCATCATCTATTTTTATTTTTTCTTTACTAAATTCTCCATCTCCATTGTTCGCACAATAATACAAGTCTCCGCCTTTTACAAAAACTTGATCGGGTAATCCGTCTCCATTGATATCAACAAGTGTACTTATCCCATCGGTTCCGTTGCGAGAGTGTGCATATTGAAATCCGAGTGTATTGATTTTGGAGGTAACATTGCCGCCAAGTCCAATTCCTGCGTAAGCACTACCACCACCAAATATTGACGAGCTACCTCCTAATGCCGAAGGCTCATGCGAATGGTCAAGATAAGTAAGCATATTAAGAAACGGTTTACCAAGATCATGGCTTTCAAGTTCTATTGTATTTTCCGGACCAAATGATATGTTACCATCATTATATTGAAACGTATGGGAAGCAAATTCCTTCGGATTACTTCCATTTGCGCCTTCGTAATAATAATGGCTTACTTTTTCCAACACATTTGCGTTAAATGCTCCTGCTTTATAATTAAATGTATAATATCTCAGCGGTTGTTCGTCAAATTTCACGTTCATTCTTCCCAATAGCTGATGAGAAGAGGTCAAAAACCCGTAACGGGCATTATTTATTTTCTTTAACTTTTTATCTTTGTACTCTTCAAATTCTATCACGGTATGCGGTTTTTGTCCCTTATTTCCGGCTTCAATCTTTTCGAGATAGATTGCCGTTGCGGTTAACCCTCCGGCAACAGGCTCCTCTTCTGTTTTATAGAAATAGTCAATATAATCACCATGAATTTCCTCCACACGGCAGAGTTTCCATTCGGTGATAACTTCCGGGAAACGCATTCCATCTTCCACTTGGGGTATAAGGGTGGTTACTGTTCCTCTCAGCACCCCAATGATAAGACTGTCTTTTTCTTCTTTGGAAGGGTTGGGATAAACGCCATCGTTTTCAATCTTGCGTCCGTAATAATACTTGGTTCCCGACTTATCGGTGACCACCCAGGTGTATTCATTAAGGTTGCCGTCTTCTGTTGGTTCTCCTCTTCGTATGATTCGTGAGAAGCCTCCCTCTTTGCGGGGATAGAATTGACGGTCTTTCTTCCGGTTGATTTTATCTCCGCGATGGGCTATGCTTGTGTTATTTTCTTCATCCATGGTTACCAGCATGGAGCCGTCCAACAGGTAGGTTTCGGTTTCCTTTAAAGGGTTATAGCGCGGTACGCCCCAGCGAGTATCCACCGTGATGCTTGAGAGGTTCAAGTCCCAGCCTTCTCCCAACCAGCCGCTGCCGCCGTCGCTGTTGTATTGCAAGCCGAGTTGAGGCTGCATGCCATTGCGCGCAGGAGGCATTTCAAAGGGGTAGCTGAGCGATGCCGTTCCACGGCTGTTTGCCGTAGGAGGAGCGATGAGCTGCAGCTTGGAAGTCGGGTCGGCAGCCTTGATGTCGGTCATCATGGTTGGGGCAAAGCCCTGCGTTTCGGGCGATTCGGGTGCCTGTATTACCCCGTTTATCATATCGGTAAAGTGGGTGGTGTGCGAGACAATCATCCGGTTATTCCTGTCAATCGTGTCGCGCTCCAATGCCACCCAGTGCTTGGTGTCAAGGTCAAAGTAGTAGGTACGGATGTCGTCTTCGGTGTAGCCGCTCGGTATCTTAGTTCGGTCGTATCGGATAGCGACGGTAGCACCTTCCGAAAAATGTTCCCCGTGCGGCAGGAAGCGGTAGCCTTTATCTGCACCGGTTACATTACTCATGCCCAGATTCAGGGCCGGCAAGTCAATGTCTCTCAACGAAGTAATCGAGATTTCCTTAGAATCAAGCAGTGCTTCTTCCTTTACTTTCAAGGCGGCGGTCTCCATGTCGATTGAGCCGGATGCACCTTTTTCTATTTTCTGAGCAATGCTCTTATTGGAACGAATTTCAGCATATTCCACATCAGCAATCAAGCCGGATGTAAAGGCAAGCTCGCGGGTAATTTCTTCCCCGTTGTAAAGAACTTTGACAATCGCTTTCCGGCTTTCATTGACCGGAACAATGGCTTCAAACTCGCCATCCTTTACTGCAACTTGCTCGCCGTCAATAAATACAGCTGCAGTTTGCTCCCCTTCGTGCTCTCGCCCCTTCGCGCTTTCGTGCTTGATAAAACCTTTAATATATGCCTTATTATTATAGCTGCTTTGGGTAGCGTTAATTACAAGCGGAGAAGAAGCCGCGTTTTTTTCGACTTCGATATAAAGCCCGCTGACTTTATAGCCGTAGGTAGCCTCTCCGGGCAGGGAAAACTGAACGCGGTTTTTACCCTGATTCAGCCATCCGGGATTCAGCTCCTCGCTTTGCAGGGAAGTTTCAGAGGTAGTTTTGACCAGGTACCCCCCCTTTGCCAGGCGGTCGTTGATGCTGTGGGGGATGTTGGTATAATCGGTCACGCCTGACAGGTGGTATTTGAGCCACACGCGGTCGCCAGCTTCGGGCAACTGGTCGAGGGAGACTTCAAAGATGTTGTCGGATGGGTTGTCCAGTTCCCTGCCGTTGTAGAAACCGATGATACCTTCCGGTTGTACGGCGGTGTAGCGGGTGATTGTGCGGTCTGTGGTATTGCCGCTGTGTGCAGTGCCAATGCCATTATCTACCGGAACCTCTTCTGGATCCGGTACAGTTGAATCCAGTGGCGCAGTTCCGGTCGTAGAGACGCGGCATGCCGCGTCTCTACGGCCGGCTTGCGAAATTTCTGTTGCAACAGCATTCTCCTCCGTCTCGCGTTGCGACAAGACTGCCGTACCTGCTAATCCGATACCCGCTATCAGGGCACCTAATAATAACGCTCGTTTCTTTTTGAATATCATGTTTTTATCTATTTTTTTGTCAATATCTACTTTCTTTTTAAACTTTCATGCTTTTCGCCCCTTCGTGCATTCGCCCTTTCGCGCCTTCGTGCATTCGTGCATTCGTGCCTCACTTAGTTTCCGGATTATTGTTCTTAAAAACATACGGAGTCAAAACCGAGTTGCGGTCAAGCGGTGAAGAGGCATTCAGCCATATTCCGAAGGCAGGGAAATAGAATCTGCCGTCGTAGTAATAAAAGCCGGTCTCTTCGTCAAACTCCTTGCCGTGGTACAGGTAGCGGGTGTTCCAAGATTCCCCCCGCTCTTCATAAACCAGCTCGCCAAACGGCAAATAATCTGCCATTTGAGTAAGTTCCCCATCTTTATCCGTGAGTGCCATTGTACTTCCCAAATGGTTGGAGTGATAAAAATAACGTTGATCTTCACTGTCTTCCTTTTTTACATCCACGTTTCCTTTAAGTTCTTCCTCCGGATCCGGTTCTTTAGATTCGCCTTGTACAAATGACGATCCATTTACATAATCATTATTTTCTCCTCCATAATATTCCATGTCAAAATCGGCATAGTGTCCTTTGATATTATTCCTTGATTGTGTGTACTTGCCGGCATAATCTACATCAACTTTCCGTTCTTCTATGTCATGACCGGCATATTCAACGCGGCGTGGGTCTGCTCCAAAACTTTCCAAGTCGCCCAGCTTGCTCACGATTCTTTCGTTGCCGATAAAGAAGTGCTTGGTATATGCTCCGCCTTTGGTTACTTCCATGTACGGGTTGATATATGCAGTAAAGTCAGAACCGGTGCCGCCTTCCGCTGCCGGTCCGGCATTGAAATACACTTTTTCGTTACCGAATCCGGTTTTTACCACACGGTTGCCCTGCGCATCATACAGGTAGTGGCTGGTGTAAATTCCATCTTTTATCGCTTCCAGGCGGTTCTCTTCGTCCCAAAGGAATTTATGCGCTCCAACTACAGTTCCGGGTAATGTTCCGGTTGCATTGTACGGAGCTATTTCGGTCAAATTACCGTTGAGGTCATACTTTCCGTCATATTGCTCCACAAGCTCGCTTATCCTCATATTGAAAACATCGCCGGCGAAATAAACATCACTCCATTCAACAATCTGATGTTTATCTATCCTGTCATCGAGAGGTATATCATAACCACCATAATGATATTCCATATTATAATAGATATCTAATCCTACAGACTCTCCATTTGCGAAGAATAAATTACCGGATGGAGTATACATATAACGATGGGTAAAGAGTAAACTTCCAAAAGAGGCACGGACTATGTCATTTTTTTCATTATAAGCATAGTTATAAGGAGGTAAAGGCTCTCCTCCTTCCGGATCCAATACGTTGAAATTACTCATTAAACCTCTATCATCAAGATACTGGTAGGTCGTTGCCAGTTTATTTCCATACTTCATATAAACCCGCTGGTTGAATTTGTCGTAGCCGATCTTGGTTATATAATCGTAGCAATAGGTTTTTCCGCCCGTCATTTTATCTACCAATCCGCCGGAGTTGTAGGTATAGGCAACCTTTTCGCCGTCCGGGTAGATGATCTCCGTCAAGCGGTTCCACGAATCATATTGCCATTGAGTTACATAAGTGGCAACAGCTTGATTTGGAATAACGATGGTACGGCGTACTTTAGACACCTCTCCCTGTCTTCCATAGAAAAACTCCTGTGCCCCGGAAGCATCTTCCTGCAGCATGATTCTACCCACACGGTTGTGAGAGGCATTTTTACCTCCATACGTATAGGTTACATCGTTTTTCTGATGCGGATACTTGATTTTCGTTAACCGGCTGAAATCATACTCATATTCAATACCTTCATCAGGAAAATTGCCTGTCTGTTTCCTTATCAAATTTCCGGCATCATCGTAAGTAAATCTTGTTGTTGTAGCCGCTACACCGCCTTGTCCCTTTACAGGAGAGGTTACCTCGGTTACTTTGCCCGACAGGTCATACTTGTACTCAACATGCTGTACACCTTTTTCTATTCCGGTTAACTGGCCAATAGGGTCATAGGTATAATCGGTTGTTACTGCAAAATCGTTCTCTTTTTCCTTCGTAATTAATCCGGAAGCACTGGTATGGCATTCTTTTGTGATATATGAGCTACCAATGACCGAACTGTTAAAAAAGGAAACGGTTGATATAAGCGAATTTCCATCTATGCGGTAATCTGTCGTGAACTCGGTATCATCGCTTGGACGGGTAACTTTGGTAACCCGGTCAAGCAAGTCATATTCCATTTCAGCCAAAGGATCTCCATCGAAAGTTCCTGTTTCCTTGAACCGCCGCGAAGACACCGCAGTTGTCGTTGGGTAATAGGTCTTTACAGCCCGTCCAAACGCATCGTAGTAAATGCGTCCGCTAACCACCTTTTGCTCCTGCTCGGTGTGGTTATATGCCAGACCGCTTGTGGTCACTGCCGCGTCGCGCTGTTCCTGTATCACGCGTCCCATACCATCGACAAAGAGGGCCGTTTCGATGCAGTTGTAATTATCGCCGCTCACACGGGCATAATCGTACCGTTTGGTAAGGGCGTACACAGGTTCTGCCTTATCGGTACAAAAACAGTTTTCGATGCGGATGGTAATATATTCTACCGGAATATCTCTTGTTGCATATTTCCATTCTTCCCGAGGACATCCGGCCAATCCTGAAGTACCCATTATTTTTTGAATCAGCTCTTCTGAGAACGGATTTTCCCCGTAAATCTCTTCCGGCACGTTCAAAAGCAGCATATCCTCCTGCTCAAAAAGATCTTCACTACAATCCTTGTCTATTTCTTTTACCGGAAGAGGTGAGTATTCGTACAGGATAGTAAATTTTTTACCGGACTCCTGCTCATTTGGCGAGATGATGGTATCCACGCGTCCCAAGTCGTCTATGGTCTGTTCCAGCGTATAGCGGTTCATATCCCGTGTAATGCGCGGAATACCGTAGCGGTAATCGTATTTCTCCATTTCGGTGATATATCCGTGCGAGTCTGTTACACGCTCTACGTAGGTGTTGTAATCACGATCGTAGAGGTAGGAGTATTCCATCCTATCGGGCATCGTCTTTTTGGTGATATTGCCCCATTCATCGTATTCAATTTTGGTTAGAGACTGATTCCCAGCGGCATCCAGTGTTTTTCTTATCCCGGTAATTTTACCTCGGTTTCCTCCTCCTGCTCCATATATTGCATCCGTTTTACGGTACACTTCAGAATCATCCCCGACAACCCGGACGCTTACCGGAAGGTTTACAATATAAATATTACTGTTATCAGTTTGACTGTTATATATCACATGAAGCCTATAGTTGTATGCGCCGGTACCCATATTCCCCAATGTTCCCTTATCGCTGTAAGTGTAATTTTGTAATCCTCCGTAATCAAGGTTATATTCATAATATTTTTCAGCAGTTACCGTATTTGAAGAACCCGAATATAAAATCGTTTTGGAATATTTTAACGGAGTAAAGGCAATGGGGCGAGGTTCTAAGGGAGAAGCAGACAATTGATTATTTGTACCCCTGCGGTAGTTGTAGTATTCGTATATCTCCTCCGTATATTTGTCCGAAATATCCGGACCTGTCATTATTGAACGCAGCAGGTTTGTGCAAGTATAGTAGCTACTCACATCATACATCCGTCTTGTTTGACGGTAAACTTCCTGGTACTGCGGATCTTCCTTATCCGTATCAATCTGGCGGATGTCAACATACTCGTATCCAAGGAACACCTTCTCTTCACAGTCATACTTGCCCTTTTCGTAAGCGGTTTCGTATTTTATATTGGTTCCGTCATCCTTAACACCATCGTTGATGCGGATTGACTTCATAACCAGCTTTACAATTTCCTTTTCTTCTTCCTCTTCTTGTTCGTTTTCGCCCTTTATCTTTACTTTTTCCAGCAGCGGTGGTACAATTTCGCAAGTCATACCCGCTATCAGTGTATAATCGTAGTTAATGGTAAAGCAGCCTCCCAATGGGTTGTGTACGGTTTTCAACTTACCTGTCCGGTCTACCATGAGGGAATTGAGGCCGGTTTTTCCGGTTCTTTTTATGTAATTCTCCAGCTTTTCCAACTCTTCCTTATCGTAATAGTAATCAAAGGTGTGGTTGGCAAAAGGGATTCGAACACCGTCTTTGGTATAATAATAATGATCGATTTTTTTTAGCAGGTTATTATCCCCCTGGCGGCTATACTCAAATGTATACTGTCTCAACAGCTTGTATTTATCAGCATCCTCGGTACGGGCATCCTTGCTGTATTCAAATGAGACACTTACTGCGCTTAAAAACTGTCTACTATCATAACTGAACTTGACTACCGTATGAGCATCTTCATCCTTATTCCCGGCCCTAACCGTATCCGGCAGGAGAAGATCTGCGGTATATTTTCCTTTTTCATCGTATATGTACTCAACATAATCGCCATGCAGCTCTTCTATACGGGTTAGCTTCCATTCGGAAACCGTACCGGTTCGCGAGAATACACCGGACACTTCAAGATTACCATTCTTGTCTTCTTTTACTGAGCCATAGTAATATTTCGTCCCTCGCTGGTCGGTAACGACCCAGGTATGCACCGTGTTACCGTTAATTGTATGGTCTTCACGAATAATTTTTTTGAAATCTTTTTCACGTCTGGGATAAAACCTGCCGGATAGCGATCCTACCCCCGCAAGAAGCTCCTGGCCATCCAGCAAGTAAGAGTTTCCTTGCGGATTCTTTGTGATGGACGAAAGGTTCCAGTCCCATCCATTAGCCAGGCGGCCGGTGCCGGCATCGCTGTTGTAGCGGATGCCCAGCTGCGGCTGCATACCGTTGCGGGCAGGCGGCATCTCAAAATTGTAGCTCAATTCGGCCGAACCCTGGTTGTTGAATTCGGGCGGACGGATCATCTCTACCTTGGAGGTTGGATTTGCCAAGGGGATTGAATTCATCAGGTCCGGGGTAAACGCCATTGTTATGGGGGCCTCAGGCTCTTTGATCAGGCTGTCAACCAACGTCTGAACGGTTGAGGATGAGTAATTACCTGCCATTGTTTGGACCGGGAAACAGTGCATTCCAACTAACAGAATGGTTAAAAACAGTTGTCTTATATGTGTTATTGATGTCATAATTCTTAAATAATGGGTGATGAATTATTGGTGATAAGTAATAAGCGGGAACGTTTCAGGTGTTCTTTTTCATTTATTACTTATCTCCTTAATAACTGATTCACGGTATTACTACTTTGCTGCTATACTCTTTCCCCGAACCGGTCATTGCACTGACAAGGTACACGCCGGACGCAGGAACCGTAAAGTCCGTCCCGGCAGATGCGGAGGAGGCTGACTGCTTCTTTTGTGCAATCAAAACCCCGGTGGAGTTGTACAGGCTAAGGGTTGCGTCTTCCGGCTTTGCCAGCGTCAGCTTTGCCGTAAAGCCTTTGGCTCCGGATTCGTGCACATAAATGGACAGGAAGCCGGTGCTCGCCGAACGAAGACCCGCACAGGCTTCTTTCAGTTCTATGGTGCACACCTGGCTGTTGCTGCCGGAAGTTACTGACATGCTCAGGCTGGTCTCCCACGGTTTATTCAGACTGTCAAATCCAAAGTTGTTGCCTGCGGTCAGGTTGCTGATACCGGAACCGAAAGAACGGACAGCAATAAACGTGTTTTTATACCAGTCCGGCTGGGCTATCTGCAGCGTACCTGCCAGTGTGTTGGTATTTACAATCCTGACGGTAATAACCTGTCCGGTTCTTTCCATGCGGATACGGTCGCCCTGATTGATCGTAACCGGGGTGGTTGATTCGTTGGAATTGGCTATGGTATACAGCTTATTGCCATTTATGCGTACACCATAGTTGAATACAGGCGTGCTTCTACTATACGCTAACATCATAGCTACCGTGGCATCGGTATTCTGATTGGAGACAGTCCATTCTATTGCAAAATTGTTGTTCTCGCTGTTCTGGAAAGCTCCCTCGGCAATGGCGTAAGCTCCTTCAGAGTTGCCATAGAAGCTGAAGTTATCGAAAGAGCCGTTTCTTGAAGTGCGCACTAACGTATAAGTCCCTTCTGCAAGATCGGTCAACTTCCGGTCGTTACTGTGGACATCTACCGAATGTAGAACTGTACCCACGGAATTAATCAGCTGGTAATTATAGCCGTTTATCAGGGAAATCGTCGCGTTACTTTGACCGCATGAAGGGTTTGTAACATCCTCCGGACAATCGCCGCCGGTGGTTGGCGGAAGGAATACATTCTGCTGAGGACAACCGGAAGACAAGACCACTTCGCGCGTCTCCACTCCCACCGGAACTGATTCCATATTCGTTTTCTGCCAAATAGCTAATGGATTGGCCGCTGTAAAGTCACCTCCAAAAGATAAGTTCGGGATCGTTGCTCCATTTTCCACTTGGACTACCAAGGTGTGCTCCGCATCGTAGTTGATTGGCAGAACCGTTCCCGGATTGGTTACGCTTTCGGCAAATATAGCTAAGTATCCATTGGGAAATGTTCCCCCGTATCCATCATCTCCAATACTGAATGAAAGAAGGTCTCCTGCTTTAAGTGTCTTGATTTCACTCTCAACACCATTTGCAATTGCATATAATTTTCCTCCCGACATTTTCAATCCGTTTAAAGGGGTATCCAAATTACTATTGGACGCAAACGCAATGGTGGCATTTACCTGAGGATCTAAAATACTCCAGGCTACAGAATATGACTTCGATAATGGATTTCCCTGTGCGGTAGCTTTCGCTCCATCGCCGGTGGCTGTAAAGTCAAAAGAAATATCGTTATATTTGGACATAACTAAATTATAGGTGTTTGCCGGTAACCCCGTTACCGTATAGCTATTATCTGTATTATCATAAGTAATTTTGTCCGAGGATTTGTCTCCGGATATTGCCCCGTCTGCTGTATAGAAATAGAATTGGGAATAATAATAACCGGTAAACTTAATCTCTATTTCACCATTGTTTTGCGCTACATTATTTACACACTCCGGATCTGTTTGCGTTATGGTAAAATCAGCTGAATTATAAGTACCATTATAACCATATCCGGAACGGGCAAATGTAAACAGATCGCCGTCCTCCCAAAAAACATTGTTAAAGATGATTTTTTTTCGATCCGGATCAAATTCATCCGTCCGTATATAGAGGGTTTGCATCGGGTCAAAATTACCTGTTCCTGTCCGGTCTATCAATAAATAAACATTTCGCCTGGCATAATCAAAAAATTCACTGTCCTCGGTCATTTCGCCCGATAATTCAACCACGTTTCCGGACGAATTTACAAAGCCATTGTGTTGGGAAATACCACCTGCACCTATTAGATTACCGTAAAAAGGCTTACTTAAATCGGTTGGATCTATGGTTATCTCACTTCCGGCAATCCGGATACTATTTACCCGTAAAAAGATGATATTTCCCTCTTTGCATATTTCCACCTTTTCATATCGGGATTGTGTATGATCTGTCGAAAGACTGACACTTCCTATTTTCCCTTTCTCTACTATGAAAAATCTCATTCTTGCGTCCATGAAATAACCATAGCCGGATGCCCCTTCAACAAGTTCGGAACTTTGACTTCCGAATTTCAATATACAAGACGGATAATTCCCAAATCTATCCGGTGAACAGGATAATGTGAAGGAGCCGTTATCGCCTTTTAACGGAACGTTACTATAAGATACGTTTGCTGTTTGGTCATAAGTCCAGGCAGATGCGTAGTCTAACTGGCTTGATTGAATATTGGTCTTCACCTTCCATACCCGTTGCATACGTCTGTAATCATAGTCTTCTTTATCTTTGTCTTCATTCCGTATGGCGGTAGATTGCCCGTTGTCGCCGAAAATAACAAAATCCCCGTCATTAATCATTTCTTCCTTATCCTGTCTGCCCATAACCAGAAGGTTTTCCCTTGCCGACTTATTGTTCGAATTTTGATCGTGATAGGTATCATCAATGACTTTCTGGGATGGGTCATAATAGGATGAAGTGGAAGTTAACTGGTTCAGACCGCTATCATCGTCGCGCATATAGCCGGTTATGCGATTTTTATAAGTGCCCTCGTTTTTATTATCCCATATTATATCTCCCTTGCTGTTCAGGTAAGTTTCATTTATGGTTATCCCGTATTTAATCGCTAAGTATGACTCCACTTTAAGTCTTTCTACCTCTGTCAGTACACGGTTGTAGACAATAAATTCGGGACAGTAGCCTTGGCTATCATCCTTATTTATACCAGGAGCATATTTGTCTGATAATTCAGCAGCTGCAAGTACTCCGCCTATATTGATAACCGAGCTTTTTGCCCGGCCCCAAATAGAGTAGTTTGGACGGATGCCGCCGCAGTAAGTAAGGATGCTGATGCGATTCTGTTCCGGTTGTTTGGTAAAATTAGGCTCATACTCCAACTGCGACCTGCCGCTCGTTTCTGCATGTTCTACTGCCTCTTTTGTCAGTAGAAACTCCTGGCCTTCTTCCCGGTTGACATTGTACAGAAGCCCGTCCTTTTTACTGTCCTGTTTCTTAAATCCCCATAATCCTATTATAGTGCTCTGTGAAAGGTCGGCTTTCGTTAACTCGATATTCATATTCTTTCCCGAAAAAGAGAGTGCAGGATTAAAATTATAGGTATTAATTTCCTGACGTTCAAGAATAAGGTCATTGTCTCCAGTAAGTGCAGGGGTAAGATAAACTTTATCCCCACTGAAATCTTTCCATTCATAACTGCCATTCAAATCTGTTTGATCATACGGAACAGTTTTAAACCATACTTCGGGTGCCTTAACACCTCCGGGCGCAGTCGAGAGCGACTGCGCGAACAAAAGCCCTGCACCAAAAAACAGGGCGGATAACAATACTATTGGTTTCTTCATTTCTATATATTTTTTATTGTTTTTTTACTATTATATCTTACTTACGTAAAGATACATGAAACTTTTTTGCTCATCTGTCTCTATGACCAGGATGTAGGGAGTTAACGGATCTAAATTACGCCGGAATAAATCATTCAGCCTGACCTCGTGCGTACCCGTAGAATACGACTCATTTACAATATCAGGAATGGAATTGATGCGGTTTCCGCCTTTATCCAGCAGGTAAATTTTTGTACGTGCCGGTTTCGTTAGCGTGAGGGTCAAGGTGTGGGATTCCGAAGTTATTGGGTTGCCCGACAACGATGCGGTTATCGCCTCACACGGCGCAAAATAATACTCGTATGCACCGATACAGGCAGGATTCCCCCGGTTCACGCCGCGCTGGTCTTTGAAAATACCCGATATATCTGTTGGTACGCTGTTGACAAATTCATTACCGCCCGGCATAAGCGTCGAAGTTAGGGCTACGGTTGGGGTAAAACCGCCGTTGTCTTTTAAGTTGGGAGCGAAATTAGTGCCGTCCCAAGTACCGTCCAATATAGATACTATATTTTCTTTGTCTATAAATAAATCGGTATTATTTATATAACCGGCATTTGCTTCTGTGGATAGGTAGAGATTGTGTTGAGAGTTAATTGGATTGGCGAAGCTGTTATTATCGTATGTTTTAAGCACATTGTCCATAAATATGTTCCCAACAACGCCAAGAGAAGTTGCTGGATAATAAAACCAGAAAGTACTATTTGCGTTGTTATTGATAAATGTATTGTTATATGACAATGATAATGAGCCGGCACCAGCAACAATATTTGTTGCTGTATTGTTTGTAAATGTTGTATTGGATATTTTTTTTGTTCCGGAAATACTTGAAAAATGGATAATCTCTCTTGTTGCTTGGTTATCATTAAATGTGGAACTTTCAATGGACATATTTCCGCCACCGCTATACTGCGCAACAACACCATCATTTCCTTTGTTTTGATAAAAATGGGAATTTGAAATAAAGACATTCAAAAGATTTCCGCCATCTTGTTGAATTGCTTCCCCGTTATTATTTCTAAAGACACAGTAATTAATGTATTTGTTTCCCTTTGAACCCGGTAAATCCAAGGCACGAGTAGTTGCGCCTTGAAAAACAATATTTTCCAAAACGATATTAGGGAAAGAGGTTAATATAATATGAAGGTTATCTTCCATATTACCAAAATTCAAACTTCCATCAGTATTTTTGGTAGGCGGAATGTCATTCCCCAATATATCTCCACTAAAAATGGTTTCATATTTTTTTGGGTCCGGCAGCTCCGTTTCATCTGTTATATCTGCATCATACCCTCCAATCAATGTTACTGCACTATTGGGAAAAAATATTTTCTGTTTACCATCAGCTGGTACATTTCCTGTTCTATCATACACCGGTTTATATATCCCTTCTGCAATATGGAATGTTACCCCATCCGGAGCATCCAGCAACCACCCTGCAAATATTTCATTCGACATCGCATTTTCCCACAAAGTGCCGTCCATTAAGCCTGCACCAGATTCTTTTACGTAGTATTCAAATTGTTGCACTTGGGTGTTTTCATAGGCTCCAATACAGGCGGCATCAACATTACGCTCCACGTTACGTTGGTCGAAAAGAACATTTGATATACTTGTTGGGAGGCTATTGACTTTTTTCCCGTTTGGTAAAATTGTATTTTTTAGGGCTACAGTTGGGGTGAAGCCGCCGTTGTCTTTAATACTTGGATTAAAAAGTCCGGTAGATTCATTATGAGTGCCTTCCAATACCTTCAAGTATGGAATTTCACCAATGTTGATTTTACCGTACACTTCCGAACGAGTTCTGCCTGCGAGACAATTATCGGAATAGAGAACATCAAACATTGATTGAGTAAAACCACTCGGTTCTACAAATATATTGGTTTCTCCAACTTGTTTTGGAATATAATGAGTACAAGAAAATGTGCCTGTTTGCCTTAAAATAGGCATTATATTGTATTCTATTTTCTCAAACGTACCTATAAGTTGGCTTCGAGCAGCTATATTGCCAAGAATAATATTGCCTGTCAATTCTTTTATAGGAGCAATAAAAACACCACTATGTGTCAGCTTATTTCCAACAATAGTATTATTAATCAGAGAGTTGGTGCGATTACTTAAACTGAGTAAAATTGTTCCTTCATTTTTTGCAAATGTATTATTTATAAAATTTCCCTGACCATCAACTCCTCCGCTTATTGAAAATACTCCTTCTTGAGCTACATTTTCATAAACTGTTGAGTTGGAAAACTTCAGATTTTGAAAACCGTAAGAATATAGTATACAAGTACCCTCTCCTTCACTGAAAATACAATTATCAATTTCAACGTCTTGTGCCGAAAAAAACAAGTTGGCATACTCTCCCTTGTTTCCACTAAAAGTAGTCCCTTTTATTGTTAAGGTTGAATTATTAGGCTTATCGAAAAATATACCTGCGATACCGTTCTCATTTTCATCTGTATTGTGAGAAATATTGTTTATAAATTTAGTGTCGGTAATTGTAAGATTACTTGTTTCTGAAGCACTATGCCCCCCTGTTAAATTTATAAGATTACCATCACATTGATTATCCGTAAAATTGGAATTTTTAATCGTTAAATCAGTACGATCAGATTTCCCTGAACATTCAATCATGTGTGCTTTATTTCTTATTGCAGTGACATTATCCATTGTCAAATTACTGTCCATAAAAATGAGAGTACCATTGTTATCTTCCAATATTACATTTTTTAATGTTACTTTTGAATCTCCTTGATTATAATCAATGATAACACGATTATTCTGATAAAAAATAGAGTTTTCTATTTCCAAAGTTAGGATAGAATGTGTGTAAATAGCACATTCGCAATTAGAAACAGTTGTGTTATCCAAATACAACTCCGCATGGTTTGAGTGACACATAACTCCATTAATTGAATTTGTAATATACAAGCCGCTTAAACGAACTTGCAGATAATTTTGTGTCCCCTCTATTATATTGGAAACCAGTTCCCCATCAATATTTCCATCAAAAGTTGCTTTGTAGTTTACCGGATCAGGCTGTATATTTTCATCTGTTATATCTAAAGGGTATCCTCCGATTAACGAAACACTACCGTTAATGAGAAAAGCTTTATCTCTTGTTAATGCCGGTACGCCTCCATTCTTGTCATAAACAGGGCGATATGTCCCTTCTGCAATATGGAACGTTGCTCCATCCGGAGCATTCGGCAACCGCTCTGCAAACGTTTCATTTGACATGGCATTTTCCCACGAAGAGCCATCTCCGGTTCCGGTCGTTTTTACATAATATACCGTTTGTGCTTGAATATGTGCTGCCGTAAACAACCCAATAAACACCATCAACTTCCGAATAAGACTAAATGTTTTCATTTTTTTATGTGATAAATTTGAATATTCTGTTCTAAAAATAAATTTCCGATACCGGCGCAAATTAATAATCCATGCCTTTTCCTATTTGAAATTCTCGAAACTTTTATTTGTTTTATGTGGTGTGTAATTTATGTTTCATTCCTGATAGCTTAAAAACATAGCTGCATGAGTCTGCAACGACGTTAATAACTCCATAAAAACCAGCAACTTCCGAATAAGACTGAACGTTTTCATCTTTTTTGAATAATGATTTTAATATTTTGTTCTCAATATACCTCTTAATTGTGTGGTGCCGTCTTGTATCGTTTTATATGATATTTTTCAAAAAACAAATCTTGTTTTTATTTACACGCTATTAGTAGTGAATCTTTCAGTAATATCACAGATGTTGGAATAGCAACAAGTGCAGTTTACCCAAAAGATATGAATTGTTTTATTTCAAATAACTAACTATTTTAATTTTTCACAAAGAAACAAAAAAAATATGTATATACAAAAAAAATTGCATATATTTTATAATTGATTAAAATAATATAATTGTCCGTAATATTACCCTTCAACAAGAAATAATAAACATAAATGCCTTTAGAAGAAACACGAACAAAAAATTAAGTAATAAAAAGAATTTAATGTCGTATAAAAATCCTGATAGAGATTCAAGCCCGGTAGAAAAGAATGGTAATGAGAAATAGCAAGCCGCAGGTGCAACCCCAATAGGCGCTGTTGCGTACCTGACGGCACGCAGTTTGACGTGCTATCTGTTTTCGACCGGACTAAAATGCCTGACGGCATTAAAAAATACATCAATAATTGATTGGTATTACTTACATCCCGGATACAGGCATCTTTCATTTCATTTGTCATATTATTAGAGATGTCGTATCTTTGCGTCTTGTTAAAAGTAGAATTTGGACACAAGCGTAAAAATAAGTGATTTAAAATCTGGAGTTCACAGGGCATACGAAATGCTTTTCAGGCAGTTTTATGCTCCGTTGTGCCACTATGCTTACAGCATTCTACGCGATAGTGACGAGGCGGAAGATATGGTACAAAAACTCTTCTGCAAACTTTGGGATCAGCGCGAGCGCATAGAGATACATACTTCCATAAAGTCGTATCTGTACCGCATGGTTCACAACGATTGTATGAACAAAATCAAGCAGCAAGGCATACGCGCCGGGCACAATGAGCACTACGTTTATACCAAAGAGAAGGAAAGCAACGAGGTAGAAAACAAGGTCATGGCAAGCGAATTAGAGCAACGAATCGAAAAAATAATCGAAAGCCTGCCCCCTCGATGCCGCGAAGTTTTCAACATGAGCCGCCAGGAGCAGCGCTCTTACAGCGAAATAGCCCAAACACTCAAAATAACCACCAATACAGTCGAAACGCAAATAGTAAAAGCGTTGCGCGTGTTACGAAAAGGGTTGAAGGATTATTTAACGGTGCTGATTCTATTATTTACACTTTAAAACGGCAGTAATATGGACGAAAAAATAGACATACTATTATCCCGTTATTTCAGCGGAGAGGCTACGGAAGAGGAACTTCAATCGCTGGACAGATGGCTTGCACAGTCGCCTGAAAACGAGGCATATTTCGAGGAAATGACCACCATTTTCCAACACGCCGGTTTCGCCGGTCCAATGCCGGAACCCGACACGGAAAAAGCCCTTCCGGCATTTAAAAACCATTGCCGTGTTAATAATGAAACTATACAGAAGCCGGAAAGCGAGAAAACAAGGAAGCGAGAAATAGCATCTTTGAGTCTTATTTCGCGTTTTCGTGTTTTCGCACCGCATCTTTCTATTGCCGCATCCATCCTTTTGATAGCCGGCATATCTCTTTTCTTCTTCAAAAAAACAAACAACCAGGTTCACATTGCAGCAAGCAATACGGCAGTACAACAGGAATTATTTGAAGGCGTTTTTGTTTCACTCGAAGCAGGAACTGAAATCGCATATAATCCTGAAAATATACAGGAGGTGGTTTTATTAAAAGGTGAAGCCACGTTTGATGTAACTTCCCCGCGAAATGGACAGTTACTGGTCCGGGTTGGCGAAACGCTCATTAGAGATATTGGAACTGTGTTTACGGTCACCGCACACAATCCCGGAGAATCTATTATGGTAACGGTTACCGAAGGAGAGGTGCTTTTTTACGCACAAAACAATGCCGGTATACGTATTAAGCAATCCGGAAAAGGCATTTTCCATCCTCAAAAAAATTTCTTTGAACACATTGCTCCGCCCGCCGGAATAAAAGCAATTGAGTTTGATGCAACACCGCTGCCGGAAGTTATCAGCATACTTTCCGCTCAATATAATACGGAAATAAAAACGGCTGCCGACTCGTTGAACAACTTGCAAATCAGTGTGAGTTTCGACCCGGATGAAAGCATTGAGGATATTCTCGCAATCATCTCCGAAACCTTGTCTATGCGTGTAACGAAAAACGAGAACGGAACATTTGTGCTTTCTTATTAAAATAATCTTCGAGTCTTTCCTTCTTCGTTCTTTGTGTTCATTAAAAATGCGCTCGTACCCGCCAAATAAATATGAAGACACAAATCCGGAAAGAAATTTATTGAAAATCATCAATTTAGACATTACTATAAAAATGAAAACATATAAAAAAATAAAAAACACTGTTTCTATTTTTTTATTCTTTTTCGTGTTACTCCAACCGGCCTGTCCGCAATCGTCCGAATTGAAGCAGCCGGTTTCAATCAACCTGTTGCAAAAACCGTTATCCGATGTGTTTGCATTGATTACCCAACAGACAGGTGTTCGCTTTTCATACAACTCACAGCAGATAAACGTGAACCGGAAAATATCCGTCCACGTAAAGAACCGTGAGCTGGGCAAGGTACTTCCACTTATCCTGCCGGCATCCGTTTCATACAAACAAGTAGGAAAATACATTATACTTTCTGTCTCCGGAACGGCGAAAAAAGCAGCATACTCTAACAAAAGTGCGTTGGCAAATATTCAAAACCATCCAGAAAATTCTCTTTTGGCAGAAAATAATCCAAATAGTATTCACCTGATAGACAAAACGGAAGAAATTTTTTCTCTAAAAAATTCATTTTTCAGTAGTGGTTTAACTCTCGACAGTTGTCATAGAGTTATATCACCAATAAATGAAGAAGAAATGAAAAAAAAATTAGCACTATTGGCACTTAGCGCAACGATAGCCGGCAATCAGCTTTCAGCGCAAACAGAAACGGCGACTCAAGAAACACCGGAAACGCCGAAAACAGAAGAGGTTAAAACGCTTACCGGAACAACAATCAACGAAAAGAGAAGCTCTCAAGTTACATTCGTCTATCCGTTGGGAACAGACGGAAAAAATTCTATCTACAATGAATACAACACCTCGTTTAATATCATTGGAGGAATAACCGGTAAAGTAACCGGATTTGAACTGGGAGGCATCTTCAACATCAACAAGCACGGTTCGAAAGGAGTACAAATTGCAGGTATAATGAATCATACAGAAGCTGCCGGCTCCGGTGCTACAAGCAAAAATGTCCAAATTTCCGGGATTTACAATTTTTCCAAAAACGGTGTTTCAACACAAATAGGAGGTATAGTAAACCTGACGAAAAAATCACCTGCTCAAATAGCCGGAACCATCAATATCGCCGATACGGCAAATGCACAAATCAGTGGTATCATAAACATGGCGAATACCTCTTCTTTCCAGCTATCAACGGTCAATATCACCCGGAAAGGATGTTTCCAGCTGGGGGTTGTAAACGTGCGCGATACGGCTGACGGGATTTCCATCGGTATAATAAACATCGTCAAAAAAGGCGGATTGATGGAGGTGGAAATCGGAGGAAGCGATATTACACAAGCGACATTATCTTTCCGTTCGGGGACTCAAAAACTATACGGCATCCTCTCCGCCGGATATAATTCTTCGGATGAATTTTTATCTACCGGCTTTGGGCTGGGTACCGAAATCACGTTAAAAAACCGTTGGAGACTCAATCTCGAAGGTATTCATTATGGATTGTATAACGGAGATCCTCTCGACAACCGGTTTGTAGACAATGATTGGAAAGACCGGGAAAATTGGGAAGACAGCCTGGATGAATATTTCGAGGATTACAACTTTGCCAGTTTGACACAGCTACGCGCCACAATCAATTTCAAGGTGGCAAAACATTTCAAAATATACGCTGGTCCGACATTGAATATCTCGGTTGTAGACAAAGACTTCAAATTTACTGCCCCATACAGTATTTGGAGCGCTTCGGGCGATCACGTCAACGTAAAAACCTGGGTAGGTTGTACGGCTGGTATCCGCCTTTAACTGCCGCATGTCTATAAACCTATTGCATATAGTTATAAAGACTAAGAAGTTGTTTGAATTAATTATGCGAATCAGGAGCTGAAAAAAATGAGACAAAAAGCATATCACCCTTACGCCGGAATCCGTAGGATTTACATTTGGATAACCCCTTACAAGCAAAGCACAGTTCGGGATTGGTTGGAGAAGTGTAGAGACTGTCTTATTCCCAACTTGAGCGGCACTTCGTTTGCACAAGGTTATCCGGATACAAGTCCGGACTTAGGCGTACCCTTCAACTCCTGATGCGCATAATTAACTCCAGGGCAACCGCATCAAAATTATTTTCAAAAAACATCTTTTTGATTATTAATAAGATAGAAAATTTAATGGTTGTAGTTTAAAATAGTGTAGTCATTTTTCATATTTACCGGAAAGTTTCGTGTGTTGCTAGCCCGAGGGCTGAATACGAATAACCTTAAGCCGACAGGC
>QMCD01000437.1_pt1 | contig 29228 bp, 25 predicted proteins | sample 1821841 | NCBI WGS metagenome assembly QMCD01 (sample SAMN01991225, study PRJNA193472) | Termite gut metagenome, whole genome shotgun sequencing project. | isolation source: worker | host: Macrotermes natalensis | reverse complement strand
GCGCCTGCGAAAAACCCATCGCCGGCACGCTCGCCGAAGCGCGTGACATGGCCGAGGCCGCGAAAAAAGCCGGCGTCGAAACCTTTGTGTGGTTCAATTACCGTCGCGTTCCTGCCGTTGCCTTGGCCCATCTTTTGGTTAAGCAGGGTGTGATCGGCGACATCCGCCACGTCAGAGCGACATATCTGCAAGAGTGGGCCGATGAATCCGTGCCGTTTGCGTGGCGTTTCACGAAAGAAAAGGCCGGTAGCGGTGCTCACGGCGATTTGAATGCTCACATCGTCGACATGACCCGCTTTGTCACCGGCTTTGAAGTCGACGAAGTTTGCGGCGCGATTGCCGAAACCTTCGTGAAGCAGCGCAAAGTGATTGAGCAGGATTTCGGAGGCGGTATCGTGACCGACGAGCAAATGCGCTATGCCAAGGCCGAGGCCGGAAATACCAAGATGGGTGACGTGACCGTCGATGACGCGGTGATGTTTTTGGTGAGATACAACAGCGGCGCGATCGGCTCCTACGAGGCCGCACGGCAAGCGACGGGAAATTACAATCCCTGCGGCTTTGAAATCAACGGCACGAAAGGCTCGCTAAAATTCAATTTCGAGCGGATGAACGAACTGGAATTTTTCGACAAGACCCGACCACGCGAAGTTCAAGGCTGGACAACGATTCTCTGCACGAATGGCGCACATCCCTATGCCGGGAATTACTGGCCCGATGGCCACCTGATCGGCTATGAGCACTGCTTTACCAGCATGGCCTATGACATTTTGCTCAAGCTGGCGGGAAAAACTCCGACGGTTCCGCTTGCCGATTTCAACGATGGCTACCAGACGGCCCGTGTGCTCGAAGCCGCCATGATTTGTGCCACAGAAAAGCGTTGGGTCAAACTCGATGAAGTGAAGTAGCGAACTCGCGTTTGGACAACGAAAACGCGGGCAGTGCTCCGTGTATCCTGCCCTCAATCAGGTCGGGGGCAGGATACCGATCAGGCTATTGTTCCTCGATAGTCAATTCGTCATCCGGCGTTTGCGCTGTCGGGTCAAGCACCAACTCCCTGTTCTCGATGATCGCTTCGAGTTCGGCATTTTCAATAACTTCACGCTCCAGCAATTTCTCGGTCAGGCGTTCGAGGATTTCTCGTTTTTCGTTCAAGAGTTCGCGCGTTTTATCCAGCAAATGGTCGATGATTGAACGAATTTCCTGATCGATTTCCCAAGCCATTTTTTCGCTGTACTGCCGTGCCTGCGGAAAACCCTCGCCCAGATAGCGGCCACGGGATTGTTCGCGGAATGACACCCGGCCAAGCCTGCTCATGCCATAATCCATGACCATGCCGCGCGCGATGTCCGTCGCCCTTTCGAGATCGTTTTGATCACCCGTCGAAACGGCGTCGAACTCCATTTCTTCCGCAAGCGTGCCGGCGAGCAGCGTTTGAATGCGCGATTCCAGCTCGTTTTTCGTCATCAAATAGCGGTCATCTTCCGGCCTCTGAAGCGTATAACCCAAGGCCGCCAAGCCACGAGGAATAATGGAAACTTTATGCACTTTGTCCGCGTAGGGCGAAAAATAGGCCATCAGCGCGTGGCCACATTCGTGGACGGCAATGCGTTTTTTCTCGTCCGGCCTGATGACTCGCTGCTTTTTTTGCAAGCCCGTCGTGACACGCTCGACGCCTTCGTTGAATTCCGCCATCGTGACCGTCTCTTTTCCAGCCCGAGCAGCCAGCAGGGCGGCTTCGTTAATCAGTGCAGCCAAGTCCGCCCCGACGAAGCCTGCCGTGATCGACGCAATTTCCTTGAGTTCGATGGACGGGTCGAGTTTCACATTTTTGGCATGAACCTTCAAAATCGCTTCCCGACCTGTCTGGTCAGGACGGTCGACGAGCACTTGGCGGTCAAATCGACCGGGACGCAGCAGGGCGGGGTCGAGAATTTCGGGTCTGTTCGTTGCCGCCATGACAATAATGCCGCTGTTCGTGCTGAACCCGTCCATTTCGACGAGCAGGGCGTTGAGCGTTTGATCGCGTTCATCGTGGCCGCCCACGGGACTGCTGCCGCGAATTTTGCCCAGCGCGTCGAGTTCGTCGATGAAAATGATACACGGGTTCCGCCGTTCCGCTTGGTCAAAGAGGTCACGAACCCGCGCCGCTCCGACACCAACGTAAAGCTCAACGAAATCGGACCCGGAAAGACTGAAAAACGGCACGCCCGCCTCACCGGCGACGGCCTTCGCCAGAATGGTCTTGCCCGTTCCGGGGGGGCCGACGAGCAGCACGCCACGCGGGATTCTGCCGCCAAGAGCTTGGAATTTTTCCGGCGTTTTGAGAAACTCGACTATTTCCTTGAGTTCATCCACCGCCTCATCCACGCCCGCCACGTCTGCGAACGTGATGTCGATTTCTTCTTGAGCGACGAGCCGACCGCGATTACGGCTAAATGCCATTGCCCCGGAGCCGCCCAGATTGCGGATCATAAAGAACATAATCGCAATCGAGGCCGCAAAAATCAGCATCCAAGCCCCGTTCTGCTGCAAAAAATTCGGATAGCCTTCGCTTTTGTAGGAAAAGCCGCTTTTTTCGAGCCGCTTCTCCAGTTCCCCGCCGTCATGGGAAAAGCCGTGACGCCCGCTGACAATAGGAAATTTCGGCATCTCCTTTTGCGGCTCCGCGTTTTTTGGCGTTTTGAGCACTCGGCGCGTCGCCGAGCCACGAATTTCGTACACGCTGACCGTCAGTTTGTCGAGGTTCGAGTATTTCACCGTCATCGCGTTCATTCCTGTGCCTTCTTCGACGATGATATGCGGGTCGGGATTGTCGACGGTCGCCGGTCCTTGATCGATCAGCTCCATCATTTTGTTGTACGGAATTTCAGCCCCTTTGGGATGAAAGAGCGACAGAATGAAAATGGCACCGGCCACGAGCAGCAGGATGAACCAGATCGACGGAGCGCGATTTTCCGGCTGCGGCATCGGTTTTGGCTTTGGGCGACCGGGCTTGTCGCTTTTTGGAGGCATCGCAGCCGTTTTGTCGTCTTGTTTTTCTTCCGGTTCGGGCCGACTCGCTCGCTCGAGCAGCACTTTGATATCTTCGGAAATATCCTCGGCCTCATCCTGTGGCGACTCTTGGGGAGCGGGAACGCTTTGATCGGTTTCAGGGAGATTATCGTGATCTTTTAAGGGCATTGTCGATAATGTTGGGGTCTGCAAAGTAAAAATCGTGATCCAAAACGCGCATTTTACCATACCAACCGCCACTTGGCAATCGAGAACAGGCAGGCTTACATCCCGGTTTCTTTGGATTTCGACGGTTCATTTTGTCCCTGAAAGAGCTGCATAAACACGTTTTTACGATCCCACACGCGCAGACCGGCGGCAAGATAGGATTTCAGCGCGGCGGGATTCCGTTCATCCACCGTGGTGAGAAGATGCCGCCGACCATGTTGCTGCGCGATTCGTTTTGCAAAACGAACAATTTCCCGGCCAAACCCCTTTTCTCTCGCCGTTTCCGCCAAGCCCATGTACGTCAACTCCATCTGCTCTTCCGATTGATCCGTCAAGAGAATCGCACCGACATCGCGTCCTTCGTTCCGAATGAAAAACCAAAGCTCCGGGCGAAACGTGGGAATGCTACGATAACCTTCAAGCACACCTCGCGCCGGCAGCAGTGACAAAAGTTTCGGAAAATCGCGCGTATTGTGATATGTTTGGCCCACGATTTCGACCATCAGCTCAAAATCCTGTTTGCTTTCGCCGAGGGGCAAAAAAACCAGTGTCGTCGGCGATGTTATTGTTGGTGCGACAGGCTGCGCCGTGTCTCCCACCATGTAGAGCATATCGGAAAGGTATTCAAAACCGGCGGCATGGAGTTCGGAGCGATTAACCGGTTGATTTCGATCCGCCAGCATTACCGCTGCTCTCGCTTCGCACTGGCCACAAAACCGGCCCAAGGCTTCCAAGAGCGGCATGGAGGAACAACCGTCTTCCATCGCCGGTGCCCAGAGCAACACGGCTCCATCAGGACGCCGGAAAGAAAATAAGGCACCAACACGCTTGCCGCCCATTTTGGCCTGAAATACGCCCTTGGGAGCAGTGGGACTGGTATGCAACATGGCCAGCGTGGCTTCGATTCGTGGATCGCGCTCTTGCGGCGGCACATGCCGGAACGCGAAGGCAAGCGTCGCGCGAAGCTCATCATAGGCGGCGTTGGAGATGGTGATATTCGTCGGCACTACGGGATTTGACGGGAGTTAGGGAACGACTTTATCTGCTTTATCTGCAATGGCCAACTCATTGTACGTTCGCAATGATCTTTGCCACGCGCTGGCATCGATCCCGCACCGCAGACCAGTTATCGGCGGCGATGTCTTCTTTTGTAGCGATCCATGTCCCGCCACAAGCCAAAACCGTGGGCAACGCCAGATACTCGGCCAGGTTCGATTCGCTTACGCCGCCGGTGGGTATGAACCGCACGCCGGTGTGGGCATAAGCGGCTGACAGGGCTTTCAGCATGGCTACGCCGCCCAGCACGCCTGCCGGAAAATATTTCAACACGTTCACACCGAAAGCCAAGGCGGACTCTATTTCGCTGGGCGTGCAGACACCGGGAAAGAAAGGCCAGCGCATTTCCTCAGCCAGTTCCAGTGTTTCGGGATTAAAGCCCGGTGCCACACCGAAACTCGTCCCGGAGTCAACTGCTTTACGCAAATCGTCTTCATGCAAAATCGTGCCGGCCCCGACGCATAGTTCGGGCCTTTTCTCCGACAGTAGACGAATAACCTCCGCGGCGGCCTGCGTGCGAAACGTGATTTCGGCCAGCGGTAAGCCGCCTTCGAGCAGCGCATCGGCCAGCGGCAGCGCGGCGGCGACGTCTTCAAGGACAATGACCGGAACGACCCGATATTTTGCGAGGGTTTCAACGATGTTTTGCATGGTACTTGGCGATTGTGTGGGGCTGCCGCGATATGATATTTTACTCTTCCATCTCTTTGTGCTCGATCTTAGGCCAATACGTATCGAAATCAAATTCCGGTGAATTGTCGCCGTCATGGCATGTGATACAATGCTTGCGCGCCTTGTTATTCGCCACAGGGAGGCGAATGGCCAGCCGCAGTTGTTCCTGTAACGCTTCGTCGGAACCTTGTTCGGCCTGAGTATGCTTTTCGCCGGGACCGTGGCAGGTCTCGCAGCCGACATTCAAAAGATGCGGCGTGTCCTTTTCGTTCATGTAGCCGCCCTCGTAGGGCAAAAGCTCCGCCGCATTCCAGCCGACAACGTGGCAAGCGATGCACTCCGGGTCGTTCGCCCTCGCCGGTTTCGACGTTTCCGCCAACGATTTCCACGCGCCGGCATGTCGGGATTTTCGCCAGATCGTCGTCGCCGGTTCATGGCAATCCGCGCAGGATTTTGAGCCGGTGAATGTTCCCTGCACGTCGGCCCGGCCATCGGGAATCGGCTTGACGCCCAGTCCGGCCAAGCCCGTCCTAGCAAGTTCTTCTTGATACAATTTCATCAATGCGACAACGGTTTCCGAATTTTTGAAGCGTGCGTCCAGAGGAATGCGTTCATAGCGAAACGGTTTGGCCGCATCGTCATAAAGTCCGAGTGCCACGGCGAATTTTCCCTTTTCGCCCACATCAATGACGACGCTGTCGCCGATTTTGCGAGGTCGGAACGGTGGCTCGGCGGGCGTGTCGCTGGGAACGACATAATCAAATTCGCCCGGCATCGCCTCCAGCACCGTTTCGATTTCCGATGTCGTACCCTGAATCAGCAATACTTTTTTGTCGCCACTTTCAGGGTTCACCTCCTTTTTCAAAAGCGGCAAAACCGTTTTGAGTCGTGATACCGGGTCGGCATGAACGATGTCAGCGTTGTTGATTTCCTGCAAAATCGAAGGGCACAGCACGGAAACCACGCCGATTTTCAGGCCGCCCTCCTCAAATATCCTGTACGGAGCCGTAAAATCGGGGTTAAATTCCAAAATACCGACGTTGGCCGAGGTGTAACGCTGCTTGTTACCCGGCGAGTCGACGGAGTACACAATCAGCACATCGGTGGGAAAAAGCAGTTCGCGGCCACCGATCCCGACGGCCCCGTATTCCATCAAACGGTACGCATCATTGATGACAAAACTGAATTTCAACTCTTCCTGATTGCCGAAACCCTTGTTGAGATTGCCCGCATCAAGGGGCAGTACGGGCCAGTTTTTTTTCTCCAGAGCCTGAAAAAACGTGTGCCGTCGGCTCAGACCGCCTTTCATTTGAGTCATGCCCGCACAGCCGCAAGGCTCGACGTAACCTTCCATGAAGCCGGTAAAAACAAGCAACAGCCTCGGTTTAGGCCAGTCGACAAAGAGTTCGCTCAACGGGTCAGCGGTATCGGTGGCGTTGAGCGCCGGCTTGCCGAACACGACGGGTGCTTGTACCGTTGTCGTTTGCGCGGCGGAATTTTGTGCGACAGATGGCGACAGCAGGACGCATAACAGGTAAGGCACAATGTTTGGCGTGATTTTGAACATTTTCGGAGTATTTCAGAATTTTTTTCTCAAGTGCTGTCGCAATTCGGACGACGATTACCATTTTCTCCATGTTGATACGAAACGTCAATACTCCGTTGTTGGAAACGCAAGCGGAGTGATTACCCCCACGAGCGAGACCGGAGCTGGTTTGGAGTGATAAAGGCCGCAAAAGTGGCAACCAACGGAAACGGAGGACTCCAAACCATCTCTTGATACGCTCTAAAACCCTATACCTTCTTTGGAGAATGCCATGGACAAGAAATTTTTTCGCACCGGGCTGGTCCTCTTGGCCCTATTGATGATTTTTGCCGTCACGAACAGTGCTTCAGCCCACGGCGGTTATGGCCGAGGTCATGGGCACGATTATGGCCGAGGCTACTCGTATGCTCCGTATCACGCGCCGCGGGTTTACATTTCTACGCCGCGATACGACCGCTACGTCGCCCCGGTTACGGTCAGGCCGTATTACCGACCCTATCGAGCTTATGCCACGCCGGGCTTGCGCATCGTGACGCCGAGAGCAAGCATCGGTATTCGCTTTTGAGGACAAATTCAACCACCGCGAGCATGTCCGGGGCGGTGAGACGGCAGCCCTTACACGTTCATCACCGCCGGGTTCGTTTGCTCCACCCAACGATGTATCGAAGCCAGCAGTTTGTCCTTGTCTACGGGCTTGCTGCAATAGTCGTCCATGCCGGCGGCCAAGCATTTTTCCTCATCGCCGGAAGTGGCGTTTGCCGTGAGAGCAATAATCGGCAAACGCCTCGGTCGTGCGAAATTTTTTTCCCATTTGCGGATTTCCGTAGTCGCTTCATAGCCGTCCATGACGGGCATCTGGCAATCCATGAGCACGATGTCAAACGGGATTTTACGTAGAATCTCTATCGCCTCCAAGCCGTTCTCGACCAGCGTACTTTTCATACCGGCACGGTTCAGTATTTCTGCAACCACAATGCGATTGACGGGATTGTCTTCAACCACGAGCACGTTGATGACGCTCGTCTGGGGACTGTCGTCCGGCTCAGGATGGCAATTGAACACCAGATCGGGAAGCACGAAAAAGGATTGCACCACGGCACCAAGCAGGATCGAACCGCCCACCGGCTTGGTGACGCACCGAATGTTCTTGGGGTTGCTCCAGTCTTGTTTCAGCAAATCCACGGAAAGCGGCGAGAAACAAATGATGGCCGTATCGTGCAGCCGAGGATGGGCCTGAATTTTTCGCACCAATTCGTCCGACGTTCGATCATTCATCACGAAATCAATCAACACGAGACGAAAAGGCCGACCGTCAGTATCCGCTTCAGTCAATCGCTGAAAGGCCTGCTCCGCATCATCGGCCTGTTCAACCGCCATGCCCCAGCTGCCAAGCTGCTCGATCACAGCCGGAATCCTGATTTCGCCTCTTCCGACGACCAGCGTGCGAAAGCCATGCAACTCGGCCACACGCTGTAAATAGGCCACCTCTCGCCCGCTCCGCGCACAACATTCGGGCGAAATTCCCCGGCTGTATTCGCATTTTTCCGTAACGCACGGATATTCATCCGCTCGCAGACAGTGGATGACCGGCGGCAGGCAGCGGAATTTGGCGGTAAACCAGAACTCGGAGCCTTTTCCTTCGTCGCTTTCGACATGGATGCCGCCGCCCATCATCTCAACAAGCCTTTTGCAGATGGCGAGGCCTAAGCCCGTGCCGCCGTAAAGTCGCGTTGATGAGGCGTCGACTTGTGAAAAAGGTTGGAACAACCGATCTTGCCGCTCTTTCGGAATGCCGATGCCCGTGTCTCTAACGGAAAATTTCAAGCGAAGATGCGTGTCGTAAATATCGTCGAGCGACACATGGATTCGCGCGCCGCCCTTTTTGGTGAATTTCAACGCATTGCCAGCCAGATTGACCAGAATTTGGCGCAGCCGGCCCGGATCGCCAAACATAGGCCCCGGCACGTAGCGATCAAATGTCGTGACCAATTCCAGGTTCCCTTCGTCGGCCTTGGGAGCGAGAATGCGAAGGACGGACTCAACCAGCTCGTAGAGATTAAATTCCGTCTCCTCCAATTCGAGCTTTCCGGCCTCGATTTTGGAAAAGTCCAAAATGTCATTGATGAGAAACAGGAGCGACTCCCCGGAAGTCTTGATGAGCTGGGCATATTCCAACTGCTTCGGTTGCAGCGTCGTTTCCATCAGCAGGTCCGACACGCCGATCACGCCGTTGAGCGGCGTCCGAATCTCATGGCTCATGGTCGCCAAAAATTGGCTTTTGGCACGGTTGGCCTCCTCGGCGATGTTTTTGGCGTGATGCAATTGTTCGACCAAGAGTTGCTGTGCCGTGATGTCGACGATCACAAAGATGGTTTGCAAATCAATAGGGCTGGCTCCCCGGAGAATGCTGACATGAACGTCGCCCCAGACCACGCGCCCGCCTTGCGTCTTGAAAGGATACGTCATCCGGTACTGGTCTTCACGACCGTTCAGCGTGGGATTGGCCTTTTCAAGCTCGGAAACCTTGATTGCCGGGTCCACCACAATGAGATCGCTGATATGTTTACCGAGCACTTCGTCGTCGGAATAGCCGAACATGGACTTGAACATGCCGTTGACATAGGAAAACCGCCCTCGATAGTCTGCAAAAGCGATGGCAGCCCCGCAGGTTTCCAGAATGGTCCGCAACCGGGCTTCGCTGGTGCGAAGTTGCTGCATCTGCGTGTTCGTAATCCAATCCATCAGGCCCAAGTGTTCCGCCGTTAGCCCCGTGGGACACTCTTCAGGCAGGGGATCGTTCAATATCTTTTCGTTTTCCAGCATAGACAAATTCCAACACGGCAAACAAAACAAAAGCCGGAATGGCGAGAAACGCATCGACGGACACTTCGTCACGACGGCCAAGGGAACGCAAGCACCGTGCTACTCCGGCATTACCACTCCAGAATGGCCATTCTAGCATTTTTTGGAGAAAGTGACCAGAACCCCATTTGAATGTTTTTCCTGTATTCAAAGAAGGGTTTCGCTGGGGCGAATTTTCAAAAATTCTTAAAAAATATTGATATTTGTCACATAGCCCCTTGATTTTTTCTTCTTGAAGTGCCACAATCGGCTGGTATCGGCAAGCTGATTGCGTACTCTTTAGATTGAGACCGAGGAGAAATATCATGAAAAATTTCAATGTGTTTGCGTGTTTCCTAGGCTTGGCCTTCGCAGCCATCGCCGGATTGGGTTGCTACGTCTGTTTCGCCCAAAATGGTTGCCCGAATGTCGGGGTGGAGAGTAAACCATGCATCAATGAGTCTCCATACGATGACGGAGCGTGCCGCATTGATGCGCTGTACACCCCGGAAGCAGGGTATGATTTTTGGTGTGCAGGTGGTCGTTTGTCTGTGAGCAACATCAGTCAACTCAAATTCGGCACATCCAATTCGCAGATTGTTGGTAATGAATCTGCCCCATGCTATAAGCGGGTAGGTTGCGGCGACGAACCCACGATCGTAACTGGCCCCAAACAAGAAAACGATATGGAGTATTCGGAAGACGGCGGACAAACCGTTGTTTTGTATCGGTGTTCTGCCGTTACCACAGACACGTCCGAAATGTCATATAAAATCGGGCCTTGCTACGAGTGATTTACGCATTGTTTCCCGCACCATACCGGAGTTTTGTATGTCGTTCACTGTTCGTTTTTTTGCGTTTTCCCTTTTTTTCGGTAGTTTTTGTCATTTGTATGCTGCCGATTCAGGTATTGAAGACTTGCTTAACAAAGCGGCCGCCGTTCCTTCTGCCATCAAATCCGGCGATTGGATACTCAAGACCCGCTACGAAAAGTTTGATATTCCGTCGAACAACCCCGATGCCCGTAAATTATCCGGCCTCACCTCAAGTGGCCGAACCTATGGAGGCGTGTTCCATATTGAGTTCGACGGCGACAAAATGCGAGTTCAACGCGATGTGGAAGGTCGCACCACGGTTTATTGCACTCCGTACTTGAAACCGGAGCACTCGTTCTTTTTTGCGACTCGTCCTCTGTCGATGAGGCCGATTTCCGAGCGAGTGAAAGAACTGAATTTGCCGGAACCGGTTCTGGAATCCCTCATTTTGTATCAGAAAAAAGATTTTGATCGACTGAGTACGACAGAGGGATACTCTCAGGACACGTCGATCCCCTGCCTGCAACGACTAGGCTATGTTGCCGATGACGTGTTTTTTGAACAGCAGAGCTGCGCGAGTTTAGCCGTCTATCTCCAATCGTTCGGTTTTGCCAAAGGGGCAATTCTTCAAGACACGTATAAAGGGTCGCCATGTACGGTAATTCGGAAAATGAGTGAAGGCCCTGTTTCTTTCCGTGGTAACGTGACCGTAGTAGATGAATCCGGTCAAACCAAACGACTCACACAGCAAGAAACCAGCGAGTTTTTGAAAAAAAAACCTGCGCTCAATCGCGTACAGGAGGAGATTGTCCTGGACCCCTCAAAAAACCATGCTATTCGCCGAATAGTTAGGGAACACTCCATTGTCAAAATTCGTCAAATCCTCGAAAACGACCTCAAGCGGGACCCGGATTCCGGCTGCTGGTATCCGGCCCACTGGGTTTTTGAAGAATACCGCGACGGCAAACTGGCTGTCCGCGAGGAGAACGACCTCGAAGTCATCTCGATCAACAAGCGGATTCCGAAGAGCCGTTTCACGCTGGAAAGCGTGGAGATGCTCAAGCCTGGAACTCGCGTGACGTGGAAACTCGACACCCCACCACCGGGAAAAGGCAAGCTCGAATGGGACGGCAAGGAAGTTTTTGCTCACGGCGAATTCGGCGAAAATCTTATCACGCGAGAAGTCGACGCCGAGCGGGCAGGCAAACGACGCATTGCCATTATTTGTCTTAACATTGCGTTAATCGCGGCCATCATCGCCTCTATTCTGTATCAAAAAAATCGTCGTGCTTCAAACGAGTCATGAAAAAAGCCCTGCCATTTTATGCGTCGCTGGCCGTGTGTTTCGCGGCCATCAGCTTGGCAACCTATCACTGCTGGGGATTGCTCCAAACACCGGAGGCATCACAGCCGCCACTGATGGCCGAACCGCCGGCCATTGAGTTTGGAATGATAGAAGAAGACATTGTTCAAGGTTCGACACTCGTCCGAAACGTTTCAAAAAAACCGTTGCGCATCCTCCACATACTTGTTTCGTGTTCGTGCAGTGAAGCGACGCTGAAGGCAGGCGAACTCATGCCGGGCCAAGCCGAAAAACTGTCCGTTGTTTGGGACACACGCGGCAGACAAGACGAGACCTCGACTTTTATTTCCGTGGTTTATGTCACAGACAAGGAAAAGCAGCAAATGCTGCACATCGATCTGAAAGGGCGAGTGATGCCAACGGAGTAAAAGTGGCAATTCCCTATTCAGCCACTTCCTGAATCCACACCGGCCTAGGCGGAGGACCGCCGAATTTTTCGACTTCGAAACAAACTTGGAGGAACAGCAGCTTCGCCTTGCCGCCCCTTTCTCGGTCGGGATACGAATCGCCTTTTTGAAGAATTGGCTGGCGTTCGGGAATGCCTCCGAAAGAATACGAGCCGGAAACCTGACAGGGAAACCAATATCCCGTCGGTTTGGGCTTGTCTTTGCTTCCCGATTTTTTTGCCTGCCTGTTCTCGTCCATGATGATTTTTGCCAGTTCCGGCTTGAGATCAAGATAAAATTCGGCGTAACAGTGCTCCGGCACGCGAACGATTCGAGCCGGAATCTTGCCTGCGCGACACAGGGCCACAAAAAGACAACTCATGTCTTTGCAATCGCCGCTCCATTCTCCTTCGGGCATTCTGGTGACGGCCAGCGCGCCCTTGGGCGTGCCACGAAATTTTTGCGCCTCGTCGTATTTCACATTATTTTGCACAAAAGCATACAAGGCCTCGACTTTTTCCCAAGCCCCTTCTTTGTTTTGGGTGATTTCATTAAACATTTTTTTGAAAACCCGCTCTTCGCATTCGATATAGGGGCTTTCTTCGACATATTGCTCCAAAGCGTCCGGTATGCGATTTGGCAAAGCATAATCGTAGGGATTGCTCGGCGGCAGCAGCTCGTAATTCACGAGCCTGACGTTGACCACAACCTCCACTTTTCGATGAGGCCGAATCCGGCCAAGCCGCAAAATCATCTCTCGCGCGCCTGCGTCGACATTTTCATAAAGGATGCTACCGGTCAGGGCGGCGTCGAGTTTTTCCTCGTCAATACCGCGTACTTCCTGCTCCGGCCAGTCCATGGGAATGGGCAGCATGGCCGAAACATTTTCCAGCTGCGCACCGGGCAGCACCGTCAGGCCCGCCCGCCACACTTGCTCGATTTTTTCACCTCGCCTCGGCCCGTACTGCGATTGCGCGGCGGAATTGCCAAATTGAAACTGCGCAAAAACCGTCGAACAAAGAAAAAACGTGAAAAAGAAAAACGGACAGAATAATCGTACAATGCGTTGCATGGCGTTCGCCTCCATGAACCCCTTATCGTTGGCAACTTGACACACCCTACATCGCTTATCGGCATTTTACGAATTTGCCTTGACAGGACTTGATCTGACGCAATATGCAGCGCAGGCCACAGACGTGAAACTCGCAATTCTTACACGGAGAGAAATTGGCTATGCCAAAAGAATTGACAACGAACCAGGCAATCGATAAAATGGGAGCGATTGATATGATATTGTTTTTTTCGTCGCAAGACACGTTTTACCCACTGTCTCTCTGTCTACTGTTATGGCAAAAACAAAAATAGTCGTTTGTATGGGCAGCTCCTGCTTTTCCCGGGGCAATGGTGACCTCGTCGAACTCATCGAAAACTACATTGAAGCCAACGGCTTCCAAAAAGACGTCGAAGTCGAAGTTTCCGGCACGCTCTGCGAGGAACACTGTGCCGAAGGGCCGAACGTGATGATAAACGATGTTCGCTTCGCGCGCGTTGATGCCGGAGTGATGTTAGACTTGCTCAAAGAGCACCTGAAGAAAGAGTAACAGGTCTCATTCATTCCGAACCCCTCCTGACTCAAGAAAGCCATGACCGAATCCCCCAGAGAAAAGTTGTTCGTCGGCGTTGATGTCGGTGGCACGAAAATTCAAGCGTCGCTCGTAACGGAATCCGGCACAATTCAGGCGAACCACCGTAGTGTCACGCCCCGCGACTGCACCATCGAGATCACCATCGACGCCATTGAGTCGGCCATTCGCGCACTACTCGAAGAACGAACCATCACGATTGAGCAGGTTACCGGTGTCGGTATCGCCGTGCCCGGCGTGGTGCAGCAGGACACCGGTTTCGTGGTCGTTACGCCCAATATGAATCTGGTCGGCGTCGAATTGGGGCAGATCATGAAAGACCGGCTCCAAGTGCCCGTCGCCATCGGAAACGATTGCAATCTGGGGACGCTCGGCGAATGTTGGCTGGGCAGCGGTCGGAATGCCTCGTCCTGCGTGGGCATTTTTGTTGGCACGGGCATCGGGGCGGGTATCGTCCTCGACAGCCGTGTCGTCAGCGGGGCAGGCCAGGCCGCCGGGGAAATCGGGCACATCGTCACGCAGATTCCGTGCGAAGACTGGCGGGGCGCCCTCCAAACCTCCAAACAAAAAAAGAGTGAACCGAACTACGAGCCGAAACTTCCTCGTTGTGGTTGCGGAAATTACGGATGCTTTGAAAGTTTCGCCAGCCGCAGTGCTATGGAACGCTATATCCGGGAGGCCGTCAAGGCCGGGGCGAAATCGGCCATCGTTGAACTCAATGGCGGCACGCTGAATGTTATTAAAAGCGGTGCCATCGCAAAAGCCCTCAAGGCGAACGATCCTGTTGTGACCGCCATCGTGCGCTATGCCTCTCAAGTCATCGGTCATGCCTGCTTAACCGTTCGGCACTTGCTTGACCCTGAAGTGATCGTGCTCGGCGGCGGTGTGCTCGAAGCCTGCCAAAAATTTATGATGCCCATCATTGAGGCCGTCGTCTCGAACGACCAATTGGCTTCCGCTTCGGGCACGCGACGGGTTTTGATTTCCTCGCTCGGTGACGATGCCGTGGTTCTTGGAGCCGTCGCCTTGGCGCGAAATATGGGCGGCTCCAATCTGTTAAAGCGAGCCAAAAAAGTGATTCCCAACTATCCGACGTTGCACCGGATGGCCGAGGACGTCATTCATATCGCCGACATGCCGTACCAGAGCGATTTTTACATTCTCGCCGATGCGACGCTACAGCCTCGACCGCGTGCTCCGAAAAAGAATCCGCATGGATTCCGGTTGAAGGATATTCAGGCGGCGGCTCGCGGCGGCGTGGATTTGCTCATCTTGGCAACACCGGCGGCGGGCGAGGTTGCGCTGTCGGGAAAATGCCACGATTTCTTGTTCCGTCGCGGAATCGATTACCGCATTCTGCCGCCGGACGAAGCGGTACAGCTTTATAATTCCGTGGCCGTCAGAAGGGCGGCGGTGTTCCACTTCTGATAGCTCGCCTCCGGTCACTTCGCTTCCTGCGTTTACGGCGTCATTCACCTGTTTTTCCAAAACGCCATGTCCACGACACGCTATCTCATCCTGACCACGCTCTGGGCCGCCCTGCTGCCAGCGATGATTCTGTCGACGCCGATTCTTGCACTGGCTTGCGTTTCTCCGGCCATTTTATTTGCCGGGCCGGTACTGGCCTTGGTCATCTTTCTTTTTTATCGTTATGGGAAATTTTGGCAACAATTTTCCCAAGCGGCGAAAGACGGTCAAATCCCGGCGAATTTTTCACTCCGAATTCTGCCGTTTTTTCTGCCGCTGTTTTACGTTCTACTCCTTGCGGCAATCGGTTTTTATCTTGAACCTACACAAAAAGATTCCGTACTGGCCCTGTTTATGTGGGGCTTGCCACAATATTTTCCGGTCAATGCCGTCAATTTGCTTTTCCGCACATTCAACGGCGGACGATTGGAAAACCTCGCTTTGGCTCCTCTGGTCGCATCCGCGTTTCCGGCACTGATCGGCACCATTTACGTTTTCCGCCTCGCCCCGCCGCCGAAATTTCGCATGACCGGCCTGGTTTTCATGCTAGCCGTTACGTTTTTACTTGGTCATGCAGCCTATCATTTTCAGCAGCGTTACCGAGCAAACCTCCTAGGCCTCGACCGATTTGTCACGACGGTGAATGCCGAAACCAATCTGCATGAATATCAACCGTTCAAAAAAGACAACAAGCTGGTCAAAATCGAGAACCCGACGCTGACCATCGAATCGAATCATCCCGTGATCGACGGCGCGACGGCCTTGTATCCCGTTTACGCCGCCGCAGCGGAGGCTATTTACCGCAACACCGCCCCTGAACAATACAGTCTTTATCGCAACGAAAACCTTCTTGTCTGGGGGAGCACCACGCCGGTCGCCTTTGATAATCTGCTCGCAGGCAAGGTCGACTTGGTCATCATGGCCCGGCCATCGCCGGCACAACTGAAAAAAGCCGAGGAACAAGGCAAAACGCTGACGCTCACGCCCATCGGTCGTGAAGCGTTCGTGTTTTTTGTCAGCAAGGACAACCCGGTGAAAAATTTGACCACGGAACAAATCCGCAACATTTATTCCAAAAGAATAACGAACTGGGCCGAACTGGGCGGCAAAAACGAGAAGATTCTGGCATTTCAACGGCCCGACGGTTCCGGCAGCCAGACGGCCATGCAGCGTTTTATGGGCACTGTGCCGATGACGGAGCCGCTTCAAGAAGAATTTATCCAAGGTATGGGCGGCATCGTCAAACGTGTGGCCGATTACCGTAACTACGGCAATTCCATCGGCTATTCGTTTCGTTATTATGTGGAAGGAATGCTGAATAATAACCGCAAACATGACGGCGACCGTGTTGCTGTCCGGCTGCTTTCAGTGGACGGCGTGGCCCCGACCGTGGAAAATATCCGCAACAATTCAACCGGTACTCCGGGACAAAACGGCTCCGGTTACCCGTTCACCGGCGAAGTGGTCGTCATCACGGCGGGAACGCAGAACCCGAACGTACCGAAACTGATCGACTGGTTTCTCTCGCCGCAAGGACAGGACTTGCTGGAACGAGTCGGTTATGTGCCGCTCGTTGAAGGAGAGTAGAGAACAGACCGTATCGGCAGTCGTCTTTTTTTCAATCGCCGACGGTCTCCAGCAACTCCAGTAGCGTTTTTCGCGTGTAACCGCCGCGAAGAATGATCGGTTCTGTCGGATTTTTCGGATCAAAAATCGCCAGTGTCGGCACGATATCCGCACCCAGCGTGCGTAAAAATTCCGAAGCGTCGCCCTCTTTTGTGCGGTCGGCCATGAAGGAAACGACTTCCTGCTCGTGCATTTTGTCTAAAATCGGCTGCGATTGCAGTACGGCCATTTCCAAGGCCTTGCAATTTATGCACCAGTCGGCGGTAAAGTCCACCATGACAGGCTTGCCGGACTGCAACGCCTTTTCAAACCGTTCCGGCGTATACAGCGTCCAATGGCCTGCATCCGAATTTGGATTGGCAACATTGGCCGACCGCGCCAGTTTGGCCAGCATGGCGTTTTCCAGCGTATACGGATTGCCAAGCCCCAGATTGAACGAACACGCCAGCGTGGCCGCCACGACAAGAAGAGCAAGAATCCAAGATGTTACTCGCTCTGCCGCTTTCGCCGTATAGGTGAGCCGCCCCAGCACCCAGCAAGCAAACCACAGCGAGAACAACAGCGTCACGGTGGGCAAAAGTTTTTCGAGTTGGATAAAGTACAAAATCCAAATCACAGCCGGCAAAAGACAATAGCCCATCACTTTTTTGAATGTTTCCATCCACGCGCCGGGCTTGGGCAGAAAACGTAACAGTTCAGGAAATGCGCCGATGACAAGGTACGGCGAGGCCATGCCGAGACCGATGACGGCGTAAGCCACAAAAACGAGGCCGGTGTTGCCCGAACGAATTTGCATGTCGGCCCAGTTGACGGCGGGACTGAGCAGCGGTGCGCCGCAGGGAATGGCCAGCAGCGTCGTGATGATGCCTTTGAAAAATGCGCCGGCTGCACCCTCCTGCCGTGTTAATTTTTGCGATGTACCGCTGCCGAGGATCGTATTCACGAACGATGGAACAGAAAATGCCCAGACATCCATCAAGCTCAGAGCCATCGCAAAAACGACGCAGGCCATCACGATGCTGAATAAATCGAACGAAAAAAGTTGGCTGAGGCCGTAACTCATCGCGGCGAGAAACAAAAATACGGACAGCAGGCCTAGCGAATAGCTGACGTTGAGATAAAAAGCGCGAGCGCGGCTTTTACCAGCCTGCTCAAAAAACGAAAGAATTTTCAGGCCGATCACCGGGAGCACGCAGGGCATGATGTTGAGAATGAGGCCGCCGAGAAAGGCGTAGAGCAGTACCATGCCGAAGTTGTCGACTTCGACGATTTCTTGCGGCGCAAACTTTACTGCCGGTGGCACGATCACCATCGCATAAACGAAACGTTTTTCGATTCTTGCCGTTGCGTCAAGGTGAGTTTGAACATCCAGTTTTTCATCAAACGCGATTTCAAATGGTATGGAAATGGGAATACAAGTACCGCCTTCGCCCGCCTGACAAACTTGACCTTCGAGTAATCCTCGGATTCTTGTGTCTTTCGGCCAGTCTTGTTTGAACGTGACCAGCCAAGTGACGGAATCGTCATGTTCTTCGATATCCACATCAAAGCCGGGCACGTCGGAGTTGACTTTCGGCGGCGTGGTCGGAACAGTGGTGACGGGTTCGGGATCGAAATCGGAAGACGGCGGCTCGAAACTGAAGATCGTTCGCAGCGTTCCGCCGACCGGCTGTGTGACGGAATAAAGATGCCAGCCGCTTGCGATTTTTGCCGTCAGAACAAGATGCCTGCCGGCAAAGCCGCCTTCCAGCGTAACGTAATCCCGCAAGGCCGGAACCGACGCGGACGAACTAAAATCGTCGAGTTTGTAAAGATCGGCAAGACCGGAGATTTGGGCTTGTGCCGGGAAGATGAAGAAGAGCCAAATCAGGACGCACGTCAACATGAATCTCATGGCAGCGGATGGGGAGGGATTCGAACCCACGGTGCAATGACTCGCACGCTGGTTTTCAAGACCAGTCCCATAGTCCACTCGGGCACCCATCCGAATTTGCTCCTCTTGCAGCGGCTTCTTACGCATCGGCGGCCATTCTACCTGCCTTTCGTGTTCCGGTCAACCGCCACTTTTGTGGGGTGCGGCAAAAGGTTCACGCGGGGAATGCCGCCGCTATTCAAAAGGGTTTTTGTCCTGTACAACGGTGATACGGTGTCCCGAATGCTTGTATCGATCCTCAAAAAATTTCGGGCGTATCGGAAATATCCCTCTCCGCGTCCCGGTGGTCGCGGCTCAGATGTTTTTTTGGAAAATGATCCCATGAACAGCCGCAGTCCCGTCTATACGATTGACAACAGTTGCCACGACTGTTACAAATGTATTCGTTATTGCCCTTGCCGGGCGATTCGCATCGTCAATGGCCGCGCAAGTGTCATTAAAGACCTGTGCGTCGCCTGCGGAATGTGTGTCAAAGTTTGTCCCGCCAAGGCCAAAAAAATTCGACCGGACTTGCCACGAGCACGTTACCTGCTGGCCGGCGGCAAGCGCATCTACGCGTCGCTGGCCCCTTCGTTTGCCAGCTTTTTCAATCAGTATCCGCCCGGAGCCGTCATTGCGGCGATTAAAAAGCTGGGCTTTTCCGGGGTGAGCGAGACGGCTTTGGGCGCGCAGGCGGTCAGCGTGGAAACGAGCAAATATCTTGAAAACGCGCCGCCCGGCATTTATTTTTCGAGTGCTTGTCCTGCCGTGGTCGATTACCTGCGAAAATATGCGCCGCAGTTCGTTCAAAATATCGTGCCGGTTATGTCGCCGCTCTTGACGCACGCAAAGATGTTACGACAAGACTGGGGTGACGACATCGGCGTTGTCTTTTTCGGTCCATGCTCCGCGAAAAAAAATGAAGCGGACAGCCATCCCGACATCCTTGATCTTGCTCTGACATTCAACGGTCTCACGGAATTTTGGAAATCGGAAAACATCAAGCCCGAGGCGATTGCCGAGGAAGAATACGGAGAAATGGTGCCCCGTGCCGCCGAAGAGGGCAAAATCTACGCCGTTGAAGGCGGGATGAATGACACGATACGATCCGAGTCGAGTTCCGTTCGTTTCTTTTCCGTTTCGGGTTTGCGTAATTTGGAGCGGATGCTGAAAGATGTGCCCAGCCCGTCGGAAATCGGCGACTGCAAAATTTTTGTGGAATGCCTTGCCTGTTACGGCGGTTGCATCAATGGCCCGACCATGCCCCCAGAAAAAGGCGGAACGCTTTCGTCGATGGTACAACTTGCCAAAGATTATTCCGGCGGAAACAGCTTGTTTCGCACTTTTGACCTCGCCATCGACGTGCCGATTACAGCTGATCCCTGTGCGGACCCCGACATGACCGAAGAAGACATCAAGAGGGCCCTGGCCACGATCAACAAATTCACTCCCGCCGACGAATTGAATTGCGGCGGCTGCGGCTATTTCAGTTGCCGCGAGTTTGCCAAAGCTCTGCTGGCCGACAAGGCGGAAAGTTCCATGTGCGTTTCGCATTTGCGGCAATTGGCGCAACGGAAAAACAACGCTCTGGTCAAATACATTCCGGCGGGCGTTGTGCTGGTCGACCGACATCTGAACATCGTGGAGTGCAATCGGCGTTTTGCGGAATTGTTTGATGAGGACACGCTTTTCGTCTATGATTCACGGGGCTTGGTGGGAGCGGACATCACACGTTTCGTCGACTTCCACGGCCTTTTTTCTTCCGTTTTGGACAGCGGTGGCGAGTTGCAGCGGCATCATCTGGTTTGCGACAACAAGATATTGAACGTCAACATGTTTACGATTTCGCCGAATCTCATTGTCGGAGCGATTATTCAAAATGTAACCAGTCTTGAAATGCACCGTGAACACGTTTCCAGTAAAGCCAGAGCCGTGATCCAAAAGAATATCGCAACCTGCCAGCGTATTGCCCGCAATCTGGGCGAACACATGGCCGAAACGGAAATTCTGCTGCGCGAAGTGGCCGGCTCTTATGACGTGACGACGCCGACCAGTGATTCCTTGCATAAATAAGGCCATGCAAAGCGATATTTTTGTCGAAATGGAATGTTGTCAACTGAACCACCACGGCGAAGACGTGTGCGGCGACGATTATCTTTTCGAGCGACTGGAAGCGGAAAACAGGCATATTGCCGTGTTGTCCGATGGTCTTGGCAGCGGCATCAAAGCGAATCTGCTGTCGACCATGACCACAACGATGGCCTTGCATTTCGTCCGCTCGAACCGGGATGTTTTGCAGTCGGCGGAAATCATTATGGACACCTTGCCGGTCTGCGAAATACGAAAAGTCAGCTACGCGACTTTCACCATGCTGGATTTGCAGATAGGAGGTCGCTGCCGCGCCATTGAAATGGACAATCCGCCGTTTATTTATTTGCGTAACGGCCATGATTGTGCCTTGGAGCGTCAAACTCTGATTTCCGCACGCTGGCCTTCCCGTAAAGTTCATCTTGCTGATTTTTTTCTGGAGCGCGACGACCGACTGATCGCTTTTTCCGACGGAGTCACACAAGCCGGTCTTGGGGCGGGCTATAAACTCGGCTGGCGACGAGAAGGGGTGCTCCAATTTATACAAGAAAGCGTCGAAAAGAATCCCGAAATCTCTGCCAGAGATTTGTCACGCGCCGTCGTGTATGCCGCGAAAAATCATAATTTGCACCAACGCTGCACCGACGACATCAGCTGCATGGTCGTTTACTTGCGCGCGCCGCGAAAATTGCGGCTGCTGACCGGCCCGCCTTTTTACAACGAATCGGATACCGCTTATTCCAACCTTGTACGGGATTTCGACGGCAAAACGATACTGTGCGGCGGGACGACGGCCAAAATTGTGAGCCGTGAACTGAACGTACCGGTACATGTCGATTTAACGCTGATGCCGCAGGCCGGCGGCCTGCCCCCGCCGTCAAACATGCGCGGAGTCGATCTGGTGACAGAAGGAATCTTGACATTGACCGATGTGGTGCAGAGAATCGAGCAAGGCGATGCGCTGGCAACGTCGCTGCCACTCGCGTCACGCAAAATGGTCGAGCTTTTCCGTGAAAGCGACGAAATTGAATTGATCGTTGGCACGCGCGTGAACGAAGCGCATCAAGACCCGAATTTGCCGGTGGGTCTGGAAATCAGACGCAACATCGTCCAACGCCTGCACAAAGTTCTCGAAGAGAAATACCGCAAACGGGTCAGAATGAAATTTTTCTAGCGCAGATCAAAAAATGTGTTGTACTGCCGCTCCCGTTGATCGCTACGAACGGACGCACGCCATCGTACCTCAATGTTGGAACCGCCTAGGCATCGGTTCGTTTCTCGGCGCGAAGCGAGATATCCTACTGTTCGTCGATAAAGCTCCCATTCCAGCCAAGTTTATTGCGGAGCATTCGATAATAACTATAATCCGGCACGGCAAGCATTCGAAAAACCGACGCGGCACGAGTCACCCGTACCGTGTCGCCGGGCAGGGCTTGCGCGATCTCTTGGCCATCGACAATCAAGACCGCTCGCTGCTGTACGCGGATTTCAAACTTGCGTTCCGGCGATTCCACAAGAGGCCGATTGCTGAGCGTATGCGGACTGATGGGCGAAATGACCACCGCGTCAATGTCCTTGCGAAGAATAGGCCCGCCTGCGGAAAGATTATGGGCCGTCGATCCGACCGGCGTGGCAATCAAAAGGCCATCGCCACGGTAAGTCGTCACCGACTCGCCATCAATCAACAATTCCAAGCTCGTCAGTCGGCCTGAGTTATCGCCTTGGAGCCAAACCTCGTTCAACGCGCAAGTCGTGGCGGCCACGGAAGCAGCGTCATGCTTTCGGAACAATTCGCAATGCAGCAGAAGATGATCGACAACCGGCAGTTTCAACACGTCGGGATGCTTCAGGAACGGAATCAATTCATCGGCCTGGAGCGTCGACAGAAAACTCAACGTACCAAGATGAACGGCCAAGACGGGAATGGAATTCGTGCCCAGCTGGTTTGCCGCACGGAGCACGGAGCCGTCGCCGCCAAAGACGATGGCCAAGTCTGCCTTGATTTGAGAAAAATCTTCCTTGCCGGAAAAATCGATCCCCACGATTTCAACATCGTGTTCGATCTCCGTTCGCAAGCGTTCAACCGCTTCCAAAACGTCTTTTTTCGTTCCGTTGGCAAGGAGGATGACTTTCATCGTCGATAGGCTGTTTTGCGCGGAATTTTTAGAGCCGAATCGGCCACCGCCTAGCTCAAAATCGGTTGGCGTCAACACGCCCTAATTATTCTTCAGCTCTTTTTCCAGCAGTTCGGCCACGAGGGCAGGGTTGTCCGCTGCCACGATCCGATCAATGCGAACGGGGTCGACGCCGAGATTGGCCAAGGCTGCAACGACACGCTCCCAAAGCCTAGCCCGCTTCTTGCCCTCTGCCAGATAAATATCCGTGGTCAATTCCCCAAGTTTTTGGAGCATTAAATCGTCTCGGTTTTCATAGTACCGCTTGATGATCTTTTCCTGATACGGCGTTCTGTCTTGTTTCATAACAACGGGAAAAATGTTTTTTCAGGCCGGGGAACGATCCACATACACTTGAAAGCGGAATTGCACCTCGCCCATCATGGCCGGCGGAACTGGGAGATAGTATCCACGAAAAGCCTCTAGGAAAAAGCGGGTCTTGCGAGGAAGAAGCAAAATGCCGTCCCGATAGCGTTCATAGCTGCGGATGTCCTCCCAAGCGATAAATTTTTTCCGGCCAAGAACGGTTTGTACGATGCCCTCGGAGTTCATTTCGACGAGGGTGGGCAGGCAGCGTGACCAAAGTGTCGTGAGCAAAACACAAAACGCGAGAAAACCGCCGAGAAGCGAATCCGTCAACCGGGCCACGCTGACGACGACGGCAATCAGAACGGCGGCCAGAAACAAAGAGTGCCACTTCTGATCGGCAAGAAACCAGACCCGATAGAACAGCGACTTTTGGTACTCCAGCTTTTCGCCGCTTGGCGTGATATGGATTTGGCTCACGTTTCCTCCCAATCTCGATATTCCCGCTCAATTCGCATGGCAGTGCTCATCACGGCACTGCTCCGTTTCCGCCAGCGCAGAACCGACCCCCTTCAGCTCCACCTGCATGTAGCGTCGACCGCTGGGGCCATAAAACAAAACGCGGCTTGTCCGTTTTTCCCAAATCGCGGTCATTTTCACCGCGCGAGGGCCGTGAAGGCAAAACATCATGCCACAGGAGGGGTCTGCGCCCCGCCGCAAGACGGTTTCGGTCATCGGAAAAGCATTCATCAAAAGCTCGTGGTCCTGACAAAGCGTTTGGTAGATAAAATACTTCAATTCTTCCACCGATTCAATCGTAGCTACTGTTTTTGATACCATAATTTGAATAAAAGAAAACAGGGATCATGGAACAAGCGACAGAAAGGCTATCGACTGCTTGACAATACACACTTTTGCACGAATAGGCAAACGCAACAAACAGGCGAACCGAAAGGATCGGTTTGTGCTGATTATTCGGACTGTCCCAATTTGGCCTGTGTTCCGGTATCCGACACGCTCTCAGCCAAGCGTCGCGCCGTCGAATGCAGCGGTAACAACCGCATTTCTTCTGCCGTGACCCAGCGCGTTTCATAAGGCCTGTCAGAAAGTGCTGCATCGTGCGAAGTGTTGGCCTGATTTACCCTGCCGTGATCGTGGCCTTCGCAAAAATGCAGCGTGATCCGATACTTTGTCACAGAATGTTTCAGCGTGGCAAGCCGTGGCCCGACGGAAAGTTTTCGGCCTGTCATCAAAGACAGCGATTCGAGCAATTTTGCGTCCTGCGCAATGTCGGCAAAATTTTCCACCGTCATCTCGGATCGCGGAAAATCCCAGAGCTTAGCCCAGCGTTCACCATCGGGATAACGTATGACAAGGATTCTTTTTCGGCGTTGCACCAGCAACGCAATTTCCGTTCTCGCAATGTTTTCCGCCTTCGCTTTCCGGTGTGGAATGGAATCCTGCAAATTTTGGCGAAAAGCGTCGCAGAATTTTGTAACGGGGCAGTCTTTGCAACGAGGTTTTTTCGGCAAGCAAATCATGCGGCCCAGGTCCATGAGTGCTTGATTGAACTTGCCGGGATGTTTCGCCGGCAGAATTTGTTGTGCAAAATCCCATAGCGTTTCGTTGGCGTCTCGCTGCGTCGGATCGGCACGCAGGCCCGTCAGACGCGCATGGAGACGCAGCGTGTTCGCTTCCAAAATCGCTTCACGCCGGTCGAAGGCAATCGAGGCGATCGCGCCGGCCGTATACCGCCCGATGCCGGGCAGCGAACGAATCGCCCACATGGAATCGGGAAAAACGCCGCCAAATTTTGCAACAATTTCCTGGGCGGCCTCGTGCATTTGCGTACAGCGGCGGTAGTAGCCCAGCCCTTCCCAGTGCCGTTGCACTTCGTCGAGTTTCGCCGCAGCCAAGTCTTGTACGGAGGGGAACCGCATTACAAAACGGTCAAAATAGCCGACGACCGTTTGCGTCGTCGTTTGCTGTAACATGATTTCGCTGACCCAGATTTTGTAGGGATCGTTCGTGCCCCGCCAAGGCAAAGATCGGGCATGTTTGGCATACCAGGCGAGCAAGCTGCGACGCAAGGCGGTGTATTCTCCGGGATGGGCGGGCATGATTGCAGACGGAGTGGATTTTGGTAGAATGAACGGTTTGGGAGTAGAAGATACCACTCTCGTCACCACCGCGTAGGCGGGGGCCTGCCCACGACCTGATCGGGGACGGGAAGGACGGTTAGAAAACAGCTCGAACGCCCATTCAATGCCTAAAGTTATCATTCTCCGTGCGCCGGGAACCAATTGCGATCAGGAAACCGCTCAGGCCTTCGTAATGGCAGGCTCAGACAAGGTGGAAGTCCTGCACCTCAACCGAGTGCTGGAGCAGCCCACTCTGCTGGAGGCCGCCCAGATTCTGTGCATTCCCGGCGGCTTCAGTTTCGGCGACGACCTTGCCGCAGGTCGGGTGTTCGCTTCAAAAATGGACAACCACTTGGCCGAGGAGTTGCAACGTTTCAAGGATTCCGATAAATTGATCCTCGGAATTTGCAACGGCTTTCAGGTGCTGCTCAAAGCGGGCTTGCTTTTTCCGGGTGAAAAGTCCGAGCCGCCTGCCACGCTGACTTGGAACAAAAATCCGGTGTACACGGATCGCTGGGTACGTTTGCAGGCAGGCCGCTCCGATTGCGTTTTCCTGCGAGGCATTACCGAGATGTATCTGCCCATCGCCCACGCGGAAGGACGCTTTGCGGTACGGGATGGTGCTGCGCTAAAAAAAATGCACGCCGACAGGCAGCTTGCCCTGCATTATCTGCCGGAGGACAATCCGAATGGCTCCATCGATCATGTGGCGGGCGTGTGCGATACGACAGGCCGGGTCTTCGGCCTCATGCCCCATCCTGAACGCCATCTTGACGCCCTGCACCACCCGCAGTGGACTCGCTGGCTTGTGCCGGACACACGGAGTACGACGCCGGATACCGAATTGCCGCCGGGAGACGGCTTGGCTATTTTTCGCAATGCTGTTAGCTATTTTCGATAAAATAGGCCGGTTTTAACGGAAAAAGCGAATGCGGCAGTTGAAATTTGCCGATTGGAACAACCAGAGTCGCGCCGTCGGGGAACGACAGCCTGCTCTTTCGACATTCCACCGCTTCCTTACGGTTGTGGTTCGGTAAGATCGACCACTTTTTCCCGAGTGTCCCTATTCCCATGAGACAAAACGGTTTCCTCCAACGCGCTTTCTGCCCTTTGTGTTTTGGTTTGGTGCTTTTGTGCCTCGTTTCGACCGGATGCAATATGCTGGAAAGCCAGAAAAAGCCTCGCATTGAGGCGACTCCGCCGCAGTATCAACCGGACGAGTTCGCGGCCATGCGAGCTTTTCACGACCAAAACAGGGAGAGCATGGCCAGCCAAGTCCATGTTGCACGCAACAAGGAGTTGGAAAAGCTGCACCAAGAAATTGAGGAACAAAAAAAGGATCAGGAGTGGGACGAAGACTACCAGCAGACCTTGGAACGCCGGGAAAAGCTGAGTTTTTGGAAAAAATTCAAGAGTGGCGGCGACAAAACATACTTGATGAGCGACGAAGCCAAGAAAATCCACAATAACTTGGAGCGATAGTGGTGGTGCTCTCAGGGCCATCCGTCATTTTCCCGACAGAGGCGGCAGTCGTCGCCATTCCTCGGCGGAGAGCGTGGAATCGTCCAAGTGGAACGACATGGCCAGCCGGTTGCGTTTCCACTGATTTTGTGTTACGCGGCGGAAGAAGCGGCCAATCCAAAACAACAGCGTTTCTTCGTCGTACTCGTGAAATTCTTTGCCGAGCGTTTCCCGTATGTCGGCCTGCGTCCGGCCTTCTTTCATGCCAAGCTGCTCAATGCGGTTCAATATGGCATACGGCATTAAATCCAGTTCGTCCGTTTGGCCTGAGTAGGCAGGTTTCAGTTCAGCCGTCGGTTCTTGCGCATTGATGACGGACAGAAACGGCATTTTCCTCGTAACTTCGCCCATCGCAACGCCTTCCACTTCAAGCTGACGCAACCATTCCCTCAAAAAGGCTTTGTCGATACCGCCAAGCGGGGCCAAGCAGCCGCAGGTGTCGCCATCCATCGTCGTGTATCCCATCGCCGCCTCGCTCCGATTGCCCGTCGCCAAAAGCAGCTTCGATTGCACGTTCGCCATGAGCCAGACCGCCGGGACACGCGACCGGGCCTGTATGTTTTGTAGCGATATGTCGTCATTTTCCCAAGTCAATTCCTTGCCCAGTGTTTTTGAAACGAGTTTTATGTAGTCGCCCACGATGGAGTCGATGTCGCTCTCATAAAAATCGGCCCCGATGGCCTCGGCCACCGTTTTCGCCGCGTTGCGAGTCGTCTCGCTGCTGTTTTTCGTGCTTTGATAAAGACAGGTCAAAAGACGATGCACCATTTCCTTCGGCGTCTTCAGATGCTCAAGGTCCGGGATCGAAGCGAATTGCCGGGCAAAATTTTCCGCACCAAATTCATGGAACGCTTGCTGGACACCCAATGAAACCAGCACCGCGAGCGATGCGGAATCCGCGCCGCCGCTGAGGGAAAGCGTGTACCCCTGAGCGCCGCTTTTTCGGAGATAATCAAGCATTCCCAGCGGCACGGCCTGCGAAAACTCCTCGAAGCGGCTCATCGCCTCCGGTTTTTGGGTAGCAAACGTCGCGTTCAGCTCACTGTTGAGTTCCGCCACGGAAATTTGAACATCGCTGTAGGAAAAACGGGGCGTTTCCACGACCATGCCGCCTCGTGCCGCGACGAACGCCCCGCCGTCGAAAATATTCGGCCCGGATTCGCAACCGGAATAATTGGAAAAGACGTGAACGTAATCGTATTCCTTCGTTACGGATTCTGCAAACCGGCGTCTTTGTTCATGCTTGAGCAGTGAAAACTTGCTCGCAGACGGATTGAGCAAAAGATCAAGTTTTTGTCGCTGCGCAGCGGTCGGAGCCGGGGCCACGGCATTCCAATCCGGTTCGCCGATCTCGACGGCCACATGAAACGGTTTCGGCTCGCCCGCCTCGTCCACACTCAAATTAAATTCAAAGGACAGGTCGCCGATTTTATAACTCTCGCCGTCGAGGTCGATGGTCGTATGCACATTGCGAGGCCAAGGACGAAACCAGGATAGCTCTTGCAGGCTGGCCGTGAAGGTCGATTTGCACTGAAAACCGAAGATTCGGCCATCCACCACCAGCGCGGCCGCATTCAACAAATTGCCCTCGTACTCCAGCGGCAAGCCCAGCGTGACAATCATGCCTTTCAGTTCCGGCAGCAGTTCAAGCAGGACATCCAAAGACTTATCCAGCACCGAACGGCGGCGAAAATGGGGGCCGCAGCCCACGCTCGAAATGCAGAGTTCAGGTAGGCACAGAACCATGGTGTTCCGTCGGCGAACCCATTCGACCGCGCTGCGAATATTGTCGGCGTTGCGGTTCCAATCAAGGGGAGTTTGATTCAGGGATGCTGTAGCGAGTTTCATTATTGTGAGAAGGGCCATGATCAGAGATCACGGGATCGACGTGTTAGTTTTTCAAAAAACGCAACGTTGTTTCAAAAACGGCTTCCGTCCAGAGCAGTTCGTTATGGCTGACGTTCAGAAACTGCAACCAGGCCTCCGCCCCTTCAAGTCGAGTGCCGGCAACGCTGACGATGCCATCGTCGTCGCCCGGAATCAAGGTGCTGTATCCGTGAGTCACCCCCCCGCCCCCCTGCCACGATCAGGAAGGGACAGCAAGGAATGCCGAGCGATTTTTCCGTCTCAGCCCATTGCGTGCCCAGCTCATCGCCGCTTGGGCCGGTAAAATAGCGGCGCACCGGGTCGCGGCCAATCAATTTTGTCGCAATTTCAGCACCATGATTCGGTGGCCCCAGCATGACGAATCGACCGATGCGTTTGTCAGGCGTAAAACTTTTTCGGAAAAGGTCGCGGTCTGCTGGCACTTGCCACGCGGCATCCGGCTTTAAGCCCAAGGTACTGCCCGCGTTCCGCCCGGATCGCTCACTGAACATACAAAAACCCGATTTCGTCGAATATGTGCGCAAGCTGGGCGCGGCGGCAGGGGTTTCGACGGAGAATTTCG
>QMCD01000469.1_pt2 | contig 29235 bp, 10 predicted proteins | sample 1821841 | NCBI WGS metagenome assembly QMCD01 (sample SAMN01991225, study PRJNA193472) | Termite gut metagenome, whole genome shotgun sequencing project. | isolation source: worker | host: Macrotermes natalensis | reverse complement strand
GTTTTTTATTCTTATCAAGGAAAGGGCTTAGTCTTTCACAATCTGTTTAACCACACTTTCGCCCTTCGTACCGTAGATCACGATGAAGTAGTGTCCACCGTTTATATTACCCAGTGATATCTGGATTGGCTCGTCGGGTTGCGCCGGCAAACCGGAGCCCGCCATAATTCTTACAGGGAACGGTACGCCAATGGTATTCACTGCCGACACATTTTCTATAACCATATCTTTTGCTACGATAGTGATAGGCTCATCGCCGGTAATTACGGTCGGGTAGAGGTTCACATCCGGAGCTGTCACAATCTCAACCGGATAACTAACGTTCACTGCGTTGCAGAAGCCGTTCCGGTTCTTCACTTCCAATTGGAGCGAAGCCGTTACGGTGCCTGTAATGATCGTAATTTCCGGGTCGGTATTGTAACTATTGGTTACAAAGCTGTAGCCTCTGGGCAATGTCCAGGTATAGTTAAGGTACTGGGCAGGTTGAACTATCTTATACGTTTGTTCTACGCCCGGTTTGCTTGATTTTGCACCTGTAATTTGCGGCACGGCCGGCATAACTTCCCAGGTCACCAATATGGATTCCGTTACAAAGCATCCGACATTATTGGTAGCCATTACCGTATAAGTTCCACCTTCCGTCAACTGTATATTATCGCCTGATGAGGCCAACAATATACCGTTTCTCCAGAACCTGTAGCTTACCGCGTCTGACTTCTGCGCTTTAAGCGTATAAGGAGCCTTGTCGGAGCAAAGGTACAACTCAGTGTCTATCGGTTCATTATCCAAAGCAAAGGTCATTCTGTTGGTTTCGTAATCGCTGCAGTCTTTCGACCCGTCGTCGGTCACCGTTACTATTAATTCACATGCGATACCGATGTACCTGGTGTCGGTTGCAGCGGTTACGCCGTTCTTAATAATAGTGTTCTTTTCTCCCCGATAGCCCGGCACTCCGTTGTTGTCGGCCACCAAAGCGGTAACTACTACGGGTTGCGCCACATTCCAATCGCTTTCGGTGAAGGTCAACTGGGCAGGAGAAACAGTGATCAGGTTAGGATCAACAGCTTGTGTACTCACCGTTACATCACCTGCAGGTTGGCTGGTGAGGCGCAGGGTATAAGTAGCCGTCTTGCCTTTCAATATGTTCAATTGAGTAACATTAGACACTATACCTACCGATGAGAGTTTCAACGAAGTTGCCGTATTACATCCTGCCGCATCCCTTACTTCTATAGCGTAGTCACCTGCGGGCAGATTTTCAATTATAGACGAACAAGTACCGCCGGAGATATGGTAAGTATAATTACCTGAACCGCCCGATGCTATGATACCAATGATACCGTTAGACTGTCCGTTCGTAGGATGTTGCATTACATTTACGATAGCCACCAATTGAGTCGGCTGATCAACAAATATGCTCAATGAATCCGACAGCGTGATGTTATCGGCGTCGCGTACATAAACCATATGCCATCCGCCGGTAAAGCCCGTTAATACGGGGTTACTCAACCAAGCTGCTCTATTCATATCCGAACTGTACTGATAGTTACCGCTCGCTGTTATCGTTACCACACCGTCATTGCCGCCGTAGCAGGTTACAGGAGTAGTCACTTCGGCCGTGAACGTGATCTTGTCGGGATCGGCCAACACTACACCGGCAACGGCAGTACAGCCATTGCGGTCTTTCACCATCAGGTTATAGTGATTAGCAGCAAGTCCCGCAAATTCATTGCTCATCTGGTAGTTCACACCATCGTTCATAGAGTAGTTATAAGGAGCAACACCACCTGCGGCCGTCAATATGATCTTACCGTCAGCGCCACCTGCCGTGGTTACCGGTTCGACAGCAGCTGAGAGCGCCAGTTTTTCGGGCGCCACTACTACCACTTCGGGACCTTCGGTAATACGGTTCAAGCTGAGTTCCTTCACGTATACCGTGTAGGTACCGGCAGCTACTCCCGTGATCATACCTCCGCTATACCAGTTCAACTGGTTGATAGAGAAGCTATAAGGAGCCCTGCCGCCCGAAGCGCTAACAGAGATTACTCCGTCTGAAGCGCCGAAGCAGGTCGGTTGCTGCGCTACCATGGCCGTAACCGTAGGTAGAACAACAGGATCATCTCCTCCTCCAATATCGTTCACTTTGATAGTACCGGTAGCTATGCAACCGTTGTTATCTTTAGCTTGGATGCTGTAAGTACCCGCACCTGTAGTGAACATGCCGGTTTCATTCTCACTGTTATTGAACATGTAGCTGTAGGGAGCCGTTCCACCGGTTGCAGAGAGTTGTATTTCTGCATCCCGTGCACCGGGACCCGACAGGTTACGTATCATCGAAGCAGTTACCTCCAGTTGTTTCGGACTGTTGATCACCACATTGTCGATAGTAATTGAGTTCACCGGCGTTGAGTTATCCTTAGCATACAGGCTGTATGTTCCGGCAGCTAATCCGGTAAAGCTGTTCGAAGTACCGAATACATTGCCGTCGAGGCTGTAGGTATATGAACCTGAACCACCTGTTACCGTCATCACTATCTCACCTGTAGGATCACCTGCACAGAGGAGGTCTTTAGTGGCGTAATGAGCGCTAAGCTGGGCAGGTCCGTCGCCGATCTGTACCTGACGACTAATCGTGGTTGTACAACCGGATTCGGAAGCCGTAATCACATAACGACCGGCGCGCAGATTATTGAAGGTAACGATATCCGTTGACGGAGCAGTAATAGCCGTAACGTCTATCAAGGTGAACAAGTAAGGAACCTGACCGCCCGAAGCCGATACGCTCACCGAACCATCGGCCGAGCCGTAGCTTGAAGTACCGGTAACACCTTCTATGCGGAATTCCAAAGGATCAGCCATCGTCACATTCACTGTCGATGAGGTCAAACAACCGCGCGGGTCTTTCACCAATACATTATAGTATCCGGCCGACAGGTTGTCGAACACGGCAGAAGGAGTCCAACGGCCGCCATTCACCGAATACTGCAGGTTATTACCGGTAGCGGAAACGGTGATCTTCGCATTATTGTTGCCGCAGCTTGCCGGGACAACCGCAATATCATTAATTACGGGCGCCGGAGCGGGTTCAGCGATCGTGAGCGTCAATACCGTGCTTGTTGCAGCAGCATTATCCGTAGCTTGTACTTCGTAAGTACCCGGAGCCAAGCCGGCAAATACGGCTTCGGTCACATTAACAGCAGGAGTACCGCCGGTAATGGTGAACGTGTAAGGAGCGGTACCACCGGTTGCACTAACGGCGATCTCACCATTATTGCTGCCGGGGCAGATCTCTTCTTTCTTCACGGATGCCATAAGCGTTATACCGGGAACAAGGGGATCATCCGACGTAGCAGCCGCAATAGCCACCATCACTTCGGGCGATTGACAAACCGCATTGTTCTTATCGTTAGCTCTAAAGGCATGTGTACCTGCGCTAAGCTGTGAGAACAGTACATTGTCGACCCAGCTGCCACCATTCAATTGGTATTGGTAAGCGCCGGAGCCACCTCTGGCTGTCAACTGCACTGCTGCATTTTCTCCGGCCATATTAGCGGGAGTTATGATCTCAGCCGTCAAGCTCATCGAAACAACGGGATCCACCGTTACGTCAATAGATACTCTCTTATCAAGCTGGTCTCTTACCAAGATCGTATGTACACCGGCCGAGAAGCCCATCGGAATAATACTACCACTGATAATACCACCCCAACTTGCTCCGTTATCCAATGAGTACCAGTAAGGACCTGTACCATTAAGGATAGTCACGGTAATCTGGGCATCGGACGCCTCCGTACAGGTCAATCCATGGGTAACCATTGCAGAAGCGCTGAGCACCTGGGTAATCGTACCTGAGTACTCACTTATTACCACCGGCAACTGTATAGCGCACTGGTTAGCGTCTTTCACATGAACATAGTTGGTACCTTCATACAATCCTATCAATGCACCACTGATAGAGAAATTATTAGGCGCACCCGTAGCAGAGTATAAATAGCCACCGGCACCACCCGTAGCTTCGAGGGTCACCGTAGCATCGCCGGCACCCGGCGCACTCACACCGGTTACCTGAAGTATAGTCGCGCCCAGCTTGTCGGGTTGTGTCACTTCAGCCGTTACGGTAGTAGTACATTCGTTGGCATCTTTCACCGTAAACACGTAAGTACCGGCAAATAAATCACCATAGCTGGTGTTCGTCGTATACGCGGCGCCGTTCAAACTTACAAGGTAAGGAGCTACACCGCCGCTGATTGAAAGTTCAATCGCACCGTCGGATCCGCCGTTACACAATACGTTGGTCACCGTCGCGTTATCTATAGTCACATGCGTTTCGGGTTCCGTGATCACAGCCGTTGTTTCGGCAGAACATGAAACACTATTGCTTGCTGTGATTCTGTAAACACCGGCCGAAAGACCTGTAAAGTTTCCGGTAGTATTTTCAGCTACCACCTGACCGGTAGCAACATTGTACAGCGTGAAGGTATAAGCCATTGCCGAAGGCTGAGCAGTCAGCACAATAGCACCGTTCTCAGCGCCTTTACAATTCAAGGTCAATACACTTGCCGCTTGGTCGACGTTAAGCGTCAGACTGGGCCACAAGTAGTAGGTCTTCGTTACAGAAGTGCCTGCGCAGTCGTTTATCTTCGGCGTTACCTTGTAGGTCACCGTTTGAGGACTGTTTCCATCACCCACATAAGTCAGGATCTCTGAAATTTCGGTAACTTCACGTAAGCCTTCTGCATTTCCATCAACGCTCCTTTCCATGAAGTACTTCGTATTTGGCGTACCGGTAAGGGTAATATCCACTTTATAACCATCGCAAACCGTTTCTTCGGCAAGTCCGGACGACAGTGTCACTGTGGGAACCGGATGCAGAACGATCTTGTATGCGGGTGAGTAAGATACATTACATATACCGAAATCGGGGGTTCCGTCGCCTTCTACTTTTATACGGTAGAGCCACTCACCGTCGTTGCCGGCAGTGTTGGTCACCTCATAAGTGTCGGCCGTGCTACCGAGGTTTTCCCAGGCGGTCATACTACGCCTGCGTTCCCAGGTATACGTATTAGCGGGATCACGGAACGTTTCCATTTCATGTTTGAGGGTAGCCGAAGCGTCCACACACAATTCCGCTACGGTAGCTGTTACCGTACCACCGTCAACAGCATCCAAGTAGGTAACCTGTATTTCGTTGTTAGAGTATTCCGTACCGCACATGTCTTCGTATTTCAAACGATAGAAATATGTTGCAGGCACAGTATTCGTCACAGAGTAGTAGTAGTTGCCCATAGGATTGCCACCCGTGGCCGTTTCCCATTCTGTTCCTGTCCGTTGTTGCCAGGTAGCCGTACCGTTGGCCAAGGATTTACTTGACACCAACACCACTTCTGCACCGGCGCAAACAATAGTAGATGTAGGGCTTTGTCCGTATAGACTCAAGGTAATATCGTCCATAGCTTCTCTCACTACCACTGCCAAAGGCGTCACGGAGTACACGGGGTCGCAAGACTCGCTCACGGCTTTTACCCGGAATACATACGTACCTGCAGACGAAATGGAAATAGTAGCTGTAGTGTGGGTTGCTGCTGTCCAGGTCTGGTACGCTTCATCAGCTTCGCCGGATTTCTTCCACTGCCAGCTAATGGTGCCCTCAGTATTGGTCACCGTTACTTCGTTGGATGTTCCCTCGCAGATAGTATATACCGAGCCGCTACCTTGCGGGTTTTGTATAAGACCTGCTGCAGGGGCCGGATTCACCGTAATCGTAGCCGCCGCAGAGGGCTTGAAAGATACGGTACCCCATAATTCGGCACGGAAGTACCACTTACCCTTATGTTCCGGCAGAGAAGAGGTGAACGTATAATTGATCGAATTGCTATTCGGTATATCAACCCAATCCTCACCATTTCTACTTGACTGCCATTTAGACACCCTGCCTGTGTGGCCGGACAATGTCAAATGAACAGCAGTGCCTTCGCAGATTGATTTAGCGCTTAAATCCGTGTTCTCCACCAGCACAGCTTGACCGCCCACAGCCGGAAGTATAAATTTAACCTCAGCCGCAGTAGTATGTGTAAAGGTGCCGTAGGACGTCAATCTATCATCTTTAGCCACTGCACGGTAGTATGCTGTCGTAGCACTTTCTACGTCGGGTGAGAATGTGATAACGCTATTATCTGCTTCCGAATAGGTATAGGTCACGCCTGCGGGCAAACCATCCGCTATAGGTTCCCAATAAGTTGAACCGTTATAGCTATATTGCCATTCGTACGTTACCGTACCCACACTGTTAGTAGTGCTGGCCGTTAGTTTGTCGGACACACCATTTTCTACTTGCAGGGTCATCGGAGTTACGATTACTACCGGTTCGTCCACCACGATCAGGTCGGCGGTAGCGGTCAAAGCGCTACAACCCACTATATCGGAAGCTATAGACAACGCATAAGTATGGGTACCGGTTGCCGTAATGCCGGAAACCGCCAGGGTGTTATCGTCTTGGACATAATCAGCACCGGCAGGCATATCATTCGCCAAATCAGCACTATTATGTTTCCAAGTGTAAGTGTATGCACCTTCCGTGCCGACAGTAGCCGTAATGGTAGCGCTACTGTTCACCACGATCATATCATCCGGAGCATAAGTTATCGTAACCTCAGGTTGTGTGATCACCTTCAGCACATAAGTGCCCGGTGAGTCTACCCAGTCGTTGCTACAAGCGCTGAACACCTGACGGGTGTAAGAAGAGGTGCCTGTTTCACTGGTTGAGGGTGTAAGTTTGGAGTCCGTATCACCTTCCAGTTTCTCACCGTTCTTATACCATTGGTAGGTGGGCGTTTCACTTCCACCGGAAGCATCTGTGCCGATCGGATCTACGTCACCATCTTTACATACGGTTACCGTCTTGTTGTCCACCGAGCCGGCGTCAAATGCCGGGTATACATCAATGGTCAATTCCGCAACGGCCGGATCACAATCGCCATTCAGCGCCGTAAACTTGAACATTGTTTTTTCCGTCAGGGTTACTGCCGTCATCGTGCCGGAAGCGCCGGGAACCGGCGTCCAGTTTGCACCATCGTCAACCGATTGTTCCCAACTATAAATAGTGATCGGCATCGCACCGGTCATATCAACGGTCAGGGTAGCCGGCGTACCGATACACACTGTTGCAGCCACATTGCTGTTAATCGTTCCGTTGATGCTCAATTTCGGTATTACACGGAAGGTGTAGGTACCGGTAGACCATTTAGCGCCGTTGCTATTGTCGGTCACTTCGCGGGTCACTGCGTATACGCCCGGAGTATCAGTATAGAGATCGTCTACGTCATAATATGTGGCCGTTGAACTATGCACGGACACACCATTGATGTACCAGTTATATGTATAGGTACCGTCGCCACCTGCTGCGCCGTCGCCGGCTACTTCTTCTACCGTTACCGGTGTTTCGGCACAGATAGTAATATCATTTGTAGTAATGGCGCCTGCATATAATTGCGGATTATCACCGGAACCATACATATCTACGAATTTCGTAGCCGTACTGCTCATTGCATCACTAGTACAATCGCTGTTGGGCACCGTCACCGTTACCGTGAAGGTAGTAGGCGTGGTTATCCTGGCGGTATAGTAATGTTCCGTATTAGGAAGGGGCGTAACGCCAAGGGCTGTCCGCGCCACCCATGCATAGGTGGCACCGAAAATATTGGTAGCCTGCAGGCTCGTTGTTTCATTCGGGTGTACCTTTTCAGGATTAGCCGTCAACGTAATTGGAGGTATAGCACCATCGTCGGGTGTTACCACCACCACGTAAGTGCCGGCAGAAGGCGCTTGAGCATCCACACATCCGTTATCTACGGCTACACGCGTATAGCTTCCCGGTTCTCCAGGCTGATAAGTCGCATTGTTAGCGCCGGAGATAGGATCGGTAGCGCCGTTGCGATACCACAGGTAGCTGATCGGTCCCTCGCCGCCTGTGGCAGGCTGCAGCGAAGCGATCATTTGCATATGACTAAAGTCGGTGTCGCAAACATAGTAGATAGAGTTATCAATAGCGCCGCCTTTGAGTTGATCGGACACCGTAATGGTTGGTCCAACCCGGGTCAACGATGCACAAACACCATTGCTTACCGTAACACGGTAGGTTGTATTGAGGGTTAACGGACCGGTAGTACAAGTAGCGGCGTCGCCACCTCCCGTGGTTACCGGGAACCAGTTGATGCCATTATCGTATTCCCACTTATAAGTAGTAACATCCGAAGAAGCTTCTACCCAAACATCCGTTGATGCGTCATAACATACAGCTGTTGAACCCATGATATTCGTGATACGGGGTTGTGTCATCAGGGTGATTACAAATTCACCTTCCGACCACAAGGCACTGCCGTCATTCGTTACACGGCGGGTGAAGCTGTTCGCTCCTTCGCTCATATAAGCCGTTGAAGGCGACAGGGTTGCTTGCGTTGCGCCCTGTATAACCCTATTATTTACACGCCATTCGTACTGATAATCGCCCAATTTGCCGCCGGAAGGCGCAGTTTCCTGGCCAATAGCAGGCAGTACACCGTCTATACAGATAGATTCCGAGCCGTTTTTAATAGCACCTGCATTAAACGCTACAGCATAAGCTGTTACGGTAGAAGGTGCACTAGCCGATGAGAACGTGCTGTTGGCACAAGCGCCACCGGTAGTTGTTACGGTGGCCGAAGCCCTGTAATACATCGGAGCGGCAGTAGCCGGCTGTGAGGTGATCCGGTATTGGTCGCCCAGCGGATGCCAAGCCACATTATCCGAGCTATATTCCCATTCGTACACAGCGCCGGCAATATTGGTAGCCGTGAGTTCCACTGTAAAAGTTTCGTGGGTTCGAACAGAGTCCGGAGTAACGATGAAGTCTATTTCTGTCGCGTCGGAAACTTTCCGCAGCACATACACACCCTCAGAAGGAGTATACGACGGATTACATGTAATATTACGCACCCTGCGAGTAAAGCTGGCAGGCGCATTATCATCGACCATATCTGTTGTGATCAAGAGTTCCGGAGTGTCTATAAACTCACCGGTTCCTTCATCATACATCATGCTACCATTCTTATACCAGCGATAGGTATAGCCTACACTGGGGTTACCGCCGGTAGCTGCTGTAATGCTCCGTACAGGTTGAAGTTCGGCACCTTCGCAGATCAACATTTCGGTGCTTTCAATAGCGCCGGGTTTAAATGCGTCGTATACCACCACCATCATATCCGAAGAGGGGTCACTGTATGAGCAAGCGCTATTTTCCAGTACGCTTACACGGAAGGTTGTAGATTCGGTAAGGCCGGTCATGCTGAGCACATTGCTCGTAGAAGAGGTTTCGACCTCCCAATAGCCACTGCTTGCCGATTTCTTTTCCCATTTGTAAGTAGCCGTTTGCAAATCGTCGTCAACGCGGAGCGTTACGGCCGTACCTTGGCATACGGGATTTATGGGGTATTCCACCCTTCCAAGTTCAGCCCCGGGCACCACCGTTAAGGTATAGGCGCCTGCAGTAGCTTTCTCAACGTCGTGAGCATCTATTACTTTGCGGGTAATTACATATTCGCCCGGCGTGTTGAGGTACTTAGCAGCTATCTCATATTCATTCGTTGTCGTTTCTTTTTCAAATACACCATTTACATACCACAGGGAACGGTAACCACCCGACGCACCGCCGGAAGCATCAGGCGATGCAGCTACCCGGTAGGTGCCTGTTGTTCCGACACAAATCGTAGTTCCGGAGCTGAGCTCACCGCCGTTTAAGGGTGCAGACAAGGTTTCCACCAACACCTGCTTGGTATAAATAGTGTTATCGTAGTCGCAGCCGTTAAGGGTAGCGGTTGCCTGGTATACCCTGGCGCCATCCCAGTCTACTAGTTCCACCGTACTAAAGGTAGTGCCGTCAACCGGTTCTTCCGCAGGCATTACTTGTTTCCAGGAATAAGTAGCTCCTGCAATATTGGTGGCCAGCAAGGTAACATTTTCACCCTTCTGTACCGGATTCGGAACAGCCGTTAAGTTAAAGGCGCTGGCATTGGGCATGGTTTCCTTAGCCCTCACCTCTACCGTGTAGGCGCCGGTAGCATCTACAGGAGTACTGCAAACGAGGTCTACCGCTGCACGGGTATACACCACTGTGCCTGTAGCAGCAAAGTCAGAGGGTTGCGGAGTATATGTCGCTTCTTTAGCGCCGAATATTTCAGTAGTACTACCATTGCGGTACCAGCGGTAAGTAATATTACCGCTTCCGCCGGAAGCATTGCGCACAGAGCCAATAGTTTGCGGGTCGCTACCTTCACAAGCGATGTAAGTAGTGGTAGGAATAGCGCCGGCATCTATCTTATCGTGTACCGTTACGGTAATCTCGCCGATAGCTTCACAACCACCCGATTGCGATACACGCACGCGGTAGTCGGTTGTACGGCTAAGATCACTGAATGTACGGGTATTGCCGGGCGTCACCTCGTGCAACAACCAACCGCTGCCAGCCTTTTCTTCCCAAGTATAGTCAGCACCCGGCACGTTGGTAGCCGTCAAGTCAATAGACGCACCGTAGCACCGGGGTTCATTGCTGGAAGCCGTAAGCGTTATCTTCGGTTGATCCACTACAGTTAAGGTATATTCACCTTCGGACTGCAGTTCTTCACCGGAAGCGTCGGTCACCCAACGGGTAAATTTATACACGCCTGCTGCAAATACATGCTCCGTTGAGGGTATGTATTTCACATCTTCGGCACCAGGTATATATTTATCTCCCAACTTCCATTGATATTGATAGTTACCGGCGCCACCTGAAGGAATTGTTCCGGTGATAACGGTACTATTTATAGGTATGCCTGCGCAAATAGTCTGCGCACCGGCGGTGATACTACCCGGCGAGAATTTCTCGGTAGGGAAAGTAATCGTAGCCGCGGTACCGGAGGGCACCTGCGTTGAGTTTCTAAAACAGTTGGCAGTGGTTGCCACCTCAGCCTCAGCCCTATAGTAGGCAGGACTATGTGTAACCGTCGCTGCGTAGGTATAAGCATTTGCATCATCGATCTTCTGCCAATCACTGTCTTTACCTGTTTTGCTAACGTACCAGGTGTAAGTAGCGCCGGCCACGTTGGTGGCTGCGAGCGTTACCTCAGCATTCCTGTAGGTTTCCTTATAAGAAGGTGTAATATCAATCTTCAACGTATCGGAGCCTTCCTGGGTAAGCATCTGGATAACATACGATCCTTCAGAAGGCTGAGCGGCAGGTGCACAGTTGGAAACAGGAGATAGCCCCAATGTGGTATTACTTGCACTACGTGTCCAGGTGCCCACCACTTCGGTAATATTTCCGAAGATTGAAAAATCACCTTTATTGATTGACGCACCTAAGGTGTAGGGCCAACCGGTGTTTTTACGCCATGAATAGGCATATCCGTCGTTAGAGTCACCACCGGAAGCATCTTTAGTAGAAGGAATCTGCAAGTCGGCGAGTTGTGTACTGGGACAAATAAACAACGTAGTACTTTCAATGGCGCCGGGGGTAAATTCAGGACGTACATTGATTGTAGTTGAGACAACGCCTTCGCAACCGTTGGGCAATGTAGCCGTCACACGGTAAATCGTTGTTGCCAAAAGCCGTCCGGGGTTATATGTATTGGTCTGCACCTGTATGGTTGCCCACAAGCCACTGCCGGCTTCTGATTTTTCCCAGGTATAAATAGCTCCTACCACGTTAGTAACTTCCAAATTGCCGGCGGGAACATCATAACAATAGGTAGAAGGCGCCGTAATGGTCAACGCGGGAGCGGCCGTTACGGTCAGGACATATTCACCGGTCGAAACAGCTTCAGCGCCGGTAACATTATCTTTCACCTTTCTCTTAAAGGTATACTCGCCCGCGGTGTAGCTGCCCAACGAGTAAGAAGCCGTTGTAACAGTTGTAGCGGCGCCATTAATTTCCCAAATATAGTTATAATCACCACTACCGCCGCTGGGCACTGTAGTGCTGGACAGCACCGTGTTCACCGTAGCGCCGGCGCACACTGTAGCCGCACCGGCTGTAATAGCTCCTCCATCCAACTGCCTGCGTACTTCTACCACAGCCCAGTCGCCCGAGGGTGATATACAACCCTTGTCGGTCACGGCCGAAGCCTTGAAATAATGTGCAACAGCCGTCAGGTTAGCTGCGGTGTTGTTCTTGGCGTTACCGTCCAGGAGTGTCCAGTTCGCGCCGCCGTCGATACTCGTTGACCAGGTATAGGTAATACCGCTGGCGCCGGATATGTCGTCCGCCGTTAGGCTAACACTTCCATTATAGTTCACTGAAGCCGGATCGGCAACCACATCAATCGGATCATTAGCGGTTATCGTTAACACCCATTCGCCGGCCGAAAATTCTGCATCACCGCACTTTTGGTCAATGGCTTTACGCGTATAGCTTATCGCACCGGACACCTCCGTATCGGCTACAGGCGGCAAGTAGGTCGCGTTTGTAGCGTCATCCACGATAGCTATTCCGTTCCTATACCATTGATAGGTAATATCGCCACCCTTAGCATCCGTCTCGCTACCGATAAGTCCGGGCGTTCCGCCCACACAAACGGTTTGACCGTCTGTCTTGATAGCTCCTTCCTCAAATTTATAAATATGTAAGGTGTACGAACCGCCGGTTTGTTTCCAATCCGAGCAAGCGCCGTCTTTCACCCAATGCGTGAACACGTAATCAGCGTGCTGCTCCGTATAAGCAGACGGAACCGTATAGCTCAACGAATTTGTACTTCCTATGGCTACTACTGTGCCGGAACCGTCGTCCACACGCCACTCGTAAGTGTATGTGCCGTCGCCGCCGGTAGGTTTAACACCCGTATACGTCAACCCGAGCGATTCTGTAATATTGAAGCAAACCGACGATGCGGAAGAAGTGAAGGTTCCTGCCTTCAACTCATCCAACACGCCCATACTTCCTCCGATGTATACAGAGTCCACCACCTCGCCTAAAGCAACGTACAACCATTCGTCGTTCGCCGCAGGGCCATCGGGCCTGTCGCCTAAGGGCACGGTAAACGTGCCGGGGCCGGGATTAGTCACGGTGCAGGCCGGGCTGTCCTTCGAGCCTTTAGAAGGCCACCAGAACTTGTAGTCGCCTCCTGTTCCACCGTCGACAACTGCAACGCCAAACTGTGCGCCGCCTACGCCATCGCCAAAACAAGCGTCGCGAACCTGCTTAATAGAAAGGAAGATTCCTAACTTACAATCTCCGGCAGCTTCTTTGCCGTTACCACCTTTGTAAGGCACTTGTATTTGTACCGGAGTACTGGTAAACGAAAACGACGGAACTTTCACCGCACTGTTCCCGTTAAGATAATGGCTTGGATCTTGTGCGTAACCTGTTGATAAACCTAACAGGCAACAAACCAAAGCGATCAAAAGTTTTTTACTAAAATGCTTTATCATAAGAGTATATTATATCTCGAAATAGGCTACAAAGGTAGGAAATAATCCTTAAATCCCAAGCCTTTACAGGGGCTATAGAGCGTTAAAAAGCCATAACAGGCTCGTTAATTATTGTTAACCTTTTCAGAGAGTTGTTTTTATGGGCTTTTTTTTGTAATTTTGTCGAAAACTATATAAGTTTATGAATCAGAACTATTACTGTGTAATTATGGCCGGCGGGATAGGCAGTCGCTTCTGGCCTGTAAGCCGTAATCTCCGCCCCAAACAATTTCTTGACATATTAGGTACGGGCAAAACTTTTCTGCAGCAAACGTTCGACCGCTTCGCCCAAATCATTCCACGTGAGAACATCCTGATTGTCACGGGCCACGCCTACGCCTCACTGGTGAACGAGCAGTTACCCGGCCTTGACCCCGCGCAGATCCTTTCGGAGCCATCGCGCTGTAATACGGCACCTTGCATTGCCTACGCCACCTATAAGATCATGGCGAAGGACCCTAACGCCACCATTGTGGTAGCTCCATCCGACCACCTGATTATCAATGAACAGGAATTTCTCCGGATCATCGGCAAAGCGATGACCTTTGCCGGCGGGAAGGATGTTTTGGTCACATTAGGCATTAAGCCTACACGCCCCGAAACCGGCTATGGCTATATTCAGCTGACCCTCAATAAGAAAAAAGAAATACCGGCTATGGGTGAACCGTATAAGGTGAAGACTTTCACCGAGAAGCCCTCCCTTGAACTGGCGAAGGTGTTTGTGGAGAGCGGCGAGTTTCTTTGGAATTCGGGAATTTTCGTATGGACGGCGGCAGCGATCCGGAAAGCGCTAAAAACCCTTCTCCCTGAGGTTGATACACTTTTCGAACAGGGACAGGGCAAATATAACACGCCGGAAGAAACCGACTTTATTAAGAAAGTATATACCGAATGCCGCAGCGTATCCATCGACTACGGCGTAATGGAAAATGCTGATAATGTGCATGCTTTCCCCGGCGACTTCGGATGGTCGGACTTAGGCACCTGGGAGTCGTTATACCTGCAATGGGAAAAAGACACCCAAAGCAATATGGTGGATGCACGAAAGGCCATGCTAGACAAGGTAAGTAACAGCAGCATAGCTGTTTCCAATCCCGAAAAATTGGTGGTGATAGAGGGTCTCAATAATTATTTAGTGGCCGACACCGACGATGTGCTGCTCATTTGCCCCCGCAATAACGAAGAGCGCATCAAGCAAATAATGAAGGATGTAGACCCGAAGTACTTATAGAGTGATGAGTGATAAGTGATGAGTGATAAGTGGGTGTAGGCAACTGCTTACTGTTGAGAGTCAACCTTTTCACCCTTACACCCTTTACCTCTTAATACTCCCACAGGTCGCTTTCGAAGTTCATCAGCTCATTTTTCAGGCGTTCCGATTCCAGCATAACATCCAAGCCGGTACGTGTATAGGTTTCTATCTTACGGTTATTCTGGTTGTTGGAAACAGCCGTAATGTAAGAAGCAAAACGGCGGTTCTGCAGCAGGTCATCGAAAGAAATTTGCCCCATATCATTTTCTCCCACAAAGCAAATGGTGTTAGCCAGCACCTTGCGGGCGTCGGGATAATAGATCCAGAACAATTGTTTTTTCACTACTTCGACCTCTTCCGCGTCTTCGCCCTCTTCGCCTCCGGCATCAAATTCTTTGGCATATACACGGATGGGACATACACCTATAATGCGGATGAACATCTGCGAGAGGCGTTTGTCGAAATACCAGTCTTCTTTGATGAGCAGTTCCTGCACTTCGCCCCAATGGAACTGGCCTTTAACAATGATTGTGGTATCGCCGGAACCATCCATTTTAGCGCGGGTTAATGTATCGTCGAGCGCCTCGAAGCGAGTAATTAGCTCACTCGCAGGAAGCTCTGTGATAAACTCGTCGCTATCGGTGTCGTAGGCCTTCAATGTACCTTGTTGAACAGCTCCCACAAGGGTTTGCACAAAACTTTTGCGCGAACGAAGCACTTCGGTAGGGTAATACAAAGGATAGTTTATCTTTTCCCTTAAGTCGAGCGTGCGCCATACGCGCTTCGACCAGAAAATATCTGCTTCCTGTATAGCCGGATAGGGCGTCGGCTCTCTTTCCTTTACTTGCTCCCGCTTAACGATGCCGTCAAGTACGAGGCTCTTTTTTTCATTTTCCACCTGTTGTGCGCAGGCTAATGAAACGAATAATAAGAAAGATACTAAGGTAATTGTCTTTTTCATACAAACTACTTGATTTTTATAGATACTTCGGACAGCTCGACGGTTTTTCCGTCGGGGCCCACTGCTTTAATGTCGGTAAAAAATACGCGTTGGCCGGAACGCAAGCGGTTGAATACATTCCGGTGTTTGTCGCCAAACAGATTTGATTGGGCGGTTTCTTCCGCCGCATATCCGTCGATGGATGCGAATACGGTGAACGACACCACACGATAGCGCAGGTCAAAGTCAAAATCGCGGGGCATTTCGGCGCGTATACCTTGTGAGGCTAAGAGTTCGCCCTTAGTGGCTGTTTTCGTCGTAATCCCGTCGAGCTGGGCGCTGGGCACCGGAAGGTCTTTCACACGCAGGGTTTGCGTGCCCATATTTTTTCCTTCCGAAAACACTGAAATATCGCAGGTGCGGCCATCGCCGGGGGTCAGGTTAAATCCAAGCCCCTGCCGTGTAATGGTGCCGTTGGTCATGCGTACTTCCAGCTTGTCGAGCGGAATACCCGACACGGAAATGCTCACCGGGTTTTCAATGCCGCGATACACCACGTTCATCTTGGTGGGTGAAATTACGGTATTGGGCTCCACCACCTGGTAGTTGAGTTGCACGGGACGGGTGGTTTTACCGTCCGGGCCTACAAATTCTATTGTGCCACGCAGGTTCACGGGGCCCACGGCGTTGGGTGTTGTTTTAAAAATAATTTTTCCTTTTTCGTTGGCGGCATACGTGCGCCCGCCTAATTGCAGCGTGGGACGTTGCGTGGGGTCATAAGCCGCAAGGAACATTTCGGCCGAATATTCGGTGCCCTGGATCACATAATTAGAGCTGGGAATTACAGCCACATCAATGTCGGAGAATTTGAAGTCGGAAGCATCCACGGCATCGGCCAGGTAGTTGATGACTTCGCCTTCCGTGTTATATACGTCTAACTGCAATTTTGAAATCACGGCCACGGCAGATATTAAAGGTACGCCGGCAAAAGAGCCCACCTCCCAGCTGCGTGCTTCCCCGTCGGCCGAGTAGCCGTCTTCGGTTTTCAGCAATTCTTCTACGGAGTGTTTTACCGTTGCGCCTCTTGATTCGTCGATTACGGAGAGCAGGAAGGCGCGATATGCATTTATTTTTTCACGCAGTTCGTAGGCTGCGCCGTTTTCTTCGCCAATGAGTATGCGATTAGGGGTGTCGGTATCGCTCAAGGCTTCGATGCCGTGTGCGTCCACCGAATTGTTGTCGGGGTTCAGTGCAGGTGATTTCTCTCCGTCGCCCGAACGCACCAGTTGCACTTTCAACTCCTGCATGTAATTATACAGCGCGGCTGCTTCCTTCGACACGCTTTCGGCTTTCAGGAGCCAGGGTTCCACTTTTTCCCTGTTCTCATCGGCAGCCATGCGAAATTCGGCCATAGTGTTGCTGTTTTTCTTCGCTACGATCTCCAGATTGTGTTCAATACTTTTGTCGATGTTGACAAAAGCATCCAATACCTCAGCCGATACATTCAATGCCAACATTGCCGTTAGCACGATGTACATCATATTGATCATTTTTTGCCGGGGTGTCAGATCTCCGCCTGCCATAGTTTTAACGTTTTAAAGCGGTGTTTACTGTAGAAATCATTGAACCGTAGATCGTGTCCAATTCACCTATTTTATTATTTAATTTATTCATTTGTTCGCTGAACTGGCGCGACGTCTCTGCCGATTGTTTCATGGCATTGAGGTATTGTTCGCCGGTGGCCACATATTGTTTGTGGGTTTGTATGTAGAGTTCATACGAGGCGTTCACGGCTCCTATGTGTTTATTCAGCAGATCCATGTTCTCGCCGGTTTGTTTACCACCGGCCTGCAGCGCCTGGGTCGATTGTTTGTAGGCCTCGCCCAGCATGTTGATGGACTTGTTAAGGTTATCTACCGAGCCGGCGGCCTGTTGCACGCCACCTATAAAGGTGTTGGATGTTTCGGCGATGGCCGACAAGCTGTTCAGGCTTTTTACCGTATCGTTGAATTTATCTAAGTTACGTTTAATTTCTTCCGCTACGGCCGGATCAACATCTAATCCGTTAAAGGAAGGCACCTGTGCGCCACCGTGCATTACACGTGCTGCGGGGGCCATTCCGGCGGGAACCGCTTCACCGTCGCCGAGCAATTCGGGGTGCACTTTTTCCCAGTGGTAGTCTTTAGCCGGCGGGTCGAAGGCCGAGAAGAGGAAGATGACAAATTCGGTCAACATCCCGATGCTCAACATCCATCCGGCTCCCTGCCAGTGCTGCAATTTAAAGAGCGCGCCTATGATCACCAAGGCCGCACCAATGCCGTAGAGTTTGGCGATAAGGTTTTTCCACTGTTTTGATTCTAAGAACGACTTAGCCATATATATTTTATCTTTTTATTATCTTTATTAAATAGAACGCGGATGACGCGGATTTTACAGATTTACGCAGATTCTCAAAGTTTCCCACAGATCTCACAGATTTCTATTAGTCTCTAATCTCTGACGGCGCGCTTGTCGCGCCGCTACTTACCTGCTACCCATGTAATCGCGCACACAACGGAACCCGATATAAGAGCGGGAGGAGTCCTGGTATTCATACGTGCGTACGCCGTTTTGCATGAAGTAAGCAATATCTTTCCATGATCCGCCGCGCACCGCTTTACGTTTTTTCACTATAGGATCGGACGCTTTGGCGTTGTAGGTATAGTTCGGCGTCATATCATGGTAAAAGCTGTAGGCGCCTTCGTCGAAGGAGTTGTTCGTCCACTCGGCCACATTGCCGGCCATATCATATAAGCCGAAGTCGTTCGGATCATAGGAGCCCACGGCTATAGTGCGCACGCCGCCGTCGAGGGCGTATTTACCGCGTTGCGGTTTAAAGTTGGCTAAGTAGCAGCCTTCTTTATTCGTAGTATAAGGTCCGCCCCAGGGATAGAGTTGGCCTTGCAGTCCGCCGCGCGCCGCATATTCCCATTCCAGTTCGCTGGGCAAACGGTAGGCGTGGGCGGCACGGTTGCGGCTGGCGCTATTTTCCAGCATGGATGAGCGCCAGTGGCAAAATGCGTTAGCTTGTTCCCAGGTCACTCCCACCACGGGATAGTCGTTGTAGGCGGGGTGCCAGAAGTAGCGGGTAGTGAAAGGTTCGTTGTAGGCATATTCGAAGTCGCGGATCCAGCACAGGGTGTCGGGATACACGTAGGCAAAACTATGAATGATGAATGATGAGCGGTCTTTGATCTCTACCGCTTCGCCCTGGGCGTTGATCACGGTGCCGATATACTTTTTCTGTTCACGGTCATAGCGGGCTTTGGCAGCCTGCACGAAATCGAACCAGGCATATTCATAGACCAGTTCGCGCACATCGATTTCGCGGCGGCCGAATATTGATTCTTCGTTCGAATAGTACATGGCGTTCAATACTTCGCGCTGTTCAACGTTCCTTCTGTCGATACGGGTTCTCCAGTTCAACATGGGCCGCGCATCGGGGTCGCCCTCTTCGTCTTCAATAACAAATTCCGGGAACTGCTCGGCTAAATGGCGCCGGGCAGCAGAGTCCTTCACGTAGTTGATAAACTGGCGATATTCGTAGTTGGTAATTTCCGTCTGGTCCATCCAGAATGCGTCAAGACTAATGACTTTGTTTCCGGCCGTCATTGCCGAATTGATATCCTGGTCATTTTGCCCCAACAAAAAGGCGCCCGAAGGGATGTAGGCCATACCGGTCGGGGGCGTTTCCGAATAACTTACCCTGCGACCCTTGGTACCACGGTCTAATTCGCCGGTAGATCCGCCTCCTCCGAGAAACCCGCAACTCCACATTAATGTCGTTGCCAAAGCTAAAAGAATCAAGTTCTTCATATCGTTATTTATCATTTTTATCTAGTTCATTACAAATATCTAACACTCTTGTATCGTTGTGATCCCGGAGGTATCGTCAACGAGAAGGAGTAGCTCAACACCAGTTCATGGCATCCGCCGCTAAAGCGATCTAACTGTGAAGTCAAATACTCGTAGGCGTAAGCCACTCTCACTCCCTCAAACAATTCAATGCCTGCCATAAACTGCAGGGCTTGTCCCCAGCGGTAACCCAAGCCTGCCCAATATCTTTCCTTATACCAGGCGGTAGCTTGCAGCCACCATGAGATTTGGGCGAAATCGCTTGCCGCTTCGGCCATGGGCGTGAACGCCCAGTTGCTTTCGGCCGGTGCGTAGCGGTAACCTGCGTTCAGGTACAATGTCCGCGGCAACGAGCCCACCTTGTCAACGCCCAAACGAGGGGCGGTAAGGTGTTTCAACGAGAGGCCGCCGAACCATGTTTCGCTGTGGTAGTGGGCGCCTATCGCTGCGTCGAAATTCACGCCGGCCGTTTCGTTGGAAGGCAAGGCCGGGTCGGCATTTCCTTCCGGCAACCGCCAATCGGCGGATGTGTACCAACTGGTCAGCACGCCCAACGTCAGCCCTACGCCTAAGGTGCCCTCATGCAAGGGCCTGCGGTAGGCATAAGTCAGCCCTACACCCGGAGCATTCAAAGCGCCGGCCAAGTCATTATAGAGCGTAATTCCCACTCCACCGGATATACCAAACAACGTTATCGGGCCATGAAGGCTCACTACACTGGCGACCGGTGCGCCGTCAAAACTCGTCAATCCCAGCCGGTTTGCCGCCGTAGCGCAAAACAAACCTTCTCTGGTATTGCCCGCATCTCCCGGATTGGTGAACACCCTGTTTAGGAAGCCTAACCCGAATTGTGGATCTTGCTGGGCTTCCGCCCTCATACATCCCGCCATCAAAGCGATGATCCACAATAGTTTCTTCAAGACTGCCATATTTTAGCTGCTCTGACCATTTCCGATAGTAATAGGCAAAGTTAGCAAAAAAATATGAATATCCGTATCTTTTTTAAAAAAAATTAGTTATTGGACTTCTGGTAGTACCAAAGCCAACGGGCTGGTATCTCGCCTTTACAGGCGGTTTGATAGTCGCTGGGAGCACAGGCTATCCATCGCATAGTTTCTTTATTATCATATATTTTCATCCACCAACGCTGGGTTTTGACGCTTTGTAAAAAATACAAATCCCGGCCGCGGACACCCATGTCGACAACAAATTCTTTGAAGGCGTGATGGCCGGATTCTTTCGGCAGATCTTCACTCACTCTCATGCCTAAACCTTCGGCAAGGTGCCAGATCAACTGTCCTACCAGACGGGCCGTCAGCGACCAGGTGCCGAGGGTGCGCCGGTAACCGTGCAGGAGTAACACTTTAGTGCGGTTCGAAAGGCCTGCGTAGTACATGAGTTTGCAAGCCTCCTCGGCATATAGCCCGTTAGGTTCGTGGTGGCTCGCACCGGGCGCGTCGGCGGCGCGTATGGCGCCTACATCGAACCAGGCGTAGTCAGCATCGCGCAGCAAAGGCTCCGCCACCGGCAGGTCGTCGTGTAACGCACTTAAACGCAGGGTCTCAAAATAAAAGGACTGCAATAGCTGTATCTCTTCCGGCGGCATGAGGTAAGACTGGCAGCCCAGCATCGCAAAACGCTCTAGTGTAGGCTGGGTCACTAATTGCCGGAAATAGTTCCAATGTATTGACACGGAAGGCGTTATCGCGACCGCCGAGAAAGGCTCCACGGGAAGCGGTATGGAGTTTACGCCCAATACCAAAGCAAAGACACCGTGCTCCTCGCACTGCGCCAATGCAGCGCTGATATCACGCCGGCGGCAGTGCAGGTAGGCAATGGGCGGCGCATTTTGCCGGAATAATCTACAAAAAGCTTCATACACGGCTCCGCTACCGGTGTTGATAACCGCGAGGCGGACAGTGTCTAAGGGTTGTGTGAAAGCATTCATTTTTTTAGGTGATTGAGGGGCTAAGAGACTAAGAGACTAAGAGACTAAGAGATTAAGAGATTAAGAGATTAGGGGATTAGGGGTGAAAGGGTAAAAGGTAAAGGGTGGAAGGGTGAAAGGTGGAAAGGTGGAAGGTGGAAGGTGGAAGGTGGAAGGGTGAAAGGGATCGGAGACGGTGGTTTGAAAGGATGTCCAGGAAACTAACTCTATGAGTTGCGAAAATACATACTTCTCTTTGTTCATTGCTGCTGATATTAAATTAGTTGCAAAAACAAAGATGAATAAATTTTTCAAATCGTCTTAGGCCTAAAATCTTCTACAGCCCAACTACAACAATACTCTCAAAGAACTCAATTTCTAAACATCGAAACGCTAGTAATTTTTTACAAGTTAAGCGTTAGACGTAAAGCGTTAAGCGATTAAAAACTCATCACCTAGTCACTTTTTTCATCAGCAAATCATCAAATCAGCACATTGTTTTTCATTTTCAATTCTCCGTCATTGCGAGGAACGAAGCAATCCATTTTCAATTATTAAAACCCTTCACCCTTTTACCTTCCAACGACGCGCAAGCGCGGCGCTACTTTTTCGCCTTAGCGGTTTTAACAGTTTTGGCGGCAGGTGTTTTTTTCGTTACAGTCTTCGCCTTCACTGCGGACTTGGACTTCGTTGCGGCACGACGCGCCGTTGCTTTCGGCTTGGCGGCGCCGTCTTTGTCCTTGGCCTGGGCGGCGATGATCGCCCGGCAATCATCCAATGTCAATCCTGCAGGATCCGTTCCTTTGGGTATCCGGTAGTTCGCTCCTGCATGGGCGATGTAAGGGCCGAAGCGGCCGTTGAGTACCTGGATATCCTCCTCTTCAAAGACCTTAATATATTTATCGCGCTCTTTCCGGCGTTTTTCTTCTATCAACTCAATAGCGCGTTCAATGGTTACCGTGTAGGGACTGTCTTCTTTTTTCAAAGACACAAAAACCTTGCCGTGGCGGACATAAGGGCCGAAACGCCCTACGGCGGCCACTACCTCCTCCCCTTCGTATTCGCCCACCGGACGCGGCAGTTCAAAAAGTTTCAACGCTTCTTCCAGTGTGATGGACTCGATCAGTTGGCCTTTCTGCAAACCGGAAAATTGCTTACGCTCATCGTCGGCCTCGCCTAACTGGGCGATGGGGCCGAAACGGCCGATGCGCACCGACACTTGTTTCCCGGTCTTGGGGTCGACCCCAAGCACCCGCTCGGCATTGGCCGGGCGCGACACTTCAAGGGTATCTTCCACGTCTTTATGGAAAGGTTTATAGAACTTCGCCAGCATTTTATTCCAGGTCAGTTTTCCTTCGGCAATATCATCGAACTCCTCCTCTACCTTGGCCGTAAACCCGTAGTCCATGATGTTTTGAAAGTGTTTCATCAGGAAGTCGTTCACCACGATACCGATATCGCTGGGGAACAGTTTGGCTTTCTCGGCGCCGGTGGTTTCCGTCAATACCTGCCGGGTCACCGCCTCTTTTTTCAGCACAAATTGTGTGTAGCTGCGTTGCACGCCGGGACGGTCTTCTTTCATCACATAGCCACGGTTAATAATGGTAGAAATGGTGGGCGCATAGGTCGAGGGACGGCCGATGCCCAATTCTTCGAGTTTTTTTACAAGGCTGGCTTCGGTGTAGCGCGGCGGACGTTGTGAGAAGCGTTCCACCGCCGTAATTTCCTTAGCTGCCAAGGTCTGTTTTTCTTTTAAGGGGGGCAACAGGCCGCTGTCGGTCTTGTCGTCGGCCTCATCGTCGGAAGTTTCCATGTACACTTTCAGGAAACCGTCGAAGAGCAACACTTCACCGGTGGCCTGGAAGGTTTGCGGTGCGGTAGATACCGTGATATTCACCGTAGTTTTCTCCAACTGTGCGTCGGCCATCTGTGAGGCGATGGTGCGCTTCCAGATCAGGTCATATAATTTCTTTTCCTGCGCCGTACCTTCAATGGAAGCGTTTTCCATATAGGTAGGGCGAATGGCTTCGTGGGCCTCTTGCGCACCTTTCGACTTGGTGGCATATTGGCGTGTTTTGCCGTATTGTTTGCCGAAAAGGTTTTCAATGGTTTTGCGCGACGCATTGATTGCCAGTTCCGACAGGTTGGTGGAGTCGGTACGCATGTAGGTGATCAACCCCGCTTCGTAGAGGCGCTGCGCCACATTCATGGTCTGCGCCACCGAGAAACCAAAGCGGCGCGAGGCCTCCTGCTGCAAGGTAGACGTGGTGAAGGGCGCCGAGGGCGATTTCCTGGCCGGCTTTTTCTCAATGGATTGTATAGCGAAGTCGGCGGTTTTACATTTTTCTAAAAAGGCCTGGGTTTCTTTTTCCGTGGTGAAGCGTTCGGAGAGTTCCGCTTTCAGGCTGAATTTTTCGCCTTTCTCCGTGGGTTCGAACAAGGCGCCGACACGGAAAGCAGACGTGGCGTTGAAGGCCATCACTTCGCGTTCACGTTCCACGATGAGGCGCACCGACACCGATTGCACACGTCCGGCGGAAAGCGAGGGTTTCACCTTTTTCCAAAGAATGGGCGACACTTCAAAACCCACCAGCCGGTCGAGTACGCGACGGGCCTGCTGCGCGTTGACCAAATTCATGTCCACCTGGCGGGGATGGTCTACCGCCTCTAAGATGGCGTTTTTTGTAATTTCGTGGAAAACAATACGTTTCGTCTTTTTAGCATCCAAATCCAGTACTTCCTGCAAGTGCCAGGCAATAGCCTCTCCCTCACGGTCTTCATCGGATGCCAGCCACACGGTCTTCGATTTTTTAGCCAATTTCTTCAACTCGTCCACTACCTTTACCTTATCATTGGAAATTTGATAATCGGGTGCAAAACCGTGTTCAATATCAATACCCAATTGTTTTTTTACCAAATCGCGGATATGGCCGTAGCTGGACTTCACCAAGAAGTCTTTTCCTAAAAACTTCTCAATTGTCTTAGCCTTAGCCGGAGATTCCACGATGACCAAATTATCCTGCATACTATCAAAGTTAGTTTTGTACTAAAAAAAATACAAAGTAAGTCATAAAATAAGGTATAATCCAAATTTTTTGCACAATTTTGTACTTTAATTTGTAAAATCGTATGAAATTTAAACTCCCCGGAATCAAGAACCGTAAACGTTTTAACTGGTGGTTTGGAGTCATTATATCCCTGCCATTCATTGTTTTAGCCGTTTCACTACTACTCGTCGGCAGCTTGGGTAACATCCCTTCTTTTGAAGAATTGGAGAATCCGAAAAGCAATACGGCCACCCAGGTCATTTCGGAGGACGGTGTCCTGCTCGGTACTTTTCATATTGAAAATCGCTCGAACGTGACCTACGATGAACTTTCGCCTAACCTGGTATATGCGCTGATCGCCACGGAGGACGTGCGTTTCCACAAGCATTCGGGTATAGACTTCCGCAGTTTGGGGCGTGTTATCGTGAAAACCCTCCTCGGCGGACAAAGCAGGTCGGGCGGCGGCAGCACCATCTCGCAACAGTTGGCTAAAAACCTTTTCCCCCGCGATACCAGTTTGCGCAGGAATATTTCTGCAGCGCCGAAGATCGCCGCCGTTAAGTTGAAAGAATGGATCACGGCTGTGAAATTGGAACGCAATTATACGAAAGAAGAAATTATTGCCATGTATTTCAACACCGTAGCCTTCGGGAGCAATGCCTACGGCATCCGGTCGGCGGCGGCTACTTTCTTCGGCAAGCTACCTTCGCAACTCACTATCAATGAAGCAGCTCTGTTAGTAGGCGTAATTAACGCCCCAACGCGCTACAGCCCCATACGCAACCCCGAACGCGCCACGGAGCGGCGCAACCACGTGTTGTCGCAAATGAGCAAATACGGTTTTCTCGAAAAAAGCTATTGCGACAGTCTGTTAGTGCAGCCTATTGTACTGAATTTCATGCAACAAGACCAGAATGCCGGGCCTGCGCCTTACTTCCGCGAAATGTTGCGCAAAATGATGGGCGCCGCCGAGCCGAAAAGGGAAAATTACCGGAACCGTTCCCACGATTATGCCGTTGACAGGAAAGAATGGGAAGAGAACCCGCTTTACGGCTGGATCCGTAAGAATCCCAAGCCTGACGGTTCGTGGTATGACCTCGACCGCGACGGGTTGAAAATTTACAGCACCGTGAACTCAAGAATGCAATATTATGCCGAACAGGCTGTGATCCAGCATTTAAAACAGGACTTACAACCTCTTTTCAGCGCCGAAGTGCGCCAGCACGAGCATCCGCCCTTTTCCGACGACATTACCGTTGAACAGGTGGACGCCATTATGGAACAGGCCAAACGATGGAGCGACCGTTACCGTATCATGAAGTTAGCCGGCGCCACGCCCGAAGAGATCGACAAATCCTTCCACACTAAGGTGAAAATGACCGTGTTCTCCTGGAATAAGGGACAAGTTGACACCGTGATGACCCCCTTGGATTCCATACGTTATTATAAGTCAATGCTCCGCGCCGCTTTTGTGGCTATGGATGTGCAATCCGGAGAGGTACGCGCCTACGTGGGCGGGCCTAACTACCGTTACTTTAAATATGACAATGCCAGTCAGGGGCGCCGGCAGGTAGGCTCCACCATCAAGCCTTTCCTTTATACCTTAGCCATGCAGGAAGGTTTCACGCCCTGCGACAAGGTGCTGAACGTGTCGCAAACGTTTATTCTGAACGACACGTCGTGGACGCCCGCCAGTACCGACCGCGCCGATTGGATAGGCAAGATGGTGACCCTCAAATGGGGCCTCACCCGGAGCAGTAATAATATTTCGGCTTATCTGATGAAACAGTTCGGGCCTAAGGCTATGGCCGATATGTGTTATAAATTAGGTATCAAAAGTTATCTCGACCCGGTGGTATCGCTCTGTTTAGGGCCTGCCGATCTTTACCTGACCGAGATGGTAGGCGCTTACGGCACTTACGGAAATAAAGGTGTACACATCGAGCCTCTGTACGTTACACGCATAGAGGACAAGAGCGGCAATGTATTGTCCACCTTCACCCCGCGGCGCCGGGAAGCCATCAGTGAGCGCGCCGCCTTCCTGATGGTGAATCTGCTGCAAGGCGTAGTGAACGAAGGCCCCGCCTACCGCCTGCGCAGCCGCTACATCCCCGAAGGGGAGCTGGCGGGCAAAACAGGCACCACCAATAATCAATCCGACGGCTGGTTTATGGGTCTTGTGCCCAAGTTAACGGCCGGCGTGTGGGTGGGCGCCGAAGACCGCAGTGTGCATTTCGAAAGCCTGGCGCTGGGCGGCGGCGCCAATATGGCTCTCCCTATATGGGGTCTATTCATGGAAAAGGTATTGGCCGACACTACGTTAAACATCAATGTCACCGATCGTTTCGAAGTTCCGGCCAATTTCAATATGAACCTCAGGTGCACCGGCGCCGATGAAGAATTGGAGGTAAAACCGCAAAAAAACGATGATTTTTTCTAAAATTTAAGTTTTTTTTAACTACATTAACCTCTTTTAAACTATATTGCTTTGCCGGTTAAAATAAAGCGACTATTTTTGCAGGTAGCGTGTTTTTGTTTTGTGTACCCATTAATCACTTTTGAAAAAAAGTTGTTGTTCGGTTTTACCGACTTTGCAGCGGAATGTAGGAAGTTTCGATTAACAGTGGGAAAGTAATGATGTCCCGGCAACAAATTATTGAGTAAAAAAACAAAAATTAACTTCTATTACTTTATTGCCTCAAATAAAGTTTGTACTTTTGCAGCCTGAGCGTTCTTTACTTCTCGTCTCAAAACCATGAATCCTTTTTGTAACAAGAAAAGGATTTTCTTGGCGCTTGCTTTATGGACCTTACAACGGAATGTAGGAAGTTTCGATTAACATTGGGAAGATAAAGCTGGCGCCCATTCTATTTCTATACGGCTAAACCTGGCTCCCCAGCCTCAGGAAAAAGCACAAAGAAATGGTGTGGGCTCTGGCTTATTTAATGTTAAGGGTCTCCTACAACCTCGTTGCAGAATATGTCTATTTGCTCACGCTGAGCTTTCATCGTGGCTTTATTTACTGCTGATTTTTTTGCGGTACGGGATTATATTGTAAATCTGTAATTTTAGATTAGATGCTATTGGAAAGATTGTTAGGCAGTTGAAGAGGTTGCTTCGTCAGCCTTTGGCCTCCTCGCAATGACGGTGGGTCTTGGAACTTGTCTCTCGTCTCTTAGTCTCTAATCTATAAGTCTAATATGGGGCTGCCCGGCAAGGTTTGTCAACCTTTCGCACTTCTTATCAAATTAACGTGGTTATTTCCCACGGGCGGCCCTTTTTTTTCGCGCTTTGCGCGAAAAAAGACCAATGGATAATTCGGAAGAATGGTGAGAGTTTGCTTCGTTGGCCTTTCGGCCGCCTCGCAATGACGGTGGTTTATGGGACGGCAAGTGATGAGACAAAAACTCACATAATTGACTTCGTCGATCTAAAGATTCGTAATTTGTAATTCGTAATTAAATTAACTATATGAAGAAACTTTACTACTTAGTTATGTTCTGCCTTATTGCCGGCGCTGCTCATCTTAGCGCACAGGAGGTGCAGGTGATCAACCTGGAAGTGGCGGCCGACAATACCATCACCTTTGATGTGTCGTGGGGCGCTACGGCAGGTCCACCACCCGACGGCCGTGATGCCACCAAACCCTGGAGCGATACGGTATGGGTGTTCATCGACTATTTTAATATGGACGAACAAGCAATGTGGCGCTTGCCGGTAGCTTCGGCAATGCTGACCAACACTTCCGCAAATTGGGCTGGGTCCCAAGTGAGGACGATAACGGGAACCAATAACTCGGGTTTTTACATTTACGGGTTAGCGCGTACAAAAGATACGGGTACGGTGAGTGTTTCCGTAACCCCTGCGGGTGACTATCCGCGGGGGGTCATTCGTCCGTGTGTTTATGTGACGGACTATCAACCGGTGGCTACCTATAATATGGCGTCCGATGGCGCCATCACCGCCCAACTGGCAGGCACCGCACCTTTCAGCGGACAATACAGCGATGGTTCGCCATGGATATCGTCCACAGGCGCGGACATTGACGTACCTGCCGGACAACATATTCCGGCCTTTGCCGACGCCACGGGCAACAGCGGGATAATCCGGTGCGACGCTTCGGCACTGCCTACGGTAACTACTCCAACCTCTGCAAGTCGCTGCGGTGCAGGAGCAGTGACTATCAGCGCCACGCCTTCCGCCGACGCTACCATCGACTGGTACAGCACGTCTACCGGCGGTTCGCCCCTGCAGAGCGGTTCTAATACCTATACTCCATCCGTCGACAATAGCTCCACCTACTACGCCCAGGCGCGCAATATCGCCACGGGCTGCGTATCGTCCTCGCGTACGGCGGTAACGGCAACGGTGAACCCCATCCCGGCCGTACCGGTATTAGAGAATACGGGCAACCAATGTGAGGGCACGGGCGTGACTTTCAATGCCTCCGGCGGGACAAACTACGAGTGGACGGGCGCCTTCGACGGCCAAACCGGCAACACTAAGACATCGCCCACAGTACCAGGAGCTTACACTACTTCGGTGCGCAATTATGTTTCTGCTAACGGCATCACTTGTTATAGCCCATTTACTTCCGATATTATAGCGTATGTGAACGTTAGGCCTACGGTAACTACTTCAACCTCTGCAAGTCGCTGCGGTGCAGGGACAGTGACCATCACCGCCACACCTTCTTCCG